>Ga0326726_10003593_pt1 | contig 14221 bp, 15 predicted proteins | sample MHFenrmetagenome_2_FD_207603 | JGI IMG/M metagenome (GOLD analysis project Ga0326726, IMG submission 207603) | Lab enriched peat soil microbial communities from Michigan Hollow, Ithaca, NY, United States - MHF15MN | ecosystem: Environmental > Terrestrial > Soil > Wetlands > Peat | place: USA... | reverse complement strand
TGAGATAGGGCCAAGGTAAACTGTTCCTGATCTTGTTGGGTGAGGAGCGAGGGCGCTCTGCTTCAAGTCCCAACTGTCACCCTCGTTCATCTTCGGACGAAGCCGCTGATCAGGCTGTTCCTCGAATTGTCAGGAGAAACAGGAGAATCAGACCTGCCACGAATCCGCCCACCATGAAACCTAATCCCAGTCCATGTATGAACCGGGAGTTCTCCCTCAGGCACTGATCCTCGTTCGGTAGCTGCAGCAGCTCAGCTTCGGAATACCACAGTCGAGGGCGCGTTCTGCGGAGATAGAACCCAAGGAAGAAATATACTGCACTCAGAACGAGAAGCGGTATACAGTTCGTTGGATAGAAGCCTGCAAAAACCGTGGACAATGCTCCCAGCACGAGAACGCCTTTCCCGCTCACTGAGCGCGCGATGGAGGATTTCTTCCAATACCTTTCTCGGAAGTCGAATACAATCGACAACAACCCGAGTGGGAGGGTCAGCAGGCCAACAATCAGGGAGAAAAGGGAATGCATATGCTCTCCGGAATTGGTATCACACCACCTCAATGCCTGATGCTACGCCGCGGCGGACGGACGGCCGCGGCCTGGAGTAGTGCGCATCCCGGTCAGGGAGATTTGCTCGTAGAATGCAGCGCTCCTGCCGGGAAGGTGTCGCCTACTTCTTCCGAAACGTCACTGCCTGCTCTGACCCACGCTCCAATCCAATCAGCAGGCGGATCATGCCATTATAGTCGGCCGTGGGAACAATCTGCGTCTTCAAGTCCAGCCGCGCGGCCAGATGCGCATCATCATCGATCCGCTTGCAGACAATTGATCCCTGCCCGCCGGGGAACCCGCCGATCGTTGTGTCTTTCGGGATTCCCGCAAGAACATACCCCGGCGGATGGTGAATCGTCCACTCCATGGTCATGGTAAACGGCTCGTCAAGCACGATATCATTCGTGCGGCCTGGAGCCAGAAACTCCTCCTGCAGGGTCTTCAACAGGTGGTTTGCCGGTCGGACACTTACGAAGCTATCGATCACCGCGACGGTCGATTTCGAACTCCCCGTCACTGCGACCCTGACCTCGCCTTCGTCGAGAAGGGGGGAGTGACGAACATCCGCTACCGTTTCAATGCACTTCGATGAGGCGGCGCGCTGGAGATATGACTGCAACTCAGTTCCCTTCAACGCATACCCCTCTTCCCGCCACTCCTCCACAGGCGCACCGCATCCGGTCGTCACCATGCTGTCCCGAATTGTGAGCCGCTCACCAAACGTCAGCTCATGCGACTCCCGGATCCATGCCTCACCCGGCTTCGAAGCGGGTGTGGTCATAGATCGGCATCCCTTGCCGTCAATCACCATCGCCGTAATCCCTTTAAGAAACCACGGCGTTGAGAACCGGTTCGGGATCGCGCGATCGAAATCATAGAGTCTTTCAGTTTCCCCGACCTTGACCAGGACGCCGAACCGGTCGAACCACCGAACCGTTGGCACGGTCGATTCGAAAGCCCCCTTTCGCCGGTCGCGTAACCAGACGGCCCTGGCATCCACTTTCCAGTCCTGAAGAATCTTGTAGAAGATCGCCGCCATATCCGACGCATCGCCGCCCTTTTTCTCGAAGACCTCATCCAGTTCGTCGACCAGGGGATACAGATAGTTGACCGAATTGAGAACAATGGACGTGCGTAGCGCCGTGTACAGGCTGTCTACCTTTTCGAGATTCACCGAAGCCTTGGACGGAAGAAACCCCAGTTCTCTGACCCGGGAATTCTTGACGTGGCCTCTGTCGAGATACTCATCCCAGAAGTCCTTCGCCAGACGGTTCCAATCGGTTTTCTCGTGAAAGGCCTCATCAGCGATGAAAGCCGTCATCACCGAGAGTTCTTCGAACGGAGCAGCGTGAGGTTCGTCCGGTATGGCGTTGAGGTTCTTCACACTCCAGAACCTGGTCTCTCCCGACCCTAAGGTCGTAGCGACCTGCGAGATCTTCGGCTCCCCGACCCTTTCAGCCGGAAAACTGAACACGCGAATATCATCTCGCGCCTGACACGTTATTGCCAGGTTCGAGAAAAGGACCGGCATGCGTTCCTGAAAGTAGAAGATTCCGCTGTAGGCCCGGACGAATGGCTCCGTCAGGACATATTCAAGCTGAACAACATCTCCGGCCATCAGATTCGGGACCTTGAACAGAGCCCTTCGTGCGAGGGGGTCCCCCTGACTGGTTTCGTGAGACACAACGATCGATACGTCGGTTTCCGGCATAACGACCACGGATCCATCCGGTTTTTGCACCCGCGCCCGGGCCATGAAGCTCGACGGGATTTCGTCACCGAAGTGTTCAGCGTATTCAAACTCGAACGACCCGAGCCGCCGGACCCCCGCCTCGTTCAGAACCTTGGCGATCAGAATTGTCGTCCGGGTCATCGCTATTCCCACCAGATCATGTCCACGGTAACCGATCTCGGCCCGGTGGACGTTCAGAGATTGCTCCTTGATAATGATGACGCCATCAGCGTTCGGGAACACCTGTGGCGTCAACTGGGAGCAGAATTTTGCATCGGGAAGCGGCCGGAACCAATCCTCCGCCAGGGCAAATGAAAAGGCACAACACCAGAGGAGAGCGATCACCAGGGTTTTCACGGTTCATCCCTTTCTTTTCAAGCGAATAACGCTCGACGCCTTTGCAGCCTCTGACCTGTATTTCTGCAGGAAGTCGGTTCGGGAAACTTCGTCAAAAGGTCCAGGCGGAAGCACAAAGCGATCTTCCCATCGGAACTCTCCGTCCCCGGATGGCGACAGAAAATCAGAAATCGTCACGGCGACCTTCCCCCGGGCGTACCCCGGGTAGTAAAATGCCACCCCTGGATCAAGTTCCGGTTCCTCCTGCGGCAGAAGCCTGTTGAAAATCTTGTCGAACCGTACATAGTCGCCACCCCCCACGTGCCAGAGCGCATTCGGGAATCTGCATGCCACGTCAACAATGAATGTCGTACCGTCCGATCGCCAGAGCAGATCTGATACCGTGACATTAGTAGCGACCGATCCCTCAATCCATCGGGTAAGGCCTGACCGTATTGCATGGTCGTTTGCCTGGCGGACCGTCGCGAGGAAGTCGACCGCATACTGGCCCTGCAAGCTGATCGTCACCTTTCCTATCAGATCATCCCCTTTGACATTGAACCTCCCGGAAACAGAGAGAAGGTTCTCCGGCGACTCACTGATCGTGGCAAGGCGAGATGCTCCCGGTCTGAGGATCAGCGCCGTCCCGTTGATCATGTCGTCATCAGCCACCCCGATGGCCTCCGGTGGATTTGTTCCGTCGAACCAGAAGTTATTCTCCCCGGATTGCCAATGGACAATCATATGATTGAACTGGTCGACCGGAAGAGCATCGCAGAGCGCATGCCCGTTTCCGCGCCAGCAGAGGACAAGGTCGGGATTCAAACCCACCACGCGGGCCATGACGACCATCAGCGTGGAATAGTCCTTGCAGTCCCCGTAACGGTGCTGGAAAATCAGCGCCGCTTCGTTGGGGATCATCTCTCCGCCTTCGAGATACACCTGCTCGTACCGAATGTTCGACTGGCAATACCGGGCTATCGCGAACATCTTCTCACTGTCGCTCATCCGTTCATTCACGACCCCTTTCGCGGTTGCTGCGATCGGGTCATCCGCTTTCAGCTTCCCGGCGATAACGCCGAGATACCAGTCGCCGAATTCCTTCCAGGATCTGGGACCACGAGAGGGGGAAATCGCATACAACAGGGGAGCATCGTTGCGCCGCGCAAAGCGGTGGCGGTTATCATTCCGTTGGAAGCGATGCCAGTCGAATCGATACACCGTCGATAGTTCATTCCGCGTGATCGAGGGCGAGGTCCCGAGCGTGTCGTTCATCAGGGACGTAAGTACCGTGTCTCCCCGGGGAACTTCGATCAGGCACAATGCATGGAGAACCCGATCCCCGGCGTCGCCGGGTGAAAACCGGATTCCCAGTTGCGGGAGGGCAAGCTCGTGCTCCGAGACCGATTCAATCAGGTCCCCCGGCCCCGGGACCCTCTTGACGCTGACGTGCCGGAGCGATCGCACAGCAATAACCGTGCTGTTGCTCATCGTGCTTGACCCGAGATCACCGATGTCGTACCTCTCATTCGAACCGTCAGCGTACGCAATGCGCGCCTCGTACCGGGTGAGCCGCATCATTGAACCGTCGAACACCGCCAGGGTTCTCTCTGTGCCCTCCGAACCCACCCTCAGGATCGTGTGTGTCTGCACCGTTGCCCTTCCCCCCGGGTCGATCCGGTAATGGCGCTCGTAGAGCTGAATATCGTTCTCCCGGTTGCCAGCTGCCCGCACCGCGACCGGAGGCGGGTCCGTCAGTAACCGGCTGCCCCCGCATCCGCTGAGAACAGAGAGGAGCAATGCAGGGAAGAGGAGGGCGGCCCGGGCCGCCCGTTCGGAAAATATGATTGCCATAACGACCCTCGCTGAACCTCAATGATCCTTCTGCCAGCTGAGGCACTTCTACGAAGATGCGACAGAATGCCCCTGGCGCGGCGTCAGCCTGTGCGCCAATCTACTCCACTACCTCTCCACATCGGCTGCATTGAGTGCCTCCCCACGTACTATTGCTCCACACGTACCTCAAGTGCACTCACTCTTGACAGGTGCGATTGGAGCGACCCTTCTGACGAACGAGAATTCGAGCCGACCATACTTTGCTTCCGTCACCCAACGAATGCGCGGCATGAGACCCGATGAGGCGAGACTGTGTTTCATGCATTCACCCTCCAAACCGCGGCCTGAGTTGGCAGTCGGTTGCAGATGTGAAGAATGTGAACCCGGTGGCAGGGGAGAGGTTACAGGATAGAAGACACAGGTGCTGGAGTTCTTACCACTGTCACCTGAACCGCAATGAACAGTAGTATCCACCCGAGGAATGGAAGAGAGGCGGGCTAGAAGAATGTACGCAACGGCTTTAAACCTGTCAAATCAAGGTTCTGCGCATGTCTGCTGCGTCACAGGCACAATTCTTCCGGCTTATGCTCTGGGGTTTAGCTCCCGCCTCTTGTTGGGATACATGGGTAATGCTATCTATTCCTTCTCTTTTCGAGAGGATTGTTTCGTTCCTCGTCGCTGCCGCTTCACTTCGGATGCCCGATTCCAGGCGAGGATCTCACGTGTAGCATCAGGGCAGTATTTGTCAGTGTGGATAGCGTCGTCTTCCGTGCGCACTATCACTTCCTGCCCACGCCGAGCAGGTGCGCACTTGCGCCGAGTATGGACGGTTCGCATTCGAGCGCACGTGCCACATCCAAAAGGTCCTTCTTCAGCTCTGGGTCCTTCCAGCGGGCGTCGAAGTCCGGCAGTATCCATCCCGGCCCTTCGACCCCGAACACGTGCAACTCCCGGAATCCCACAGACCCCAGCTCCCCGAGCAGGTCCTCCGGTCGGTGAAAGTACGCGGTCGTGAAGTAGTTCGCGTCACCCGTTTCGTTTCGATGTTGCCCATCCATAAGGTCTCGGTCCCGCATTTTCACGAAACGCGGATCCAGGGATAGCTTTCGCGCCACTCCGTCGAGGGCGGAGGCATACCGCGAGACGCCGGCGACGACTACAACGCCGGAGGCGACCAGGACACGAAAGGCCTCACGGAGTGCGAGGAGTCTTTCAGCGGCTGCCGGCAGGTGGTAGAGGGGTCCCATCAACAGCACGGCGCTCGCGAAACCGTCATCCTGGGGCAACTGCCGGGCATCCCCGACGGACAGGGACCTGATGGGCTTCGCCAGCGTCGCGCTTCGCTTACGGGCTTCTTCGACCAGTCGTGGGGAGGCGTCAACGAGGTGCACCTCATACCCTTGCTCGGCAAGCCAGGCCGAATACGTCCCGGCTGCGCCGCCAACGTCGATCACTCGAGACGGTGCTTTCGGCAACACACGGCACAAGATTTCCTTCGTGCGTTCGAACTCAAGGCGTGACACGCCCGAGGAAAGCCGCGACTCCTCGGGAAACTGCTCGTAGTACGCGATTACCTCCGGAGGAGGTTTCGGACCGTCATTTCTTTGCACGGCCATGCGCTTGTGCCCTTCCTTTTGGTCTACCGGGCCGCGGCCGGGCTGCAGAACAATGTGTCTCGACTACCCTCCGAGCCCTGGCTACGATAGATTCACTCATACGTGTGGGCATTAGTTTTCGCTGACACTCAACACGTCAGCGAGTGCCGCTGACGCTCTCCTTCCTAAGAGTGTTAAGCAGCCACTTAAAACCTCAAGCCTACAAAGAACATCGGCGGGAGATCCCGCATGAAGCCGGGACCTGCGGCCGCTTAATGCTGAGTTTTGTACTGTCGAAACAACGCTCATTTCGCTTTGCCTGGCGATGTCATTCAGCCTTACACCGGCCCGGCTACCACTGCCGGATCTTCCGTCAGGCGCGGTGGCATGTCAGGCGGCCCGATTAGTTGATTATCTCTACCGTGGTGAGCAACTCGGAGTCAAAGATGTCTTTCGGTGAGATGACAGTTTCGTCGAGAGGCACCCGACTACCGTACCTCTCCCTGATCTTCTCCTGCACGATCGTGGAGGATAAGTCGAAGTCTTTCAGTGTATGCAGGTTGCCCACCTGGATTCCGAGCGCCCGATCGTACACCTTCCACACGAGTTCGGAGCAGTAAATAGTGGAATCATCCCACCCGAACGTCAGATCGTAATGTTTTCCCTCAAAACCGGGAACGATCCTGCGCATGCGATTCAAAGCCTGGGCATCAAGTATCTGTTCGGCATTGTTCAACCGTTTGATCACGCAGTGACCCTTCTCGCCTCGCGCGATCCACTTATCGAGAGCCGTGAAGCGCACGGGCTCAACGGCCTCAAAAACGTACGGCTGGTCATTCTTGAAAAGAACAATCCCCATATGAGTGTAGTGCGACTTGGTGGCCAACTGGATCGCCGGGCCTTGGCCAGAGCGGAGGACCTGAAACACGATGTCGCCCTCTCGAACAGACGGGATATGGGAGGCAGAACGACAGCCTGCGATGAACAAGATGAGAAGAAATATGCCGGAGCTTCGCATGATGTTGGTCCTCGGGTGGTCTGGCCCTTGGCGGCTTCCGTGCCGCCGCCGAATGTTCAATTTTGTACTGTCGGTATTCGAAAAAAATCGCTTCAGCCTTGCCCACCGTTTGAACTCCCCTTCACACCGGCCGGGATTGCAGCGCCGTTCCTTCCGTCAGGTGCAGCCGCCTGTTCAGGAGCGGCGACGCGGACCATCACTTCGTATCTCGAGACTCGCTCAGTTCGAGCATGGTCCGCCAGACTGCGACCCATCGATCTGAGCTCCACTGAAACACCCACAGATCGCGACCCTGTGAGCGCTCCCGGTATTCCGGCCTCTCGTACACCATGTTGAACTGATAACTCACAACGGCGGTATTGCCAACAACTTCAACCTGGTGGTCGCTCTCAGTGTATTCGAGGACTCGTGCGTTCGTACAGAATTCTTCAAATCCCGCAATCAATTTGTCTCGCCCCACAACACTGCCAGCAAATCCGGGAAATGTCATCACGATGTCTTGGTGAAGATACGGGATCATGTCTGAGACACGACCTGAACGCCAGGCTTGATTGATGGCTGCGATGGCATCCCGGACTAAGTTTGCGAACTGGCTCACGTCAATCCACTCCTGATGTTTCTGGACTGCCGGCGCTGCCTGAAGGCCGCAGAGCCTACCGTCAGGTGGATTGCCTTGGTATGCCGCGCCAACCATACGTGCCACTCCCTGATTCTCATTTTTCGTCTACCGCTCGCTTGATCCACGAAGTGAAAAGCCCCTTCCTAATGTCGGCTTTCGACCGCACTTTCACGTGGCGCATTTTCTTTCCAGTGCCTTCCAGGAGTCCCTCGGGATCGTGCAGTTTGGTCCCGCTGGTGTAGAACTGAAGCGCCACATAGTCGTCTGAAATCCGTACCGCACAGACCATTTTGTGGGCTTCGTACACAGGCATACCCCACTTAATGGATTCGGAAGCCTTGGGAATCGCTTTACGAATGATTCCGCGCAGCTGCCGCGCCAGGGGGGCCACGGGGTTACTCAGCGAATTGAAGAAGGCGTCGGCGTTTTTCCCGTAATCTTTGCGTCTTTCCATCGGAGATACTCCTTATCTAGTGTGACAGAGAGGCCTAACGCTAGAGTTAGGCGGGCCAGCCCGGTTGTCCAAATCTATCGGCATGCAACAAGTCTACGAGCGTACCACCGCACAGCAGGCGGTATTACCAGGATCGGGGACAGTTCTTGCCATCATCATTCGGTGCAGGCAGCCTGGTGGTATCGGATCAACCCTGCTGTGATTGAAACCGTGTCTTATCTTCTCCTGTACACATCGGTGCTCAAGTACTTCAGGCCAGAGTCGACCATCAGCGTGACGACCTTGGCATTCGGCCCCAGCCGCTCTGCCACTTGAATCGCAGCGACGACGTTTGCACCGGAAGATGTCCCCGCGAACAGGGCCTCCTCCCGCGCGATGCGCCTGGCCATGTCCTTCGCGTCGTCTGTTCTGACCGGCAGTATCTCGTCCACCAGAGTCGGCTCCCAGAGCGGCGGAGTGTAGCCAATCCCAACTCCTTCGATCTTGTGAGGCCCTGCCTGACCTCCCAGTAACACCGAGGATTCTGCGGGTTCGACGACGACGATCTTGATACTCGGCTTGTATCGCTTCAGCACGGTGGCGACCCCACGCGAAGAAGCCGCCGTACCCACGCAGTGAACGAAGGCGTCGATCTCCCCCTTCGTTTGACTCCAGATCTCCTCGCCCAGCGAGTAGTAGCCCGCGATGCTGTCATAGTTGTTGAGCTGGTCGGTCCAGTAGGTGTGAGGCTCCTGACTCAACCTGCGGGCGGCCTCGATCATCTCCAGGATCAGTTTCTTGGTCGTGAGACCTCCCTCGCTTCGGACGAGCGTCAGCTCCGCACCCAGCGCCGCCATGTGATCCAGCTTCTCCTGGCTGAACGCATCCGAGCTGATGATCTGGAGACGGTAGCCTTTGGCGGCACAGACCAATGCAAGCGATGCCCCCGTGCTGCCACCCGTGTACTCGACGACGGTGTCTCCAGGCTTCAGTCGACCGTCCTTCTCCGCCTGCGAAATCACGGCCTCTGCCATCCGGTCCTTGACGCTGCCGGTGGGGTTCTCCCACTCAAGCTTAACGAAGATGTCCGCACAATTGGGTGGAACGACCTTGCGAAGTCGAACTATCGATGTGTTTCCAATTGCATGGAGAATGTCCATGGGTCGAACTCTCCTCTTTCCTGGCTCGTTACGTCGACCCGCACAGTCTGCTATCCACGTAGCTCGCTCGCATCAATGGCGCCTCTCAATTCGTCAAACTGGAGGGCGAAGGATTCGAGTTTCATCCGACAAGGCCTATTGTACCTTCTAGGGCCCTCCCTCCCTACTCGACCTGTTTTGGTGACTCGCCGTCGAATGAAGCAATCATGAGGAGCTCCATTGTAGGCGGCATCTCAGATGCGGCCATAGATCAACGCAACCGCACCTGCCGGAAACGATCGTGTGCTCAGAAGGTTCAGGTCCATTGGTTCTTTGAACAGAGGCAATCCTCTGCCCAAAACCACCGGATGCACGATCAACCGGTATTCATCAATCAGCCGGAGTCTGAAAAGGGACTGTGCGAACTCGGCGCCACCGTGGGCCAGAATGGCCCTTCCCGGCTCCTGTTTCAGACGAGCGAGTTCCTCCTCCACATCCCCATGGGGAGACCCGCGAATGTGTCCAATCGGCCTGCCTCATCGTTTTGGAGAAGACGACTTTGGGGATCTCGTTCATCGGCGGCGCGAACGCCTCGGTCGAAGTTGGCCAGTAGGCAGCCATCTCCTCGTACAACCGACGACCCATGATATGCGTTCCCGCCTGCCAGAGCAGATCGGCTTCCCACTTTTTCAACGCGTCGTCATAGGTGCGAAAGACCCAGCCCATCACGTCGCCACTAGCGGCGCGCACATAGCCATCAAGCGAAACGTGCATCTTAAGAACCACATTCCTCATAGAGCCTCCTCGTCCCAACTCCCCATCGAAGGCCGCCTGTTCGGTGGCTGGACGCTGCAACGCATATTCAATACTGCCAGACTCCTGCCTGGCATGACACCCGAACGCCCGCCCTTTCCAGGACCCTCACCGACCCGCCATTCTCCTCGTTTGTGTGCGCGATGATTCGCCTGGTGGCAAACGTCTAAGCACCATTGATGGAATTTCATCGCCCGACTTTCCATCAACTCCAACCGCTGGCTAGGCGGCATCAGACACATGTGCGGCTCACACGCTCGGCCACCATCGCCTGACTTGGCGGCAGTATGCTTCGTACTCACTCCCGAAGATACGCCGTAGAGTGGGCTCCTCGTACCACACCACGAAAAAGTGAGTTGCGATTAAGAACAGGCCACAAAAGACAAGAAGCGACATCGACTCATAGAAGAGCGCGGCACTGGCGAGGGCGAGTATTGCCCCAATGTACATGGGATTTCTCGCGAAACGGTAAGGGCCTTGAATCACAAGTCGCCGCGGTGGATCAAAAGGCGCCGGAGTGCCTCTTCCAATAAATGCAAAGGTGAAAATACACCACAGCGCAATCGTTGCTCCAACGACTCCGAAAACTATCCCAACAACCTGCGGCACTTCAATCGCAGCAGGGCGGACAATTCCCGACCAAGACAAAAGACGGGCAGGTATATATAGGAGGACGAGGCCAATAAAGAGCGCAGCGTAAGTGACCGTACGGACAAGAATAAACATGTTTACCTCTGGCGTGTGATGCCGCCTGAGGGCTGGCAATAAGCCGCGGCGGTAGAATGGTTGTGACTCTCATGACCGAACTTGGTGATTGCCTGCATATTGCCAAACGCCTTAAGGTCGCTCCAGGCCCGCCCAGACTGCAGAGTGCCTTGTGAGGCCGCCACTATCAGTCTGGATTTCTTAGCAGCTCTTGTACGGCATTCCCTTCTTCTGGAGTAAGAGACAACTTGTCTCTGAGAGAATCGAAGAAGCTACTGTGATGTTTGGACAACGCTACAGAGAGAGCAACTCGGTGAAGGCTGCCTGCGAAATCGTCGGTAACCGACAACGCATCATGAAGTGAAGTTAACGCCTCTGCGCGCTGATATTGAACCAGAGCTTCATAGAGAGGAACGAGGATGTGAAGAGAGGGAAGGGGGAGCGCGAGTTGGTCCTTGCACACTCTGGTCACACGGAAAAAGAAAGATGCTGAGGGAAAACGCGATATTGCCTGGAGACCGTATACAATGGACCGTCGGTCATCAAGATATGAAATAATGAGCCCGGTGTCCTGGAGGCTCTTAAACTGGGCGAGGGCAATGAGAGCGTTCGGGACTCGCTTCGTCACCGCCATGTCTCGAAGGACCGAGTAATCAGACGAGTCTGGGACATAGTTGCGGAGGTATATCGGGACCGCAGACTGGATAAGATGTTTCGCAACCGTGGTATAACTGCCCATATCAAAGAATTGTGATGCGAATCCTGCAGTATCCGTCTGCTGCTTATCGACCAACACGAGAAACCGTGGAGGATGTCTGTACGCGAGCGCATCGAACGCATAAGATCTGACGACGGGGCTTTCATGACGTGTCAAAGCGTACAGTTCCTCTGTTGTTGCTGAGTCGGCAAGATATACAAACCTCCGGAATTGCTCCGAATGTACGGGTTCGCGGCCCATCATATTCAAATTCTCACTCTCAAATCGTCCCGTTGAAAGGGAATCAGCAACCCTTTCCACCGGGGCACGGAGACGGAGTTGGCCATACACAACCTGTTGAGGAGTCGGAACAGTCAACACACAAATGGCGGTGATGATAGACAATGTTGAGAATATAGAAGACATGTGATTCCTCAACGGCGCTTGCTGTCGTTAACGAAGAAGTCCCTTCCGTATCGTAAGCTCTTCGATTACCATCCCAGGATGAATATTTGGTTTAAATGAACGGCGATTGTTTGCATCAATCACATCGAAGCTTACTAGCGCTGAAAGCGCGAGGCACAGAGCAAATATCGCAAATAGTCGTTGCGAAGATAGTCTATCTACCAAGAGCAACAAGAAGGGAAGGGCGGGAAGCAGGTATGCTCGTTCCAAGGGCAACCAGAGAAACAGCAGCAGAAAAGTAAGTACGCCAACCAGCGAAGTCGCAACAATGGGATCGCGTGAGCGAACCGAAGTCACAAGGACGTCTTTGCGTTTCCAAAGGACATATCCGCCGATTAGAGCGGTAATTGGTCCTAGAAAATAAAGGGCACGATAGAAGAAAGAAATACAGCGGATCAGGAAGGTGGGATGGAGGACATCGCTCATTTCTTCCCGCGTTGCCGCAAACCAACCAGGGATGCCATACCTCAGAATGAGCGGCATGAATGCACCAGCCGATACCAGTATGGTGGACAAGACAAAAACGGCAGTCTCAGTGTCATTCTGCTTCTGCAAACGCAACAAACATAGAAACGGAACGATGGCGGCAAGGTTTGAGGGACGAAAACCGGCCGCGACGCCAAGCGCGATGCCGGCAAGCAGGATTCGTTGTTGAAGAATTGCATAGAAGGAAAATAGAATGAACAACAGTGACCACATGTAGTCGAGCGTTACTGCCGAGTACTGCCAAACAACCGGGGCAAACGCAAATGCGATAACAAGGAGCTTTTCATGCTGCCCCGCGCGATGGGAGATTCTGCTCCAAACGACAATAGCGATCAATGTGGCAACCAGAGTCGCAGCATTTGATAATGGTGCCCCGCCCAAACCAACAAAGGGTGCTGATACAATTTCGTGAAGAGGGTAGCCAGGCAAACGAGATTCGTGATAGATGCCCGTATTCCAAAGAAGGGAAGCTGATTTGGCTACCAGCCAAGCATCGGCATCAGCACCATAGCCGGTCCACAAGAATGGAAGGCGGGTAAGCACCGTCAGCGTGATAACAATGGGAAGCCAATAGCTCCTCACGAAATCATTCCATGGACCGTCTTTCAATCGAGTGCCGAAGTTAAGCGGAATCATCGTTTTCCAAGTACCTCTGGTGGGCAACCTAACGACTCGCGGCTGAGCTGCGGCGGTTGAATGTCTGAATGATTAACAACCCTAACTACGCTTTACCTCTTGCCAACGGATCAATTCCCCCCGGGACCTCGTTCAGTTTCAGCGGTTGGTAGGCGGCGAAGATATTTCATGATATCCACTAAGTATGAAACTCATGACGACCGTCCTTCGACAAACCTCTAATTTCAACCTCACGTGACCTACATCCCAATAAAGAACCTGACGCAACTATATAGCCGTTGGCGGTTCATCCGCTGCGTCGATGGCAGGGATTCTTCGCATCCACACCAGCTGTCGGGCAGCAGACGATACCCCCGCGACGGCAACACCAACAACAAAGAGAGAGGCGGAACATACCGCAAGAACGATGAGAAATAGAGCAAGAGCCATATAGCGACCCATTTGAATGACATAACCGGTTCGCTGATGCAGATACAGCTTGCCATGAAGTCCATGCCGCCCGGCTCTGTACCCGAGGAGATTCCCGAGATGGGTAGTATCCACAATCAAGTACAGGCCCCATACGTAGCCAATCAGCGCAACGCGAAAATTCTCCGGAACCCATACCAGCGAGAATGCCACTATCACGCTCAGAATTAGCGCAGGGATGAGGTGTCTTGGTTCAGCAATTCGCTTTGTTTTAACTACTTTTTGATAAAGCGGACTTCCTTCAATGGTGTTAACCGGATAGCTTTCATAATGCTCGGCATAGTGGAGTTGACGCTCTCGTTCCTGGAGGATTGTAAGCAACCAATCGCTCCACATTAAGAAAAAAGTCACCACGCCTGTCACCCAAGGGTGATCTACAAACCATTCAACCATCAGGATACCTCGCTAAGAAAGCGAACTATTTTCTCTTTCTGCCACCTAAGCAGGCTCGCGGCTGAGCTGCGGCGTGATGTCGATGAATTACCCTCCCCGCGACCCGGCCAACCCAGCCACACTGTTTATCACTGCAAACAGTCCTTTCACTCGACCTCATCCGGGCCCTAAATGTCGTATGCTTCTTCCGTCAGCTCTAGCCGCTTGATCTTACAATAAAGGAGACCTCCCGATTTCGTAATTTGACATCGACCGCGCAAGGTCCAATGTCCAACATTCCATCAGGAGGCCCCCATGTTC
>Ga0326726_10003592_pt1 | contig 14224 bp, 8 predicted proteins | sample MHFenrmetagenome_2_FD_207603 | JGI IMG/M metagenome (GOLD analysis project Ga0326726, IMG submission 207603) | Lab enriched peat soil microbial communities from Michigan Hollow, Ithaca, NY, United States - MHF15MN | ecosystem: Environmental > Terrestrial > Soil > Wetlands > Peat | place: USA... | reverse complement strand
GGTGACATGCCGACCGACGAGCGTGATGTCGTAGGTCTGCCATTTTCCCGCCCCCGTCGCGGCGTTCTCGTTGGGCGGCAGGAATCCGTAGATGGCGCCGATGTCGACGGGGAGCGGCCACTCTCGCTGCGGACTGTCCTCGATTTGCACCTCGTAGCGGCCGCGCAGGTACACGCCGCTATTCCCGCCCTTGGGATAGCGAAACTCGACGTGGAGCTTGAAGTCGGTGAACGTGTCGCTCGTGAGGAGATTCGCGCCGCTCGCCGAGCTCGTGAGCACGCCATTCACGACATTCCAGTGGCTCTGGCCGCCCTCGGTCTTCCAGCCCGTCAGGTCCTTGCCGTTGAACAGCACGATCGGCGCGCCCCAAACCGGAGCGGTCGCGGATTGCAACGCCGGTGCTCGCGTGGCGGTGAACGAGTCCCGCTCCCCGGCCGGCGTGGTGATCGTGCCGGTGAGGCGATCGCTGCCCAGCGTTCCTTCGAGTCGGAGGCTCGCGCTGTCACGCTCCCACTGCGGCGGAATCGCGAAGCGAACCTGTCCGCCGGCATAGTCGACGCGACTGATCGGTCGCGCGCTGCCGACGCGGCCGACGAATCGTCCAACGAGCGCGCGATACCCGGACGTCGTGATCTCGAGCCAGGACGGGTAGATGCCGTCCCGACCCTGGACACGGAGATCCCAGCGACCGACGATCGGCGGGACACTGTCGGGCTGGGCGATCGCCACGCTCCTCGCCGCGCTTCCGGTGAGCAGCGTCATCAGAAGAAATGAAATCTGTCGTTTTCGCATACGCCCCTCGACATGACAAGTGACAGTCCGCAGAATACGAACATGCCAGCCACCAGCGATCCGTACGCCCCACTCCGCGAGAAGGTATTGCAAAGGGTGCTCGAGGGAACGGGTGAAAGCGACCCGTCGCTTCGGCAGGCCGTCGCGGAACGGACCGGCGTACCCGCGGATCTTCGGGCGCTCGTCGAGAAGATCCACGACCACGCGTACAAAGTCACCGATGAGGACATCGCGCGGCTTCAGCCGACGTATTCGGACGATCAGCTGTTCGAGATCATCGTGAGCGCCTCTCTCGGCGCGTCGCGGCGGCGGTTGATGGCCGGACTCAAGGCGCTGGGTGACGCGTGAGGCTCAAGAAGGTTCACTCCGGCCATGCGTTCCGCGACCGGGCGATGCTCGCCGTGATGCGCGCGGTGATGGGACACGCGCCCGGCGTCGTGCGGACCTTGCTGTATCGCAAGGCGTTCTTTGGCCGGGCGTTCTCGGAGCTGACGCACCAGGTGATGCGCGGCCCATCTCCGTGGTCGGTGGGCGAGCGGGAAACGTTCGCCGCGTTCGTCTCGCGGCTCAACCAGTGCGTCTTCTGAACGAGCGCTCACTCCGCGGTCGCGGAGGCGGCGTTGGGAGACGGCACGATCACGCTCGTCCTCGACGACTACCGAACGGCGCCGATTGGCGAGCCGCTGCGCGCGATGCTCGGGCTCCTCGAGACCTTCACGCTGCACCCTGAGCAGATGACGCCGAACCGCGTGCGCGAGGTGCTCGCTGCGGGCGTGAGCGCCGAGGCGATCCGTGATGCGTTCTACGTCGCGTTCCTGTTCAACACCTACGACCGGCTCGCCGACACACTCGGTTGGGAGCTTCCCGACCAGCGGTATTACCCGAAGGCGGGCAGGTTCTTGTTGAAAAAGGGGTACCGGTAGGAGCGCGGTGTCACCGGCGGAGTTTGAATAGCGCGTATTGCACCGCGAGATCCGTGGTGCTCCACAGCTGCACGTCCGAGCCGGTGCCGTAGCGTACGGGAAGGGCGCGATCATCCCGCACGGCGTAGCTCCACAGCTCGCTGTGAAATCCCGAGGCGTCGACGGCGGCACGAACCGCATCGAGCGCGGACCGCAATTCGCGCGACGCGGCGGAATCGTGAACCGTTGCGAGCTGCTTCATGCCACCGAGAAGGAAGAGGTTCACCTCGCGGCCCCAGACCACCCGCGGGCCGTGATACTCGTCGCGCTCGAATTGCGGCCAGATCGAAGGCGGCGCGTATGCGTCGTTCGCCACAACCGGTCCCACGCCATCGACGGACAACCCGACCGGATACGGCCGCGCGAACAATCGGATGTCCCTGAGGAGGTCACGCGTCGCGGAGTCGCGCGGGTTCGCGAGGAACAATCGCGTCGCGGGATCGCTGTTGGCGACCGCGATCGGACGACCGTTGGCGTCGAGTGAGAGCGCGAGAAAGGACAACGAGTCGCGATCGGCCTGCGACGTCGCGATGACATTGATCCAGTGACGACGCTCCTGTTCCGGCAGCGCCGCCAACCGCGCGCGAACGCGCGCCTGGACGTCGGCGGGGCCGAGTGCTACGACGAAATGACGCGCCGCACTCCGCCACACGTCCACCGCGTGACTCAGACGGGCGGGTTCGCGAACGTATCCGCCCAGCGGCGTCGCGGCGTCGAGCTCGGGCATCGTTCGCGCGATCGAATCGGTGGACAGGCCGATCGCCGGGAGCGTTTGAAGGATCACGGCCATCGCCTCCAGCGCGTTCGGCGCCCAAATCGCGTTCACGTCCATCGCGAAGCGGCCGCCGGCATACCCCTCGTTGCTGTCGCGCCAACTCGCCGACGCCCAGCCGCCGTCGCGCGGCGCGAACGAAATCAGACTCGTGGCGGCGGAATCCGCGACGTAGGCGGAGGTCAGGCGCGCGACGAAGGCCAGCTGGCGCAGCATGCGTCGGACGCGCGGCTCGCCGTCAGCCGCGTCGAGGAGAAAGGCTCGCTTCCGCTCGGCGCTCACGGCGGGGTCGGCGAGCCAGCTCGCCTCGAGGACCGGGAGCTGAAACTCGTTGTCGATCATGTGATAGTTCTCTCGCACACGGCGGTGCTCGCGAAGCACGGCGGCGCTGCGCGCGAGCACGCTGTCCGACTGCGTCCGCTTGTATTCGTCGATCAAGCGCGCGTACTCGTCGGCGGCTTCGCGATCCGCCTGGCCGCCGAGCGCTTCCTCGTGACTCACCTCGCCCGCGGGGGAGAGCTTTCGCAAGACGCTGGCAATCACGAAGGCCGACATGTCAGTCCGCCAGATCGGCCGCATCATGAGCGCCGACACGAGCATGTCGCGGCCGAAGTACGTGGCATACGCCGGCAAGCCCGCCATCAGCTTCTCGCGCGACGACAGGAGCTGAACCCCACGTACCTCGCGCTCGAGCCAGAGGGCCGTGGGCGCGGTGGAGTCGCGTGTCGCCTGGGCGAGGAACGCGAGAAAATCCTCATGGAAGATTTCTTCTCGCGCGAGCGGCGTGAGCGTCCTGCCCGTGGTGGAAATCGCCACGGTGAACGGCACCACGCGGCCGGTGCGCGCAGAGAGGCTGATCGAATCCCCGGTGCGGGCACCGCTCACGCTGGATCGGTCGACACGGATTTCCGCCGTCAGCGTGTCGCGCGCGTCGAGGGACGGCTGGACGATCCGCGCGATCCAATATCCGCCCCGCGTCTCAGCGCGAATCGTCGGCTGAAAGCGCGCCCGCAGGGCGGGCACGTTCTCGGCGTCGAGTAGGGCGAGATGCCGCTTGCCGACCGGTGCGCTAAGAAAACTCAATGCATCGGCGAGTCGCGACCACTCGGGAAGCACGAATGGCGGTGACGCGAACGGCTGCTTGTGGCGTCCGGCGTACTGAAAGTCCCGTTCGATGCGCATCGAGCCGAGGAGAAACCACCCAATCGAGATCCGCGGGACGTTCACTCGCAATTCGTAGGTGAATGTTCGGGAACGTGACGAGCTCGACACGGTGGCGCGCTCGCCGGCCCATTCGACGGCGGCGGGGCGGCCAGAGCGCTCACGAACGGTGAACCCGACGCTCTCGTTCTCGGCATCTGCCAGGAGGTGCACGACGCGCCCGGTTCGGTTGTCGACGTAGATCTGGACTGTGTTGCGGGCTGCATCCTGGAAGAGGCGCGTGCGATATCCGAGGTAGGCGCTGGTGTCATCGAGCCTGCTATCCGGAAAAGAGAGCATGGGCAGGACCTGGCGCGGCGGGACCGCCGCGGCGAGCTGACAGGCCAGAGCCATTGGGATCAGGGTCATGAAAGTCTCCGGTTTGTAAGACGGCCAGGATTGGATACTAAATCCACTCCTCGCGGGATCTTGCGGCCCCCGTGCACTTCCGGTATTTCCGACTTGGCTAATCTGCCGGCGAGGGCTGCATCAGCGCAGTACCCGCTTGGGCGGAGCCTCGCACTGGAGGACGAGTTCTATGCCACTGGTCCGCAGTGTCCTACCCACCATCGCCGCGCTGATCGTATGTGTTACGAGCGTTGGCGCGCAGGCCACCGGAAGCATCCGCGGTCGCGTCGTCGACTCGGCGAGTAGCCAAGGTCTGGCGAGTGCGAGCGTCGTCGTCGAAGGCACAGCCCTCGGTGCCTCGACGAGAGTCGACGGAAGCTTCGACATCCTCGGCGTTCCGGCTGGCGCGCATCGCCTCCGCGCGCGGCGGATCGGGTATGCAGCGGTGAGTGTGCCGGTCACCGTCACGGCTGGTGGTATGGCGACGGTGCAAATCGGATTGGTGCCGCAGTCGACGGTGCTCACCGAAGTTGTCGTCACCGGATACGGCAGCCAACGCCGCGAATCGATCACCGGCTCGGTTGCGAAGATCGACGGGGCGGACGCGGACAAAGGGGTCATCACCAACGCGACGCAACTGGTGGTAGGCCGCGTGAGCGGCGTGGAAATCGTGCAGAACAGCGGCGAACCCGGTTCCGGTTCGCAAATCCGGATTCGCGGCGGTACGTCGATCAGCGCGAGCAACGATCCACTGTATGTCGTCGACGGCGTGCCGCTGCAAAACGAATCGACCACTCCGTCCGCCGCAGGAATCGGGAGCATCAATCCAGCGCTGCCTCGCAATTCCCTGAACTCGATCAATCCGGACGACATCGAGTCGATCACGATCCTCAAAGACGCGTCGGCCACGGCAATCTACGGAAGCCGCGGGGCCAACGGCGTGGTTCTCATCCAAACGAAGCGCGGCGCCGACGCCAACGCGTCGTCAATGGAGTACGAGACTTACTTCGGCGCCGCCTCGCCGGCCAAGACGCTCGGGCTGCTGAATGGTGACCAGTATCGGAAGTTCGTCACCGACAACGCGGCCACGCTGGGCTCGGGTGCCGTCTCGGGCCTCGGGCCGGCGAATACGGACTGGGAGAAGTCGCTCACCCGCACGGCGCTCTCGACGAACCACAACCTCGCCTTCTCGGGTGGTACAGGACAGACGCACTATCGCGCCTCGCTGAACTACTTCGACCAGGAAGGGATTGTCCTGTCGAACGGGCTGAAGCGGTATCAGGGACGCCTGAACGCGGCGCACTACGCGCTGAATCAGAAGCTCCGCTTGGGATTGAACCTGATGACCTCGCGCGTGAACAACACGTTCTCGCCGAACGAGAACACGGGCGGGTTCCTCGGCGGATTGTTCACCAACATGGTGATCTACAATCCGACGTTCCCGGTGCGCCGCTCCGACGGCAACTACTACGAGATGGGTTGCCCGCCGGCGGCGAATAGCTGCACGCCGAGCGCCCAGGACGTCCGCAACCCGGTCGCGATGGCGAACCAGCTGCAAGACATCGCTCCCGAGACGCGGCTCCTCGGCAACTTCAACGCGACGATCTCGCTGCTGGACAACCTGTCGGCCCAGACGACCTTGGGGGCGGACAACACGGACGCCGAGCGGCGGACCTTTGCCCCGCGCAGCAGCGCGGTCGGCGCGACCTACGGCGGTTACGCGCGGCAAGCGGAGCGCTCGCTCCAGAACTTGAACTTCCAACAGCTGCTGACGTTTTCTCCGCGGACCGGCGCCCACGAGCTCGAAGTCGTCGGTGGCTACGAGTACACGAAGGACGACAACCGCGGCTTCGAGGCGCAGATGCAAGGGTTCATCACCGACGTGTTCGGGGTGGACAACCTCGGGGCCGGAACGCAGGCCAGCTCGCCGGTGCCATTCTCGTATCACAACGAGAGCCAGCTCGTGTCGTTCTTCTCGCGCGCCAACTACGGCTTCGCGCACAAGTACTTCCTCACGGGCGTTCTCCGTCGCGACGGTTCGTCGCGACTGGCGGCGGGGCATCAGTGGGAGGTGTTCCCCGCGCTGTCCGCGTCGTGGCGGCTGAGTGAAGAGAGCTTCATGCGAAACCAGCCGTTCAACTTGTCGATGCTCGCGATTCGGGCCGGCTGGGGCAAACAGGGCAACCAAGCCGTACAGCCGTACCAGACGCAACTCCTGTTGCGTGCCGATCCCGGCGCCGCGTACCCGTTCGGCGGTAACATCACGAACGGTCTGCGGGCCGCGCAGGTCGGCAACCCGGACCTGAAGTGGGAGACCTCCACGCAGACAAACGTCGGCGTGGACTTCGGCTTCGGAGACCGCATCACGGGCGGCCTGGACGTCTACAACAAGGACACGAAGGACCTGTTGCTGGACGTCAGCGTTCCGCAGCCGGCCGTCGTGAGCACGCGCATCGAGAACATCGGCAGCCTCACGAACAAGGGCATCGAGGGGAACGTGGATGTGCAGCTCATCCGGGGGCCGAAGCGATCGCTCAACGGTGGTCTCGTGTTCACGCGCGAGCGAAACAACGTCACGAGCCTCGGCGACACGGCCCGGAAGTTCATCAACACAGGGTTCGTCAGCGGTCAGGGGCAGTCGAACCAGTACTCGCAGCGTATCCTGGTCGGCGAGCCGATCGGCACGTTCTTCGGGCCAAAGTTCCTGTTCGTGAACTCTAAAGGCCAGCAGGTGTTTTCGTGCGTGTCGAAGAGCGCCGGCTGCGTCAGCGGGCAGACGACGGATCCGACCGACGAAGACAAGATCGTCCTCGGAAACGCGAACCCGAGCTTCACGCTGGGCCTCCGTAACGACGGAACGTGGAACAGCTTCGACGTGAGTTGGCTCTGGCGCGGCGAGTTCGGCGGCAAGGTCTTCAACAATACCGCGCTCGTCTACGCCTCGAAGGGCGACGCCAAGCAGGGGCGCAACTTCCTCAGCTCGGCGCTCAGCCAGCCAGACGCGATCGACGAGCCGTCGAAGTACTCGTCGCGATGGGTCGAGGATCGCACCTTCATCCGCCTGCAGAACGTGACGGTCGGCTATTTGGTGCCGACCCGGTACACGGCCGGCCGTGCAACGCGCTTGTTCGTTTCAGGCGACAACCTTCTGCTGTCGACGAAATACTCCGGGTACGACCCAGAAGTCTTCGTCAGCTCCGGACTGGCGTCTCGCGGAATCGATTACCTCGTCTACCCGCCGGCGCGCCGATTCACACTCGGCGGCCGTGTGCAGTTCTGACAGCAAACCACGCGGAGTCTGAACCCATGAAGAATCTCCCGAAAAAGTCGGCTTGGCGCGCAGGGCGGATCCTGCTTCTGCCGACGCTGTTGCTGCTCGGACAGAACTGCACCCAGCTCACCGAGGTGCCCCACGACGCGTTGACACCGGAGACCGCGTTCAAGACCGACGCGGAGATCCTCGCCGGCGTCGCCGGCGTCTACGCGGGGCTCCGCTCGGTCGAGTGGGTGGGCTACATCACGTTGCAGGATCTGACGACCGATGCGTCGATCGTTCCGACGCGCGGCAACGACTGGTACGACAACGGCCAGTGGCTCGATCTGCACCGGCAAACCTGGACGGCGAACAGTGCCGGCACGCTGGCGTTCCTCGACGGCGCGTGGAACGACTTGTTCAGCGGGGTGGCCAAGTCAAACCTGATGATCGACGTCATCCAGAAGTCCGGGCTCGCGCAAGCCAGAAAGGACTCGACGCTGGCCGAGCTGCGGACGATGCGGGCGTGGTACTACTACATGCTGCAGGACATGTTTGGCGGTGTGCCGCTCGTGACGACGACCGAGCTGAAGCAGGTCGCGCGCGTGTCGCGAGACTCGGTCTTCCATTTCGTCGAGAAAGAGCTGCTCGACTCGCGCAACAACCTTCCCGTGAAATGGGACGCGGGTAACTACGGTCGACTAACGAAGGGCGCGGCCAACGCCATCCTCGCCAGCCTGTACCTGAACGCCGGCATCTTCGACAAGAACACTGGATGGAACGCGACGGGCTACAACAGCTGCAAGGGAATCACGGTGACCGGAGGAGACGCGTGCGCGGCGGCGGTTTCCGCGGCGGATGCGGTGATCAACTCCGGCACGTATACGTTGAATCCCAACTGGTACAACAACTTCAGCCTGGACAACAAGAGCTCGCCGGAGAACATCTTCGTCATCGTCCATACGCAGCAAGGGACGGCGGGACTCGGCGGCAGCTGGCCGATGCGGACGCTCCACTACAACCAGCTGAACACCGGCCAGGGAGGCCCGTGGAACGGTTTCGCGACGCTCGCCGAGACGTACAACTTGTTCACGGCGACGGATGACCGCCGCAACATGTGGTTGGTCGGCCAGCAAAAGAGCTTCGAGACCGGCCAGAACGTGAACGACCGCGCCGGCGCGCCGCTCATCTTCACGCCGACGATCAAAGACGTGAATGCGGCGAGCGAGGCTGAGGGCGTGCGGTTCAACAAGTTTCCGCCGCTGCCCAGCGCTGCCACCGGGTCGGGGATGCCGAACGACTTCACGTTCTTCCGTCTCGCCGAGATGTATCTGATCAAGGCCGAGGCGCTGCTGGAGCAAGGCAACACCGGTGCGGCGCAGACGGAGTTCAACCGCATTCACAACCTGCACGATCCGTCCCATCCGGTCGTGGTGAGCCGCGTCGCGATCTTGACGGAGCGCCTGCTCGAGCTGTCGGCCGAAGGAAAACGCCGTAGCGACCTGATTCGCCATGGCAAGTTCCTCTCGTGGACGGAGGCGTCGGCCCACGGTCACGTGGCCAAGCCGTCGGAAACGTTCCGGTTGCTGTTCCCGATCTCGTCGAACCAGCTCGGTTCCAACCCGCTCCTGACGCAGAATCCAGGCTACTGACCGGGTTGCCGCGGTGGACCGTCGGAGACGGCCTGCGCTTCACACGAGGCGCAGGCCGTCGCCGTAACGGTACGGAGCCCTTGATGACGTCGCTTTGGAGAAGGTCGAGGAGCGCCTTCTTGCCGCTGGTGTGGCTCGCGGCGGCGTGCGCGACGCACGAAGCAATGCCGAGTAATGGCTCGCCGCCGCCGAGCGACGGTCATCTCTTCACGAAGTTGCCGCCGTCGTACACCGGCGTGGGTTTCGAGAATCGCCTCGAGGAGACGGGCGATTTCAACGTCTTCACGTACCGGAACTTCTACAACGGCGGCGGCGTCGCGGCCGCCGACCTCACCGGCGACAGCCTCCCCGAGATCGTGCTCACGTCGAACCAACGCGGCGCGCGCGTCTACCTCAACCTGGGCACCTTCCGCTTTCGCGACATCACCGACAAGACGGGGATCCGGTTTAAGGGCGCGGGCGCGTGGGTCACCGGCGTGACGATCGCGGACGTGAACGGCGACGGACTCCTGGACGTCTACTTCTGCTATGCGGGCAATGGCTCGCCGGAACAGCGCGCCAACGAATTGTGGATCAACCAAGGCGTCGGTCCCGACGGCGTTCCGCACTTTCGCGAGATGGCCGAGCAGTATGGGATCGCCGACAAGGGCTACTCGACGCAGGCCGTCTTTTTCGACTACGACCGCGACGGGCTGCTCGATCTCTTCGTCCTGAACAACTCACCCAAGCCGGTCGTGAGCTTCAGCGACAAGAACACCCGCAACGTGCGCAGCGAATTCGGCGGCGACCGGCTCTACCACAACGTCGGCGGTCATTTCGAGGACGTGAGCAACCGGGCAGGGATTTTCGAGAGCGAGATCGGACTCGGGCTGGGCGTGGTGGCGTCGGACCTGAATCGCGACGGCTGGCCCGACCTATACGTGGCGAACGATTTCTTCGAGCAAGACTACCTCTACATCAACAACCACGACGGGACGTTCACCGAATCGATCGCGCGCGAGATGCCGGTGATCAGCTACTTCTCGATGGGATTGGACGTCGCCGACATCAACAACGACAGTTGGCCCGACGTCTACACCACGGACATGCTCCCCGAGGACGACGACCGGCTGAAGAAGACGTCGAATTTCGACCAGTGGGAGGTCTACCAGCGGCGGGTGAAGAACAACTTTCACCACCAGTCGATGCGCAACATGCTGCAGCTGAACAACGGCAACGGCACCTTCAGCGACATCGGCCAATTCGCGGGCGTGGCCCGCACCGATTGGAGCTGGAGCGCCTTGATCGCCGACTTCGACCTCGACGGCAACAAGGACATCTTCGTCACGAACGGCATCAAGCGCGACGTGACGTCGCAGGACTACATCGCCTACCTCGGGAACGGGCAGACGATGCGCGCCGTCACCCAGGGCGGGGGAAAGCGCGCGGACTTCATGAAGCTGATCAGCGCGATGTCGTCCACGAAGCTCCCCAACTACGCCTTTCGCAACAACGGGGACCTCACGTTCTCCAACCAAAGCGCGGCGTGGGGGCTGAACGCGCTCGGATTTTCCAGCGGCGCGGCGTACGCCGACCTCGATGGCGACGGCGCGCTCGACCTCATCGTGAACAACGTCGACGATACGGCGCTCGTCTACCGCAACAACGCGCGCGATCTGCCGACGAAACCGCGATACCTGCAGGTGAGGCTCGTCGGGCAGGACCACAACCGGTTCGCGATCGGCGCCAAGGTCACGCTCACCGTCGGCGCCGCGACGCTCTATCAGGAGCTCGAGCCGACGCGCGGATTCCAATCGAGCTGCGACTACGTCCTCACCTTCGGCATCGGCCCACGGGACACCGTTGAGACTGTGCGCGTGGATTGGCCCGACGGCCGCGTCAGCACGCTCAGCAAAGTGGCGGCGAATCAGCGCGTGACCCTGGCGCAGCTGCAGTCCGTCGCGGCGACGCCGCCGGCTCGCGACAGTTCGGCGGCGTTCCTCCTCACGGAGGTAACGACACGAATCGGCATCGACTTCGTGCATCACGAGAACGACTTCGTCGATTTCGATCGCGAGCCGCTGATGCCGAAGCTCGTATCGACCGAAGGGCCGTTCATCGCGGTGGGCGACGTGAATGGCGACCGCCTCGATGACTTCTTCATCGGCGGCGCCAAGGGCCAACCGGGCAAGCTGTTCATCCAGCAGCGTGACGGCCGTTTCGTGAGCGGCAGCGAGAAGGAATTCGCCAAGGATTCGCTCTCGGAAGACCTCGGCGCCGCATTCTTCGACGCGGACGGAGACGGGCATCCCGATCTGTACGTCGTGAGCGGCGGAAACGAGTTCGGCGAGGGCGCGCCGGCGCTTCAGGACCGGCTTTACCTGAACGATGGGCGAGGCAACTTCCGCAAGGCCGAGGGCCGACTGCCCGACGAATCGAATAGCGGATCGCGAGTCGCCGCCGCGGACTTCGACGGCGACGGCCACGTCGATCTCTTCGTGGGTGGCCGCGTCGTCCCGTGGCGTTACGGTGCCGATCCGCCAAGCATGCTCCTGCGCAATGACGGCAAGGGGCATTTCAGCGACGTTACCGATCGGGTAGCGCCCGAGCTGCGGCGCGTCGGCATGGTGACCGACGCGGTGTGGCGGGACATCGATGGCGACGGGCGGCCGGACCTGATCGTCGTCGGCGAGTGGATGCCGATCACCATCTTCAAGAATACCGGTGGGACACTGCGGCGACTCGACGTGCCCGGTTTGGAGAAGAGCAACGGTTGGTGGAATCGCATCATCGCCGGCGACTTCACCGGGCACGGCCGCGTGGACTTCATCGTCGGCAACATGGGACTGAACGGCCGACTGCGCGCGAGTCCCACGGAACCGACAGCGATGTACGTTGGCGATTTCGCCGGGACCGGCCTCGTGGAACAAGTGGTCACGTCGTTCACGAACGGCGTGAGCTACCCGATCGAGCTTCGCGACGAGCTCGTCAGATCGATTCCCTCAGTCGGCCCGCGATTCCCCACGTACGCGTCGTACGCACAGAAGCGAATCAGCGACGTGCTCTCTCCGGCGGAGCTGTCGAGGGCCACGATCAAGAACGCCTATACGTTCGCGACGTCGCTCGTACGCAACAACGGCGACGGCTCGTTCACCCTCGTCCCGCTCCCAGTGCCGGCGCAGTTCGCGCCGGTGTACGGAATCCTCGCGACGGATCTCGACGGCGACGGCCACGTCGATCTCATGCTCGGCGGCAACTTCGACGGCGTTCAGCCGGAGCTCGGGCGCATGGCGGCCAGCTATGGCGCCGTTCTGCGCGGCGACGGACGGGGTGGCTTCCAGCCGATCCCCGCGGCACGGAGCGGCTTCGTCGTGCCGGGCCAGACGCGCGACATCCAGCGATTGCGGACAGCGCGAGGAGACATCTATGTCGTGGCGCGGAACAATGATCGGCCGTTGGCGTTCCGCGCGACTACTTCGGCTTCTTCATTTTGATGAGGATCACGCCGTTGGCGCCGCGGCTGCCGTACATGGACGTGCTCACGGCATCCTTCAACACCTCGATCGAGGCGATGTCGTACGGGTTGATACCGGAGAGACTGCCCCCGGGCCCCGGCGTGATCGGCACGCCGTCGATGACATACAACGGCTCGTTGTCCGCGCTCCAGTTTGTTGCCCCGCGGATTCGCACGGTCAGCGTTCCGTCGGCGGTCCGTCCGAGTTGGACGCCCGCGACGCGGTCAGCCAGAATCTTTTCGATGGGCTGGCCGCTCGACGCGGCAATCGCGTCCGCGTTGACGACGTTCGGCTTTCTCACGCTGTCGGCCGCCGCCCGCCGGTCGGCCTCGGGACTCGGGACCCGATGATGCGCGCACGCGGACGCCGCAACGAGGCCGGCGGCCAAAAGGCGCGCCGGATGTGGCGAGAATGACGACATCGAAGTGCCCCCCTTTCCTTCGGTTCCCTCCGCCTTCCCACACTCCCCGATTCATCCCCTTCAAACAGCAGCCAATGAACATGCGCATCGTGACTCGCTCGGCGCTAGTCGCCGCCCTCATCGGCCACGGCGCCAATCTGGCGGAGGCGCAGGCGCCGCTGACGGTGTCGTCGCCGGACGGGCGCACGGAGGTTCGAGTCGAAATCCGTGACGGGCGCCTGCAGTACGGCATTGCACGTGATCATCGCGCGCTGATTCTTCCGTCGCTGCTCGGATTCGAGTTTCATGGCGCGCCTCCTCTGCGCGACGGTCTTCGCGCAACGGGTTCGAAACGCGCCGCCTACGACAGCACGTGGACGCAACCCTGGGGCGAGGTCGCTCAGGTTCGGGACCGCCACAACGAGCTTCGAGTCTCCGTGGCTGAGACGCAACCGCCGAATCGGACGTTCGACGTGGTATTCCGGGCGTTCAACGACGGCGTCGGTTTTCGATACGAAGTTCCCGCGCAACCCGGGCTGGTCGACTTTCAAATCCAGGATGAGCTGACGGAGTTCGCCCTGGCCGACGACGCAAAGTCGTGGTGGATTCCCTCGAACCGCCCGCGACTGGACCGATCCGAGATGCTCTACTCGTCGTCGCCGGTGAGCGTGATCGACAGCGTGCAGACGCCGCTGACGATGGCGACACGCGACGGCAAGACCGTGCTGGTGATCCACGAGGCGAACCTCGTGAACTATGCGCGGATGTTCCTGCGCGGCGCGCGCATGGAAAACCGTACGCTGCACGCGGCGCTCGCCGCGTGGGCCGACGGCGTGAAGGTGCGCGGGCGGACGCCGTTCGTGACGCCATGGCGCACGATTCAGATCGCCGACCGGATGGCCGATCTCGCGCCGTCGGTGCTCGGGCTGAATCTCAATCCGCCGAGCGTCGTTCCACAAACGGAGTGGATCAAGCCGATGAAGTACGTCGGCATCTGGTGGGGGATGCACATCAACACGATGACGTGGTCATCCGGGCCGAAGCACGGCGCGACGACGGCGAACGCGAAACGGTACATCGATTTCGCGGCGGCGAACGGCTTGGGCGGCGTGCTCGTGGAAGGGTGGAACGTCGGATGGGACGGCGACTGGATTCAGAATCGCAACGCCTTCTCCTTCACGAAGCCCTTTCCCGACTACAACCTGGCGGAAGTCGCGCGGTACGCGCACTCGAAGGGGATTCACCTCATCGTGCACAACGAGACGTCGGGCGGCATCGCGAACTACGAGCGGCAACTGGATAGCGCGTTCAAGCTCTACCGCTCGCTGGGTCTCGACGCGATCAAGACCGG
>Ga0326726_10003591_pt1 | contig 14225 bp, 7 predicted proteins | sample MHFenrmetagenome_2_FD_207603 | JGI IMG/M metagenome (GOLD analysis project Ga0326726, IMG submission 207603) | Lab enriched peat soil microbial communities from Michigan Hollow, Ithaca, NY, United States - MHF15MN | ecosystem: Environmental > Terrestrial > Soil > Wetlands > Peat | place: USA... | reverse complement strand
CTCCTTCCTGGTGCTCGGGCGCGGCGAGCTCTCGCTCGCGATCCTCGCGGAAACCATGCGCCGCGAGGGCTACGAGTTCTCCCTCGGCCGGCCCCAGGTCATCTTCCACCGGGGCGAGAACGGCGAGTTGCTGGAGCCCTACGAGGAGCTCGTCATCGACTGCGCCGAGGAGTTCACCGGGGCCGTCATCGCCGCCGTGGGCGAGCGCAAGGGCGAGCTCAAGCACATGGGCAAGCACGGCGATCGCGTGCGCCTGGAGTTCACGATCCCGTCGAGGGGCCTGCTCGGCTTCCGCCTCGAGTTCCTCACGCTGACCAAGGGCACGGCACTGATGAACCATCTCTTCGACCAGTACGGGCCCCATCGCGGGCCGCTGCCCAACCGGACCAAGGGCGCCATGATCGCCAAGGAGGGCGGGGACGTGACGGGCTTTGCCCTCGACCGCCTTTCCGACCGCGGCATCTTCTTCGTGAAGCCGGGCGACAAGGTCTACGCGGGCCAGATCGTCGGCGAGCAGGTCAAGGACAGCGACATGGTGATTCAGCCGTGCGAGAAAAAGCACCTGACCAACATGCGCGCGTCCGGGTCCGACTTCGCCATCAAGCTGACGCCCCCGCGCGAGCTCAACATCGAGCAGGCGATCGAGTGGATCAACGACGACGAGCTCGTCGAGGTCGTTCCCGCCGCCATCCGGGTCCGTAAGCGGACGCTCGACCACAGCCTCAGGAAGACGAAAGCAAAAACGGCGGGCTAAGCCCGCCGTGTTGCTTTCGTCCCGAGCGCAGCGAGGGACCCCATGCTTTTCGCGGGTCCTGGCCTCACGCCCCTCGCCTGCCCCTACTGCAGATTAAAGGTCTTCACGATGAAGACCGCCATCTGCCCGCGGGTGTTGTTGTTGAGCGGACAGTAGATGCCCGTGCCGCAGCCGCCCGTGATCTGCTCGGCGGCAAGGCGCTCGATCCAGTTCGCGAACGTCGACGGACACAGCACGTCGGTGAAAATGCCGGCGCACGTCGGAGGGACGTACGTCGACCCGTGCTCCGTCTTCAGGAGAAACACGGCCATCTGATCGCGACGGACGGGATTTGTCGGACAGAAGATCCCGACGCCACAGCCGCCGGTGATGCCCTGCGCCGCGAGCGCCTCGATCCAATCGCCGAATCCGCTGCCGGGGGTGCACGGGACATCGGTGAAGATGCCCGTGCAGGCGGGTGGCACGTAGCAGGCGCCGTACTTGGCCTTGAGCAGGAACACGGCCATCTGCTGGCGCAGGGTGTTGCTGGCGACTCCGTAGTTTCCGCCCCCGACTCCGGCCGTTATGGCGTTGGTGACGAGGGTGATGACGTAGCTGTGAAACTGCTGGTTCAGCGGCACGTCGAGGAAGTCCGCGACCCAGCCTTTCGGCAGCGTGCCGGTGGTCGTGTCCACGTTCGTCAGGACGACGTCTCCGAGCGAGCCCGCCGGCAGGGCCGGCGACCGGCCCTCGACCTGCGTCGAGCTCTGCAACAGGATGTCGGTCGCGGGAAGGCCTCCGACCGTGATGGTCAAACCCGCCTTGAAATCGGTGCCGCGGACGGCGAACAGGGTTCCGCCTCCGGCGGGCCCCGAAGTCGGGTTGATCGAGAAGACGATGCGCGGCGAGAGCTCCGACGTGTTCCCGGCCGGATCGGTGGCGGTGATCGTCACGGGCTGGCCGGCCTCGATCGTGTACGCGAGCGTTTCGTCGACGGCGACGTGGCCCGCGCCATCGGTCGCGACGTCCACCGAGCCGAGATAGAGCAGGCCCTCGGTGAAGTCGTGGGGGCGGGCCGCGCAGGCCGGGTTGACGAAGAAGTCGAGCGTGTAAGAGGTCGACGGAGCGCTGTCGAACGTCCCCAGGACGTGCGTTCCGGAAGGCACGAGCGGGACGGCCGAGATCACAATCGGGTAGTTCTGGCGATTGTTGGGGCCCGTGTCCGCGTCGAGATCGTCGTTGGCGGTGACGCCGTCGGAGGCCAGGTCGATGCCGATGGGGCCGTTGGCGAAGATGGAGTTGCCGCGGATCGCATTGCCGAGCGCCCCGTTTCCGAGGACGACGACGCCCGCCGTGGCGTTGTGGGCGACGATGTTGCCTTCGCCGGGCGCCGCGCCGCCGACGAGCGCGTTCGTGCCGTACAGGACCATGCCGCGATTGCCGTTTCCGAGGGCAAACTGGCCGGTGAGGTCGGTGCCGACGAAGTTCCCCTGGACGGTGATGCCGGCGCCGTTGATCGACATGCCGTCGGTGCCGTTGGCGGAGACGACGTTGCCGGCTCCCGCAGCGGAGCCGCCGATCGTGGCGGCGTTGGCCTCGGCGAAAACTCCGTAGGTGGCGTTGCCGAGCGGAGCCGTCCCCGTGACGTCCGTGCCGATGAAGTTGCCGGTGACGACGAGGGCCGATCCGTTGTTCAGCCGGACGCCGTAGGACCCGTTGCCCGAGATGACATTGCGGCTCGCGGCCGAGGATCCTCCGATCGTGATGTTCGCGCTGGCGGAACTGTCGATCTCGACGCCGACCTGGACCCCCGGGATGGCGTTGCCGCCCGTGGCATCCGTGCCGATGAGGTTGCCCTGGATCAGGTGCCCGGTGCCGCCGTTGCCGCCCGAGCCGAAGTTGATGCCTTGCATTCCGTTGCCCGAGATCAGGTTGCGCGCGGCGGGAGTCGTGCCGCCGATCGTGATGCTCGACGGCCCGTTGTTGGCCTGGATCCCGAAGTCCGTATTGCCGTGCGGGACGGTGCCAGTGGGGTCGGTTCCGATGAAGTTGCCGTCGATCGTCATCCCCGCGACCCCTGAGATGCGGATCCCCGCCCACTTGCCGCGATTGATCACGAGACCCCGTACGGCGCTGCCGCCGCTGCCGGGCGCGAAGAACAGGACGGCGGCTTCGCTGCCGGTCCCGGTGTTCGTCCCGTCGATTTCGATCAGGAGCACGGCGTTGGTGCCCTGGTCGGGAGCGTTCGTGTTCGGGCTCGCGCCCGGCTGCGTGTAACCGTCGATCGTGACTCCGTCCGTGATCTTCGGCAGCGCCGAGGCCGGCGCGATCGTCTGGACGCCGGAGCCGACGATGTTGAAGGCGATCGTGTCGGCGCCGCCCGCGGCGTTGGCGTCGAGGATGGCCTGGCGAAGCGATCCTGCCCCGGAATCGTTCGTGTTCGTGACCGTGAGGGTCGAGCCGGTGGCGGACGAGACGAGGGACGCGATGAGGACAGCCGGGAAGAAGGCGCGACCCGGGCGCGTGAGGCGCATGTGTACCGACCTTTCTGTTGGCTGCAGAGGGGGAGGAGCCTGCCGAGCCTATCCCATCCGATGCGCGGGCCGGTCGGTAGACAGAAGCCCGCCGGCCTTGCCGGCGGGCCAGGAGCCCATTGAAGGATGACCGGTGGTTAATGCAGGTTGAAAGTCTTCGTGATGAACACCGCCATCTGCCCGCGGGCGTTGGGGTTGAGCGGGCAGTAGTTGCCGCCGCCACAGCCGCCGGTGATGTTCTCGGCGGCGAGGCGCTCGATCCAGTCGGAGAACCCGATGCCGGGCGTGCACGTCACGTCGAGGAAGACCCCGGTGCAGGCCGGTGGCGTGTACGCGGATCCGTGCTCGGCCTTCAGGAGAAAGACGGCCATCTGGTCGCGCCGGACGGGGTTCTGGGGACAGAAGTTGCCGCCGCCGCAGCCTCCGGTGATGCCCTCGGCGGCCATGGCCTCGATCCAGGGGGCGAAGTTGGAAGAGCAGGGTACGTCCGGGAAAAAGGTCTTCGTGATGAACACCGCCACCTGGCCGCGGGGATTGGGGTTGAGCGGGCAGGAGTTGCCGTTGCCGCCGCCTCCGGTGATGCCCTCGGCCGCCATGGCCTCGATCCGGGGGGCGAAGTTGGAGGAGCAGGGCACGTCGGTGAATACGCCCGCGCAGGGCGGCGGGGTGTAGCAGAGACCGTGTTTGGCCTTGAGGATGAAGACGGCCATCTGCTGGCGCAGCGTCTTGTCGGTGACGCCGTAAAGGCCGCCGCCGATGCCCGCCGTGATGCCGTTCGACACGAGTGTCGTCACGTAGAGGTAGAACCGTTGCCGCCCGCCACGTCGAGGAAGCCGAGGCTCACGCCCGCCAGTGCCTGGAAAGACGTCCTCATCGCGCTCTCCTTTGTCGAGTGCGGGAAGCCTACGACAGGCCGGGGCCCGGCGATTTCTATTGCAGAGTGAAGGTCTTCACGACGAAGACCGCCATCTGGCCACGGGTGGCAGCATCGGTCGGGCAGTAGTTGCCGTTGCCGCAGCCGCCGGTGATGGCGCGGGCGACGAGGTCGTAGACCCAGGGCGCGAACGGGCTGTCGCACGGCACGTCGCCGAAGGTCGCCGTGACGCAGGCCGGAGGCGTGTAGCCGACGCCTTCGAGGGTGCGCAGCAGCAGGACGGCCATCTGCTGGCGCTTGACGGGGTCGGCCGGACAATAGGTCGTCCCGTCGCCGCAGCCGCCGGTGATGCCCTCGGCGACGAGCTCGTTGATCCACGGAGCAAAGGTCGAGGAGCAAGGCACGTCGGTGAAGACCTGGATGGTGCACGACGGGGGGACGTAGCAGAGACCGTGCTTGGCCTTCATCAGGAAGACGGCCATCTGCTGGCGCAGCGTCGGCGCATCCACTCCGTAGAGGCCGCCGCCCACGCCGACGGTGATGGCGTTGGAGACGAGCGTCGTCACGAAACCGTGGAACTGGTGGCTGCCGGGGACGTCCAGGAAGTCGGCGACCCACCCCTTGAACAGCGTACCGGTCGTGCCGTCCGGAGTGGTCGCGATCACGTCGTTGACCGTGCCGGGAGACAGGACCGGGGACGTCGTGGTCAGGGACTGGTCGTTGACGAAGGTCACGCCCGCGACGGCGGCGCCGAACGTCAGCGTCGTCGGGTCCGCGAAATCCGTCCCGGTAACGGTGATGGCCGTTCCGCCCGCGCCGGGACCGGAGGTCGGACCGAGCGAGAAGATGATCCGCTGCGAGAACTCGGAGGTGTTGCCGTTGGGATCGGTGGCGGTGGCCGAGATGCGCGTGCCGGTGTCACTCGCGACGGGAAACGTGACGTCGATCGCGGCGTTGCCGGAGCCGTCTGTCGTCACCTGGGTCGTCCCGATCCACGTCTCTCCCTCGAGGAACTCCCTCGGAAAGTTCGAGCACGCCGCGTTCGCGTAGAAGTCGAGGTCGAAGGTCGTCGAGGGTGTGCTATTGAACTTGCCGACGATGCGGGTCATGGCTCCGGTCGTCACGGTCTGGACGATCGGAAAGTTCTGGAGGTGGTTGCTTCCCTCATCGCCGTCGCCCGAATCGTTCGGCTTGGGCGTATCGACGCCCGTGTAGAGATCGATGCCGAGAGCGCCGTTGTCGTGGAAGGAGTTGCCTCGGACTCGCGTCTGAGTGCCGTCGGTGACGACGCCGTGCCCACGGTTAAAGGCGATCACGTTGGCCTCGCCGGGCCCGAGGCCGCCGATCGTGCCCCCGTTGGCTCCGTGGTTCCAGATCCCGTGCAGTCCGTTGCCGAGCGGCGACACGCCGTCAGCTGCCACACCGATGAGGTTGCCCTGGATGAGGATGTCCGCCTGGTAGAAGACGCCGCTCAGGCTGTTGCCGGAGATCACGTTGCCGGCGCCGACGGAGGTGCCGCCGATCAGGGCAGGCATGTTCGAGTAGACGGCTTCCCCGTTGGGGATCGCGTGCATCCCGCTGGCGTCGGTGCCGACGAGGTTGCCCTGGATGACCGCTCCGGCGCCCCCGGCGATCTGGATCGCGCCCCCGAAGACGCCGGCGGTGCTGCCAGAGACGAGGTTTCGGTCGGCAGGGTCGGTCCCGCCGACGCGGTCGTTCGGAGCTTCGATCGCCACGCCAGTGCCGTTTGGCTGTGCGAAGGCTCCGGTCGGGTCGGTTCCCAGGAAGTTGCCTCGGATCACGTTCCCGCCGCCGGCTCCGGAGTCGAAGGTAAGGATTCCCGTGGCAAAACGGTTGATTACCAGGCCCTGGATGGTGCTGCTTCCCTTGTTGACGTTCAGGCCGAGGGAGAAGCCGCCGCCGATCGCGGAGCCGTCGAGCTCGATCATGAGAACGGCGTTGGTCCCCACGGAGGCCGTGTTCGGGCTCGACCCCGGCTGCGTGTAGCCGTCCACGACGACGGGGTCGAAGAGGAAGTCGAGATTGGTCAGCGGCGTGATCGTGTGGACGCCGGAGCCCGGGATGTTGAAGGCGATCGTGTCGAGGCCCGGGCTCGCGTTGGCGTCGAGAATCGCCTGCCGCAGCGATCCGGCTCCCGAGTCGTTGGTGTTCGTGACGGTGAACGTCGCGGCCGAAGTGGCGGCCGCGAGGGCCAGAGCGATGCAACCGGCGAAAACGTTTTTCAAGTTCAACTCCGTTCCTACTGAAGAGAGAAAGTCTTGACGACGAACACCGCCATCTGGCCGCGGGTGGCGGGGTTGGTCGGGCAGTAAAGGCCGCCGCCGCAGCCTCCGGTGATGTTGCGGGCGACGAGGTCGTAGACCCACGGGGCGAACGGGCTGTCGCAGGGCATGTCGTCGAAGGTCGCCGTGACGCAGGCGGGCGGGACGTAGGCGGCGCCCTCCAGGGTGCGCAGCAGGAGAACCGCCATCTGCTGTCGCTTGACGGGGTCTCCCGGGCAGTAGGTGGTTCCGCTGCCGCAGCCGCCGGTGATGCCCTCGGCGACGAGCTCGTTGATCCAGGGCGCGAAGTTCGAGGAGCAGGGCACGTCGGTGAAGATCGCCGTGGTGCAGGGCGGCGGAACATAGCACAGGCCGTGTCTGGCCTTCATGAGGAAGACGGCCATCTGCTGGCGCAGCGTCGGCTGGTCGACGCCGTAGTTGCCGCCGCCGACGCCGACGGTGATCGCGTTGGAGACCAGCGTCGTCACGAATGCGTAGAACTGCTGGCTGCCGGGGACGTCGAGGAAATCGGCGACCCACCCGTTGATCAGGGTCCCGGTGGTGCCGTCGGGAGTGGTCACGATCACGTCGTTGACCGAGCCGGGCGGGAGGGCCGCGGAGGTCGACGTCAGCGATTGGTAATCCACGAACGTCACCGGCGTCGAGACGCCTCCGATCGTCATGGTCGTCGGATCGGCGAAGTCGGTTCCGGCGATGGCCAGAGCCAGGCCTCCCGCCGCCGGCCCCGAGGTCGGCGTCACCGAGAAGATGATCCGCTGCGAAAACTCGGACGTGCTGCCATCCGGAGCAGTGGCGGTGGCCGAGATGCGGGCGCCGGCCTCGGTGGCTACCGGAAACGTGACGTCGATCGCGGCGTGGCCCGAGGCGTCGGTCGTGACCTGCGAGGGGCCCAGATACGTCTGGCCCTCGATGAACTCGCGGGGGAAGTTGGGGCACGCGGGGTTCGAATAGAAGTCGAGGTCGAAGGTCGTGGACGGTGCGCCGTCGAGCTTCGCGAGGACCTCCGTGGACGAGGCTCCATGCACCACCGATCGGATGATCGGAAAGTTCTGGTAGTCGTTCATGCCCGTGTCGACGTCGCCCGGGTCGTTGGGCGTCGGGCCCACCGGGACCCAGTCGATGCCGAGCTCCCCGTTGTCGTGAATGGAGTTTCCGCGAATGGTGTTTCCGGTTCCCGCCGCCGCTTCACCGACGATCCCGCGGAAGTCGTTGAACGCGATGACGTTGGCGGCGCCGGCGGCGATGCCGCCGACCGTGTTGTTGTTGGCCTCGTTGGCGTTGGTGACGAAGCCGAGGCCCTGCAGGTTGCCGAGGGGGCTCACGCCGTCGCGCTGCGTGCCGACGAAGTTTCCCTGGATGACGTTTCCGCTGGTCGCGATGAAGAGACCGATCGTTCCATTGGCCGAGATCACGTTGCGCGCGCCGGGCGTCGTCCCTCCGACGACGTTGTCGTTCGAGCCGAGCTCGATGGCGATGGCTTCGTCTTCGTTGCCTTCCGGAAGGGTTCCCCCGGGGTCCGTGCCGAGAAAGCACCCCTCGATGTGATTTCCACCGCCGGTGAGGAGACGGATGGCGTTGCCCGCGGCCGAGGACAAGCCGGAGAATCGGTTGATCACGAGTCCGCGCACGGTGCTCCCGCCCGCGAAGACGTCCAGGCCATTCATCTGCCCCGCGTTGACGCCGGTCAGCTCGATCAGGAGCGTCCCGTTGAAGCCGTTCGGGTCAGTGTTCGGGGCGCTGCCGGGTTGGGTGTAGCCGTCGAGAATCACGGGGTCGGTGATCGCGGGCAAGGGGGTCGTGGGCGCGATGGTCTGAACCCCCGCGCCCGGGATGTTGAACGCGATCGTGTCGAGCCCTCCGTTCGCGTTGGCGTCGTCGATCGCCTGTCGCAGCGACCCCGCGCCGCTGTCGGCGGTGTTCGTCACGGTGAACGTGGCGGCGGCGACCCGTGAGGCCAGTAGCGCGAGCAGCAGTCCGTTGGCGGCAATTCGTTTCAAATTGATGTCCTCCGGTGCGACGAGGTGACGGTTTCCGTGGCGAACATGGACCTTTCCCTGAGAGGAACCGCGAGAATTCCCGGCAAACCGGGTCAAGCTCGTCAGGCCGCGCCCAAAGAGATCCGGGGTGACCGCCGCGCGGCCACCCCGTGCTGCGCGAAGGCGAGCTGGCTACTGCAGGCCGAATGTCTTGACGACGAAGACCGCCATCTGGCCGCGGGTCGCGGCGTCGGTCGGGCAGTAGTTGCCGCCGCCGCAGCCGCCGGTGATGCTGCGGGCGACGAGGTCGTAGATCCAGGGCGCGAACGGGCTGTCGCACGGGACGTCGCCGAAGGTCGCGGTGACGCAGGCCGGCGGCGCGTAGCCGTTGCCCTCGAGAGTGCGCAACAGCAGCACGGCCATCTGCTGTCGCTTGACCGGGTCGGCCGGACAATAGGTCGTCCCGTCGCCGCACCCGCCGGTGATGCCCTCGGCGACGAGCTCGTTGATCCAGGGCGCAAAGGTCGAGGAGCAGGGGACGTCGGTGAAGACCTGGGTCGCGCACGGCGGCGGCACGAAGCACAGGCCGTGCTTGGCCTTCATGAGGAAGACGGCCATCTGCTGGCGCAGAGTCGCCTGGTCGACGCCGTAGTTGCCGCCGCCGACGCCGACGGTGATCGCGTTCGAGACGAGCGTCGTGACGAAGGAATAGAACTGGTGACCGCCGGGCACGTCGAGGAAGTCGGCGACCCAGCCTTTGATCAGCGTTCCGGTCGTGCCGTCGGGCGTGGTGACGACGACGTCGTTGACGGTGCCGGGAGCCAGTGCGGGCGAGGTCGAGGTCAGCGTGTGGTCGTCGCCGAATATGACCGGAGTGGCGACGCCGCCGATCGTCATCGTCGTCGGATCGGCGAAGTCGGTGCCGGCGATGGCGAGGCCTGTCCCTCCCGCCGCCTGCCCCGAGGCGGGGGCCATGGAGAAGATGATGCGCTGGGAGAATTCGGAGGTGTTTCCGGCGGGATCGGTGGCGGTGACCGAGACGCGCTCGCCCGCGGCGGTCGCAAACGGAAGCGTCACGTCGATCGCGGCGTGGCCCGCGCCGTCGGTCGTGACCGGCGCCGAGCCCATGTACGTTTGTCCCTCGAGAAATTCGCGGGGAAAGTTCGAGCAGGCGGAATTGACGTAGAAGTCGAGGTCGTACGTCGTCGAGGGCTGGCTGTCGAATTTTCCGACGACGTGGGTCGAGGCGCCCGTCGTGACCGACTGGAGGATCGGGAAATTCTGGAGGTGATTGCCGCCGTCGTCCGCGTCACCTGCGTCGTTGTAGCTGGGTCCCGCGAAGGATTGAAGGTCGATCCCGACGAGGCCGTTGGAGAACATCGAGTTGCCCCGGATGGGCCAGTCGACGGCGCCCGGCAGGACGACCACGCCGGCGTCCCGGTTGTAGGCGATCGTATTCCCTTCTCCGGGACCGAGCCCGCCGATCTGGCCCGTCGCGGCGTTGGTGGCGATCTGGATGCCGTCGCTCACGTTGGGGACGGGCGCCGAGCCGGTGATGTCGGTCCCGATCCGATTTCCCTCGATGATCCAGTTTCCGTTTGCGGCGATGTAGATCCCGACGTCCACTCCGGAGATGAGGTTCCCGGCGCCGGCCGCGGCGCCGCCGATCGTGTTGCTGCTGGCGTCGCCCGTGTCGAATCCGGCGATGCCGTACTGCCCGCCCTGGCCCACCGTTCCCGAGGCATCGGTTCCGATGAGATTGCCCTCGACGACGTTGTTCGTCGTGGGTGTGGCGTTGGCCTGCCCGAACTTGATGGCCACGCGGGGCCCGTAGACGACGTTGGCGGCGCCCGGGGCGGTCCCTCCGAACGTCGTGCCGCTCGTGGACGAGATGACGACGTCGTCGATCATGTCCGTCGGGACCGCGGGGACGCCGGCGGCGTTGATGCCGAAGTAGTTGCCCTGGACCGTGTTGTCGCTCGAGACCTCGATGAGGAGATTGTTCCCGGCTCCTCCCTCGCTGCCCGTTACGATGTTGCGCGTCGCGGGCGTCGTTCCGCCGATCAGGTTGTTCGAGGTGTTGCTCAAATAGAGGAGCCAGGTCGAAAGGCCCTCGATCGTGATGCCGGTCGGGTCGGTCCCGATGAAGTTGCCTTCGACGGTGTTGCCTCCACCCTGGTCGATCTGAATGGCCGAGGTGCTCCAGCGGTTGAGCACCAGGCCACGGACCGTCGAGCCGCCGCCCGAGAGAGAGAGCCCCGTGCCGCCGGCGGCCGTCCCGTCCAGCTCGATGAGGAGCACCGCGTCGTCGCCCACGGCGAGCGTGTTGACGCTCGAGCCGGGCTGCGTGTAGCCGTCGATCACGACCTGGTCGGTCAGGTGGTCGAAGCTCGTCAGCGGCGTGATCGTGTGCACGCCGCTTCCCGGGATGTTGAACGCGATCGTGTCGAGACCAGAATTTGCGTTCGCGTCGAGAATCGCCTGGCGGAGCGATCCCGCGCCGCTGTCGTTCGTGTTCGTGACGGTAAAGGTCGCGGCGGACGAGGAGACGGCAGTAGCCAGCGAGAGGCAAGCGATGAGAGCGCTTTTCAAGGTCTGCTCCGTTCTTACTGAAGAGAAAACGTCTTCACGACGAAGACGGCCATTTGTCCGCGGGTGGCGGGGTTCGTGGGGCAGTAGAGGCCTGATCGCGGCAGCCGCGTCTTGTCGAGTCCGATGACGTTGCCCTGGATGACGGAAGTCGACCCGCCGTTGAAATTGCTGGTCGTTTGGATCCCGGCGTTGGAGTTTCCCGAGATCAGGTTCCGGTCCTCCGGATTCAACCCTCCGATCGTGACGCCGACCGTGCCGCCCTGGGTGAAGCCGATGGCCACACCGGTCTGGTTCGACGCGGCCGCGAGGCCGGCCGGATCGGTGCCGAGGAAGTTGCCGGCGAGGACCATGCCGCTGACGCCCGAGCCGAAGGGGTTGAAGAGCTCGATGCTCTCGCCGCAGTGGTTGATGACGAGGCCGCGTACGGACACGTTGCTCGCGCCGATCGTGATGCAGCGGTTCGGGGCGACGGTGCCGTCGATCTCGATCTGAAGGACGGCATTGAGGCCGCCGGTTGGGTTCGTGTTGGCCGAGCTGCCCGGCTGCGTGTACCCGTCGATCGTGACGGCCTCATTCACGATCGGAAGAAGGGACTGGGGTGTGATGGTGTGGACCCCGGCCCCGGGAATGGCGAAGACGATCGTGTCGGCGCCGGGTGCCGCGTTGGCATCGTCGATCGCCTGCCGGAGCGACCCGGGCCCGGCATCGTTCGTGTTGGTGACCGTGAAGGTCGAGGCGAAGAGCGAGGATCCGGCAAGCCCGAGAATGGAAACGGCGAGAAAGCGTCTCATGCGACCCTCCTCGTTAGCTGCATCCCGCCGTGATGCCCTCGGCGAAGAGTTGCTCGATCCAGTCGGCGAAGAGCGAGGGGCACGCGACGTCGCCGAACATTCCGGCGCAGGCCGGCGGGACGTAGGCGGACCCGTGCTCGATCTTCAGCAGAAAGACGGCCATCTGGGCGCGGGTGACGGGGTTTCCCGGGCAGAAGTTGCCGCCGCCGCAGCCGCCGGTGATTCCCTCGGTGGCGAGCTCCTCGATCCAGTCGGAGAACTGCGAGCCGCACGGCACGTCGGGGAAGATCCCGGCGCAGGACGGGGGAGCGTAAGAAGAGCCGTGCTCGGTCTTGAGCAGAAAGACGGCCATCTGGCCGCGCGTGATCGGGGAGAGGGGGCAGTAGTCGCCGCCGCCGCAGCCTGCCGTGATGCCCTCGGACGCAAGGTTCTCGATCCAGTCGGCGAAGAGAGAGGGACAGGCGACGTCGGGGAACATGCCGATGCAGGAGGGCGGAGCGAATGCGGCGCCGTGCTCGGTCTTCAGCAGGAAGACCGCCATCTGGTCCCGCCTCACGAAGGCGTTCGGACAGAAGAGAGGGGCCGGAGCGCCGAACGAAATCCGGAAGATCGAGGTCTGCGTCGTCCCGTAGAGGTTCCCGTCGCTGCCCTGGATCAGCGGAGCCCCGGGCCCCTGGCCGTCGGCGACGCCGACGTGGTAAATGGTCGCGACGTTGCCGTCGGAGTCCATCCGATAGACGGTTCCATGCTGAAAGGTTCCCCCTCCCCGCGTCACCCCGTAAAACATTCCGTCGCTCGCCCGCATGAGCTCGCTGTCCGGAGTCTTGCCGTCGGTGCCCTGGAAGTCGTGCAGGGAGGTGAAGTTTCCGTCGAGGTCGATCCTGAAGATCGTGCCGCAACCGCTCGGATCGGAGCAGTCGCCGCCGTAGGTCGTCGTCCCGTAGAGGTACCCGTCGGCTTCGATCAGTCCGGTCTGCGGGTTCCATCCGCCCGTGAGTCCGAACTCGTGGATGAAAGTGACGTCTCCGCCGGGAGTCATCCGATAAACCGTTCCGCCGAGTCCTGAGCCTCCCTGAGTCGTCGTCCCGTAGAAGTTGCCGTCGCTCGCCAGCAGCAGCCTGCCCTGCGAGTAGAACCCTCCTCCGTCGTCGGCGAAACCATGGAGGGTCACGAGGCCGCCCTCGAGTCCGATTTCGAACGCCGTTCCGAAAAAGCCCGAGCCCCCGACTTCGGTGATTCCGTACAGAGTGCCGTCGGCCCCGGCGACCACCCCGGAATACGGCTGGCCCCCGTCGTCGTCGGTCTCGGCGAAATGGTGCAAGACGTTGAGGGTCCCGTCCGTCTCCATGCGATAGACGATGCCAAACCCGAAATCCCCGCCGAGGCGCGTCGTTCCGTAGAGGCTGCCGTTCGTGGCCTGGTACAGGGCCCCTTCGGCGGACGAGCCGGCGGCCCCGTCGAAGTCGTGCAGCTTGACGAAGGTGCCGGCGGAGTCGATCCGGAAGAACGTTCCGGCGTCGTGAACCCCACCCTGCGACGTCGTCCCGTAGAAATTTCCGTCGCTGGCCTCGATCAGGGGGGCCTGGCAGGTCGTTCCCTCCTCTCCGACGAATGTGTGCAGGACCGTGAACGTCTGACCGGAGGCGGCGGCCGATGCGGCCAGTACCGCGCCGCCGACGACCGAAGCGAGGCGACGAAATCTGAATGCCTTGTCCATCGCGCCAACCTCCCTCAGGGTGCGCCGGCGCATCCGGCGGTGATGCCTTCGGCGTAGAGCTGCTCGATCCAGTCGGCGAAGAGCGAGGGGCAGGTGACGTCGGCGAAGAGGGGGACGCAGGCCGGGGGCACGAAGGCGGCGCCGTGCTCGACCTTCAGGAGGAAGACGGCCATCTGGGCCCGCGTCACGGGGTTTCCGGGGCAGAAGTTGCCGGCGCCGCAGCCTCCGGTGATTCCCTCGTTGGCCAGCTGCTCGATCCAGTCGGAGAACTGGGAGCCGCAGGGCACGTCGGGGAAGATCCCGGCGCAGGACGGGGGAGCGTAAGAAGAGCCGTGCTCGGTCTTGAGCAGAAAGACTGCCATCTGGCCGCGCGTGATCGGGGAAAGCGGGCAGTAGTCGCCGCCGCCGCAGCCGGCGGTGATGCCCTCCGAGGCGAGGTTCTCGATCCAGTCGGCGAAGAGAGAGGGACAGGCGACGTCGGGGAAGACCCCAGAGCAGGTCGGGGGCGTGTACGACGAGCCGTGCTCGGTCTTCAGCAGGAAGACCGCCATCTGGTCCCGCCTCACGAAGGCGTTCGGACAGAAGAGAGGGGCCGTCGGAAGCGACGAGATGCGATACAGAAAACCGCCGTCGCCACCCCGGAAGCGGGCGCCGTAGAGCTTCCCGTCACCTCCCACGACGAGCTCCGCGGCCGCAAAACCGATC
>Ga0326726_10003590_pt1 | contig 14225 bp, 12 predicted proteins | sample MHFenrmetagenome_2_FD_207603 | JGI IMG/M metagenome (GOLD analysis project Ga0326726, IMG submission 207603) | Lab enriched peat soil microbial communities from Michigan Hollow, Ithaca, NY, United States - MHF15MN | ecosystem: Environmental > Terrestrial > Soil > Wetlands > Peat | place: USA... | reverse complement strand
GAAAGGCCGCCCACATGGCCGCGCCGACAGTGAGGAACAGCGCGAACTGGACGATGACCACGACGCCGCTCCCCACCAGCGCGAGCCGGGCTTCCTTGAGCGATCGCGTGGCGAGCAAGCGTTGCACGATCAGCTGATCGGTCCCGTGCGAAGCTGCCGAGAGCATGGCCCCTCCGATCACCGCCGTGCCGAACGCGTAGGGGGCTGTGAGCGACAGGCGCGGGTCCAGGACCCGAAGCTTCCCGGCCGCAGCCGCCGCCGCCAGGCCTCCCGGCGCCAGGTGAAGCGCGACCCAGAGGGCGGCCGCGCCGGCCAGGAGGTAGACGGCCAGCTGCACCACGTCCATCCAGACCACGGAGCGCAGGCCGCCGGCGTAGGTGTAGAGCAGGGTGGCCCCTCCAAGCACCACGATGGACAGCGGGTAGGACCAGCCGGTGATGACGGCGAGCGGGATCGCGGTGGCGAAGAGCCGCACGCTGTCGGCGAGCGCCCGCGTCACCATGAAGACGGCCGAGGAGGTGCGCCGTGCCCCGGGGCCCCACCTGGTGCCGAGGAGCTGGTACGCCGTCTGAAGCTCGCCCGCGGCGTAGGACGGCAGGAGCAGCCACGCCACGCCGATGCGCCCGATCAGATAGCCGAAGGCGAGCTGGAGGAAGGTGAGGTCCGTGGCGTAGCCGATGCCCGGCACCGAGATGACGGTGATGGCCGACGTTTCGGCTGCGACGATGGACAGGAGGATCGCCCACCAAGGCAGGCGGTGGCGCCCGAGGAAGTAGTCCGACGCTCCCGTCTGCCGGCGGCCGAGCCAGGTCCCCGCGGCGACGACGCCGAACAGGTAGGCCGCGGCGACGATCCAGTCCACCGTGCGCATGGCCGCCAAAGAAAAGGGCCCGGAGAGGTTTTCTCCAGGCCCAACTGTGCGCTCGTGCGTCTGCGCGTCCTACACTGTGAAGCTGCTCCCGCAGCCGCAGCCGCCGGTCGCGTTCGGATTCTCGAAGGTGAACCCGCTGCTCTGCATCGTCACCAAGTAGTCAATCGTGACGCCGTTCAGGTACTGTCCGCTGAAGCTGTCCACGAACAGGCGCACGCCCTCCGACTCGATGACGACGTCATCCTCGGCCGGCTGGTCCTCGACGCTGAGCGCGTACTTGAAGCCCGAGCATCCGCCGGGCATCACGCCGACCCTAAGGCCCGCCGTGGCTGGGGGCGCCTGCTCCGCCTCGAACACCTTGCGCACCTGCTCGGCGGCCTGGGGCGTCAGCGTCAGCTGGACGGACGACGTATCGTGCTGCGTGGTACCCATTTAGCTCCTCGCAGGAATTCCTAGTTCTTCTATCCATCTTAGAAGGGTCGGGCCGTTCCGTCAACGTCCTGCGGCCGCCTCCGCCGCCAGGTCGGCCACTCGCGGCCGCACCTCGCGGATCAGCTCGTTGGCGCGGGATGGATGGACGCGGTTGGTCAGCAGGATGACGAAGAGGTCCTGTTGCGGGTCAATCCAGATGGAAGTGCCCGTGAAGCCGGTGTGGCCGAAGGCGCGGGGTGAGAGTCTCGACCCCGCGCTCGAACCGGCGCTGGGCGTGTCCCAGCCCAACGCGCGGCTCGAAAAAGACGGATTCTGTGTCCGCGTGAACATCGCGATGGTCGCCGAGTCGATCAGCCGCTTCCCCGTGCCCCCGTGCCCCCGTGCCTCCGTGCCTCCGTATCGCAGCAGCATCTGCGCGAACTTCACGAGGTCGTCCGCGGTGGAGAAGAGGCCGGCGTGGCCCGACACGCCCCCCATCGCGGCGGCGTTCTCGTCGTGCACCTCGCCCCGCAGCACGCGGCCCCGCCACGGATCGTTCTCCGTGGGCGCGATGCGAGGGCGCAGATCGGCTGAGGGAAGGAAGCGCGTGTCGCGCATTCCGAGCGGGCGGAAGACGCGCGTCTCCAGAAGCGTATCGAGCCGGTGCCCCATCAGTTTCTCGACGACCTCGGTCAGCAGGATGGCGCCGAGATCGGAGTAGGCGGTCCGCGCCCCGGGCGCGACCTCGAGCGGCGTCGCGTTCACGCGCGCGAACATCTCCGCCCGCGAGTGCACCTCGCGGAACAGCGGCTGCCAGGCGGCCAGTCCGGAGGAGTGGGTCAGGAGGTGGCGGATCGTGACCGAGTCGCCGCCCGCCGCGAACGCGGGCACATACCGCGTCACCGGCGCGTCGAGGTCGAGCGTGTGCTCGTCCACCAGCATCATCGCCAGCGTCGTAAGCCCGACCACCTTGGTGAGCGAGGCGAGGTCGTAGATCGTGGCCGGGCTGGGGCGCGTCGCGTCGGCGTCGCCGAGCGCGCCGAAGCCCTGCTCGAACAGCACGGTGTCCCGCCGCCCCACCGCGACGACGGCGCCCGGAAACGCCTTCCGGGCCACGCTCTCGTTGAGGTAGCGCTCGAGCGGGGCCCAGGCGGTGTCCTGTGTCATGGCGAGAAGAGAGGCGGCGAGGAGAAGGGGCGTCACCGCCTGGGGGCCCGCGAGCCTGGCACGGCTGACGCGCCGGGCTCGACGCGCGCGGCGCGCACCAGCCCGGCCCCGACCGGATACGGCGGCAGAGTGACGGGCAGTTTGCCCGTGATCGGGGCCATGCCAAGGACTGCCCGGGCGAGCGCGCGCTCGATGAACTCGGTGTCGCTCCAACCGGCGACGAAGGCGGGGACGTGGGGGATCTGCGCCAGGACGTACGGGCTGCCCAGCGACACGGCCAGCACCGGGGCGCCGCCCGCGGCGAGGGTGTCCACGAGACCGGCGATCGGGCCGGGGATGTCCACGGCGTCGGGGCGCCACGCAGTGGGCTGGGATGCGGCCAGGAAGACGATGGCGCTCGCCGTCGCCGCTTCGGCGCGCACCGAGTCGAACGACGCCGGTCCCGAGGCGGGCCAGAGGCGGAAGGTGTGCAGCGTGTCCATCGCGCTCCGGACGGCGGCTGTGAACGTGCCCCCCACGTCTCGGAAGGCCTCGTTCCCGTAGGACACCACCAGGACGTGCCGCCGTCGTGCGGCGGGGAGGGGAACCAGGCCGAGCGAGTCCTTGACGAGCACCAGGCTGCGCTGGGAGACGTCCTGCGCCAGGGCGACGTCCGGGGCGGCGCCCACGGCGGCCGCGATGTGATTGATGTCCACCAGCCGCGTCTGGAACAGTCCGACCCGCTCCTTGGCGGCTAGCACGCGGGCGACCGACGAGTCGAGGCGCGCCTCGCTCACGTCACCACGCGCCACGGCGTCCACGACGGCGTCGATCGCCGCCTTCGGATCGGAAGGCATCAGGAGGATGTCGGCACCCGCCTTGAAGGCCAGCACGGCGGCTTGCGACGCGCCGTACCGGTTGACGATGGCGCCCATGTTGAGAGCGTCAGTGACCACCAGTCCGTGGAAGCCCAGATTCTGCCTGAGCAGGGTGTCCAGGATGAACGGTGAGAGCGTGGCGGGAAGCGAAAGAGCAGCGCTCAGCCCCGCGACCGCGAGGTGCGCGGTCATGACTGCGTCGGTGCCTTCCCGTACCGCGGCGCGGAAGGGCACCAGCTCGACGGAATCGAGGCGCTCCCGGCTGGCCGTGATCACGGGCAGCGCGACGTGCGAGTCGGTGCCGGTGTCGCCGTGGCCCGGGAAGTGCTTGGCCGCGCTCAGCATGCCGTGCTCCCGGAGCCCGCGGATGAAGGCGCTCGCGAGGGCGGCGACGCGCTGCGGATTCTCGCCGAACGACCGTACGTTGATGATCGGATTCTGCGGATTGTTGTTGACGTCCACCACCGGGGCGAAGTCGAAGTGGATGCCGACGGCGCGCCCCTCCACGGCGATGATGCGCCCCACCTCGTAGGCGTCCAGCTCCCGGTCGGTCGCCCCGAGGGCCATATTGCCGGGGAAGGCGGTGGCTCCCCGGATCCGCGCCCCGGGGCCCGACTCGAAGTCGGTCGCGATCAGCAGCGGGAGGCGCGAAGCGCGCTGCAGGGTGTTGAGTTTCTCGGCGATGTCGTACGGCGACGGTCCGATGCCGACGATGAAGCCGCCGACCCCCTCGTCCACCTGTTGCAGCGCCGCGGCCAGCGCCGCCGCGTCGCTGGCCCAGTAGTCGCCCGGAATCCAGGGCATCACCAGCTGGGCGACCTTCTCGCGCAGCGTGAGCGCGAGCGACGGGACCGACGAGCCGGGCAGCATCCCTGCGGTATCGGGGGGCAGCGCCGCTTGGGCGCGAGCGGTTGCCGACGCCTCGGCCGGCGCGGACCCCGCAGGGACCGGCGCCGTCGCGATGGCGCGCGCGCAGCCGATGGTGGCCAGGAACAGTGTCACGGAGGCGAGTCTGTGAGTCACGGGATCAACAAGCTCCTCGGGGTTGGTTGCGCGCTCACCTGCTGGGTCGCCACATCCGCACACTCACGTCTCGTAACCACTCGGAACTCACCGTCTCGCAACTCAACTGCACACCGCCAACGCGATTCTGTTCTCCCCGGAATCGACGTCTTGTTGCGCGACTCGCTCCATCTGGTGCAAGGCAAGAGAATCGGATTGCTCACCAACTTCTCGGAGGTCGACGCGGCCGGGGTCTCGACCATCGAGCGCCTGGCGCACACCCCCGAGGTACGACTGGTCGCCCTGTTCGCCCCCGAGCACGGCATCCGCGATGGTGCGGCGCCGGGGGCCCCGGTCTCCGACACCGTGGACTCGGCGACTGGTCTTCCAATCTACAGCCTCTACGGCTCAAATCGAGCGCGTACCGCCGCCGAGCTGGAGCCGCTGGACGCGCTGGTCGTGGATCTGCAGGACGTCGGGGCGAGGCCCTTCACGTATATCAGCACCACAATCAACGCATTGCGCGCGGCCGTAAGCGTGGGGAAGCGGGTGATCGTGTTGGACCGTCCCAATCCCATCGGGTGCGAGGTGCAGGGACCGGTCATCGAGCCCGCCTACCGAACGTTCATGGGCATGCTGCCGGTGCCTCTGCGGCACGGCATGACGATGGGCGAGCTGGCGCGGTTCGCCAACGCGCGGCTGAACCTCGGCGCGGATCTCGTCGTCGTTCCGGTCCGCGGGTGGCGCCGCTGCGACTGGTTCGACCGGACCCATCTGCCGTGGGTGCGGCCGTCGCCCAACCTCCCCGATCTGGAGGCGGTGGCCTGGTATCCCGGCACCGTCCTCTTCGAGGCCACCAACCTCTCGCTGGGCCGCGGCACCGACGCGCCGTTCCGGCAGATCGGCGCGCCGTGGCTCCGCGCGGACGCGGTCGTGCGCGCCATGCAGGCGCGCTATCGCGTCGCGCTGGACACCGTGCGCTTCACGCCGCATGCACCCGGCGACGGCAAGTTCGACGGCGTCGAAGTCCAGGGCGTGCGCTTTCGGGTGCTCGACCGGGCGAGTGGCGATCCCGTGCGGGACGCGCTGCTGCTCCTCCGGACCATCGCTGCGCTCCATCCCACCCAGTTCCGTGCCGACACCATCGGCCTCGCGCGCCGGCTCGGAGTTCTCCCCGGACCGTCCGTGACCTGGCCGGGCGACGTCCGGCGCTTCCTCCGTGAGCGCGAACCGTATCTGCTCTATCGCTAGGGCCACTGAGGGCGGCATGCGCTGTGAAGATCGTTTGCGCGGGGGTGGAGCGAGGATTAGTCTTGTTGCCAGCGCAACTTATGAATAATCGCGGTGTTAGGCTGTTGCCGGCTCCATTGATCACGGGCTTCTCCGACCTGGTTTCACCGGTCTCGGAGTGGCTCATCAGAAGGCGCGTCCATCCCAACACCATCACCTCGACAAGCGCGATCGTGGTCATCGGCGCCGGCGCCGCCTTCGGACTGGGTCTGCCGCGGCTCGGAGCGGCATGGCTGCTGCTCTCGGGCCTGCTCGACATCCTCGACGGGCAGGTGGCGCGCGGCGGCGGGATGGTGTCCAAATTCGGCGCGTTCTTCGATTCGACGCTGGACCGCATCGGCGAGGCGATCCTGTTCGCCGGCATCGCGATCTACTTCCAGACCACGCCGAGCCAGGCGGTGCCCGTGCTGGGAGTCGTGCTCACGCTGGCCACGCTCACCGGCTCGTTCCTCGTCTCGTACACCCGCGCGCGTGCCGAAGGGCTGGACCTGGAGTGCCGGGTCGGACTCGCCCAGCGCCCCGAGCGCATCCTGGGACTCGGCGCCCCGACGCTGTTCTTCGGCTCCGGCCCGCACGGCGTGCTGCTCCTCGTCATCATGTTGATCCTGGCCGTGCTGAGCTGGATCACCGTGGTCCAGCGCGTGCGACACGTCTACCGGTCCACCAACGGGGCGCCCGCTCCATCCGGGGAGTCAGGCAGTGCCGGCATGAAGCCCCGGTGAGCGTGGCCAAGGGAGACGCGCCGGCTCCCCGGTCCGTCCAGCCCGCGCGCGGCCGGATGGGGGTGCTGCTCCCCGGGATGGGCGCGGTCGCCACCACGTTCATCGCCGGCGTGGAGAACGTGCGGCGCTCCCTCGCCCTGCCGATCGGCTCCGTGACGCAGCTCGGCACCATCCGCCTCGGGAAGCGCACCGAGGGCCGGTCGCCGACCATCCGCGAGTTCGTGCCGCTGGCGCAGCTCGAGGATCTCGTCTTCGGCGGATGGGACCCCATTCCCGATTCGGCTTACCAGTCTGCCAAGGTGGCCGGCGTGCTGGAGGACCGGCACCTCGCCCCGATCGCGGACTTCCTCAAGGGCATCACCCCGATGCCCGCGGTCTTCGATCAGTTCTACGTCAAGAAGCTGAATGGCCCGAACGTCAAGCACGGCCGGACGAAGCGGGACCTGGCAGAGCAGCTCCGGAACGACATCCGGAACTTCAAGAGCGCCAATCAGCTGGACCGGCTCGTCGTCGTGTGGTGCGCCTCGACCGAGATCTTCATCCGGGCCGGCGCGGTGCATGCCTCCCTCGCCGCGTTCGAGAGGGCGATGGAGGAGAATCACGCGGACATCGCTCCATCCATGCTGTACGCCTGGGCGGCGCTGATGGAAGGTGTCCCCTTCGCGATGGGCGCCCCGAACCTTGCGGTGGACACGCCGGCGCTCCAGGAGCTGGCCCGCGATCGAGGGGTGCCGATCGCCGGCAAGGACTTCAAGACCGGCCAGACGCTGATGAAGACGGTGCTGGCTCCGATGCTGAAAGCCCGGATGCTCGGGCTGGCGGGGTGGTACTCGACCAACATCCTCGGCAACCGCGACGGCGAGGTGCTGGACGATCCGGAGTCGTTCAAGACGAAGGAGGAGTCCAAGCTCGGTGTCCTGGAGCACGTGCTCCAGCCGCAGCTCTATCCGCAGCTGTACGGCAACGTGTTTCACAAGGTGCGGATCAACTACTATCCGCCGCGCGGTGACAACAAGGAGGGCTGGGACAACATCGACATCTTCGGGTGGCTCGGCTACCCGATGCAGATCAAGGTGGACTTCCTGTGCCGCGACTCGATTCTCGCGGCGCCGATCGTGCTCGACCTGGCGCTGTTCCTCGACCTCGCGCAGCGCGCGGGGATGAAGGGGATCCAGGAGTGGCTGTCGTTCTACTTCAAGAGCCCGATGGCCGCGCCCGGACTCACCCCCGAGCACGACCTGTTCATCCAGCAGACGAAACTCAAGAACACCCTCCGGTATTTGATGGGGGAAGCGCAGATCACGCACCTCGGGATCGAGTACTACGAGCCCTGAACGGAAGACGTGGTGACGACCTCGAAGATCCTGGTGACGGTGCTCGGCGCGGCAGCCATCGTGTGGGTCCTGTGGTACTTCCTCGCGACGCCGCGCCGCCCCGGTACTGAGCGGAGCAAGCCGAAAGCCTGATGACCACCTCGCCGGCGGCAGTCGAAGCACCGCCCGAGAACGGCACCCGGCGGCGCGTGACGTTCCCGGTCGTCGGGATGTTCTGTGCGGCCTGCGCGACCCGCATCCAGCGGCAGCTCGCCGCCACGGAGGGCGTGCGCGATGCCGCCGTCAACTTCGCTACCACCAAGGCGACGGTGGAGCTCGACGGCGCGCAACTCGACGACCTGGCGGCTGCGGTGCGGGACGCCGGTTACGACGTGGGCACGGACGCCCTCACCGTCGCGGTATCGGGGCTCCGCCACGCTTCGGGCGTCGCCCGGCTCGAGCAGGCCGTCGCGTCGGTGCGAGGCGTCACGGAGGCGGTGGCCAACCAGGCCGCCGAGTCCGTGCGTGTCACCTATGTCCCCGGCTTCTTCGACACCCGCGATGTCGAGGCCGCCGTCGCTGCCGCCGGCTTCGCTCTCGCCGCCCCGGTGGCCGAGGGCGATCCGGTGGAGCGCGAGCGGCGCATCCGCGAGCGCGAGGTGCGCGACCTGTCCTGGAAGCTCGCGGTGGCAGCCGTGGTCGGCCTGGTGTCCATGGTGGCCTCGATGCCCCTGATGGGAGCGGAGGCGATGCGGCAGGTCGACCTGCTCGCCCGCCTCGTCATGCCGCTCGACGCCTCGCTCCGTCAGGCCTTGCCGTGGCTGTACGCGATGGAAGCCCAGACCCTCAAGGTGGGACTGTTTGTGCTGACGCTCCCGGTCGTCTTCTGGGCCGGGCGCGTCTTCTACCTCGGTGCCTGGCGCGGCTTCCAGCACCGCAGCGCGGACATGAACACCCTGATCGGCGTGGGGACCGCGTCGGCCATGCTGTACTCGACCGCGGCGACGTTCGCCCCCGGACTGTTCACAGGGGCGGGCCTGCCGGCGGATGTGTACTACGAGGCCGTGTCGTCCATCATCGCCCTGATTCTGCTCGGGCGCTTGATGGAGGCGCGCGCGAAGGGGCGGACGTCGGAGGCGATGCGCCGGCTGCTCGGGCTCGCTCCCAAGACGGCGCGGGTCTTCCAGGACGGCGTCGAGGTGGTCGTGCCGGCGACGGAGGTCGCGGTGGGCGATCTCTTCCTGGTTCGTCCGGGGGAGAAGATCCCGGTGGACGGTGTCGTGCGAACCGGGCGGACGGCGGTGGACGAGTCCATGCTCACCGGCGAGCCGACGCCGGTGGAGAGAGGGGAAGGGGACCTCGTCGTCGGCGCGACGGTGAACACGACCGGGGCGATCATGGTCGAGGCGACGCGGGTCGGCCGCGACACCGCCCTTGCCCAGATCGTTCGGCTGGTCGAAGAGGCCCAGGGGAGCCGGGCTCCGGTGCAGCGGCTCGCCGACCGCATTGCGGGGGTCTTCGTGCCGGTGGTGATCGCGGTGGCGATCGCGGCCTTCGTGGTCTGGTTCGACACGGGTCCCTCGCCCGCGCTGCTGTATGCCACCGTCGCGTTCGTCTCGGTGCTGATCATCTCCTGTCCCTGCGCGATGGGGCTGGCGACACCGACCGCCATCATGGTGGGCGCGGGCCGCGGCGCGGAGCGCGGCGTCCTCGCCAAGGGCGCGTCCGCGCTCGAGGCGACGGCCTCGCTCGACGTAATCGTGCTCGACAAGACGGGGACGATCACCGAGGGCCGTCCGGCGGTGACCGACATCGTCCTCGTTCCCGTCGCCGTGGGTGATGACGGACAGGATGCGGCCGGCGAGGAAGCCGCGGTCCTGCGCGTCGCGGCCGCGGTCGAGCGGCTGTCCGAGCATCCGCTCGCGGCGGCGATCGTCCGTGAAGCGGGGGAGCGCGGCCTCGAGATCCCGGAGGCGGCCGACTTCAAGGCGCGCGAGGGGCGGGGCGCGACGGCGACCGTCGGCGCCCGCCACGTCGCGGTCGGCAGCGCGGCGTTCCTGATCGAGCAGGGCGTGGACGTCGGTCCGTTCACCGACGCGATCGACACGCTCGCGGCGCGGGCCCGCACGCCGGTGCTCGTGGCGGTGGACGGCATGCCGGTCGGGCTCCTCGGGCTCTCCGACCCGATCAAGGCCACTGCGGTCGCCGCGGTCCGGGCCCTCAAGCTGCTGGGGCTCGAGGTCGTGATGGTGACGGGCGACGTCCGGAAAGTCGCCATCGCCGTGGCGGGCGAGGTCGGCATCGACGAGGTGGAGTCGGGGATGCTGCCGGCCGGCAAGGTCGCGTTCGTCAAGCGCCTCCAGGCTGAGGGCCGGCGGGTGGCGATGGTCGGGGACGGGATCAACGACGCGCCCGCGCTCGCCGCGGCGGACGTGGGGCTCGCCATCGGCACCGGCACCGACGTCGCCCTCGAGGCGGCGGACATCGCACTGATGAGCGGCGACCTGCGCGCGGCCGTGACCGCGGTGGAGCTCTCCCGCGCCACGATGCGCACCATCCGCCAGAACCTCTTCTGGGCCTTCGGCTACAACGTCGTGGGGATCCCGATCGCCGCCGGTGTGCTGTTTCCGTTCGCCGGCGTTCTGCTCTCGCCCGTGCTGGCCAGCGCCGCGATGGCGTTCTCGTCGGTCGCGGTCGTGAGCAACAGCTTGCGTCTGCGGCGATTCTCGCCGAGCTTTGCGACCTGACGCGCGATGCTCAGTCCATAACGCGACACCCTCCACCCTCGCACCCTGCGCCCATGCAGTACTTCTATCGTGCCCACGTCGCCCCGGATGCCGTCTTGTCGGCGGCCGAGCGCTATTTCGCCTCCCACGGCCTGGCCATGCAGCGTGGCGGGGGTGACCACGCCCGGTTCATGGGCACGCTTGGGAACGTGGACCTGAACGTGGAGATCGAGGGGGGGCACTACACCCGCGTCACCATGGCGACGCGCGACGTGGGGGAGTCGGAGCTCGACAAGATCGGCAAGCGCTTTCTGACCGAGCTCCATGCGATCGAGGAGCCCCGGCACGAGGCGCGCGGCGCCTACTGACCGGCGCGCCTAGCCGTCAACCGTCGCTGCGTACCCGGCCTGCGCCACCGCCGCCTTCAGCTCCTCGATGGTGGCGGTGTCGTCGTCATAGTCCACTTCGGCGGAGGCTCCGCGCAGGTCCACCACGGCGCCGTACACGCCAGGCACCTTGGCGAGCGCCTTCTCCACCGACATCTGGCAGTGTGCGCACGACATCCCGGTGATCTTCAGCCTCAAGCTGGCCATCGGCATCCTCCGTACCCGACAAGATAACCAGCAGTCCCCGTGCACGGCTGGTGCGCCGCTGTGCGAGGCCCCTCACCTCTCGCAGGAACTTCTCACGCCTCAGGTCTCGCCTCTCACGCATCTCACGCAACTTGACTCTCCCCCCGGGGCCAGCGACCTTGCGCACCTGTAATCTCATGTCCGACAAGGAACTGCAGTGACTGCCCGCCCTGCCCCGGCGCGCCGCGATGCCGCGTCCGGCATCCCGGCGGGACTCGGTCGTGAGCAACTTCTGGAGTTGTATTACTTCATGCGGCTGACGCGGTCGCTCGAGGAGCGGCTGACCAACCTGTACCGGCAGGGAAAGGTGATCGGCGGGCTGTTCCGCTCCTTGGGCCAGGAGGCCGACAGCGTCGGGAGCGCGTACGCGCTGGACCGCAGCGCCGGTGACTTCCTCTCGCCGCTCATCCGCAACCTCGGTTCGCTGCTGGTGATGGGTGCGCGCCCGGTGGACGTGCTGCGGCAGTACATGGCCAAGGCCACGAGCCCGACCAGGGGCCGGGAGTTGAACGTGCACTTCGGCGACCTCGACCGGGGGTTTCTGGGCCAGATCTCGCACCTGGGGGACATGGTGCCCGTGATGGCCGGGATCACGCTGACCTTCCGTATGCGCGGGCAGGCGCGGGTGGGGCTGGTCTACGTCGGCGACGGCGCGATGTCCACCGGGGCATTCCACGAGGGGATGAACCTCGCGGCAGCGCGCCGGCTCCCCCTCGTCGTGATCGCCGAGAACAACGGCTGGGCGTATTCGACGAGAATGGACCGCCAGACGGCCGTCCGGCACCTGGCAGACAAGGCGAAGGCCTACGGCGTGCCGGGGGAGCGCGCCGATGGCAACGACGTGCTCGCCGTCTACGAGGTGACGCGGCGCGCAGTCGAGCGAGCGCGGAAGGGGGAGGGCGTGACGCTGATCGAGCTGCTCACCTACCGCCGCAAAGGGCACTCGGAGCACGACAACCAGAGCTACGTGCCCAGAGAGGAGCTGGCGCGCTGGGAACGGGACGATCCCCTCGATCGTTACGCGGCGCGGCTCGAGGAGCACGGCTGGGTTCCGGCGGATGAGCGCGCGGCGGCGGACGCCCGCGTGACCGCCGAGCTGGACGCGGCGGTGGCGGAGTCGGAGGGAGAGCCGCTCCCGGAGCCGGCCACCGCCCTCGAGGCGGTGTTCGCGCACCCCGCCGTGCAGCCGGCGGCCTGGTACCGCGAGGCGCCGCGTGCCTGAGGTCACCTACCTCGAGGCGCTGCGCGACGGGTTGCGCGAGGAGATGCGGCGGGACGAGCGCGTCTTCATCCTTGGCGAAGACGTCGGTCTCTACGGCGGCGCCTTCAAGGTCACCGAGGGCTTCGTGCAGGAGTTCGGCGAGGCGCGGGTGGTGGACACGCCGATCTCGGAGGCGGCGATCGTCGGCGCGGCGGCGGGCGCGGCGCACCTGGGGATGCGGCCCGTGGCGGAGATGCAGTTCATCGACTTCATCTCCTGCGCCTATGACATGCTCACCAACTACGTGGCGACGGCGCGCTACCGGGCCGGCCTCGCGTGCCCCCTGGTAGTGCGCGGGCCGTGCGGCGGCTACGTGCGCGGCGGGCCGTTCCATTCGCAGATGCCGGAGGCGGCGTTCCTGCACACCCCGGGGCTCAAGATCGTCTGCCCGGCGACGGCGCGCGACGCGAAGGGGCTGATCAAGGCGGCAATCCGCGACGACGACCCGGTGCTGTACTTCGAGCACAAGTACCTGTACCGCCGCATCAAGGAACAGCTCCCCGAGGACGAGGACCTGCTGACGCCCATCGGGAGCGCGCGCGTCGCGCGGGAGGGGATGGACCTCTCGATCATCACCTACTCGGCGATGGTCTGGAAGTCGCTGGAAGCTGCCGAGATCCTCGAGAAGGAAGACGGACTCCAGGTCGAGGTGCTGGACCTCAGGACCCTGCTGCCGATGGACGACGCGGCGATTGCAGCCACGGTGCGCAAGACCAACAAGGTGATGATCGTGCACGAGGACACCCGCACGGGGGGCGTGGCCGGCGAGATCACCGCGCGCATCAGCGAGAGTTCGTTCGAGTGGCTCGACGGCCCGGTGTTGCGCGTGACAGCGGCGGACACGCCGCTGCCGTACGCGCCGACGCTGGAGGACTACGTGTTGCCCCAGACAGCGGACATCGTTACGGTGGCGCGGAAGCTGGCGGCGTACTGATGAGGAGACGAGATGGCCAGAGTTGACGTGATCATGCCCCAGATGGGCGAGTCCATCGCCGAGGGTACGCTCTCCAAGTGGCTGAAGAAGGTGGGCGACGCGGTGAAGCGCGACGAACCCATCTTCGAGATCTCGACCGACAAGGTGGACGCCGAGATCCCCTCGCCGTCGGCCGGCGTGCTGGCCGAGATCAAGGTCACCGAGGGCCAGACGGTGCCGATCCAGACCGTCGTGGCGGTCCTGGAGACGGACGCTTCGGCGGCCGCGACCGCGGCGCCCAGGGCTGCTCCGGCGCCCGCACCCGCGCCGGCTCCGCCGGCCCCCAGGGCCGCGCCCGCCCCGCCCGGCCCGGTCTCCGCGACGACGGCGGCCTCGGCTCCGAGGCCCCAGCCCCCGACCCCGGTCTCTCTCGAGACCGCGGAGGAGCGCCTCCGCCGCCGTTCGACGCCGCTGGTGCGCAAGATCGCGGCCGAGCACCGGGTGGACATCAGCTCCGTGGCGGGCTCCGGCCTGGCCGGCCGCGTGACCAAGAAGGACATCCTGGGGTACCTGGAGACCGGAGGCACGGAGGCACAGGGGCACGGGGGCACAGGGGCTCCCAGTGCCGCCGCTGCCTCCGTGCCTCCGCTGCCCGCCGCGCCGGCGCCCGGTGGCCAGTGGGACGCGACGCCGTGGCCGGGGGACCGGGTCGAAGCCATGAGCCGGATCCGCCAGCTGACCGCGGATCACATGATCTTCTCGCGCCGCACCTCAGCCCACGTGACCACCTTCTACGAGGTGGACATGACGCGCGTCGCGCGCCTGCGGACCGCGAGCAGGAAGGGGTACGAGGACCGCGGGGTGAAGCTGACGTACCTCGGCTTCATCGTGAAGGCGGTGGCGGACCAGCTGCGTCGTCACCCGGTCCTCAACGCCGCCGTGCAGCGGAGCGCGATCATCTACCGGGGCCAGGTCAACATCGGCATCGCGGTCGCCCTCGACTGGGGGCTCATCGTGCCGGTGATTCGCGGCGCCGACGAGCTGTCGCTGTTCGGGATCG
>Ga0326726_10003589_pt1 | contig 14226 bp, 11 predicted proteins | sample MHFenrmetagenome_2_FD_207603 | JGI IMG/M metagenome (GOLD analysis project Ga0326726, IMG submission 207603) | Lab enriched peat soil microbial communities from Michigan Hollow, Ithaca, NY, United States - MHF15MN | ecosystem: Environmental > Terrestrial > Soil > Wetlands > Peat | place: USA... | reverse complement strand
AGGTCTTCTTCGTGAAGTTCCGTAAGGTCAGGGACAAGACCGTCGTGTCCGAGATGGAGATCCACGACCTGCTCGGACCGAAGTCGCAGGCCGTGACGCGCCTCGAGTACCTCGAGATCCAGCCCGCGAAGATCGACGACGCGATTTTCACGCCCGAGGGCGCCCGGGCGATGTGACTGGCCGCCCTGGGCGGCCAGTCATCCCGAGGGCCGCAGCCCGAGGGATCCCTTTTAGTAGCCGGGCACCGGCTAGAGATGGACGCTCGCGCCCGCCATACGAGTGATGCGCGACCCTACGGCGGCGCGTGCGCCGCGAACCACCGGTCGAGCACGCGCAGCAGGCGGACGGGCACTGCCGTCACGAGCCCGTCGGCATGGAGCGAGCCCGGCAGGTCGAGGTGCACGAGCTCGACCGGCGCGAGCGACGCTTCGAGCAGCGCGCGTCCGTGCGACGGGTCGACCAGCCAGTCGCCCTCCGAGGTGACGATCAGCTTCGGGAACGCCAGGGAGCCGACGGCCTCGTCGGCGCGGGGCTTGCGTTTGCTCAATCCCTTCGCCGCGACTTTCGGGACACGCAGGGCGTGGCGCAGCCGCACCTGTCGCAGTGCGCCGATCCTCCAGGGCTTCGGGCGCAGCGCCCGCAGGTCGGCCGGGGAGGAGATCATCGCGAGCGCCCGGCACGGCAGGTCCGGCCGGGCCGCGAGGGCCTGCGCCGCGATCGAGCCGCCCATGGAGAGGCCGAGCACCGCAAAGCGCGCGTACATCCGGCCCGGGCCGACGAGCTCCTCGATCACCGCGTGGAAGTCGTGGTGCTCCTCCGATCCGAAGGCGTAGCCCCCGCCGCTGTCGCCGTGGCCGCGGAAGTCGAGCGTGACGACGTCGTAGCCCCGGCGCAGGAAGTGGTTGGCGAGAAACAGATTCTCGCGCCCGAGCCGGACCCGCCAGAACCCCGGGGCGAGAACCAGGAGTTCCGGGGCAGGCCGCCGCCAGTGCGTGTAGGCGATCGAGACGCCGTCGGGGGCGTGCGCCCGGTGGTGTCGGACCTCGTGGTCCGAGGACTTCTTCCTGCCGCGGTTCAGGGGAGCTCTCCGAGGAGAAGGCATTCGGCGATCGCGCCGGCCGCGAGTCTCTCGGCCCCCGCCGGAACACGGAGGAGGGCGTTCGACCGCGCGTGCGCAGCCAGGTCGTGGCTGCCGAGGGTGTCGAGCTGCGTCACGCGCAGCTCGCCGTCCGAAACCTCCAGAGTCGCGTCCTGGAACGCCTCCCTCTGGCCGCGGACGGAGACCGGTCGCGTCAGACGAGCCGTGAGGAAGGCCGGGCCGGGCCGCTCGACCCCAGCGAGAGCGTCGAGAGCCATGATCCCGAAAAGTCGCATGCAGACCGCGCTCGAGACCGGGTTTCCGGGAAGGCCGAGCCAGACCGTGCGCGCGCGGCGCCCGAAGACGACGGGCTTTCCGGGGCGCATCGCGACGCCGTGAAAGAGGAGCTCGAAGCCGGCCCGCTCGGCCTCGGCCGGCAGCAGGTCGAGGTCCCCGGCGGAAACCCCGCCGCTCGTGATGAGGAGGTCTTCGTCGCGGCCGGCCTCCGCGAAGAGGCCGCGCACGGCCCCGCCTTCGTCCGCCACCGCGGCGCGGGACGCCACTCGGGCGCCGCGGGCGCCGCAGAGCGCGGCCAGCATCGGCCCGTTCGAATTGCGAAGCTGCCCGGGCCCGGGCCGGGCGGAGGCCGGGACGAGCTCGTTGCCCGTGACGGCGATCGTGACCCGGGGCCGAGCGTGGACTTCGAGCGGGTCACAGCCGGCGAGGGCGGCCAGGGCGATGTCGGCCGGTCCGAGGCGGCGGCCTCGCGTGACGAGGATGGACCCGGCGCGCACGCTCTCGCCGCGGCGGCGTACGTGCTCGCCCTCGAGCGGCGCGGTGGCCGCCACGACGGATCCGTTCTCGCGCACCGCCTTCTCGACAGGCACGACCGCTTCGGTTCCGGGCGGCAGCGGCGCCCCCGTCATCACGCGAACGGCTTCGCCGGCGCCGAGCGGGGCGGGCGGAATGTCTCCCGCCGCCACGAGCCCCGGGCGCTCCGCGAGGGCGCGGCCTCGGGCAGCGTCGGCGATCCTCACGGCGTATCCGTCCATGGCCGAGGTGTCGAAGGGGGGCCAGTCCACGTCGCTCCGCGCGTCGGACGCGAGGACGCGACCGAGGCCGTCGGACAGCGGCGCCCGCTCGACCGGGCCGGCCGAGCACGCTTCGCGGACCAGGGCAAGCGCCCGATCGACGGTGATCACGGGGTGATTCTACGGCGGGGCGAGTCCTGCTAGGATCCGCGCGTGCCGATCTACGAATACGTCTGCGAATCCTGCGGGAAGAAGACCGAGGTGATCCAGCGCATGAAGGCCGCGCCGCCGCGCTTCTGTCCTCATTGCGGCGGCAAGAAGCTCAAGAAGGCCTTCTCCGCTCCCGCCATCCAGTTCAAGGGGAGCGGTTTCTACATCACCGACTACGCCCGGGGCAGCGCCGACGGCTCGCCGAAGAAGTCCGAGGGAAAGAGCGAGAAGACCGAGAAGACCGAAAAGGCGGAGAAGTCCGACAGCGCCGGGAAGACGGAAAAGCCCTCCGAAAGCGCCGGCAAATCGGAGAAGGTCGAAAAGAAGCCCGAGAAGAAGGGCAAGAAGTCAGCCGACAGCTGATCGCCGAGCTGATCGCTAAGAAAGCTTCAGCCCCTTCAGGTACTCTCGAAACGGGCCCCCGAGATCCTTTCGCTTCAGCGCGAACTCGACCGTCGCCTTGAGGAACCCGAGCTTGTCCCCGGCGTCGTAGCGCCGGCCCTCGAAGAGGTAGCCGTCGATCGGCCGGCGCGCGAGCAGTGCCTTCAACGCGCTCGTCAGCTGGATCTCGCCTCCCACTTCGGCCCTCGTCTCTTCGAGGATCGTGAAGATCTCGGGCGGCAGAAGATAGCGCCCGATGATCGCCATGTTCGAGGGCGCCTTGTCCGGAGTGGGTTTCTCGACCATGTCCGTGATCCTGACGACGCGTTCCTCCACCTTCTCGCCCGCGACGATGCCGTACTGGCGCGTCTCCGCGCGGGGCACTTCCTGGAGCGCGATCACCGGGTTTCCGCGCTTCTCGTAGAGCCGCATCATCTGGCCGATGCAGGGTTCGGCCGCGTCGACGATGTCGTCGCCGAGGAGGACGGCGAACGGCTGGTCGCCGACGAGGTCCTTCGCCTGGAGGACGGCGTGGCCGAGGCCGAGAGCCTGCTTCTGGCGCACGTAGGAGACCGGGATGAGCTCGGAGACCGAGCGGACCTCTTCGAGCAGGCCGTTCTTGCCCTTCTCCTCGAGCATCTTCTCGAGCTCGAAGGACGTGTCGAAATGGTCCTCGATGGCGTTCTTGCCGCGCCCGGTCACGATGACGATGCGCTCGATCCCGGCGTCCCGCGCTTCCTCGACGACGTATTGGATGAGGGGCCGGTCCACGAGGGGCAGCATTTCCTTGGGCTGCGCCTTGGTGGCCGGCAGGAAGCGGGTGCCGAGGCCGGCGGCGGGGAAGACGGCGACGCGAATCTTGCCCATTGGGACAGTGTAAACGACCCGCCTGCCGGCTCGACGGCCGGTGCGGGCGCTGGGGCTTGCCCGTACAATACGCAAGTGAACGTGGACAGGAAGCGAAGACTCCGGGCGCTGGCCCTCGGCGCGCTCGCGGCGGCGGCGCTGTTTGCCCCGGCCTCGACAGCGGGTGCCGCGGCGTGGTGGCGCCTGCCGGTCTGGGGCGCGGAGGTCCGCGCCTTCGCGCTCGATCCCTTCGAGACGGGCGTTCTCTATTGCGGGACGTCGCGGGGCAACTTCTACGTCTCGACGGACTCCGGCTCGACCTGGGAGCCTCTCAAGGCGGGCCCGGCCTTTGCGGGCTACTACGTCACGGCGCTCGCCGCGGACCCGGCCGTCGCGGGAAGGCTCTGGGCGTCGCTCGCCGGCGAGCTCGGCGGCGGCCTCGTCGTCTCGAGCGACGACCGTGGCGCGAGCTGGACCGTGCTCCTGAAGGCGGACAAGGTCGTCCCGACGCGGGCGCTCGCCCTCGCGCGCGGCGAGCCGAGGTTGCTCGCCGTCGGCGGCGACGACGGCGTGCGGCTGTCCGCCGACGGCGGCCGCACCTGGAAACGGACCGGCGAGGGCCTCGAGGGGCTCGGCCAGGTCGAATCGCTCGCGTTCGATCCCGCCGACCGCCGCGTGCTGTACGCGGGCACCTGGCGCCAGGCCTTCCGGACGCGGGACGGCGGAGCGACGTGGAGCCGCATCGCCGACGGCATGGTGCTCGACGCGACGGTATACGCCTGGGACTTCGACGGCGCGGACACCCGGGACGTCTGGGTCTCGACGTGCGGCTGGGTGTATCACTCGAAGGACGGCGGCGATCGCTGGACGCGCTACACGACCGGCTTCACGAACCGCCGCTCCCACAGCGTGAAACGGGATCCCACGCGGCCGGGCGTCGTGTACGCGGCGACGGTCGGCGGGCTCCATCGCTCCGACGACGGCGGTGCCACCTGGGCGCGGATCTCGCGCGAGTCGCTCGTCGTGACGGCGCTCGAGATCGATCCGCGTTCGGGCCGGCTCTACGTGGGCACCGAAGGCGAGGGCGTCTTCACTTCCGACGACGGCGGCCGCACGCTCGAATCCGGCTCGCGGGGCCTGCCGGAGGCCCGCGTCGCCGAGGTCGTGGCCGATCCGAACGACCCGGGGCGCGTGTACTTCTTCCGCGCGTTCGCGGGAGAGGAAAGCGGCGTCTGGGAGGCGAACGGTCGGCAGGTTCGGAAGGTCTCGCGCGACGCGCTGCCGGCGACCGCCTCGCTCGCGTCGTTCCGCGGGCCCGATGGCCGCACCGTGCTCCTCGTCGCGAGCTCGGCCGGGGTCAGGGTCTCGCGCGACGCCGGAGTGCACTGGGATGGTCCCTCCGCGGCGCCCGAAGGCACGGCGATCGTCGCCTACGGTGCCCCGTTCGAGGTCCCGGTCGTCGTCACGACCGAGGGCGTCTTCACGACGTCCGACGGGAAGCGCTTCACGGCCGTGCCGGGCGGGCTGCGCGCCGTTCAGGCGGCCGAGCTTCTCGCCGATCGAAACGGCGACCCACTCCTGGAGATCCGCTCGGGCTCGGCGCTCGCCTATTGGGACGGCCGCAACTGGTCCACGCGCAAGAAGGCGGCCCTCGGCGGCGGGATCTTCATCCAGGCCAGCAACGACAAGCCCTCGGGCGGGTACACCAATCTGCAGGATGTCGGCGGGACGCTGCTCTGGCAGGAGGGCAGGAGCCGGCGCGCCTTCACGAGTCCACGCGCCGCGCTGATGCTCGCCTCCGCCGCGGAGGGCGCGGGAGGACGCGTCTACGTCGGGACGATGGGCGACGGGCTCTTTCTCTTCGAGCCATAACCCAACCCCTCTCCCCGGGACGCGGTGTGAGGGTGGGGTCAGGGTGGGGTCAGCCCTGCATTCGTGAAGTCGGCGAGGGTAGGGTCAGCCCTGCATTCGTGAAGTCGGCCAACCACGCAATGCAGGAATGCAGGTCTGACCCCCGGTGCCCCCGGTGCTCTGCTCTGGCAGGAGGGCAGGAGCCGGCGCGCCTTCACGAGTCCACGCGCCGCGCTGATGCTCGCCTCCGCCGCGGAGGGCGCGGGAGGACGCGTCTACGTCGGGACGATGGGCGACGGGCTCTTTCTCTTCGAGCCGTAACAAAACCCTCTCCCCGGGCCACGGTGTCGCCCGTCCCCGATGCGCCGGGGCCGGCGCCCGTAAACATGTCGATTGAGAAGGCGCAGGAGTCTCGCCGCGGTCGCGGGCGCGGTTCTCGGCCTCGGCACGGTCCTGCTCGTCACGCCGCGATTACCCTGGAGGGCCTCTCCCGACCAGCTTCCCGGATACGCTGCCGCGCGGGGGTTCGATCCGCGGGCCGGCGCCCTGCGCCTGCTGATCTTCGCGGCGCTGCCTCTGATCGCCGGATCCATCGCGTGGAGAGTTGCCGGGCCGCGCCGCGCCGAACGGCCTCGCCACGTCGCTGACGGGCGCCGGCCGCGAATTCTCTTCGCCGCGGCCGTGGCGTACGCCCTCTGCCTCTGGGTCTTCCTCATTCCGCTCGGAGTTCGGTGGGGTCATCCTCTCGTCCTCCTCGGGGCGCTCCTGGCGGGAGCCGTCGCTCTCGCGACCGCTCTCGGCGGTGGAGATGCCGAGAAGGGAGCGCCGTTTCTCGGCGGCGCCACGCCGATTCTTCCCTTCGCCCTCCTCGGCCCGAGGCCGCCGTCGGTCTGGCTGATGGTCGGGCTTGCTGGATTCGCGTTGCCGCCGCTGACTCGCCTGTGCGCCGGCGCCCTGCCGTTCATCGCGCGGGTGGCCCGTGCCCTGACCCTCGCCGTCCTGATTCCCGGAAGCGTGGCGGCGCTGGCGGCGGCCGCGTGCATGCGCACGCCGCGTGTGGCCGACATTTTCGAGGACGGGCACGCGTTGCTGCCCGCCTCGGAGTACTTGCGGGGCGAGCTTCCGTACCGGGACATCGTGCCGGGACACGGCCTCGTCTCCGACGGACTTCTCGCGGCGGCGCAGCTTCGGGTTTTCGGCGCCGACTACGCCGGCTTGAAGCGGGGCGAGAAGATCTCGGGACTCTTCTTCTGGCCGGCCTTCTACGCGCTCGGCCTCGGCGCGACGGGCAGCCCGGCCCTCGCCCTCGCCGGACTCCTCCTGACCTTCCTCTTCGCTCCGCAGTACCAGCTGCCCCGGGTGATCGCCTCGCTCTGGACGGTGGCGATCGCGCTGTACGCCTCCCGGACCCGGAAGCCCGCCGCGTGGCTGGCCTGCGGGATCGCCCTGCCCCTGTGTGTGTGCGTCGCGGTCGAGTTCGCCGTGTACGCCGCAGGCGGGGTCGCCGTGGCGCTATGGGTCGCGCGCGGCCGGCGGCGGGACCATCTGCGACGGGTCGTGCGCGGAGCCCTCGTCTCGGGCGGCGCGATCGCGCTCGTCTTCGCCGCGTACGGCCTGCTCGGCGCATTCGTTCGCACCACCTTCGTCTTCGTCCCGGCGCTGCTCCCGGTGTACGCCCTCGGTTTCGAGCACGTCGTTCCCGCCCGGGTCGCAGCCGGTTTGATGGCAGGCCTGCGCGACGAGACGGTCCTCTTCTACGCCTTCGTCACGGCGTCGGTCGTCCTGCTCGGCGCCTGGTTACCGCGGGCGCCTCGCGTCGGCCCACGGGCCCGGTCCGTGCTTCCGATCTCGGCGTGGGCGGTGCTCGCGATGCTGTCGGTCCTCGAGCGGCGGCACACCGGCTACGGAGCCCTCGTCGTTCCGGTCGGGCTGCTGCTCATGACGCGGTGGCTGCGCGGCTGGCGCGGGTGGGCGAGCCCGAGGTCGTTGGCCGCGGGCGCCGCGCTCGGTTTCTTCATCCTGCAGCGCCATCCCGTCGTCCTCCTGCTTTCCGTGGCCGGGGTCGTCGCGAACCCTTTACCGCCCACCGGCGCGGTGGCGCTGTCGGAGCCGCCGAGAGCGCGGGGAGGCCTGTTTCTCCCCGGTGACGCCGCGCTCGTCGCGGCGACGTCAGAGATGATGCGCCGGGCCGGTCTCCGGCGCGACGACACCTGGCTCGACTTTGCCAGCATGCCGGGGCTCTATTACCTCTTCGACCGCGACTGCCCGATCCGTTACTACGAGGTCGGCTTCTACGAGACCGAGGACGCGCAGCGCGACGTCATCGCGGCCGTCGAGCGCAACCCGCGCGTCCGGGTGGCCCTCATGTCCGCCCACGCCGGCGTGATCGACGGGTTGCCGAACGCCGTCCGAGCGCCGCGGGTGGCCGAGTTCATCCGGGAGCGGTTCCGCCCGTTCTTTCGGGAAGGAGACGTGGAGTTCTGGCTGAGAAAGGAGTGAGGATCAGAAACCGGAAGGCCGGATCTCCCTGGGGGTGTCGGTGAACCTCGGCGGGGGTGGCGAGCGAGGGTGGGGTCAGCCCTGCATTCGTGAAGTCGGCCGACCATGCAATGCAGGATTGCAGGTCTGACCCCCGGTGCTACACCCGGTGCTACTTCGGGAGGTCGGTGAACTTGAGCCGGGAGCCGACGGTGATGTTTTCTTTCGCCGCGAGGCCGCCGGCGATCTCGAGGACTTGCCGGGCCGGGCCGTCGGGGCCGTAGGTGGCGCAGGGATCGGCCTTGCACGGGGGCGTGTTCGCGGAGATGAAGAGGACTTTTCCCGATTCGTCCATCCAGATCATGTCGAGCGGGATCATGGTGTTCTTCATCCAGAAGTGATGCGGCTCGGCGGCGTCGAACACGAAGAGCATGCCCGCCCTGTCCGGAAGGCTCTCGCGGTACATGAGGCCGAGGGCCTGCTGCTCGGGCGTGAGGGCGAGCTCGAGCCGGTAGACGGCACCCGAGGGCATCTCGGCCCGGGGACCCGCGGCCGTTGCCGCCGGCGTCGGCGCCGGGGCGCTCGAGCCGGACCCGGGGGCGGCGCCGCAGGCCGAGGCGAGCGCGGCGAGGGCCGCGGCCGCCAGGAAGCGGGCGCTCACGCCGGGTTTTCCTTCGCCTCGCCCGGACCCTCGTCATCGCCCTCGTACATCTCTTCGCGGTGCACGAGGTTGTACTTCTTCGCGTAGTAGCGGAAGGACCGGAAGGACATGTGGAGCAGCTCCGCCGCCTTCGTCTGCACGCCGCCGCAGCGGTCGAGCGCCTCGCGCATGAGACGCTTGCCCACTGTTTCGAGGTACGCCTCGAGGTTGATCCCCTCTTCCGGGAGGCTCTCGAAGTCGGGCACCCGCGTGCGCACGCCGAGGACGATCGCCTCGGGAAGGCTCGATGCGTTGATGACGGGTCCGGGCTCGAGGGCAACGGTGCGCTCGAGCGTGTTCTCGAGCTCTCGCACGTTGCCGGGCCAGGGGTAAGCCTCGAGCAGCCGCATGGCCTCGATCGAGATCTTCTTCTCGGGGATCTTCTGTTCCTTGCAGACCGCCGTGATGAAGTGCGAGGTCAGGGGCGCGATGTCTTCGGTGCGCGAGCGCAGGGGCGGCAGCGGGATCGGGATCACGTTGATCCGGTAGTACAGGTCCTCGCGGAACTTGTTCTCCGCGACGAGGTCCGTCAGGTCGCGGTTGGTCGCGGCGATGATGCGCACGTCCACCGAGACCTCGTCGTTGCCGCCGACCTTGCGGATGAGCTTCTCCTGGATCGCCCGCAGGAGCTTGACCTGCATCGTCGGCGTCGTTTCCGAGATCTCGTCGAGGAAGAGCGTGCCGTTGTCGGCCTCCTGGAACAGGCCCCGCTTCTCGCGCACGGCGCCGGTGAAGGCCCCGCGCTCGTGGCCGAAGAGCTCCGACTCGAGCAGGGTCTCGGGCAGGGCGCCGCAGTTGATCGAGACGAACTTGCGGTCCTTGCGGATCGAGGAGAAGTGGATCGCGCGCGCGATCAGCTCCTTGCCCGTGCCGCTCTCGCCGGTCAGGAGAACCGTCGAAGAGACCTTGCCGATCCTCTCGATCGTGCGGAAGATCTCCTGCATCCGGCTCCCTCGGCCGATGATGTTGGCGAACGTGTACTTGCCGGCCAGCTCCTGGCGCAGGTACAGGTTCTCGTCCTGGAGCTGCTTCTCGCCGAGCGCCCGGCGCACCACCAGCACGAGCTCGTCGTTGGAGAAGGGCTTGGAGATGTAGTCGACGGCGCCGCGCTTCATGGCCTCGACGGCGTCCTCGGTCGAGGTGTGGGCGGTGATCATGATGACGGGAGTCGGGAGCTTCTCGTCGCGCACGCGCTGCAGGAGGTCGAGGCCGTTGCCGTCGGGCATCTTGATGTCGCACAGGATGACGTCGGGGCTCGAGCGCACCGCGGCGGCCACGCCCTCGGTGTAGTTGGCGGCGGTCAGGACCTCGAAGCCCTGCTTGTGGAAGAGCAGCCCCAGCATGTCCCGCAGGGACTTCTCGTCGTCGACGATCAACAGGCGCGGCCCGCTCATTGCACCGCCTCCGGACTCGGAGCGGCATGCTCCGAGGATACCCGGGCGGCCGAATCGCGCGGCAGCAGGATCGTCACGGTTGTTCCCTCGCCCGGACTGGACTCCACGTCGATCGCCCCCCCGTGGTCCTCCACGATGCGCCGGACGATGGCCATGCCGAGCCCGGTGCCCCCGTCGAAGGCCGTGGAGAAGGGCGTGAAGACGCGAGCCAGTTCTTCGACGCTCATCCCGCGGCCGGTGTCGCGGAACTTGATGCTATACCAGGCCGCGTCCTCGCGCCCCTCCACGGTGAGAGTGCCGCCGTCGGGCATCGCGCGGACGGCGTTCTTGGCGACGTTGTAGATGATCTGGCGGACCTGGTCGCGGTCGCCCGAGAGGGGCGAGGCCGCGGGCCGGACGTCGACCACGATGCGGTGCGCGTCCGAGACCTCGTCGGAGAGGCGGAAGAGGTCGAGGACTTCCTGGATGTTGCCCGCCACGTCGAAGACTGCGACGCGGCGCTCCTGCGGCCGCACGAACCGCAGGAACTCCTCGAGGATCTTGGACAGGCGGTTGGACTCGGAGACGATGATCTCCATCAGCCGCCGCTCGGCCGTGCCGACCGAGAGCTCGTGCGAGAGGACCTGGACCGAGCCCGAGATCGAGGCGAGGGGATTGCGGATCTCGTGCGCGATGCCCGCGGCGAGCTCTCCCACGGCCGCGAGCTGCTCGTTGAAGCGCGCCTGGCGCTCGAGTTTCTTGACTTCGGTCAGGTCCTGGAAAACGATGAGCGCGGCATCCTGGCCGTCCGGGTCCTTCAAGGCGCGCACGGAGTAGCCGATGACCCGCCGCGACGCGCCCCGCTCGATCTCGATCTCGGCGCGAAACCCCTCGCGGCCGCGGGTGCGCTGGCGAATCTCGTTCCAGTCGCTCGGCAGGACCAGGCCGATCTCGGCCAGCAGCTTGCCCACCGCCTGGGCGGGCGCGATCCCGAGGATGCCACCGCCGGCCTGGTTGAGGAACGTCACGCGTTCCTGCGCGTCGGCGGTCACGAGGCCCGAGGACATGGACGCGATGACGTTGGCGTACAGCGTCTGGATGCGCGAGAGGGCTTTCTGGCGCTGCTCGAGCTCTTCCCGGGCGAGACGCAGCTTCTCGGAGAGGTAGGACACCATGAAGGCCACGCCGTAGAAGCCCGCGACCGTGATCGCGAGGTTGTAGCCGATCCGCTCGACGCCCCAGCGCGGGGCTCCGCCGAAGGCCGGGCGGGCCAGGATGCCGTAGGCCGTCAGCTCCACCATCAGGCCGTGCAGCAGGGCGGCCACGGATGCGATGACGAGGGCCCCGGTGCGGTAGAGGAGGAACGCGGCCCCGCCGATGACGACGAGATAGAGAAAGGTGAAGACGGAGCTCGGGCCGCCCGAGGAGTAGACGAGGACGCAGACGAGGCCGAGGTCTCCGAGGATCTGGATGTAGGCCTCGGCCCGGGTCGGGATGAGCCGGCCGAGCGTCCAGTGGAAGAGCGACAGGGCAAAGGCCGCCACGCAGAGCCCGTAGAGGTAGGAGATGTCCACGTTCTCCGGGGCCGCTCCCGGGACCGGGATCGACGGCCCCGAGCCCGCTTGAACGAGGATCGCCGAGAGGAGAACGAGGAAGAGGACGACGATCCGGACCGTCGTCAGCCAGAAGAGCGAGCGCCGGAGGGGAGAGTCGTCCACGTTACCGCCTGGAGTCGATCCGGCCCGCCCACCCGTCCCGACCCTCTCCCCCGACGGGGGAGAGGGAGGAGGGAGAGCCGACACGGCGCGCCGCGCTTACCCGATCTTGTTGATCAGCGTGAACATCGGCAGGTACATCGCGATGACGATGCCGCCGATGATGACGCCGAGGATGAAGATCATGACCGGTTCGAGCAGCTTGACGAGGCCGGCGACGGCGACGTCCACCTCGTCCTCGTAGAACTCGGCGATCTTGTTGAGCATGGAGTCCAGGGCGCCGGTCTGCTCGCCGACGCCAATCATCTGCGTGACCATGTTCGGGAAGACCTCCGAGTCCTTGAGGGGCTCGACGAGGGTCTTGCCGTTCTCGACGCTCTTGCGGGTTTCGAGGATGGCGTCCTCGACGATCGCGTTGCCCGCAGTGCGGGCCGTGATGTCGAGGCTTTCGAGGATCGGCACGCCCGAGGACGTCAGAGTCGCGAGCGTCCGGCAGAACCGCGCCACCGCGATCTTGCGGAGGATCATGCCGAGGATCGGTGATTTCAGCAGGGCGCCGTCGATGACCCGTCGGCCGCGGTACGTCGCGTAGTAGCGGCGGAAGAAGAAGATGAAGACGCCGATGCCGATGACGAAGAAGATGAAGTAGCGCGCGAGGAAGTTCGAGGCGGCGATGACCACGCGCGTCGGGAAGGGCAGCTCGGCCCCGAGGCTCGTGAAGAGGGCGGCGAACGTCGGGATGACCTTCAGGAGGATGACCGCGACGACGATGGCCGCGATCGTGATGACGGCGATCGGGTAGATCAGGGCCGCCCGGACCTGCGACCGCAGCTTGACGGCCTTCTCGATGTAGGTCGAGAGGCGCTGCAGGATCGTGTCGAGAATACCGCCCGCCTCGCCGGCCGCCACCATGTTGACGTAGAGGTCGTCGAAGGCCTTGGGGTGGCGCCGCATCGCGTCGGCCAGCGTCGAGCCGGCCTCGACGTCCTGGCGGACCTGCAGGAGGATCTTGGCGAAATTCTTGTGCTCCTGCTGGTTGGCCAGGATCTCGAGGCACTGGACGAGCGGAAGGCCGGCGTCGATCATGACCGAGAACTGGCGCGTGAAGACGGCGAGGATCTTGGCTGGGACCCGGAATCCCATCTTCGTGAGCGAGATTTCCTTGCCCCGCTCGCGGATGCCGGTGACGACGATGTTCTGGCGCCGCAGCGTCGCCAGCGCGACTTCCTTCGTGTCGGCCGCGAGCACGCCCTCCTGGACGAGCCCCGTGCGATTTCTTCCCTTCCAGGCGTAGTTCGGCATGTCTTAGTTCCTCTTGCCGGCCGTGGCCGCCGTCGTCGGGACGTTGACGCCGGCGCCGCGGTTGATGAGCTCCTGGAGCTCGTCGGGCATCGACGAGCGCGAGAGCGCCGCTTCGAGCGTGATCTGTTTCTTGAGATAGAGGGTCGCGAGCGACTGGTTGAAGGTCTGCATGCCGAACTTCGACTGCCCGGACTGCATCGTCGAGTAGATCTGGTGGATCTTGTCCTCGCGGATGAGGTTGCGGACGGCCGCGTTGGGGATCAGGACCTCGAGGGCCATGACGCGCCCCTTCCCGCTCGACCGCTCGATGAGCGTCTGGCACATGATGCCTTCGAGCACGAAGGAGAGCTGGGTCCGGATCTGGCTCTGCTGGTGGGCGGGGAAGACGTCGATGATGCGATTGATCGAGGTCGTCGCGGAGTTGGTGTGCAGGGTCGCCATCGTCAGGTGGCCCGTCTCCGCGATGCGCAGGGCGGCCTCGATCGTCTCGAGGTCGCGCATCTCGCCGACGAGGACGACGTCGGGGTCCTCGCGCAGGACCGCGCGCAGCGCGTTCGAGAACGAGTGCGTGTCGGCGTGCAGCTCGCGCTGGTTGACGAGGCACTTCTTGTGCTGGTGGAGGAACTCGATCGGGTCCTCGATCGTCAGGATGTGCAGCTGCTTCTCGCGGTTGATCTTGTCGATCATCGCGGCCTGCGTCGTCGTCTTGCCCGACCCCGTCGGGCCGCAGACGAGAATGAGTCCGCGGGGCTTGTCGCAGAGCAGCTCGACGACCGGCGGCAGGCCGAGCTCCTTGAAGCCCAGGATCTCGTAGGGGATCTGCCGGTAGACGCCGGCCACGGCGCCGCGCTGCATGAAGTTGTTGGCGCGGAAGCGGGCCATTCCCTTGACGCCGAAGGAGAGGTCGAGCTCGAGATTTTCCTCGAAGCGGTGCTTCTGGGCATCGGTCAGGACCGAGTAGGCCAGCTGCTTGGTTTCGGGGACCGTCAGCGGGGGGTAGGGGAGCGGGATGAGTTTCCCGTCGAGGCGCACCATCGGCGGAGACTGGGTGGTCAGATGGAGGTCCGAACCGCCCATCTCGACCATTTGCTTCAGCAGGCCGTGGAGCGTTGTCTCGCTCGCCATACAGTGGTCCCCCGATTGTTGTGTCGCAATAGTTTACGCCTGTGGTGACGGGAAAGAAAGACGGCAGAAGGGCGATGGCGGCAAGCGGAAGATCCGCGATTTCGCGGTCTCCCTTCTTCGGACTGCCGTCCGGATC
>Ga0326726_10003588_pt1 | contig 14229 bp, 13 predicted proteins | sample MHFenrmetagenome_2_FD_207603 | JGI IMG/M metagenome (GOLD analysis project Ga0326726, IMG submission 207603) | Lab enriched peat soil microbial communities from Michigan Hollow, Ithaca, NY, United States - MHF15MN | ecosystem: Environmental > Terrestrial > Soil > Wetlands > Peat | place: USA... | reverse complement strand
TACCTCAACGGTGAATTCCTGCCGCTCAAGGAGGCGCGTGTGTCACCACTCGACCGCGCGTTTCTCTATGCCGACAGCGTCTATGAGGTCCTGCCCGTCTATGGCGGCCGGCCGTTCCGGCTCGGCGCGCACTGCGCCCGGCTCAATCGCAGTCTCCGTGAAATCCGCATGGCTCCGCCGCTCAGTAACGAGCAATGGGCGGCCGTCACGGCCGGACTTACGACGCGCAATGGCGGTGGCAACCTGTATATTTATCTGCAGGTTTCGCGGGGCGCCGAGTACGGCCGCAATCACGCCATTCCCCTGGGGCTCACGCCAACCATTTTTGGCTTTGCGGCACCGCTCCCGGCCGTGAGCACCGAAATGCTGCGCGACGGAGTGAGCGCGGTCACGGCGGAAGACAATCGCTGGGGTCGTTGCGACATCAAGTCGACGGCGCTCCTCGCGAACGTGCTGCTGAAGCAGGTGGCCGCCGATGCCGGCGCCCTCGAGACCATCCTCATCCGCGATGGCCGGATGATGGAAGGCTCATCGACCTCAGTACACGTCGTGCGCGGCGGCACGATCTGCGTGCCGCCGGAGAATCACCGCATACTTCCCGGCACGACGCGCCATGTCGCCCTCGAACTCGCCGAACGCGCGGGGATACCGGAGCGCGTCATGGAAATATCGCGCGCCGACCTGATGAGCGCCGATGAAGTCTGGCTGTGCGCGGCAACGCGCGAGGTCGTAGCCGTCACGCGCATCGACGGCAAGCCCGTCGGCGACGGCCGTCCGGGGCCACTCTGGCGCCGGGTCTATGACCTCTTTCAGGATTACAAGCGAGAGCTTGAAAAAGTGCCCGTGCTCCCTTAAATCTGGGCAACTATGGCAACGACCCCCACACTCGAATTTCCCTGCGCCTATCCGCTCAAGGTGATGGGCCGCGACAGCCCGGAATTCCGCACCGCCGCGCGCTCGATCGTCGAGCGCCATCTGGGGCCCGTGCCGGAAACGGTCGTCACTGCGCGCGCGAGCAGTGAGGGCAATTTCCTCGCGCTCACCTTCACCATCACGGCCGAAAGCCGCGTACAACTCGATGGGCTCTATCGGGAGCTCTCGAGCTGTCCGGAGATCCTCGTCGCGCTATAGCTCGAGCGTCGCGCTCGTGTCGCAGCCAAGTTCCGCCAGGAGCTCGGGTGCGAGTCGGCGTGCGACTTCCCGTACATCCCGCGCTCCGCCGAGCGTCGCGAGGTCGGTCACTTCGAGATTGGCGATGCCGCAGGGATTGATGCGCCGGAAAGGTTCGAGGTCCATGGAGACGTTGAACGCCAGTCCGTGATAACTCGATCCGCGGCGGATGCGCAGCCCCAGGCTTGCGAGCTTGCGTCCGTCGACATACACGCCGGGCGCGTCGCGCCGCGCCGCCGCCGTCACACCCCAGGTTGCGGCCGTACGGATCACGGCAGTTTCCAGCGCAGTCACGAGCTCTCGCACACCGAGGTCGAGACGCCTGAGGTCGAGCATGGGATAGACCACGAGCTGGCCCGGACCGTGATAGGTAACCTGGCCGCCGCGATCGATCTGAACGATCGGAATATCGCCCGGCGCGAGCAAGTGCGCGCGACTGCCGTTCATGCCGAGCGTGAAGACCGGCGGATGCTCGAGAAACCAGATTTCATCGGGCGTGTCTGGGCCGCGCGCATCGGTAAATGCCTGCATCGCACGCCAGGTCGGCTCGTAGGGCCGCGCGCCGAGAAATTTCAGTACTGGGTCGAGGGGCTCCCGCTTGATCGCGCGCATCTCCATCAGCGCTGCGCGGCTGCGCCCGAGCGGTTGTCGAGACCGACGTTGTTGCGGGCAAGCGCCTGTTCGGCGCGGTAACTCGAGCGCACGAGGGGCCCCGCGACACATTCGAGAAAGCCGCGCGCGAGCGCCTCGGTCCGATAGCGGTCGAATTCTTCCGGAGCGACAAAACGCTCGACGGCGAGATGATTCCTGGTGGGCCGCAAGTACTGCCCGAGCGTCAGGATATCGACCGCAATCGCGCGCAGGTCATCCATCGTCTGGAGAATTTCGGCGTCCGTCTCGCCGAGGCCCAGCATCAGACTCGTCTTGGTCAGCACTTCAGGCCGATGGCGCTTCGCATGGGCGAGTACCTCGAGGGTCTGACCGTAGCCCGCACGCGGATCGCGCACGGGATGCGTCAGGCGCCGCACCGTTTCGATGTTCTGCGCAAGGACTTCGAGTCCCGAGTCGACGACCGCTTCAATGTCGCTCAGCACGCCCTGGAAATCCGGCGTCAACGCCTCCACGGCGACTTGCGGCGTGCGCTTCTTGATGGCGCGCACGCACGCGGCGTAGTGCGCCGCGCCGCCGTCGGGCAAATCGTCCCGATTGACTGACGTGAGCACGATGTACCTCAATTTCATGAGCTCGACCGAGCGCGCGACATTGGCGGGCTCTTCCGCGTCGAGCCAGCCGCGCGGATTGCCGGTATCCACGGCACAGAATCGGCAAGCCCGCGTGCAGACGGCGCCCATCAACATGATGGTTGCCGTACCCGCGTTCCAGCACTCACCGATGTTCGGGCATTTCGCTTCTTCGCAGACGGTTGCGAGGCGATGCTCCTTGACGATCGAACGCACGCCGTCGAAACCTGCGCCCGCAGCGAGCGGCGCGCGCAGCCAGCGCGGTTTGCCGCCGACGGTAAAAGTTGCCGCCGCCGCGCCCGCGGACTTGATGCCGTCCTTGATGGCGGTGAAGCCCTGCGGCGTGCGGTATTTGTCGCCGCTCTTGACCGCTTCGGCGTGCTGGACGACCGGTATGCCTTTGAATTCGCTCACAAGATTCCAAAATCCCGCCAGGGCTGGTGGGTTGCAGCCACTCTCTATATTAGTGGGCCTGGCGGGCCTGTGCGCGCAATTCCGTGTCGAGCGCCGCCAGCCGTTGCAGCGAGCCTACGTCCTCCCAACGGCCCGCATATAGCTCGCCGCTCAGCTTGTTCTCGCGAATTGCGCGCTGAAGCAGCGGCAGCAGCGGAAATCTGCCGGGCTCGCAGCCGGCAAAGAACTCGCGTCGATAAACGCCGATGCCCGAGTAGGTGTGCATGACCGCGCCGTGCTCGCACACGCGGCTGCCGTCGAGCGCGAAGTCCCCGTCGGCGTGCTGGGGCGGGTTCGGCACCAGCACAAGATGTGCGCTCATGTCGGCGGCCAGCGGCGCCGGCAGCAATGGATGATCGGTCCAGATGTCGCCGTTCACGACGAGAAACGGTCCGCGACCCAGCATCGGCAGCGCCTTGAAGATGCCGCCCGCAGTTTCGAGCGCAGTCGGCCCCTCGTCGCTGTAACGCACTTCGACGCCGTAGCGCTGTCCGTTGCCGATACACGAGCGGATCTGCGAACCGAGCCAGGAAAGATTGATCACGATCTTCGTGTAGCCCGCCGCCGCGAGGCGTCGCAGGTGTCGCTCGATCAGGCGCTCGCCGCCCACTTCGAGGAGCGGCTTGGGCGTGCGGTCGGTCAGCGGCCGCATACGTTCGCCGCGGCCCGCGGCGAGGATCATGGCTTTCATCGGTGCGCTCCGCCGAAGGCGCGCTCGCGCGCCGCGGCGAGTTGCAAGCGCGCGTGACGCGCGAGAAAGTCATGCAACGCTGTCAGTTCCGGATAGCGCTGAGTCACCTGCATGACGTACTCGAGGGTTGCGGGAAGATCGTCGAGATAACCGGGCTTGCCGTCGCGGTGCCAGAGGCGCGCGAAAATACCGAGCACCTTGAGATGCCGTTGCACACCGGCGAGATCGAACCAGCGCAGGAACTCCGCATCGCTCCGGCCCACGTCGACGCCGGCGGCACGCGCGTCCTGGCGATACTTGAGGACCCAGTCGTGCACGCGTGCCTGCGGCCACACGATGTAGAGATCCCGCAGGAGCGACACCAGGTCGTAGGCCACCGCGCCCGACACGGCGTCCTGAAAATCGAGAATGCCGGGATTCGCGTCCGGGCAGATCATGAGATTGCGCGAGTGGTAGTCCCGATGCACGAAGACCCGCGGCTGCGCGAGCACCTCCGCGAGCACAAACTCGAACGCGGCCCGCAGCATGCCGCGCGCTTCCGCATCGAGCGTGAGCTGCAGATGCCGTTCGAAGAACCATTCGGGCAGCAGCTGCATTTCCTGTTCGAGTCGAGAGCGATCGTAGGGCGGCAACTCGGCGGCATGCGCACCACCGCGCGCCTGGATGCGCAGCAATGCGCCGAGTGCGTCGCCGTAGAGCCGATCGACGTCGCGTCCGGCTTTGAGCTCTGGCAAGTAGAGCTGGCTGCCAAGATCGCTCAGCAGCAGAAAGCCACGCGCACGGTCTTGCTCGAGAATCCGCGGCACATGCACGCCGATATCGAGCAGCATGCCCGCGACACGCAGGTAGGGCTCGATGTTCTCGCGCTCGGGTGGCGCATCCATCACGATCAGCGGACCTTGCGTCCGCTGTACGCGAAAATAGCGGCGAAAGCTCGCATCGGCGGAGGCCGGCGCAATGCTGATGACCTCGAGACCGAGCTCGGTGTCGAGCCAGCGTGTGAGTTCCTCGAGGCGCGCGTCGATGGGAAAGGCGTTGGGGGTCACTAGCGACACGTTTTCATGGGCTTTGCTGCGTTTGCCGGTAATTATAATCTGTGCCATTGTAAGCGCCCTCCTTATAAAGAATTTTCTGCATCGCTTGCCTGCCCTGCCCACCCGCCCGCGCGGCCTCCGCTGTGCGCTTCTAGCAGTGGCCACTGTCGTAACGACCGTCGTCGCGGCTAGCGCTCGCGCGGAGGATTGCGGGCCGACGGTCACCGCCACAACATCAGGCGCAAATCCGGCGCAACCGACTACCGACCTCAAGGCGGCCAACGACGAACAGATCATCGTCGAAAGCAATGTCGCCGAAGTCACGCGCGCGGGAGACGCAACGCTCCAGGGCCGCGTGATCCTGCGCCAGGCCGGCCGGGAGGTGAGCGCCGACCACGTCGAGTATCACAAGTCGAGCGGTGACTTCGCCGTTCACGGTGAAGTCGACTACCGGGACGGCACAGTTCATGTGCATGGAGTCACCGGCAACTTCGATCCCGTCAAGGGCGCAACCTTTGGCAAGGCCGCATTCGAGTTGCCGGCGCGCCCGGCGCGGGGCGTCGCCGACAGTATTCACGTCACCCAGGACGCGGGCACGCAGCTGAAGAACGTTGCATTCACCACCTGCCCGATCGGCAATAACGACTGGATGCTGCACGCGGGGAGCATCAACCTCGACACCGCCAAACACAGCGGCGTCGGACGCAACGTGCGGCTCGACTTCAAAGGCATTCCGATTCTCTATGCGCCGGTGATTTCCTTTCCGATCGGTCCCGAGCGCAAGTCCGGATTTCTCTTTCCGGGGGGCGGTCACTCGACGCGCAGCGGCATCGAACTCACGGTGCCCTACTATTTCAATCTCGCGCCGAACTACGATCTCACCGCAACCCCGAAACTGCTGTCGGATCGCGGCCTACAGCTGGGCACGGAGTTTCGCTATCTCGGCGACAACGAGCACGGCCAGCTCGATTTTGACTATCTGCCGGGCGACAGGCTCGCGCATCGCGATCGCAGCTACGTCGAGTGGCAGCACGTCTCGGATTTCGCCGCCGGCTGGCACTCCAGCGTGAACGTCGCGAACGCGAGCGACAGCAATTACTTCGAGGATTTCGCATTCGATCCGGCAGGCACCAGCATCACGTATGTCGAGCGCAGCATCCAGCTCGAGTACCTCGATCGCACCTGGTCGCTCCTCGGGCAACTGCAGAATTTTCAGACCATCGATCAGTCGATCGAGGATAGCGCGCGCCCCTATTCGAGCGTGCCGCGCATCACCGCGCGTGGTCGCTGGCCGAACGGCTGGCTGGGCCTCGCCTACTCGCTCAACGCCGAAGTCGTGAATTTCCTGCGCAACGTGGGTGTGCATGGCGCACGCGTCGATATTGAGCCCGAGGTCAGTATGCCGCTCAAGCGCCCGGGTATGTTCCTGGTGCCGACGCTCGCCTTCGACTACACCCGCTACTCGCTGCAGGACCGCGATCCCGGCCAACCGGCAAGTCCGGATCGCGCGGCGCCCGTCGCCAGTCTCGATGCCGGGCTCGTGTTTGAACGCAACAGCGGATCGCGCAACCAGCGCATTCAGACGTTTGAACCCCGCATGCTTTATGTCTACGTGCCATACCGCGATCAAACCGACCTGCCGGTGTTCGATACCGGACTGCCCGATCTCAATCTGGTCGAGCTCTTTCGCGCCAATCGCTATGTCGGCGCCGACCGGCTGAGTGACGCGAACCAGGTGAGCCTCGGTGTGACTACACGTCTACTGGAAGCCGAAACCGGCAAGCAATTCCTCAGCGCGACCTTTGGCCAGACGTACTACTTCGAAAAGCCGCGCGTCACGCTGCCGGATGAGACTGCGGTGAGCAGCAGTACCTCGGATCTTGTGGCGCAGCTCGCGCTCACCGCCTACAAGGACTGGAACATCAATCTTGGGCTGCAATGGAATCCGAACACACCGCACACGGAAAAGGGCGAAGTGGCGGTGCAATATCGGCCGGCGGGCGACAGCGTGGTCAACGTCGGGTATCGCTTTCGCCGGGACCGTGTCGAACAAAGCGACGTGTCGGCGATCTGGCCAGTCGGCCACGGCTGGCACGTGTTCGGCCGTTTTGTCTATTCCCTGCGTGACAGCACCGCCATCGAGCGTTTCGGCGGTTTCGAATACCGGTCCTGCTGCTGGAAGCTACGGGTGCTGGCGCGGGACTATGTCAGCAGCCGCACCGGGCTGCGCGACCGGTCGATCGGGCTCGAGCTGGAACTTAACGGATTGTCCAGTGTCGGAGTGCCCGCCAGCGCTTTTCTCGAACGTTCGATTCGCGGATACTCCGCGCTCCCGTAGAATTGCCACGGGCTCAGAAACAAGCCCGGCAACCCGATTCAGCAAAGCGGACAAAAATACATGACAGCTCCCTTGCGGCAGCCCGTGCGGAACCTCGTCGCCGCCGCCACCTTCGCGCTCGTTGCACTCCTGAGCGCGGGCCTCGCCGGCGCCCAGACGCGCGAGCTCGGAGCGCGCGGCGTGCTCATCGACCGGATCGCGGCGATCGTCAATGACGGCGTGGTCTTGAAGAGCGAGCTCGACGATCAAACCGACAATATCTTGCATCGCATCGAGCAGCAGCAGAAGGAAGCCCCGCCGCTCAACGTGCTGCGCCGGCAGGTCCTCGACCGGCTGGTGCTGCAGGAAATCCAGTGGCAGCGAGCGAATCACGTCGGCATCAAGGTCTCCGATGAGATGGTGAACGAGGCGCTCCAGGACCTGGCGACGCGCAACAAGATAACCCTGACTCAGCTGCCCGAGGCGCTCGAATCGCAGGGGCTCAACTACGCGAACTACCGCGAGTCCCTGCGCAAAGAAATTACGCTGTCGCTGCTGCGCCAGCGCGACGTCGTGAGCCACATCGTGGTGACGCCGCACGAGATCGAGCAGTACCTCGCCCACGAGGCCAAGCGTGGCGAGAACGTCGAATACAACGTCGCGCATATCCTGCTATCGCTGCCGCTCGGTGCCTCGCCCGATCAGATAGAAAAGGTCACGGAGCGCGCCAGCGAAGTGCACGACCGCGCGTCGAAGGGCGAAGATTTCGCGCAGCTCGCGATCGCGTACTCGAACAGCCAGACCGCGCTCGATGGCGGCCAGCTCGGCTGGAAGAAAGCCGCGCAGCTGCCCTCATTTCTCGCCGACGTCGTGACGGGTTTGAAGCCCGGCGAGGTGAGCGAGCCGGTGCGCACACCCTCGGGCTTTCACATCGTGAAACTCATCGAGCGCCGCGGGGCGAGTGATCAGGTGATGGTCAATCAGGTGCACGTCCGCCATATCCTGATCAAACCGAACGAGATTCAGGACGATCAGACCGTGCGGCAGAAGCTCATGGATCTGCGCGCCAAGATTCTCGCCGGCGATGATTTCGCAGCGATCGCTTCCGCTACTTCGGAAGATCCGGGATCGGCCGCTCAGGGCGGAGACCTCGGGTGGTCGAGTCCCGGCACGTTTGTGCCGGAGTTCGACAAGGTGGTGAACTCCCTCGGGGAGAATGAGATCAGCGAGCCGTTCAAGACACAGTTCGGCTGGCACGTCGTGCAGCTCCTCGGCAAGCGGGTACACGACAACACCAAGGAACAGCAGGAGCAGCTTGCCTTCACGACGCTGCGCGACGGCAAGGTCGACGAGGAAACAGAAATCTGGCTGCGCCGCCTCAAAGACGAAGCCTACGTCGACCTGAAGATGTAAGGCAAAAAAACCGGTGATAGCGCGCCTCGTTCTCACGTCGGGCGAACCTGCGGGTATCGGCCCTGACGTTTGCCTTGGCGCCCTCGCACGCGACTGGCCCTGCGAACTGGTCGTGCTCGGCGATCGCGCCGTTTTCGCAGCGCGCGCCGCAAGTCTTGGCCTCACACCCAGATTCGTAGCCTATGCGGGCGACCGGGCGCCGAGCCGCCATCGCGCAAACGAGCTTCGACTCATCGACGTCGCCGTCGCGCAACCGGTCGTTCCCGGTCATCTCGATGCGCGCAATGCCCGCTACGTGCTCGCGCTGCTCGATCGCGCCGTGGACGGATGCTGTAGCGGCGAGTTCCAGGCGATGGTGACGGCACCACTGCAAAAGAGCGTGATCAGTGACTCAGGCGTTCCATTCATGGGTCATACGGAATACCTGGCCGCGAGGCTCGGCGTTCCGCGGCCGGTGATGATGCTCATCGCCGGCACATTGCGGGTTGCGCTCGTGACAACGCACCTGCCGCTCGCAAAGGTACCCGCCGCGATCACTCACGAGTCCGTGACTGCCACGGTGCGCATCGTGCACGACGCCCTGCGCAGCCGCTGGCACATCGCGAAGCCGCGCGTGGCGGTCTGCGGGCTGAATCCGCATGCCGGCGAGCGCGGTCACCTCGGTGAGGAGGAAATTCGCGTGATCACACCCGCGCTCGCCGCGCTACGCAGCGCCGGCCTCGATGTTGTCGGGCCGCTGCCGGCGGATACGGCCTTCACACCGCGCGCGCTCGCCGGAATCGATGCGGTGGTCGCGATGTATCACGACCAGGGACTGCCGGTCCTCAAGGCGGTAGGATTTGGCGAGGCGGTGAACGTCACGCTTGGGCTGCCGATCATTCGCACTTCAGTCGATCACGGCACTGCGCTCGATCTTGCCGGCAGCGGTCGCGCCGAGCCTGCAAGCCTTGGCGCCGCGATCGACGCGGCGCTCACGCTGATCGCCTGACAGAGCCCTGATGCGCCCGCGCAAGCGCTTCGGCCAGCATTTCCTCGTGGATCCGGCCGTCGTCGAGCAAATTGTCGCGGCCATCGACCCGCAGCCCGGCGACGCGCTCGTCGAAATCGGACCGGGCCGTGGCGTTCTGACTGGACCGCTGCTCAGGCGCTGCGGGCGGCTGCGCGTGATCGAGATCGATCGCGATCTCGCTGCCGCGCTCGGCAACAATCCACCGGCCGGCGGTGAGCTCGAAGTGCTCCCGGTCGACGTATTGAATGTCGACTTCAAGGCCCTGCGGGGCGCCGGGCCGCGGCTGCGCATCGTCGGCAACCTTCCCTACAACATTTCGACGCCACTCTTGTTTCATCTGCTCGCGCAGCGCGATGCCATCGCGGATATGCACTTCATGCTGCAAAAGGAGGTCGTCGAGCGCATGGCCGCGGTCCCGGGCAGCAAGGCGTACGGGCGCCTCACCGTCATGCTGGCCCCGCACTGTACGGTGGAATCGCTGTTCGACGTCGGCCCACGCGCTTTTCGGCCGCCGCCGCAGGTCACTTCCTCGGTTGCGCGGCTCAGGCCACACCGATCGCCACCCTTCATCATCGACGACGAAGCACTGTTCGCGCGCGTGGTGGCCGCGGCGTTCTCGCAGCGGCGCAAGACACTGCGCAATGCCTTGCGTGAGCTTGCAAGCGTCGAGACCCTGGCTGCGGCCGGCATCGATGCGAGCCTGCGCGCGGAACGCGTCAGCCCCGCGCAATTCGCCGGATTGGCAAATCTCCTGTTCCGGGCTCGCGTTCCCGTATAACAGTCGCACGCCGTCGGCTAGAATGGAGCGCAGTGGAAACGCCTACCCGCATTGCCGACAGGACCGCATCCGACCGTCACCGGATCAAAGTCGACGTCGAGACGAATTATGTCGAGGATCAGTCGGACCCGAACGAGCGCCGCTTTGTCTTCGCCTACACCATCACCATCCGCAACGAAGGTCAGGTGCCGGCGCGGCTCCTGACACGGCACTGGATCATCACCGACGCGAACGGCAAGGTGCAGGAAGTGCGTGGCGATGGCGTGGTCGGTGAGCAGCCGTATCTCAAGCCGGGCCAGGGTTTCCGCTATTCGAGCGGCGCGGTGCTGGAAACGCCGGTTGGCGCGATGCAGGGCACGTATCACATGATGAGCGATGACGGCCAGCGCTTCGACGCGCCGATTCAGCCCTTCCGACTTGCGATACCGGGCCTGCTTCACTGAAGCGCGCTTAAGTCTTCCCCGAAGCGCGCGCGATGACTGTATACGCCATTAGCGATGTGCAGGGTTGCCAGCGTGAGCTGGAGAGCCTCCTCGAGCGCATCGCATTCGACGCGGCGCGCGATCGGCTGTGGTTCGTCGGCGATCTCGTCAATCGCGGCCCCGATTCGCTTGGCGTGCTGCGCTTCGTACGCAAGCTCGGCACCGGCGCAGTCACGGTGCTTGGCAATCACGATCTGCATCTGCTCGCCGTTGCTGCCGGCGCCGGTCGCGGACTGCGACGCAACGACACGATCCAGGATGTACTCGCGGCGCGGGATCGCGACGAGCTGCTCGACTGGCTGCGACGGCGGCCGCTCGTGCATCACGACGCGGAAGTCGGATTCGCGATGGTGCACGCAGGCTTGCCGCCGCAGTGGACGCTTGCTCAGGCGCTGCAGATGAGCCGCGAATTCGCAGCGGCGCTCAGCGCTGAGCCCGACGCTGTGTACGCCCAGATGTACGGCGACCAGCCGGATCGCTGGGAGGAAAGCTTGAGCGGCAGCGATCGGCTGCGCTTCATCGTGAACTGCTGCACGCGGCTGCGTTTCTGCGATCCCGGCGGACGGCTCAATTTCAAGCTCAAAGTGGCGCCCGACGCAGTCGACGCCCCGTGGATTCCCTGGTTTCAGGCGCCGAGGCGGCGCACCGCCGATGTGCGCATCGTCACCGGCCACTGGTCGGCGCTTGGGCTGAAGACGATCGCCAATGTCTGGTGTATCGATTCCGGCTGCGTCTGGGGCGGGCGCCTTACGGCGCTCAAACTCGGCGCGCATCCCGAAGTCATGCAGGTGCCCTGCCGCGGCAGTCTCAAGGTGGGCGAGGACTGACTCACGGCCGTCGATGCGGCGGCTAGTTTCGTTCCGACTTCAATTGATCGTCGTGCTTCTTCGGCTGCCGCTCGCGCTCGATGCTTTCAGCTTCCGCGGTGGGCGTTGCGGTGAGCGCTTCAAAGGCAAGGCTCGACCGGCCGCGCGGCGCCGGCGCTCGCACCGAGCAGTCGAGATCGGCCGTAACGTTGCGCACAGCGAGTTGCTTCAGTACCTGCAGACGAAACTGATCGACCAGCTGGCAGTCACCGGCATCGAAGCCGTTGGTCCAGCCGAGCCGCAACTTCTGCGTATTCCAGTGGGCGGCGACGGACTCAGGCGCGGCTGCCGCGTCCGCCGGCTGCGCTAGCGAAGGACTGTGAAAGCGGATGTGCACCATGATCAAAGTGGACAAGTCAGTGGTGCCGAATCCGCAGCCGGACGCGACGACGTAGGCGTCGCGGCGCGCGCCCGCCATGCGCAACAGCGCACGCAATTTTTGCTCGATACCATCGCAGGTGTAGTAGGTCGATTTGCCCGTGTCGTTGCCGAAGAAATGAAAATCGATCTGATGTTCGGCCCAGGCTGCGTCGATTGCGGGAGCCGCCGGGGTTGGCGTGACGGCAGCGCCGGCAACGCACCCAAACAGCATCGCCAACGAAAGAACGGATATCTCGCGGTACATGTCAGTTCTCATTTTTTGGGGGTTGAGTCGGGTGCCGGGTTGGGTTTGCGCTCGGACTTCAGTTCGTTGTCGTGCTTCCTGGGTTGCTGTGCTGTCGCGATGCTTTCCTCTTCCGAGGTATGCGTACCCGTAAGCGCCTCGAAGTGCAGATGCATCTCTCCGGACGGCAGCTGATGCGGCACACAGCGCAGCTCGCTGTCGACATTTCGCACCGCAAAGTTATTCAGCACCTGCTGCTCAAACTGCTCGACCAGCTCGCAATCGCCACGCGCGATCGACCGTGGGTGGTCCGGCGCTATCTTGACCGGCAGCCAGTGCGCCATGGCGGGCACGACCGGGAGAGTGGATGCATTCGGCTCCGCGTTCGATAGAGCCGGACTGAAGAAGTGCAAATGAGCATGCACCAGGGCCGAAACATGGAGGTTCGGAAGATCACAGCCGCTCGTCGTCACCTTCAGGTCACGGCGCGCGCCCGCGAGCCGCAAGAGATCGATGAGCTTCTCCCGCACGCTGTCGCAGTTGTAGGCCGTCGTGAAACCCATGTAATCGAACGAAATCCGGCGTTCGACCCAGACCGACTCAATCGCGGGTCCCAGACTGTCCGGCGCGCGGTCGGGAGGCGCAGCCGCCGGATTTGGCGCCGCGCTGGCCGCGCCGACGAGCGCGATCAATAATGCGACGACACCACGCATATCCCTGGCTTGCCCTTTTCAACCTTGGCCGGCGGTCAGATTTACACCCCTTCGCAGGCCACGACAACCTGGGAGCGTAGCGCCGCCGGACCGGGGCCCGAACCCCGCTATACTGCACAGCATCCGAGCACCGGGGATCCGGATGCGCCAACTCTATAACTACATCGGCGGCCGGCTGGGTCCGGCCACCGGCCGTCAGTCGTTCCAGGTCTTCGAGCCCGCAACCGGCGCCGTCCACGCGCTCGCGCCGGACTCGGATGAAACCGACATCGCATCGGCAGTTGGCGCCGCTTCAGTGGCCGCGCCGGGCTGGCGCACGCTGCGTGCGGAAGACCGCGCGCACTGGCTGGATCGCGTCGCTGATGCCCTGGAGAGCCGCGCCGACGAGTTCGCGCGCGCGGAGAGCCTTGACACCGGCAAGCCGCTGAAGCTCGCCGCCAACCTCGACATTCCGCGTGCGATCTCGAATTTCCGGTTCTTCGCGGATGCGGCGACGCAGTTCGCAACCGAAGCTCACGCCGTGGCCGGTAGCGCGATCAATTACACCTTGCGGCAACCGCTCGGCGTGGTTGCCTGCATCTCGCCCTGGAATCTGCCGCTCTATCTCTTCTCCTGGAAGATCGCGCCGGCGCTCGCGGCCGGCAATTGCGTGGTGGCGAAACCCTCGGAGCTCGCGCCACTCACGGCCAGTCTGCTGGGCGAGCTCTGCGCGGAGCTTGGCTTTCCTTCCGGCGTCCTCAACATCGTGCACGGCGTCGGCGCGTGCGCCGGACAGGCGCTCATCGAGCACCCGGCCGTGCGCGCGATCTCCTTCACTGGCGGCACGACGACAGGCCGAACGATTGCGACCGCCGCCGCGCGCGACTTCAAGCGCGTAACACTCGAGCTGGGCGGCAAGAATGCAACGCTCGTGTTTGCGGATGCGGATTTTGACGCTGCCGTCGCGGGATGCGTGCGCGCCGCCTTCACCAATCAGGGCGAGATCTGTCTCTGCGGGTCGCGCATACTCATCGAAGCGTCCATCTACGATCGCTTCCGCGATGCGCTCGTCGCTCGCGTCAAAGCGCTGAAGCACGGCGATCCGCTCGACGCCGTCACCGACCAGGGCGCGGTTGTCTCGGAAGCGCACATGAAGAAGGTGCTCGGTGCCGTCGACGAAGCGCGACGTCAGGGCGGCAGGATTCTGTGTGGCGGTGAACGCGTGACAATGACCGACGCGCGCTGCCGCGACGGCTGGTTCGTCGCGCCGACCCTCATTGAAGGACTCGGCGGCGATGCGAGTGTGAACCAGGAAGAGATCTTCGGACCGGTCGCGACGCTCCTGCCGTTCGCCAGCGAGGCCGAGGCTTTGCGCCTCGCAAACTCCACGCGCTACGGCCTCGCAGCGTCCGTGTGGAGCCGCGACGTTGCGCGCTGCCATCGGGTGGCCGAACAGCTCGAAACGGGTATTGTCTGGGT
>Ga0326726_10003587_pt1 | contig 14233 bp, 9 predicted proteins | sample MHFenrmetagenome_2_FD_207603 | JGI IMG/M metagenome (GOLD analysis project Ga0326726, IMG submission 207603) | Lab enriched peat soil microbial communities from Michigan Hollow, Ithaca, NY, United States - MHF15MN | ecosystem: Environmental > Terrestrial > Soil > Wetlands > Peat | place: USA... | reverse complement strand
AACTGATCCGCCGATGCGGCATTGAGAAAGCCAACTATCGGCAATGTCGGCTGCTGCGCGCGCGCAACAAGCGGCCAGGTGACCGCAGCACCGAATAAACTGACGAACTCACGTCGCTTCATTCCGACCCCCCAATGCTCAAAAGCAGGGGTTCGGTTCAAATTTAGCACATAGGAGGGTTCGGATGTGGAGTTCGTCGATGTCCGCTTTGGGTCAAAAGCAGACATGTGCAGTGCGCTAGGCGATGTCCGCTTTGTGCCAATAGCGGACATGCGCTCATTCGATGAGCACATCGACACGCCGCAGAAATGTTTCTGGAACAGTCAGGCCTATGGCCTTGGCTGTTTTGAGGTTGATGGCCAGCTCGAATTTCGTGGGCTGCTCTATAGGGATGTCTCTCGGCTGCTTGCCCTGCAATATTCTCTGCACAAACTTGGCGCCGTGCCGAAACGCGGAAGGACCATCTGCTCCAAACGACATCAGACCACCGATATCGACAAACGCGTGTGCGGTCGAAGCTGTAGGCAAACGGTACTTGATCGCCATATCGGTAACAGCTTTGACCGCTAAGCTGCCCTGGACGACGACGGCATCCGCCCGTTGATTAGCCATAGTGGCAAAGGCTTTTTCGGCCTCCTCAGGTCCACTGACCATGACGACTGGCTCGATTTGAGTGTCTGTTTTGCGACCGGCGGCCAAGACCTCGTTAAGCATGGATTTCGCGAATACCGGATTTGTAGCGTGGCCCAATACGCCGACGCGCCGCGCAGAAGGCATCATATCGCGGAACAGTTCGACACTTTTCCCGCCCAATGCGGAGGCCATTAGAGATACGCCGGTAATGTTTCCGCCGGGATGCGCCAAGCTGGGAACGATGCCGGTTTCGACTGGGTCGCCAACGATTACAACGATTGGGATATTCTGTGTTGCCTGCTTTGCCGCCAGCGAGGGCGGCACATACAGTGCCACGATAACGTCAACCTTGAGCCGAACGAGTTCAGCCGCGAGTTCAGGAAGCCGATCTAACTTCTCTTCGGCGGAGCGATATTCGAATGTGATGTTTTTGCCGTCCACGTAACCAAGTTCGCGCAGCCCTTCCCGTAGCTCCTGCTTGAAGACTTCTGCGTCCGCAGTTCCGATATAGAGCGCGCCAATTCGTGCCAATTTGGTTTGTTGCGCGCGCGCTATGGACGGCCAAACTACCGCCGACCCGGCAATCGCTTTGATGAACTCGCGCCGCCTCATTGCCTCCCCCGAGGCTAATGAACAGAACACCGTACCGGCTACGGTTAGCCGTTTGAAGGGGTATGTCTGCTTTGGGTCATTAGCGGGCATTTCTTGATGTCTGCTTTTCGCTGAATGATGTCCGCTTTACCCCCAAAAGCAGACATTGATGGGGATCAGCGTAATGTCCGCTAAGTGCCAAGAGCGGACATCAGCCTTCAATTAGTTTATCGGCTCGCAGCACCAGCCCGGCCGGAACTTCGTGCCCAATCGCTTGCGCGGCCTTGAGATTGATGACTAGCTCGAACCGGGTTGGCTGTTCGACGGGGATGTCAGCTGGCTTGATGCCTCGCAGAATCTTCACGACCTGCCGACTGACCAGATCGCGATAGATTTGGATAATGCGAGGACCATATCCGAGGAGACCTTCGTCCTCAGCTATCTCCGGCCATTGATAAATCGCGGGTAGCCGCCAAGTCGCGACGCGCTCGAAAATGATCTTGCGATTATTGAAGAGAAGCGCCGAGGCCAGCACGTTAAGTGCGGTCGCGCCCGAACCCTTCGCAGCGTCGATGGCGGGCGCAATTTCCTCGGGTTTGGTGACTTGATGGACAGAAAGCTCGACGCCGCGCGCACCGGCGGATTGAACCAGCGCTTGGGCCTGTACAGCCGTAGTCGAGCCTGGATCGACCAGCGCTGCCATATGGCGAAGCCCGGGCACGGCTTCAATCAGAATGTCCTGCCGCTTGCCATCAAGCTCGCTGGCAAGAATGCTGACGCCAGTCGTGTTGCCGCCTGGCTTGGCCAGCGAGCGCACGAGGCCCGCGCGAATCGCATCATCGACCAAAACGACGAGCGGAATTGTCTGCGTCGCCGCTTGCGCAGCGCGCGCCGCCGCTTCTCCGCCGCACAGAATGACATCGACCTGAGCCTTGACGTGGTCCTGTGCAACTTCAGCAAATCGTTCGACGGGCAGTCCGTAACCCCGCCGATCCAAAGTAAGATTTTGGCCGTCGAGGAATCCGAGCGTGTGAAGTTCGGCAATGAATGCCAAATGCTGTGGCGCATCGGCAGGCGACTGATGCAAGCTGCCGATCCGATAAACGCGGCCCGGTTCCTGAGTGTGGCCGGCCAACGGCCATGCCACTGCCGCACCACCAAGAAGACTGATGAACGCCCGCCGTCTCATCTCCGCCCCTACGTCGAAGCCAAGATCATAGCGGCTCGATCTAGTTCCGTGGAAGAGGTCCGTGTTACCGGCAGATCAATGTCCGCTTTGGGTCAAAAGCGGACATGGCGCAATCAAATCGCTATGTCCGCTTTACCCCCAATAGCGGACATTTATCAGTGACTACTCGGTCACTCGTCGGCGATCTGTTGCAGATAGCGGTACTTCAAGGCCAAGCGCCTTGGCCGTCTTGAGGTTCATGACTAGGTCAAACTTAGTTGATTGAACGACCGGTAGATCGGGTGGCTTCTCGCCTTTGAGAATGCGCCCGGTGTGGCTACCAAGCAGACGATTGGCTTCGGTTAGGCTGGTGCCGTATGAAGCCAAGCCACCATCGACGGCGAATCATCGAAACTGTGAAACGATTGGCATCGTGGCGTGAGCTGCAGCGCAATAATCTTCTTTCGGTGGTCGGTGCTATCCACCCGAAAGGATCGCAGCCTTTTTCTCCGCATACTCGTCCTTTTGGATTTCGCCTCGCGCAAAGCGTTCGTTGAGTATCTGCAACGCCGAGTGGCTCGGATCACCCCACATTCGCGACCGCGGCCCCCAATGATGGTAGCCATGGCCGTATAAACCACGGGCGAGAAAAAAGATCACAGCGAAAATGAAAATCATAAACAGCATCATCAGTGGGAACATCCACCAAAAGTTCCAGCCATAGCCGTACTGCCACATGTCCCAAGGGCCATGCGCAAAATAACTGTGCGGTGGCAAATAATCTTGCGGTGGCTGCGGGGCGGCCTGTTGTGCAATCGCTCGCAGCGGCTCAATGATCACAATGAATGCTACAAGTGGCAGTGCTGCGAGTTTTTCTAACATGACACGTCTCCATTCATAACAATATTTTGCCTGCACCGTACGGGGCCGTGATGCATTGACACAGGTCAACGGTTTTTACCGTTGCACCTTGTTAGCCACGAAGAACCAATCGAAAACAGCGGCCTCACGCTTTCAGTTTTTTTGCACCTTCACTGCTCGGCATGTCCGCTTTACTCCCCAAAGCGGACGTTTGCAGTGCACTGACGCATGTCCGCTTTGTGCCAAGAGCGGACTCATGCACCGCAGCAAAACGGATTGCTATTCGATCACTTCGTCGGCGCGCAGCAGGAACGATTCGGGGATCGTTAAGCCGAGAGCCTTGGCGGCGGTGAGATTGACGACGAGCTCAAACTTGGTCGGCTGTTCGACCGGAATGTCAGCGGGTTTCGCTCCCTTGAGAATCTTGTCGACAATATCGCCTGCTTGCCGAAATAGATCGGCGTTCTTTGCCCCATACGACATAAGGCCTGCTGCTCCGAGATACTCACGGAACGGGTGAAGCGTAGGCAGTCGCGCGCCCAACGCTAGCGTGTTGATGCGAGCGATGTTGGCATTTATCAATGCATCGGCACACACATAAAGAGCCTGCTCCCCGCTCTTAAGCGCCCCGAACGCGGGCGCAATATCTTCAGCGCGCCGTATTTCCAGCACTTCCACATCAATGCCAAGCTTTGAGGCGACCGTTTTTACCTCGGCGATCTCGAGGGCCCCGGCGGAATAGCTAACATTGCCGATAATCGCCAATCGGCGAAGGTTGGGAAGCACCTGACGCAAGAGTTCGATCCGTTTGCCGGCAAGTTCCTTCGTCTGCGTAGATATGCCCGTGACGTTGCCGCCCGGCCTAGCCAGCGAGGCGACCATGCCGCTGCCCACGGGATCAACCGCTATTGCGAACACAATCGGGATCGTCGAGCTTGCCTGCACCGCGGCTGCGACCGCACTGCCGACCGTAACGATGACATCCACCTTGAGCCGAGCAAACTCCGCCGCTATTTCGCGAAACCGTTCCGCACGTCCTTCGGCCCAGCGATACTCGATCGTGACCGTGCGGCCTTCGATCCAGCCAAGTTCGCGTAGCCGCTGCACAAAGGCGGCGGTCCATGGGGTCCAAGCCGAGGGTGTGCTTGCGCCGAGGAACCCAATAGTTGGCTGTTTTACTGGCTGAGAATGCGCCGCAAGCGGCCAGGCTGCGACCCAACCAACAAATGAAATAAACTCGCGCCGTCTCATCACCGCCCCACGGCTTAGGAGAAAGCATCGTATCGACTCAGGCTGCTATACTGAAAGGGGGGTGGTGCGAGGCTGGCCAATGTCCGCTTTGGGTCAAAAGCGGACATCGATAACTTATTCGATCACTTCGTCGGCACGAGTGAGTAGCTGTTTTGGAACAGTGAGCCCAAGTGCCTTCGCGGTCTTCAAGTTAATCACTAACTCGAACTTAGTCGGCTGCATCACTGGCAAGTCGGCAGGCTTCTCACCCTTGAGAATACGAGCAGCGTACGCGCCTGCCTGGGACCATGTATTCAAGATGCTAGCGCCGTAGCTCATTAGGCCGCCGACCTTGCAATATTCGCCGGCATTGTAAATCGTAGGAATTTTATAACGTAGTGCCAGTGCGACAAGTTGATCGCGGTAGACCGGAAAGATCGGGTCCGTGCCGACGAGGAGTGCGCCAACTTTCAATTTGGTCATGGTAGTGAAGGCCCCCTCAATTTCACCTCCGCTGCTGACATTTGCTACGTGAAGGCGCTGGCCCAGTTTTTGGATCGCCTCTCTCACGTCTTTGATTTGAATTTCAGCCAGCGTGCCAGTCGGGTTCACGAGCAGGCCAAAATCAGTCGTTTCGGGCGCAATTTCTCGCAGTAACTCCAGCTTCTTTGCCGCAAGCGTGGTCCCAATAAAGGTTGCACCGGTGACATTTCCGTCGGGCCGATTCAAACTGGCAACGAGGTTGTCACTGACCGGGTCGCCGCCGTACGAAAATACGATTGGAATTGTGCTGGTCGCCGCCTTGGCGACACGTGCCGGAACCGGCGAACCAATTGCAAGAATTAGGGAGACTTTGCTGTCAACCAGATCGGCCGCCAGCATTGGTAGCCGATCGAATTGACCATCCGCCGAGCGATATATGATGGCCAAGTTGCGGCCTTCGACATACCCTCCTTCACTCAGGCCTTTTTGGACAGCTTTGAGTTCAAAAAATTGTAGGTTTCTTGCGGTCAGCAAGCCTATTACCGTCATTGCCTGCTGCTGCGCGCGCGCCGAGAGCGGCCAAGCAGCCGCCGTACCGCCAAGAAGTGTGATGAACTCGCGGCGTCGCATGTGCCCCCGGTGCGGTCGGATTGTCCGCTTAGTGCCAATACGCTCGCCTGCCGCTCGCTATGCCGAGTGGTCTACGCCCGCGCGTGCTCATCGTCGGCGACTTTAATCACGTAGGGCTTCTCACGCTTTTGCTCTAGATCGAACTCGGAGCGGCCGGTGTAATTGATATGACGGCCATAAGTGTGCAGCGACATCGAAATATCTTTTCCAACATTCCAGACGCTGTGAATGTGTTCGGGGTAACAGCGCGCGACGTCGCCGGCGGCCATCACTTGCTCGCCGCTGCGCCTCAAGTCGGCGTAACCACGCTTTGTACCATCATCGCGCCGGTCGTAATTGATCTCCTGCTCCTGACCTTCAATTCCGACCACCACGGCCCAGGTTTTGTGGTTATGCGGGGTCGTGCCTCGGTTGGGCAGCCATGAAATCACGAAAACCGCAAGGTCGTGGTTGGGCTCTTCGTGCAACAGATGAACACCGAAGCCTTGCTCGGCGTCGCATTCACGATATTCCGGGCGAAGCCATCCGGGCGTTTGCGCGAATTTCTTGGCGAGCGGGGCGACCCGGTCGGTGATCCTGACCGGATCAGTTTCCTTCGCAGTGATCGTCCGCAGGTCGCGCACGTACTGATCAAGGCTGTATGAGCTGGTCATTGCATCGTCCCTCCAGATTCCCAAGGGGAGGTAACAACTTCCAAAGGGGAGATAACAACCAATTCTACGACGTTCGCTACGAGCCATAAAGGCCCAGCCTGCTACCTTCGCGGCTCGCAATGTCCGTCATTCAGCACCCGGTGGCGGCCAATGTCCGCTGTTACCCCAAAAGCGGACATTCACGGCCCGCAACTATGATGTCTGCTTTGTGCCACTAGCGGACATTCTTCACGCGGCGCGCTCGACCCGTGTATCGATTTCGCTGCGCAGGGCCACGAAATCAATGGGCTTGGTCAGCAGTGCCTCTGCGCCACTCTCCAGCGCCTTCCGTTTCGTCTCCGCATCGCCGTAGGCGGTGATCATGATGACCGGAACGTCGGGGCGTATTGCTTTGGCTTTTGGCAGCATTTCAAGACCGGTCATCCCCGGCATATTGATGTCGGACAGGATCAGAATGATTGACGCCCCCGCCGCATCAGTGATGCGCTGCAACGCAGCTGGGGCAGATGGGGCAAATTCCATCGTAAAACGGCCAGAGCGGATATCGTGCCGGAACTGCTGGCGAAACAGCATTTCAACGTCGGGCTCGTCGTCAACCACGAGGATGAGGAGGTTCACGATCGATCTCCTGATTTGGCAATGGTTGCAGCTGTACGCGGCAGAGTGATCCTGAACTCGGTGAATGCGCCAGGCTGGGTATCGACCTCAATAGACCCGCCATGTTGCTTGACGATGATATCGTGACTGATGGATAGGCCAAGCCCAGTCCCTTCTCCGGCAGGCTTGGTCGTGAAGAACGGATTGAACATCCTTTCCTTCACCTCTGGCGGGATACCCGTGCCGTTGTCGCGGATCTTGATCTCAACACTGTCGCCGAGGCTCTTGGTGGTAGCAGCAAGCATTGGCTCGTAGTCGCCGCCATTTGTTTCGGCTTTCCGCTTGGTCGCCGCGTAGAAGCCGTTAGAAATCAGATTAAGCAGCGCCCGCGTGATCTCCTGCGGGAACAGATCGACCTCCCCGGCAGCTGGATCCAGGGACCTTTCCAGGGTGATATTGAAGCCTTGCTTCTCGGCCCGCGCCCCATGATAGGCGAGGTTCAGGCTCTCCTCGACGAGAGCGTTGATATCGACAGGCCGCTGGTCCCCCGAGCCTTCGCGCGAGTGCAGCAGCATGTTCTTGACGATGCCATCGGCACGCTTGCCGTGCTGTACGACCTTTTCGAGATTGCCCTGCAGCGTATCTGCAATCTCGGTGATTTCTGCTCGTAGCTTGCTGTCCAGATTGGCCCCAGCGAGAGCCTGCCGCAATTCATCAATAAGCTCGGCAGAGACCGCCGAAAAATTGTTGACGAAATTAAGCGGGTTCTTAATCTCGTGCGCGATACCGGCGGTGAGCTGCCCGAGCGAGGCAAGCTTCTCGGTCTGCACCAAGCGGTCCTGCGTGGTTCGTAAATTCTCCAGCGAGGCGGCCAGCTCGCGCGTGCGGGCTTCCACGCTTTCAAACAAGCGCACATTTTCAATCGCAATCGCTGCCTGGTCAGCAAACGTTGTGACCAACTCAATCTGTTTATCGGTGAAGGGGCGCACATCGATGCGCGTCAAGGCCAGAACGCCAATCGCCCTTCCATCACGCAACATAGGCACGGCGAAAATGGTCCGAAAGCCACCTAATTCCTTAGCCTTGACGAAAGTGTAGTCAGGATCGGCCTCCACGTCTGGAATGTGGATTGTTCGGCCCTCCAATAGGGCACGTCCGGTGGCGGAGCCGCGTTCCGGTTGGACCGGCAAGTTGCTGACGAGGTCGTTGAACTCGGCCGAAAACCCATAACTCGCCGCACGAACGAACGCACCGTCTTGCTCCCTAGCAATTGTGCCCTGATCAGCTTCACAGAGCCGCGCAGCCGCCTCGACCAGCGTTTGCAACACTGTACGCAAGTCAAACGTTGACCGGCTGATAGCCTTGAGCACGTCGGCCGTAGCCGTCTGCTGCTGCAGAGATTCGCGCAGTTCATTGAGCAGGCGCGTGTTCTCGATCGCGATGACGGCCTGCGCTGCGAAGTTCTTCACCAACTCGATCTGCTTGTCGGTGAACGGCTGTACCTCCTGACGGTAAATACCGACTGCTCCGATGAGCTCATTGTCTTTGAGCATTGGAACGGCCAAGAGCGTTCGAGCGCCCGCGAGTTTGAAAAGTGGGAGGTCCGGGTTTTCCTCGGCGATATCGGCAATGTGTACTGGCTGCTTTGTGTCAGCAACGCGGTAAAGGAATGGCGACGATTCACGGCTGCGTCGACTATCCCGGCGTGAGTCGGCGGCCCATGCCGGTGGCGCATTATGCAAAGCAACCCTTTGGAACGCTTCGCCGTCGTAAAGCGTCAGATTGCCAAAGTTGGCATTACAGAGACGAGTAGCGTTTTCCAACAATGCTGAAAACACCGGCTGCAAGTCGCCAGTTGAGCTCGAAATAACTTTCAGAACCTCAGAAGTCGCCGTTTGTTGCTCTAACGCCTCGGAGAGATCATGCGTGCGCGCCTGCACCTCGTCGAAAAGGCGCACGTTCTCAATCGCAATCACCGCCTGGTCGGCGAATGTCGTTGCAAGTTCGATCTGTTTGTCTGTGAATGGCCGCACGGTGTTGCGCGACAGCACGATCACGCCAATCGGAGTTTTATCGCGTACCAATGGGATACCGAGTACTGTGCGAAATCCGCCAATCCTTTGTCGTTCGGTACGGGAGTATTCGGGATCAGCCAGGACATCTGGTATTTGAATGACGCGACCTTCCGCCACAGCTCGCCCGATCACCGACCCCTCATCAGGAATGATCGGATGCGCGCGCATATATTCATCGAACTCCGGGGTGTACCCATATTTTGCGACATAAGGGTAGGCGCCGCCCTTTGGACGATGTATCGCCCCGCAGTCGGCATCACACAGGTGCGCGGCCGATTCCACGAGCGTATCGAGCACCGTTTGCAGATCGAATGCCGATCGGCTGATGACCTTGAGCACGTCGGCGGTGGCGGTCTGCTGCTGGAGGGATTCGCGCAGTTCATTTAGCAGCCGCGTGTTTTCGATGGCGATGACGGCTTGTGCGGCAAAATTATTAAGTAACTCGATTTGCTTATCGGTGAATGGGCGCACTTCTTGACGGTAAATGCCGATTGCTCCGATCAGCTCATTGTCCTTGAGCATAGGCACGACAACTATGGTGCGCGTACCGGCGAGTTCAACGAAGGCACGGGTCGGCATGTCGCCGTCGACATACGCTTCATCTGTTCTAAGGTCGATGATGTGCAATAACCGTTTTGTCTTAGCGACGCGGAAAAGTGGATTCTTTGGGCCGGGGTGGATAACCGGCTCACGCTCACGTTTCTCAGCAAACGCCGGAGGCGCGCCATACATTGCCGCCATCTGAAACGCTTTATTTTCATATAAAAGAAGATTGCCGAATCTCGCCTCGCAAATTCGGGTCGCGTTCTTGAGCAAGATCTCGAAAACAGGTTGCAGTTTTCCCGGTGAGCTAGAAATCGCACTCAACACCTCGGAGGTCGCTGTCTGCTGCTGAAGCGATTCCCGTAACTCGGTGAGCAGGCGCGCGTTCTCGATGGCGATGACCGCCTGGGCAGCGAAGTTCTTAACCAGCTCGATCTGTTTGTCGGTGAATGGACGAACGTCCTGACGATAGATTGAGATCACACCGACCACCCGATCGTCATTAAGCATTGGAACCGCAAGTACGGTCCGCGCGCCCCCGAGCCTGACTATCCCTTCTTCCGGTTGTTCCACAGCCATATCAGCGACCTGGACGACCTGTTTGGTCGCAGCCACACGACTGAGAGTGGGCGACGCCGCAAGCGGCCGCACGGGATCTCGCGCTCGTGCTTCAACATATGCCGGCGGGCCATTGTGCAGGGCAACGCGCCGATACGCATTGCCCTCAAACAATACGAGACTGCCGAACTTGGCACCGCAGATTCGTACCGCGTTTTCAAGGATGGCATCAAAGACTGGCTCAAGTTCGCCCGGCGAACTTGAGATGGTCTTCAGCACCCCTGTGGTTGCCGTCTGCTGTTCCAGCGACTCGCTCAGGTCGTCGGTGCGTTGCCGAAGCTCTTTGAGCAGCCGCGTGTTCTCGATGGCGATGACGGCCTGGGCTGCGAAGTTCTTAACTAGCTCGATCTGCTTGTCCGTGAACGGGCGTACCTCGCGACGCCATATTGCGATAACGCCGACCAAATCCGTCCCCCGCAGCAGCGGGACGGCCAGAACCGAGCGGGCCCGCTCATATTGGAGAACGAGCGGAGAAAACCCAGGCTCCGCAGTAATGTCCGCGACGTGAACCGTTCGTCGCTCTAGCGCAGCCAACCGCGCCGGCCCTGCGCGGCCGGGTTCCATTTTTGCGCCCATGTACTTGTCGACGAATGCTGCGGAGGCATTGTATTGGGCCGCGCCGATTAAAAATTTGCCATCGTAACGCCATAGCGCCGCTAGGTTGCCCTCACAGAGCCGCGTCGCGTTGGCAAGGATGGTTTTGAACACTGGCGCTAGATCAGTCGGCGAGTTTGAGATCACGCCGAGGATCTCCGCCATCGCCGCCTGCTGTTCTAATGCCTCGTCGCGCTCACGTGTGAGCCGCGCGACATTTGTTTGCTTGCCGGCAGCGAGGTGACTGCGACGGCGTGCGGTCTTCGGCACATTGCCGTGTCTCAACGTCTTGCGACGTTGCGTTTTTACTGCTTTGCCGCCTGCTTTGTCGCGCCGCCTCATTGCCTTCCCCAAGGCTCAGGAACAAGGCATCGTAGCGGCTCAAACCTGCACTGGGAAAGACCCTGGTTTTACGCGTCCGACCGATGTCCGCTTTACCCCCGAAAGCGGACATTCGGCGGTGTGAGCAACATGTCCGCTAAGTGCCAATAGCGGACATTCGCTTTGCGATGGCTTCTAACGGGATGACTTTCGTTTTGCGCCGGTCAAGCGCCGTCAGTGGGTGAAACGGATCGGCGTTCAACTGCATGAACGTGGCCGCAGTCGTCGCAGCGAAAAAAGTGTACGGGTGATCCGGTTTGGCTTTCAACTGCGTGCCTAAACTCCAGTTTGCCGCCACAACGCGAACAAGACTGACTGTTGCCGGTAGGCTCCATGGCGTCCTCCATGGTTAGGTGCAGTGCGCCGTCGCGACCAAATCGTTGCAATGAAAAATGCGGTTTGCAGCGTCATTGTCTGCGAAATACCAAATTTGACGATTATGCGAAGGTATATACAGCGACCATCCACCGTGTTGCGCAAGACGATTGTGTGACAATCGCTCCGTCAAAAGCACATATCGACCCGCCAAGGGTTGCCAAAAAGTAATACGGCACCGTCTTAATGAACGGATAGGATCGATAATCTTTCGGGTGGTGAAATCCATGACAGTACAGCGTGACCACGACCACCATTCTGACTTTGGCCCGCGTCACCTAGTGCTATTTGGCGCGGCGGCATTTGTGCTCTTGGTCTGCGCGTGGACCTTCATCCACTAACGTGCCTTTCAATTCTTTGCGCAGCGATTGCGATGTCCGCTTTGGGTCAAAAGCAGACATTCGCGCCGCAAAAGTTCATGTCCGCTTTACCCCCGAAAGCAACATTGGATGCGGATTTTCGGACGTCCGCTAAGGGCCACAAGCGGACCAATAAGCATCTAGCTTATTGCCAAAAGCGTCCCATAACCGGTTAGGATAACCGACATAACGGTCTGAATTGCAACGTCCGCGACAAAATACGTTGGGGGGGCACCATGGAATTCAGTCGTTGGCAAATATTCAAGGCTTTGGCGGCAATCGTTTGCACTGTCGGCATTGTTTCGCTCGCCTTGATCTATTTCTTTCCCACTCCGCCGTCGAAGGTTGTTATGGCGACGGCCTTCAAGGGCGCTTCTTTTGAATATTACGGCCGGCAATATCGGGACATATTTGCACGCTCCCATGTCGTCCTTGAGCTGCGCGAGACTGCGGGCGCGGTCGAAAACGTCAAACTCCTGCTCGACCCCAAATCGGACGTCGAGATTGCCTTCGTGACAGGCGGCGTCTCCGACAGCAAGCGAGCACCAGGGTTGCTGTCATTAGGAACCGCCTACAACCAGCCATTTTGGATTTTTTATGTCTCGGACGAGCCACTCGACCGCTTGTCTCAACTCAAGGGTAAACGTATCGCGGTCGGACCGGAGGGAAGCGCCACTCGGTTATCAGCCGAAAAGATACTCGGCAAAGGCGGCATAAACGCTCAAACCGCACGCCTATTACCTTTCGCCGGAAACGCGGCAGTCAAGGCGCTGCAGGACGGCAAGTTGGATGTCGTGTGGATTATCGGTTCGCCGGACGCGACGGCGGTCAAATCCTTGCTTGGGGCCCCCAACGTCAAGCTACTGGCTTTCCCAATGGCGGAGGCATTCACGCGAATTTATCCCGATCTCATATCGCTCGTATTGCCCAAGGGCATAATTGACATCGACGCGGCCGTTCCACCGAATGACGTGCCACTCATCGGTACGACCGTCAAGGTGCTGGTTCGCAGCGATCTTCATCCCGAGATCGTCCAGCTGCTGTTGCAGACGATGGTCGAGACGCACAAGGGGCCGGAGATCTTTCAGCGCCCCGGCGAATTCCCCAACGGTACCGATGCAGAATATCCCGTCGCACAAACTGCCATCGATTTTTACAAGAATGGTCCTTCGTTCATGCAGCGACATCTGCCTCTCTGGCTTTCCGTGCACGCGCAAAGAGCGATAGCATTGCTGGTGGCGGTCGTCGCGGTCGGGCTTCCGCTCTTTCACTATCTGCCGCTGCTGTACAAATGGAGCGCACGTCGGCGCCTCATCTATTGGTACGGACAGCTAAAGATTTTGGAAGCCTCATTCGGGGCCACGGTGAGCGGCGGGCACCTGGAGGAAAAGCAAGCGGAGATTGACCGAATCGAAGAATCTGTGAGCCGTATCCGCTTTCCACTTACCTTTTCAGACCAGCTCTATGAGCTGCGCAGCCACATCGATGTTGTTCGACGAAAGATTGAATCGCGCAGCAATTCACCGAGGCGCATCGCGGCTGAATAGTGGGCATGTCTGCTTTGACATGGCGGGCTGTCTGCGTGATGTCCGCTTTACCCTCAATAGCGGACAATCATCGGCGGCTTAGGAATGTCCGCTTTGTGCCAAAAGCGGACATTCGCACCGCAGCAAATTGCAACTTTATTCGATCAGCTTGTCGGCGCGCGCGACCACTGCTGGCGGCACGGTAATGCCCAGCTCTTTTGCAGACTTTAGATTGACAATCAATTCAAACCGAACAGGAAACTCCACTGGCAGATTGGCTGGCTTGGCCCCCTTTAGAATGCGATCGACGTACGCGGCAGCGCGATGATTCAGGTCTCCTTGATGGGGGGAGTAAGAGATCAGTCCCCCTTCTTGAGCGAGCAGAGGGCTTGGTCCAAAGAGTGGCAATCGAGATTTCAATGCGTGATCTACAATTGGCTTGCGCGGCAGACTCAACTGCACAATTACAGCTTGCGCTTGCTCCTTGACCATCGCGTTAAACGCCGCATCGAAGTCATCGATGCCGCGGACCTTGATAGTCTGGATGGCAACGCCAAGCTTCCGGCCTGCGTCCTCAACCCCCTCGACAAAAACTTTGGAAAACGGATCGGGAGCGTTGGCAAGCGCCGCCACCCGTTTCGTGGAAGGCAACACCTCGCGGATAAGTTCGATGGTCTTTTCGGTGAGTTCCGCGCCGCCGCTGGTCAGCCCGGTTACGTTACCGCCGGGCCGAGCCAAGCTGGAAATCAGACCAGTTGCGACCGGATCGCCTACGCTTACCATGACAATTGGAATTTCGGTCGTAGCCTGCCTTGCCGCAGTGGCAGCCGGTGTAAGCGCCGCGACGATGATATCAACCTTGAGACGAACCAGGTCGTCAGCCAACTCACGCAGGCGAGCTAAATTTCCGTCGGCG
>Ga0326726_10003586_pt1 | contig 14234 bp, 12 predicted proteins | sample MHFenrmetagenome_2_FD_207603 | JGI IMG/M metagenome (GOLD analysis project Ga0326726, IMG submission 207603) | Lab enriched peat soil microbial communities from Michigan Hollow, Ithaca, NY, United States - MHF15MN | ecosystem: Environmental > Terrestrial > Soil > Wetlands > Peat | place: USA... | reverse complement strand
CTTCCTCGTGCAACAGCAGGGGGACGTCTGGTAGTTGTGCTCCGAGGGTTCTGAAGAATGGGGGAACGCCTGCGGGTCCGAAACGTGGATGGTCAGCCATGATTGTTCTTTTCCGAGTCCTTTGTGGTGGCAGGGTTTTAAAAGTGTGACTCTGAATGCTCAGTCGATATTCTCGGTTTGGATTCTAATATCTCAATCTCTTTATTTGGGAACCTACTCTGGTAAACTTAACAGTCTGCGTCCGACGCGAAATTCAAGGATTAGGAAATGTTGGGGGTTTAATGCCTCGAGTACCATGCTAGAAATGCTTAAAACATCTAGCGATATTAAAAGCATTAACTTCCTAGCAAGTACTGAGTAGTCGCCTTCGTGTTGCGGAGTGACGGACGCGATTGCAGAAAAGGTCAGTGAAGAATGCAGAAGACCGAAAACAAGAGCATGGTAGAGCTGAACCAGGACCGCAATTCACAGGTTCTCCTAGGCAAATTTTTGAGCGGCGAGATAAAAACCCTCCAACCCACGTATGATTCGCAGACGGGTTACCGTTACCCCATCGTGGAAGAAATCGTCGGCGACGCCTCGCAGGTTGAGCCGTTTCTGGAAAAGCTTTCTGATTTAGGAGTGCTCGACAGGACGCTTTACGACAAAATCATCCTCTGTCCGAAATGCAGCTCTCCAAACATCTCATTCCGCTACTGCTGCCCCTTCTGCAAGAGCTTCGACATCCAGAAAAGCTCGTTGGTCGAGCACATCAAGTGCGGCTACATGGATTTGGAAGCGAATTTCCGCCAAGGAGACCGGTACATCTGCCCGAAATGCCATGAGGAAATGCGGAAAATCGACGTCGACTACCGGAAAGCAGGCGTATGGTGCACATGCAGCTCCTGCAACAAAAGCTTCGACATTCCTGTGTCTGAGCATTTCTGTCGAAACTGCAGCAATAAGTCGACTTTTGAGGAAGCAACCATCAAAGAAGTCTACATTTTCACGCTGAACAACGAGTTCAAAGCTGAGTCCTTCCAGAACCTGTTCCTAGCTGCGCCCATTGAAGAGTTCCTCACGAAAGAAGGCCTAACCGCCAAAAGCCACGGCTCGCTGAAGGGCAAGTCGGGAGCTAAACACTCGTTCGACATCGTGGCTCATAGTGGAAGCGTTGACGCACCGCAGAATGTTATCGTTGTGGATTTGGCGACGGCCACGGGTGACGCGGTGGCGGAGCAGCCTGTGATTGCTCTGTTTGCCAAGGTTTACGACGTCTCCCCTGAAAGAGCCTTCCTCGTCGCGATTCCAAAGCTCAACGAGAATGGTAAACGCATGGCAGAACTCTATAACATCAGCGTCATCGAGGCTGAGAACGCAAAGGAAGCCACGAAAGCGTTGAAAGCGGGCTTGAAGAAATAGCAAAAATTTTTTCGTTAGCCTGACTGGAGAATAGCCATGTTGCCTCTCTCAGTTGCCACTTTAACCGTGTAGTTGCCAGAGGGCAGGTTGACGTTGCTATAGGTTTGCGATGACGTTTCCCCCGAATTGAGGTATAAATCAACCGTGATTCTTTGATGTTGCGTCGAGTTGACAACCCACACTGAAATCACGTGACAGGTCAAACTTCCCTCGTTCTCCAAAGTGAGCTGTGTTCCCCGTTTTTCTTCAAAAACCTGAACGAAGTCAGCTTTGAAATCGAACTGGGCAGCCTCTGACTTAACCCCTTTAATCTTTAACTTCCAGTATCCAGCGGCGTCCCTGAAGTCGGTTGCTCCAGCATTGGTCGATTGAGCTGCATTCTCATCGGTGTTGGACGTAGGGCTCGAAACGTAAGCAAAATAGCCAATCCCGCTCGTCTGGTAAGAGCCCGACGTGAAATTGTAGAGTTGAATCGTAACCGCTACTGAGTCAGTCGTCCAAGCGGTGTTTGTCGTCCAATTCATTAGAGTCCAAGCTTCTGTGTTGCTCACGCCCGTAAACTCCACTTCAGACGTGTATTCATCAGACCACAAACGCAACAACGCTGCATCCACATTCCAACTGTCTTGAACGGTGTCGCTCACCTCGGTTCCGCCTTTGAACTTGACGGTGAAAGTTTGGGATGTCAGAAAAGAGGAAACAGAAACGTTGTTCCATCCAGTCGCCAAGTCGGCTAAGACGTTCTGCCACGAGGAACCATTCCAGACGTCAACCCCTATGTTTTCGGAACCCATGGTGCCCCCATAAATACAGAGCATTTTGTTAGGCTGACTGTAGTCTACGTTTGTCCATTGAACTTCCAAATCCAACTCATAATTGTTGGCTCTATTGTAACTGGCACGTATTCTATACTGATAATTGTTGTAACTGCTCGAGTCTGATGGATTCGTGGGCACCGCGTAATTGTTAGATGCATCGTAGAAGCCTTGGTTTGAACTTCCCGAACCGTAGTATAGTCTCGTGGAAACGTCAAAGATCATCATCAGAATATAACTCGCGCTAGCTGATATAGCGGGCGGGGCAGCAAAAGTATTCGTACGTTCCTGTGCAGTCGTTGAAACGGAAACCACGTTGCTGACAGCGACTATCGTCTTTGTGCTTGCTTGAACCAAGACAGCTTTGGAATTGCCCGAACCCGAGCCTGTACGTCCATACCAGGTGATGTTTTGTATAGCCGCGCCTTGGGCGTCCGACGGCGAAGTGAAAACGCTTCCGTATAGTTGGGTTGCACTGACAGTGGTGTAGCTACTTCCCGAGATTGAGCCAAAACTTGCAGACCCACCAGCAGTATTTTTCTCTGTCAATGTATCGCTAATTGAATCTGGTCCAGATTGTTCAGCCGCAAAACTCGAATGCTGGCCTTTGTCCGCGGAACCATCCACATTAGCCAAGTTATCCACAAAATCGGTTGAGACATTTCCTGAGTAGTAACTCCTGAAAGTAATGTATGCTCCGTCGTCAGCAGTGAGATTGGTCGTTGACCCGCTCACCAAAGTCGTTGGACCCACAAGGGCATATTGAGAAGGGATTTGAGTCCAGGTTGAGGCCATAGTTGCAGCTGAGATGACATCGATTTTTTCTTGCATCCTTTCCCAGTCCAACTGGTTCATCTGGTAGCCCCAGAGGACTACGTTCCCGACGACGATGACGAGGAGGACGAGGCTCAGCATTACCACTATAACGGTGCTGATCCCGCGCTTTGCATTTTTGAACCGTTTAAGGTGCGCTGTAATCGCCTGCAACGTGGGTCCCCCTGTTCGTCACGATGTCTACGTAATATGTGGTTCCTGAGTTCCAGGAGAAAGCGATACTCAGCCAACCGCCTCCAGCAATTGTCAAGTTGAACGGAGAGTTGAAGGTCTGGCTGACGTGATTCATGTAAACGCTTTGAACGTGAATGTTCACTTTGCCAGTGTTGCTCAAGTAAACGTCTATGGTGTGGGTCGCAGAGTTGAAGAACACGTCCTCCACGAAAACCCGCTCGCTCATAGTCTCCTTGAGGTTTGTGGTTATGACGTAGGTTGCCGAGGTTGCGGCAGCCATAGTCCCCACAGCGATGACTGTTAGCAGGAGGCTGCTGAGAACGGGCGTGATTGCACGTTTACCCCCCAAAAAATCGCATGCGAATTTCCGTATCGCTCTGTTTCGCCTCATAGCAGCAACCTCAACGACAAGTAGCCAAGAACCATCATTATCAAGCTGTGCTTTAACCCAGCGTAGACCGAGCCCTCGCCCATTTTTCCCGCGACTAGCCCGCCGAAGAACGCCTGAATCAACGTCATGTGAAGGAAGGTCCGCTCCAGCTGGTCAGGCGGAGTCGCGGCGGTCATGAGCATGGGGACGCCCTCGGCGCTCGTGAAGAAAGTCTTGAAGAGCAGCACGATGGTGAACAGGAACACGAAGAGCGCAATGTAGATAATCGCAATGTACGGTTTGGTCTGGGTGTTCCGCTCCTTCTCCAACAGCAACGTCGTCTGGATGAATTTGCCCATGGGGTCGAAGACCTGCTCTGCTTTTCCGCCCGACCGGCTTGCCTCAATTATCATGGGCACCGTCCGCTGCGTCAACACTGTCCCCACCCGACGCCCAAAAGCCAGCAACGCCGCTTCGAAGCTTGCGCCCCAGGAAATCTGAATCGTCATCTTCTTCAACTCCGAGGTCAGCGGTCCGTAGTCTCTTTTTGACGCATCGACCAACGCCTCGGTTAACGTCATACCTGTCTCTTGCGCCTGCACGACGCTTCTGAACAAGTCGGGCAGATGCTCGTCCACGGCTTTTCTCCAACGGTAATCGATGTAATTGAGGAACGCGAAAGGCGCGATTGCGGCGATGAAAGCGAAGAAAACAAAATCATCCAAAGCCGAGCTGAAACCAACGGTCAGGCAGCCCAAAACAATGATAGCTATGGCAGCCCCTGCCGAAACACCCAACGCGATTTTCCGAGTTCTCTTCTCAACCTTCGGCATGTCCTTCGCTACCACTTTGGCGATGACGAATCCACGATTACTAAGAAGATCAAAGCGCAGACGGGAATCCCGATGTACGTGAGCAGGCTTAGCAGGAGGTCGGAACTCAAACCCAGCAACCCACCGCCGCCGAGCACCGACATAACGGAGAGCATAATGACGAAGAGCAAGGGGCCAGTCAAGAGAAGCGCTACGTAGATTTCGGAGAGCACTGATAGGCTGTCGGCGTACTTCTTGAGGCTGACCCGCTTCAGCTTCATAGCCATCTTGAACCGTTCCCGCAGAAACCCGCCAAGGTTGCCGCCCGTGTGAATCGTCGATATCAGGCCCTCAATCATGTCCCGCAGCTTCTGCGAGGGCGTGCGGTTTGAAGTCTTCTCCAGAGCGGAGATTACGTCCATGCCGAACAGGCTAACGTTTGCCACTATATCTCGCGCTTCGCTGGACGCAGCTAACGGTACACTCATGGTGGCAAGGGAGTGAAACATCTTCTCAGGACCCACGCCAGCCGTCGCTAAGATTGACAGATAGCCCGTCGTGAACGGCAACTCATCATCCAACTCACGCTTGTGCTTGTCCGCGCGGTAGACAGGGTAAAAGTAGAACCCGACGACGGAGGATGCCGACGTAAACAGGGCGGCGCCAATCCCGAACAGAAGCGAGGAGCCGAATGGCACTTTGAACATCGCAAACAACAAGCAGGTTATGATGCCTACAGGCAAGGTGATGAGCAGCGATGCTAGGATGGTCAAGCTAACGTATGCCTTGAAGTTCGTCTTCAAACCTGAACGCTGGAGGCTTGTGTCTAAATCCTTGAAAAGAGGCATGAGCCGTGCAGTTTTGTCGCCGATTAACTTGTAAGCGAAAGCCACAGGTCCTTCGATTTCATTCTTTGGTTTTGCTGACGGCTTGGCATCACATTTGGAAGGCTTGGAGGTTTTTCGTGCCTTTGTCACGAAGAGTTTCTTGAACGGGTTCTTGGTCATTTCAATCCCATCCTCGCCTTCTGGATCACGCGGTTCGGGTTGGCGTAGTATTCTCGGATGATTTTGGCGACTTCGCCGTGGCGTCGGATATTTTGCTGCACGAGCCAATCCAGAACTGCTTTCCTGACTTGAAGTTCCCGTTTGACGTCGTCTTCGGTTAGCCCTGTCTTCTTCATGAACCGCTCCAGAAACGGACTTGCACCCATGGAGGAGAACCTGTCGAACTTGGGATTCCACCTGAAAACCTCCTCCGTCAAAATTTCCCCGCCCTTCGCTTCGCACGGCTTAATCTCGGAGGAGGAGCTCGCGCGTCTGGCGGGTTTCCCGTCAACATCAGTCCGCTCCATAACCAGCACGACGTTAGCCATGGCTATGAGCGGCTTGGGAATCTTCATGGGCTCCGACTCCAGCCTGTTGATGGCGGCCTCCACAGACTCGGCGTGCATCGTGCTCATGCCCAAATGCCCAGTCGCCATCGCCTGGAACAGCGTGTAGGCTTCTTCGCCTCGGACTTCGCCGACGATGATGTAGTCGGGGCGCTGCCGAACCGCGGCTCGAAGCAAATCGTAGAGCGAAATCGTGCCCGATGCTTTCTCTTCAGCCTTGAAGCCCGACCGAACTACTGAGGGTATCCAGTTCTCATGCGGCAAGTTAATCTCCTGCGTGTCCTCAACGCTGACGATTTTCATTTCGGGCTTGATGAACATGGATAAGCAGTTGAGCACGGTGGTTTTGCCGCTGGCCACGCCGCCAACCACGAAAACAGAGGCTCGATTCTCTATGAGGTACCAGAGGTAAGCCGCCATCTCCGAAGACAGCGTACCAAACGCAATCAAATCCGAAATCGTCAACGGGTCAACCTTGAACCGCCGAATCGTGAACGTCGAGCCCCGCCGAGTGATTTCTCGCCCGTAAGTCATCTGGATTCGACTGCCATCCGGGAGCGAAGCGTCGAGAATGGGCGCCGCGATGGAGATATTCTTCCCCGAAAGATAGGCTAAACGCACGATGAAGGAATCCAATTCCTCGGCGCTCGAGAACGCGATGTTCGTGGGGAGGGATTCGTAGAGGCGGTGCCACACGTAAATGGGGATGCCGACACCGTCGGCGGATATGTCTTCAATCATGTGATCCTTCATGAGCGGGTCGATTTTCCCGTAGCCGATGAAGTCCCGTATGACGTAGTAGGCGAGTTTGTCGACGGCTTCCGCGGGGATTTCCAGGCGGTATTTCTTGACGATTTCCTTAATCTTCTCTGCGAGGTAAGCCTCGGCTTTGTCCTTGCCCTCGATGTCTTTCAGGTTGACGTCGAGTTCTTCCATCAGGAGGTCTTTTATCTCTTGCAGATGCTGTGCGGCTTCTTTTTGCAGGCTGGGTTCGATGACTTCATAGCGTACTTTCTGCGTTTCCGTCTCTTTGGCGATGGCTGCGTACGCGTAGGGCTCTTGCAGGGGGTAGACTTCTTGGAAGCAGGCAGGTTTCTTGGTTTCGGTATCAATTATGCAGGCTGGCGCTTGGGCTTGTTCCAGAATGTTTGCTGCTTCCGCTGTCTGGTTTTTCTTCGTGGATTGTCCTCCTGCTGGAGAGGTGTTAGCCAGTTTTTTTTCTCAGCAGTATAGTCCGTCGTGAGTCTTAATAAGCTATATGTATCACTGCTCTTCCACAAAAATCCACGTAACAGACCAAACTCACAGCAGCAACTGACTCAACGTCGGCACAGGAACAAACAGCCAAACATAAATAGCCACCGACAACACCGCAACCGTAATCGCCAGCATCGCAGCATCCCCACGGTGGAGCCTCAACGCGTAAAGGTTCGTCCGCTTCTTCGCCGCACCCCAAGCACGCGACTCCATCGCCTCCGCAAGCTCCAAGCTCCGTCGAATGGCGCTTACAATAAGCGGTATGAGGACGGGGATGTAGTTGCGTATGCGCTTCATGAACCCGCCTTTCTCAAGCTCCAAGCCGCGGGCTTTCTGGGCATCCATGATCGTCTGCGCCTCTTCCGCCAAGACAGGCACGAATCGCACTGCAGTCGTGAAGGCGAAGGAGAACTCGTATGGCACGCGCGACTGTTCCAACGCTAAGCCCAGCATGTCGGGCGAAGTCGTTAGAAAGAAGACTGAGAAAGACTCAACGAGGACCACGAAACGCAACGTCAGACCGACTGATTTTTCCAAGTCTGCCGCCAGCAACATGTAGCCTGCGCTTACCCAATTGAAGAGAAGGTTAATCAGGAAGATGGACGCCGCCAAGAACAACGCACCCCTGAGCGACCGCAGCCACTGCTTGCTAACCCGCGCCACTAGGACAAACGGAATCTGCAGCACGAACAGCGCGAGCAAAGGCAAAATTTGACCAAACAGTATGGCTGCAACGAACACGACGATGACATAGATGAATTTTACCCGTGGGTCCAGATTGTGAATTGGCGAGTAGACTTTGCGGAACTTCAGTCCGTCGAAAACGCTCACGGCTGTCGTGTCTCCCATGCGTTGAGCAGAAGCTCTTTGGCTTCGTTGATGTCAATCACGTCCCTAGGAAAGCCAAGTGGTTCCAACTTTGCGAAAATCTGCGCTATCTGCGGTAGAACGATGGATGACTCAGCGAGCGCCGCTGTATTCGTAAGAATCTCTTTGCCTTCGCCGTCGGCTACGATTTTCCCCTCCTTCATCAGAATAACTCGTGGGTTGCATTCAGCCACGAACTCAACGTCGTGGGTGACGATGACGATGGTTTTGTCCTGAGATTGCAGTTGCAGGATAAACTGACGTAACCGTTCTTTCTGCTCGTGGTCCTGCCCAATCGTCGGTTCATCCAGAATCAGAATCTTAGGGTCCCAAGCTAGAACCGAGGCAAGGGCAACGCGTTTTCGTTCGCCGCCGCTCAGCATGAAGGGAGAGGTTTTTCTGTACTGCTCCAGAGATAACAGGTTAAGCGCCCACGTGACTTGCTTCTCGATGGTCACAGATTCGTACCCGAAGTTCTTGAGTGCAAACGCGATTTCGTCCTCCACGGTTTCGCTGAAGAGTTGATGGTCAGGGTTCTGGAAAACGAAACCCACAGATTTGGATAGGGTAGCAACGGTGGTCTTGGTCGTCTCCACGCCGTCCACGAGGATGCAGCCCGACGTTGGCTTCAGAAGCCCGTTGAAATGCTTCACGAGCGTGGTTTTGCCTGCGCCGTTCTGCCCCATTATGGCGACGAACTCGCCATCCTTAATGGCCAGCGAGAGACCTTTGATGGCTTCGACCCCGCTTGGATACTTGAAGTGAACATCGTTCACGACAATCATCGGTGTTCAAGAGCCTCCGAGAGAAGTTTCACCATCTCATCAGACGAAAGCGGAATCAGGTCGCCTAGCTTCATGCCCTCTTTCACGAGCATCTGGTGCAGCAGCGTCGCCTTCGGGATGCCAACACCGACCAGACGGGTGCCCTCGTTGTCTAAGACGGCGCGGGTTTCGCCGTCGCTGCAGACCTTGCCATCGTCCATTATGATAATGTGATTCGCGTATCTGGCGGTCAAGTCCAGTCTGTGCTCAACGAGGACGACCGTGATGCCCAACCGCCGATTGAGGTCGTGTATTACGTCGAAAATCTTCTCGGCACTCAAGGGGTCGAGGAAAGAGGTCGGTTCATCCAAGACGATTATCTCGGGCTGCATCGCCAAAACCGCGGCTATCGCCACACGCTGCTGTTGTCCACCCGAAACCTCATGCGGCGACCTTTCCCGTATGTCGTAGATGCCTGCGAGGTTGAGTGCCCAGTCGACTCGCTCACGCATTTCTGTTCTGGAGTAGCCGAGGTTTTCGAGTCCGAAAGCTACGTCTTTCTCGATAGATAACGCGAAGAGCTGGTTCTCGGGGTTCTGGAACACTAAGCCAACATGCTTCGCCAGCTCGTGTGTCTGGCGCTTCGTCACGTCTTCTCCTGCGACGACGATTTCTCCAGAAAGTTGACCCTGATAGAAGTGTGGAATTAAGCCGTTGAAGCAGCGACAAAGGGTAGTTTTCCCGCAGCCGCTGGGTCCGGTGATAAGGACGAAGTCACCTTTCTCGACCTTTATGCTAACGCCGGTTATGGAGGGTCGTGACACGCCTGGGTAGGTGTAAGCGAGATTCTTCGTCTCTATTATCGCCATGGTTTTCCGTGCTCGCCTAAGTTAAGCATCCTGTCGCTGATTTAAGAGTAGCTACTCGGGTTTGACTAGTTTCTCCCTGAAAAGCTTCAGGCACAACTTCAGCGTAGCCTCGACTTCGCCTGTGCCGTTTGCTCCTGCAGCCGCAGCATGTCCACCACCCATGCCGTGCAGTTGTTCGCCCAGGGGTTTAGCTATGTCTTTGCCGAGGTGTATGCCCGTTTCTTTCGTGAACTCCCGTGTGCAGCGGAAGCTGATCTCGACGGCCTCGTCGCGTTTTCCGGCAACTGCTGCGGCGTGGGCGCCTAAATCGACGAGTGCTCGGGCGGCTGAGGCTTCGTATGCGCTTACGTGGGATAGTGCAATCATCCAGTCGCCGATTTTGACGAGTTTGGCTCTACGGCAGGCTTTCATTCTGGCGATGCGTTCCGAGTAGTCCATGGGTAAGGAGAGCAGCGCGAGGGTTTCTTGGGGTTTTACGCCTTGGTCGCAGAGTTGGGCGATGGTTTTGAGTGTGGATGCATTTGCTAGCGCGAAGTGTCGGGTGTCGAAGGCAATGCCCAAAAACAGCGCCTGTGCTTCGTCTGCGTTTGGTTTGAGGTTGAGTTGGTTGAAGAAGTTGTAGACGACTTCGCACGTTGACGAGGCTTCCTCGTGGGTTATGGACAGCCTGGCTTTCTGCATTGTGTCGGGATGTGGAGCGTGGTGGTCTACGACGATGAGGGGTGCAGTTGACTTCTCCACAGCTCGTGCCAGCTCGCCGAGCTGCTGAACCGTGTTCGTATCCAGCAGAACGATTATATCGGCGCTTTCCACAGAGGGCTTCATGTTTACCGTTATGGGTGTGTATTGGAGGATGTGTTTGGTGAGTTTGCTTATGCCCTGTGCTGTGCCGATTTCCACGACCAATCGTGGAACAAGCCGTTTCAATAAGCCTTGGAAAGCGTAAGCTGAGCAGAGAGCGTCAGGGTCGGAGTTTTGGTGGCAGAGGAGCAGGATGAAGTTTGCGTGGGTTTCCTCGAACAACGCGAGGATATCTTGGATGGTCATTTTAGGTCTCTCAGGTAGTTCTCAGCGGCGTTTAGAGCTTGTTTGGCTGCTTCGTCGGCGAGGCTTTTAGCATCGATGTTTCTTGCTTGAGCTGTCAGTTGTAGGTCGACTTCGATGGTGAGGTTTAGGGGTTTGGAGCCTTCAGCTTCGACTGAAACGTTGAGAGTTTCCACTTGTTTTGCGTTTATGTGTGTGAGAATGTGTTTTCTTGCGGCTTCCTCGGCTGTCTGGCAGAGGGTTTCGGTTTGTTCAGTGGTTAACTCGGGAAGTTCGAGTTTTTCCACCAGCTTCACCAAGCGCACGTGTGCTTAGGATGGGGCTGGGGCTGTGGGGTTGAGGTCTTCTTGGAGTTTCGTCTGGACTTCTTTGACTTGGCTGCGTAGTCGTTCTTCTTGTCGTGTGAGGACTGTGGTGCGTGTGGTGAGGAGTTCTTTGCGTTCGACGAGGTCTTCGGTGACTTTGGGTTTTTCTGCTTTGACGAGGAGTGAGCCTATGGCTTTGTAGATGACTGTGTCGTCGGGGGTTTTCTGGAGTTCGGTTAGGGTTTGTTCGACTTCGGTTTGCTCTGCGTCCACTTGCTGTTTTTGTCCCATGACGGACTGCAGGGTCTGCTGGAGCTGTTGCAGTCTGAGTAAGCGTTCTTGAACTTGAGGTGGTAACCTGGAGATGTCGTTGCTCATGTTTATCATTCCGTGGCACAAGTTAGGGAAGGCTCGTAATTAAGTATTCTCTTAGGCTATGGACTGTTATGCTCGGGAAAAACTATACCCCCCTTATTTATACTATAAGTAGTTACGATTCACGTGGGGTGCTAGGAAGATGTTGTCCTAGGCTGCGAGGTTTCGTCGGTATTCCTCGTTAACCCTGCCATATTTCTTCTGAAGCGCAGACGCTGTGCGGTTCCAGTCGTCCATGATGGTGGGCCACATCTCACCCGCCAACACGTTTTTCATCACGTATTCGCGGAGAGCGCGTTCGCGTTTGATGGTGCGTCTGCTCCAGTCCACGCTGATTAAGCCTGTGCGGCGAAGATGCTGGAGGTTCTTCGCCACCTGATCGGGGTCGATGGGGTACGCCTCAGTGAGGCTGAGGTCTTCGATGAGCGAGTCTATGTTGATTTCGTCCTCGATGCGGAGGCTGATGATAGCGACTATGTCCTGCACGAGCCTAGCGGTTCGGCTCAAGTAGAGCGCCCGCCGCTTCGGAATGAGCACCTGCTCTAGGCGGTAAGCGTAACGCTTGTAGAACCAGTCCTTCACGACTTGCGCAAGGACGAGGTAGGTGCCGGCGAGCCCGGCGAGGATGAGGAAGAAAGCTGGTGGGGGCTGCACGAAGCCAAAAGCTGGACCCAGCGGCGTAAACGGAATAATCAACGCAACTGCGACGACGCTGAAGGCAGATGCGACGAGGTATTTGCCCGGTTTGCTCTTGTAGAACGGACTCCGACGCGTGCGTATAACGAATATCACGAGCGTCTGAGTGCAGAGAGATTCGAGGAACCATGCCGTCTGGAACAGTTCAGGATGCTCGACAGTAGCGCCGAAAAACAGAAGCATGATGAAGAACGTGAGGAAGTCAAAGATAGAACTCACGGGTCCGAGGGCAACCATGAATCGGCGGATAAACGCTATGTCCCATCTTTTCGGCTTTTCCACATACTCTTCATCAACCGAATCCGTTGTTATTGTGGTCTGGGAGATGTCGTACATGAGGTTGTTAAGAAGTATCTGGACGGGCAACATGGGCAGGAACGGCAGGAATATGCTGGCGCCCGCGACACTGAACATGTTGCCGAAGTTGCTGCTGACGCCCATCATCACGTACTTCATGGTGTTGCCGAACGTTCGTCGCCCCTCTAAGACTCCCTCCGCCAGGACCGTGAGGTCGTTCTTCAGGAGGATAATGTCGGCGGATTCTTTGGCGACGTCGACGGCATTGTCCACCGAGACTCCGACATCAGACGTTTTCAGGGAGGGAGCGTCGTTAATTCCGTCGCCCATGAAGCCCACGACGTGCCCGTTGCTCTTCAGCAGCGTTATGATGCGGTCCTTCTGGGCAGGCGTGACCCGCGCGAAGACGTTGGCGTCTTCCACGTGTCGAGCGAAGGCGTCGTCGGTCAACTGAGCCATCTCGCTTCCAAGAACCACGCCCTTCACGTCGAAGCCGAGCTCCTCGCAGGTCTTCCGTGTGACGAGTTCGTTGTCGCCTGTGAGGATTTTCAGTTCAATGCCCTCTTTGGAGAGCAACTTGAGGGACTCCTTAGCGGTTTCCTTTGGCGGGTCGAGAAACGCCACGAGACCGAGAAAAATCATGTCGTTCTCGTCGTTAACAGAGTAGACGGCTTTCTCCTGACGAATGATCTTGTAGGCGACACCGAGAACGCGGAAGCCTTCCGAGCTTAAGTCGTAGTACTTCTGCTTGATTTTCTCGCAGGCTTGATCCGTCACGTCGTAAACAAGGTCGCCCAGCTCGTAAAAGGAGCAGACTTTCAAGATTTCTTCGGGAGCGCCCTTCGCGATGAACACTCGCTCCCGCTCTTTCTCCACGACCACGGAGACGCGGCGTCGGACGAAATCGAACGGAACCTCATCTATCTTCTCGAAGCCACGTATGTCGACTCCCTCGTGCGCCAGAATGGCATCGTCGAGCGGGCTCTTCAAGCCAGTCTGGAATTTGCTGTTCAAAAACGAGTACTGAAGCACTTTGTCGTCGTCGTTACCCTCCACGTCCACGTGCAAAACGAGTTTGATGCGGTTCTCCGTGAGCGTGCCCGTCTTGTCGGTGCAGAGGACGTTCATACTGCCGAAGTTCTCAATCGAAGAAAGGCGCTTCACGACGACGCCCTTCTTTGCCATCGCCATGGCGCCTCTGGAAAGATTGACGGTGATTATCATGGGAAGAAGCTCAGGAGTCAAACCAACCGCAAGGGCAACGGAGAACAGCAGCGCCTCTAACACATCGTGCTTGAGGAAAGCGTTGACGAAGAAGACAAAGATGACGAGAACGAACGTGACCTGCATGATGAGGAACCCGAAACTCCTTATGCCCCTCTCAAACTCAGTCTCAGGCACAGTCTCAACCAGCCGCTTAGCGATTTTGCCGTACTCGGTCGAGCCACCCGTTCTCACGACGACAGCCGTCGCCGTGCCGCTCACAACGGAAGTGCCCATCAGCAGGTAATTGCTCCACTCGGTAATCGACGCCTTCCCGCTGACGGGCGCAACCGTCTTCTCAACCGGGAACGATTCGCCCGTGAGAGCAGATTGATTCATGAAGAGATCTTTTGCTGTAATAACTCTGGCATCAGCCGGAGCGATGTCTCCAGCGGAGAGGTAGATGATGTCGCCGGGAACAATCTCCGAGAGGTTAACTTCTTGCTTGACGTTATCCCGCAGAACCGTCGCCGTTGTGGTGACTTTTTCCTTGAGCAACTCCGCGGCTTGGCTAGCCTTCCTCTGCTGGTAGAAATCCAAGAACACGCTGATGAAAATAATGGACAGGATTATTCCAACGTGAGGAGTCTCGCCAACGATGCCCGAAATTATCGCGGCGAAAAGCAGGATGAGAATGAGCGGGCTTCGGAAGAGCAGGAGGAACTCGACGATGGCGGCGCGTTTCTTTCTCCGAGCAA
>Ga0326726_10003585_pt1 | contig 14236 bp, 8 predicted proteins | sample MHFenrmetagenome_2_FD_207603 | JGI IMG/M metagenome (GOLD analysis project Ga0326726, IMG submission 207603) | Lab enriched peat soil microbial communities from Michigan Hollow, Ithaca, NY, United States - MHF15MN | ecosystem: Environmental > Terrestrial > Soil > Wetlands > Peat | place: USA... | reverse complement strand
CTTGGACGCCGCCGACCGAACGCCACCTGCACGGCCGAGTAGCCGTCGGTCGAAGGGGCCTTGATCTGCGTCACGCGGTTGTTGGACACGTCCACGACTGTCACCGGCACGGCGTCGCCATCGTCGGTGAAAAGCCTGGTCATGCCAACCTTGCGGCCGACAAGTCCTAAAGTCATTGTTATTCCCTCTTCAGAGGCGCCGGCTGCAATTGGCCGGCAGTTAAAACTCAAGTGATCGGTGACAAGCCTGTCCCTGGTCACTTGTGACTGATTACAACTTTATTTCGACGTCCACTCCCGCCGGAAGATCGAGCTTCATCAGCGCGTCTACGGTTTTGTCGGTAGGGTCGATGATATCCATCAGACGCAGGTGCGTGCGCATCTCGAACTGATCGCGCGAGGTCTTGTCGATGTGCGGAGATCGCAGCACATCGAAGCGCTGAATGCGCGTAGGCAGAGGCACTGGCCCCTTGACCACCGCGCCAGTGCGCTTGGCCGTTTCGACAATTTCCAGCGCCGACTGATCGATCAGACGATAGTCGAACGCCTTCAGGCGGATCCGGATTTTCTGGCTTTGCATCGCCATCTGCGTTACTCCAAAATCACAGTTACTCTAAGATCTTAGCGACCACGCCGGCGCCCACGGTGCGCCCACCCTCGCGGATGGCAAAGCGCAACCCCTCCTCCATCGCAATGGGCACAATGAGCGTCACCACGATGGCCACGTTGTCCCCAGGCATCACCATCTCGGTGCCCTGCGGCAGCTCGATAGACCCGGTCACATCGGTGGTCCGGAAATAAAACTGCGGCCGATACCCGTTGAAAAACGGCGTGTGCCGCCCCCCCTCTTCCTTGCTCAGCACGTAGATCTCAGCGGTGAACTTGGTATGCGGGGTGATCGACCCGGGCTTGGCCAGCACCTGCCCGCGCTCGACTTCCTCGCGCTTGGTCCCGCGCAGCAACACCCCGATGTTGTCCCCGGCTTGGCCCTGGTCGAGCAGCTTGCGAAACATCTCCACCCCAGTGCACACCGTCTTGATGGTGGGCTTCAACCCCACGATCTCGATCTCATCGCCTACCTTGACAATGCCGCGCTCCACCCGCCCCGTGACCACCGTGCCGCGCCCAGAGATGGAAAACACGTCTTCCACCGGCATCAGAAACGGCCCATCCAGCGCCCGCTTGGGCTCCGGTATGTAGCTGTCCAGCGCATCGGCCAGCTTGAAGATCGACCCCTCGCCCAGATCGCTCTTGTCGCCTTCCAACGCCTTGAGCGCCGAGCCTATGATGATGGGCGTTTGCTCCCCGGGAAACTCGTACTTGGTCAGCAGCTCGCGCACTTCCATCTCGACTAACTCGAGCAGCTCCTGATCATCGACCATGTCGGCCTTGTTCAGGTACACAATGATGTAGGGCACCCCCACCTGGCGCGCCAGCAAAATGTGCTCGCGCGTCTGCGGCATCGGACCGTCGGCCGCCGAGCACACCAATATCGCCCCGTCCATCTGCGCCGCACCCGTGATCATGTTCTTCACATAGTCCGCGTGCCCAGGACAGTCCACGTGCGCATAGTGGCGCTTGGCCGTCTCGTATTCCACGTGCGCGGTGTTGATCGTGATCCCGCGCGCCTTCTCCTCCGGCGCATTGTCAATCTGGTCGTAGGCCTTGGCCTCCCCTCCATACTTCTTCGACAGCACCAGCGTCAGCGCCGCCGTCAGCGTGGTCTTCCCGTGGTCCACGTGCCCTATCGTGCCCACGTTCACGTGCGGCTTGGTCCGCTCAAACTTTCCTTTAGCCATAGTTGCTTCCCTCGGATGCCAGACTGCTTATTTCTTGTTGATTACCGCATCGGCCACGCTCTTGGGGGCCTCAGCGTAGTGCTTGAATTCCATGGTGTATGTGGCGCGGCCCTGGCTCAGGGAGCGCAAGGTGGTCGAATACCCGAACATTTCCGCGAGCGGCACTTCCGCCTTCACCACTTTGATGCCGCCCACTTGGTCCTCCATCCCCTGAATCATCCCGCGGCGCGACGACAGGTCGCCCACCACGTTCCCCATGAAGTCCTCGGGTGTCTCCACTTCGACCGCCATCATCGGCTCGAGCAGAATTGGGTTTGCCTTGCGCATGCCGTCCTTGAAGGCGATCGACCCGGCCATCTTGAAGGCATTCTCCGAAGAATCGACTTCATGATATGAGCCATCGAACAGTGTGACTTTCACATCCACCACCGGATACCCTGCCAAGACTCCATTGGTGGTGGCGTCCGCCACACCCTTTTGCACCGCCGGAATATACTCGCGCGGAACTACGCCGCCCTTGATGGCGTCGACGAATTCATAGCCTTTGCCGGCCTCGTTCGGCTCCAGCTTCAGCCACACGTGACCGTACTGGCCCTTGCCACCGGTCTGCTTGATGAACTTGCCTTCGATCTCTACCTGCTTCTTGATGGCTTCTCGATAGGCTACCTGCGGCTTGCCGACGTTCGCCTCCACGTTGAACTCACGCCGCATGCGGTCCACGATAATCTCTAGATGCAATTCACCCATGCCGGAGATAATCGTTTGGCTCGACTCCTCGTCCGTGTGGACGCGGAACGACGGATCCTCCTGCGCCAGACGGCCAAGCGCGGTGCCCATCCTTTCCTGATCGGCCTTGGTCTTGGGCTCGACCGCCTGTGAAATCACTGGCTCCGGGAACTCCATGCGCTCGAGAATGATCACTTTGTCCGGATCGCACAGCGTGTCACCCGTGGTCGCTTCACGCAAACCGACCGCGGCGGCGATGTCGCCCGCCCGCACCTCTTTGATCTCGTCGCGCTGGTTGGCGTGCATCTGCAGCAGCCGTCCGATGCGCTCCTTCTTGCCTTTGATGGGGTTGTACACGGTGTCGCCGGAGGTCACGACCCCTGAGTAAACGCGGAAGAATATCAACTGGCCGACGAACGGGTCCGTCATGATCTTGAAGGCAAGCGCGGAGAATGGCTGATCATCGGCCGCCCTGCGCGCCTCCGGCTGTCCGCGATCGTTCTCGCCTTCCACGGGTGGAATATCCACCGGCGCGGGCAGGTACTCGATGACGGCATCGAGCATGGCCTGAACGCCCTTATTCTTGAATGCAGAGCCGCACAGCATGGGAACGATTTCGCTGTTGATGGTGCGCGTGCGCAGACCCAGCTTGATCTCCGCCTCGGACAGCGCGCCGCCTTCGAGGTACTTGTTCATCAACTCTTCACTGGCTTCGGCGGCAGCCTCGACCATCTTGTCCCGCCACTCCTGTGCTTCGTCCGCCAGGTCGGCAGGAATAGCGCGCAGCTCGAATTTCATACCCAGGGACGCCTCGTCCCAGTAGATAGCCTTCATTCGCACCAGATCGATGACACCCTCAAACTTGTCTTCGGCCCCGATCGGGATCTGCACGGGCACTGGGTTGGCCTTCAGACGCTGGCGCATCTGGTTGTAGACCTTGAAGAAATCTGCGCCCTGACGGTCCATCTTGTTGACGAATGCCAGCCGCGGCACCCCGTATCGGTTGGCCTGCCGCCAAACCGTTTCGGACTGCGGTTGAACCCCGCCCACGGCACAGTAGACCAGGCAGGCACCGTCGAGCACGCGCATCGACCGCTCCACCTCGATGGTGAAGTCGACGTGTCCGGGCGTATCGATGATGTTGATCCGATGCTCGGGGAAATTGCTGTCCATCCCTTTCCAGAAGCAGGTGGTCGCAGCAGAGGTAATCGTGATGCCGCGTTCGCGCTCCTGCTCCATCCAGTCCATCACGGTCGCACCGTCGTGCACCTCGCCCATCTTGTGCGATACCCCGGTGTAGAACAGGATGCGCTCGGTGGTCGTGGTTTTGCCCGCGTCAATGTGGGCGCTTATACCAATATTGCGGTATCGCTCGATAGGTGTAATGCGTGGCACTTTGGACTTACCTCGATTGCCGCAAACTCAGAATCGATAATGCGCGAAGGCCTTATTGGCCTCCGCCATACGATGCACTTCTTCGCGTTTCTTCATGGCGCCGCCGCGGCCTTCCGCGGCTTCACTCAATTCGTTGGCAAGCCTCCCGACCATGGACTTCTCGGAGCGCTTACGCGCCGCGTCGCGCAACCAGCGCATGGCCAACGCCGTTCGGCGCACGGAACGCACCTCGACCGGCACCTGATAGTTTGCTCCACCGACACGTCGGCTCTTTACCTCCACCATCGGTCGGATGTTGGACAACGCACTGGAGAACACCTCCAGGGGGTCCTTGTTTCCCTTCTTCGCGATCTGCTCCAGCGCGCCGTAAACGATGCGCTCCGCGACCGACTTCTTGCCGCGAGTCATCACGACATTGATGAACTTAGCCACATCCTGGCTGGTGTACTTGGGATCCGGTAGAACTTCCCGTTTGGGGATTTCCCTGCGTCTTGGCATGTGCGAACCTCGGTCTTCCTAGGTGCTGTTGTCAGGCGGCCTTGGGACGCTTGGCCCCGTACTTCGAACGGCTCTGCTTGCGGTCCTTGACGCCCTGGGTGTCAAGGCTGCCGCGCACGATGTGATAGCGCACGCCAGGCAAGTCCTTCACACGCCCCCCGCGGATGAGCACGACCGAGTGCTCCTGAAGGTTGTGCCCTTCTCCGCCGATGTAGCCGATGACCTCGAAGCCGTTGGTCAACCGTACCTTGGCCACTTTCCGCAGGGCGGAGTTGGGTTTTTTCGGCGTTGTCGTGTAGACACGAGTGCACACGCCGCGTTTCTGTGGAGAATTTTCCAGCGCCGGCACCTTACTCTTCTGACGCTTCGCTACGCGCGGCTTGCGCACGAGCTGATTTACTGTGGGCATGGACGCCTCATAAGCCGATTGTTGACGTGCTGTTATGCCTGATTGCGGGCGCGGGCGCTATGTTCCATTAAGCGCCCCGTCCCCGGCTGCCCGTAAGTTTCGGGCCCGGTCGAGCCAGGCACCAGTGCCGTGGCCCCTATAAAAAACCGAGGACGGCGCAAACGCCGTCCCGCTTGTACTCGCGTCTGGTCCCCAGGCCCGGGGCAGCTCGCCGGGCAGGAGGGTAAAAAGACGCGAGATTCTAGGGCCCTAGAGCAAGACTGTCAAGCAAATGACACCGTCAGGGCCCAGCTGTAGCCGGACGGTGCGGGGGTCCCTGGTCAGGAATCCCCGCACCGCACCGAACTCAGGCGACCTGCTCGTCCTGGGCTGGCAACGCCGATTCGGGCTCCACAACGGGACTCCCCAAGACGATGTCTTCCCCGGCTTGCTGCTTGCGTCGGGTGTTGTGGTACGCGAGCCCGGTGCCTGCGGGGATAAGACGTCCGACGATGACGTTCTCCTTGAGCCCTCTCAGATCGTCGCGCTTGCCCATGATGGCCGCTTCGGTCAGCACCCGGGTGGTCTCCTGGAAGGAGGCCGCGGAGATGAATGAATCGGTCGACAAGGAAGCCTTGGTAATGCCCAGCAGCAGATGCTCGTAGGTAGCGGGCTTCTTACCCTGCCCGAGCAGCTTGTCGTCGACCTCCAGGACCTCCGAGCGCTCGACCTGCTCGCCCTGAATGAACTCCGAGTCCGCCGCGTCCACGATATGTACGCGACGCAACATCTGCCTCACAATTACCTCGATGTGCTTGTCGTTGATCTTCACCCCCTGAAGGCGGTACACGTCCTGCACCTCATCGATGATGTATCGGGCCAGCGCTTCCACACCTAGGAGCCGGAGAATGTCATGCGGGTCGGCCGGACCGTCAACGATCATCTCGCCCTTATTGACGACCTGGCCATCATGCGCCATTACGTGTTTGTCCTTCGGGATCAGATACTCATGAGCCACGTTGTCCAGATCGGTGATGACCAACCGCTGCTTGCCCTTGGTGTCCTTGCCGAACGATACGGTACCCGTGATCTCAGCCAGCAGGCCGGCGTCCTTCGGCGAGCGTGCCTCGAATAGCTCCGCCACGCGGGGCAGGCCGCCGGTGATGTCGCGGGTCTTGGACGTTTCCTGCGGGATGCGGGCCAGCACTTCGCCCACCTGCACCTGTTGCCCGTCTTTCACGGTGATGATGGAATGGATCTGGAACGTGATATTCACCGGAAGTTCGGTTCCGGGGATCTTCACCTCCTTGCCCTTATCGTCGATCAACTTGACGCTAGGACGAAGTCCCTTGGCCTGGGCCACCCCGCGGCGCTTGGGGTCGATTACCACAAGCGTGGACAAGCCGGTGACCTCGTCGATCTGCTTGGCCACCGTCACGCCTTCTTCGACGTTCTCGAACTTGATCCGGCCGGCGAACTCAGTGATGATCGGGCGGGTGTGCGGGTCCCAACCGGCCAGCACTTTGCCCGCCTTGACCGCAACGCCGTCCATGATCGCCAGCGTTGCGCCGTAGGGCACCTTGTGCCGCTCTCGTTCGCGTCCATTGTCGTCGACGATGATCACCTCTCCGCTGCGCGAGATGGCAACCGGCTCGCCGCGCGGGTTGGTCACATACCGCATCAACGGCGAGAAGCGCACCGTGCCGGTAGATTTGCTCTCGAGCTGGCTTGCCACCGCCGTCCGGGACGCCGCGCCACCGATGTGGAAGGTGCGCATTGTGAGCTGGGTGCCAGGCTCGCCGATGGACTGTGCGGCAATGACGCCCACCGCTTCGCCAACGTTGACCAGCTGACCACGCCCCAGATCGCGCCCATAGCACTTCGCGCATAGGCCGTAGCGGGTCTCGCAGGTAAGTGGAGTGCGCACCTTGACTTCATCGATACCCAGAGTCTCGATGTTCTCGACCTGTACTTCGTCCAGTAGCGTTCCCGCCGGGATGACCACCTGGCCGGTCTCCGGATGCAGCAAATCGTTGGCAGCCACCCGGCCCAGGATCCGCTCGCGCAGGGCTTCGACTACCTCCCCGCCTTCGACCAGGGCCTTCATCGTGAAGCCTTCCTGCGTGCCACAGTCATCCTCGGTCACCACCAGGTCCTGGGTAACATCCACCAGGCGGCGCGTCAGGTAGCCGGAATTGGCCGTCTTCAGCGCGGTGTCGGCCAGCCCCTTGCGGGCGCCGTGCGTAGAGATGAAATACTGCAGCACGTTGAGGCCTTCGCGGAAGTTGGCCGTGATCGGCGTCTCGATGATCGAACCATCGGGCTTGGCCATCAGTCCGCGCATGCCGGCGAGCTGACGGATCTGAGCGGCAGATCCGCGCGCCCCGGAGTCGGCCATCATGTAGATGGCATTAAAGGACTCCTGGAACACGGCGTTGCCCTTCTTGTCCTTCATGGGCACCCACTGCGCCTGCTTGGTGTCCCATTCCAGCACGGGCTCGGTCCCCAGACGATCCATCATGGCCTTGGCGACCATGTCGCCGGCGCGACCCCAGATGTCGACCACCTTGTTATAGCGCTCGCCTTGAGTGACCAGACCGGAGGTGTACTGCGATTCAATCTCCTGAACTTCCTTCTCGGCATTGGCGATGATGTCGTGCTTCTCCGGCGGCACCTGCATGTCGTCCACGGCGATCGACACCCCGGCGCGGGTCGCCAGGGTAAAACCGGTGTACATGAGCTTGTCGGCGAAAATCACCGTTTCTCGCAGTCCGCAGCGACGGAAGCTTGCGTTGATGAGCTTCGATATCTCCTTCTTCTTCAGCGCCTTGTTGATCAGCGGGAACGGCAGCCCTGCAGGAAGGATCTCTGACAACAGAGCGCGGCCCACTGTCGTCTCGTGGCGCGTGAGCTTCTCGGTCAAATTGCCCTGCTCGTCGCGGTCAGTCTCGCGAATGCGCACGCGGATGCGAGCGCCAAGCTCGACTTGCCGGCTCTCGTACGCGCGCAGCGCCTCGGAAACGTCGATGAAGGCCATACCTTCGCCGCGCGCACCCACCTTCTCCCTGGTCATGTAGTACAGACCCAGAACGATGTCCTGGGACGGCACGATGATCGGCTCGCCGTTAGCAGGCGACAGGACGTTGTTGGAGGAGAGCATCAGCGTGCGCGCTTCCATTTGAGCTTCCAGTGACAGCGGTACGTGCACCGCCATCTGGTCGCCGTCGAAGTCGGCGTTGAATGCGGCGCAGACAAGCGGATGCAGCTGGATTGCCTTGCCTTCGATCAGCACCGGTTCGAAGGCCTGGATGCCCAGTCGGTGCAAAGTGGGGGCACGGTTCAACATCACCGGATGTTCCCGGATGACGTCCTCCAGAATGTCCCACACCTCAGGGACTTCCTGCTCGACCAACCGCTTGGCCGCCTTGATGGTCGTAGCCAGGCCGAGAACTTCCAGCTTGTGGAATATGAACGGCTTGAACAGTTCCAGCGCCATTTTCTTGGGCAGGCCGCACTGATGCAGTTTCAGTTGCGGGCCCACTACGATGACCGAACGGCCGGAGTAGTCCACACGCTTGCCCAGCAGATTCTGGCGGAAGCGGCCCCCTTTGCCCTTGATCATGTCGGCCAGCGATTTCAACGGCCGCTTGTTGGCGCCGGTCATGGCCTTGCCGCGGCGACCGTTATCCAATAACGAATCCACCGCCTCCTGCAGCATGCGCTTCTCGTTGCGCACGATGATCTCGGGAGCCTTGAGTTCCAGCAACCGCTTCAGGCGGTTGTTGCGATTGATCACGCGACGATACAAGTCGTTCAGATCGGAAGTCGCGAAGCGTCCGCCGTCCAGCGGCACAAGCGGGCGCAGCTCGGGCGGCAGCACCGGCAGGACCTCCATGATCATCCAGTCCGGCTTGATGCCAGACTTCTGGAACCCCTCCAGCACCTTGAGACGCTTGGCGATCTTCTTGATCTTGGTTTCGGAATCAGTGGCGTCGAGGTCCTTGCGCAACTGATCGATCTCGCGGTTGAGGTCGAGGTGGCGAAGCAGCTCGCGGATACCTTCCGCTCCCATCATGGCCGAAAAATCGTCCCCGAATTCTTCGACCTTCGACAGATAGTCGTCCTCGGACAGCAGTTGGCCCCTGTGCAGAGGTGTCATCCCGGGGTTGACGACTACGTATGCCTCGAAATAGAGGACGCGCTCGATATCGCGCAACGTCATGTCCAGCACCAGCCCCAGGCGCGAGGGCAGCGACTTCAAGAACCAGATGTGGGCGACCGGGCTGGCCAGCTCGATGTGTCCCATGCGCTCGCGGCGCACCTTGGACAGGGTCACTTCGACGCCGCACTTCTCGCAGATCACGCCGCGATGCTTGAGGCGCTTGTACTTCCCGCACAGGCATTCGTAATCCTTGACGGGACCGAAGATCTTGGCGCAGAACAGGCCATCGCGTTCAGGTTTGAAGGTCCGATAGTTGATCGTTTCGGGCTTCTTCACTTCCCCGTAGGACCAGGAGCGGATCTTCTCCGGCGACGCCAGACCGATGCGAATGGCATCGAACTCTTCTTCTTGAGTGACCTGCTTGAATAGATCGAGTAGTGCTTTCATCTTTCACTCCAAAGTGGCGTGATGCACCTTAAGCAACACTGCAAAAGCTTCTGGTCACAGAACTGGTGCAGATACCCACCGACTGCCCTGTGACCTCCGGACGTGGCCGCTTTCTAGTAACGTTCCAAGTCGATATCGATGGCGAGCGAGCGGATTTCCTTCACCAGCACGTTGAACGATTCGGGCATGCCGGCGTCGATCTTGTGCTCGCCCTTGACGATGTTCTCGTACACCTTGGTCCTTCCGCTGACATCGTCGGACTTGACCGTGAGCATCTCCTGGAGCGTGTACGCGGCCCCATAAGCTTCCAGCGCCCAGACCTCCATCTCGCCGAAGCGCTGACCGCCGAACTGCGCCTTGCCGCCCAGCGGCTGCTGCGTCACCAGGCTGTATGGACCGGTAGAGCGCGCGTGCATCTTGTCGTCCACCAGGTGATGCAGCTTCAGCATGTGCATGTAGCCCACGGTGACCGGACGGTCGAACGCTTCCCCGGTACGGCCGTCAATCAACGTGACCTGGCCGGAGTTCGGCAAACCTGCCAGCTCGAGCATGCTCTTGATTTCCTCTTCGGTCGCGCCATCGAAAACGGGCGTGGCGAAGGGCACGCCCTTGCGCAGATTCTTCGCGAGCTCGACCACATCCTCATCGATAAGCGAGTCCAGGTCTTCGGGCATGCCGCTGGAGTTATAGACCAGCCCAAGCGCCTTGCGCAGATCGGGGATTTTGGCTTGCGCCTCCAACATTTCGCCGATGCGCTTGCCCAGTCCCTTCGCCGCCCAACCCAGGTGAGTCTCCAGGATCTGGCCGACGTTCATCCGCGACGGCACCCCCAGCGGGTTAAGCACGATGTCCATGTGGGTACCGTCGGCCATGTGCGGCATGTCCTCCACGGGTACGATCTTGGAGATGACGCCCTTGTTGCCGTGACGGCCGGCCATCTTGTCGCCCGGCTGCAATCGGCGCTTCACCGCCAGGTATACCTTCACCATCTTCTGCACGCCTGGTGGCAGTTCGTCGCCGCTGGTGAGCTTCTTCTTCTTTGCCTCGAAGGCGGCGTCGAATTCGACGCGCTTCTGATCCAGGCTCGCCTTCAACTGCTCGAGCTGGCTGGCAGCATCCTCGGCAGCCAGCCGGATGTCGAACCAGCCGTGGCGCTCGACCTCCTGCAAATAGACCTTGGTGATCTTCGTGCCTTTGACCAGCTTCTTGGGCCCGCCATTGGCAACTTTGCCTGTCAGCAGACGTTCGATCCGGCCGAAGGTATCGTCTTCCACGATACGCAACTGATCGTTCAGGTCCTTCCGGTAACGGGCCAGCTCGTCGTCGATGATCTGCTGGGCGCGCTTGTCCCGTTCGATACCCTCGCGCGTGAACACCTGCACGTCGATCACTGTGCCCGACATACCCGACGGCACTCGCAGCGAGGTGTCCTTCACGTCGGAGGCCTTCTCGCCGAAGATCGCGCGCAGCAGCTTTTCTTCCGGGGTGAGCTGGGTCTCGCCCTTGGGCGTGACTTTGCCCACCAGCACGTCGCCTGCCTCCACCTCGGCACCGATGTACACGATGCCCGATTCGTCCAAGCGCGCCAGCTGCGCCTCGGAAAGGTTGGAAATATCGCGGGTAATTTCCTCCGGGCCCAGCTTGGTGTCGCGCGCGACCACCGACAGCTCCTCGATGTGAATGGAGGTGAAACGGTCCTCTGCCACAACGCGCTCGGAGATGAGGATGGAGTCCTCGAAGTTGTACCCGTTCCAGGGCATGAACGCGACCAGCAGGTTCTGCCCCAGGGCCAGCTCTCCCATGTCGGTGGAGGCGCCGTCCGCGACGACGTCGCCGCGGGCGATCCCATCGCCCACCTTCACGATCGGGCGCTGATTGATGTTGGTATTCTGGTTGGAGCGCGTGTACTTGACCAGATTATAGATGTCAACGCCCACCTCGCCGGCTTTGGTCTCCTCGTCGTTTACCCGCACGACGATGCGGCTTGCATCGACGTAGTCGACCACGCCGCCTCGGTAGCTCTGCACCGCCGTCCCCGAATCCACTGCCACAGTCCGCTCGATGCCCGTACCCACGAGCGGCTTTTCGGGCCGCAGGCAAGGAACCGCCTGACGCTGCATGTTGGAACCCATCAACGCGCGGTTGGCATCGTCGTGCTCGAGGAACGGGATCAGAGATGCTGCCACCGACACGATTTGCGAGGGCGCCACGTCCATGTGCTCGATACGGTCGGGCGTGGCCATGGCGAACTCGTTATGGTGCCGGCATGACACCAGGTCATCGGTAAACTTGCCCTTCTTGTCCAGCGCGGCGTTGGCCTGGGCAATCACGTATTGCCCTTCGTCGATGGCCGACAGGAACGCGATCTCGTTGGTCACGCGGCCGCCGTCGACACGCCGATAGGGCGTCTCCAGGAAGCCGTATTCGTTGGTGCGGGCATACAGTGCGAGCGAGTTGATCAGGCCGATGTTCGGCCCTTCGGGAGTCTCGATCGGGCACACACGCCCGTAGTGGGTCGGATGCACGTCTCGGACTTCGAAGCCGGCCCGCTCACGGGTCAACCCGCCTGGCCCCAGGGCCGAGACACGCCGCTTGTGAGTAATCTCCGACAGCGGGTTGGTCTGGTCCATGAACTGAGACAGCTGCGAGGAGCCGAAGAACTCACGAACAGCGGCGGAGACCGGTTTGGCGTTGATGAGATCGTGCGGCATCAAGTTCTCTGATTCCGCCTGGGACAGGCGCTCCTTCACCGCCCGCTCCACGCGCACCAACCCAGCACGGAACTGGTTCTCGGCCAACTCGCCTACTGAGCGCACGCGCCGATTGCCGAGGTGGTCGATATCGTCGATCTCGCCGCGGCCGTTGCGCAGGTCCACCAGGATGCGGATCACCGCCACAATGTCCTCGTTCGACATGGTGCTCGATCCAAGCAATTCCTCCCGCCCCACGCGGCGGTTGAATTTCATGCGGCCCACGGCCGACAGGTCGTACCGGTCCTCCGAGAAGAACAGTCCGTTGAACAGGGTGCGAACTGCATCTTCGGTCGGCGGTTCGCCGGGACGCATCATGCGGTAAATGGCCACCTGGGCCGCGATCTGGTCCTGCGTTTCGTCGATGCGAAGCGTTTGCGAAACGTACGGGCCTTGATCCAGGTCGTTGGTGTAGATGGTCTGGATCTTCTCAACACCCGCCTCGGTCAACTTTTTCAGCAGATCTTCTGTGATCTCATCGTTGGCCGAGGCCAGGATCTCGCCGGTTTCCTTGTTCACGATGCCATGGGCGAGGACCTTGCCCAAGAGGAACTCCTCGGTGACCGGATGCTTGTGCAGGCCCGCCTGCTCCATTTCCCGCACGTGCTTGACCGTGATGCGCTTGTCCTTGGGCACGATCAGCTTGCCCTGCTTGGTCACGATGTCGAAACGCGCGATCTCGCCACGCAGCCGCTCTGGGACCAGATCGAACTGGATGCCGGTCTTTTTGCCCAGGTGGAAGGTGTCGAACTCATAGAACGCCTTCAGGATCTGCTCCGGCGTATAGCCCAGCGCCTTGAGCAGGATCGTGACCGGCATCTTGCGACGGCGGTCGACCCGGAAATACACGTAGTCCTTGGGATCGAATTCGAAGTCGAGCCAGGAACCGCGATATGGAATGATGCGTGCGGAGAACAGCAGCTTGCCGGAGCTGTGCGTCTTGCCGCGGTCATGCTCGAAGAACACGCCGGGCGAGCGGTGCAGCTGCGACACGATGACGCGTTCCGTGCCGTTGATCACGAATGATCCCGTGGGTGTCATCAACGGGATTTCACCCATATAGACTTCCTGCTCCTTGACCTCTTTGACCGTCGGCTTGGCGGCTTCGCGGTCCATGATCGTCAAGCGCACTTTAGCCCGCAGCGGCGAGGCGAAGGTCAGCCCGCGCTGCTGACATTCTTTCTGGTCGAACGGCGGCATACCCAGCTGGTAGCTGACAAACTCCAGACGCGCGTTGCCGGAGTGGCTGGAAATGGGGAAGATGGACTGGAATGCCGCCTGCAACCCCTGCGTCTTGCGGCTCTCCGGAGGCGCATCTGCCTGGAGGAACGCGGCGTACGAGTCGATCTGCGTGGCCAGCAGGTACGGCACCTGCAGCACGCTTGCACGTTTCGCGAAACTCTTGCGGATACGCTTTTTTTCGGTGAAGGAGTAGGCCATGGTCACCTCTACAGTGGAGTACCGGGTTTAAGAGTGCGCAGAAGACACACACCACACGGCATCACGGCAACGCTCGAGCGGATCGTTTGGGGATCCTCGCGCCGGTCCGAATGCGGTCGGGTGTGCGGCCTCTTTAAATGGCAAAAGGCCGGCGGTTTCCCGCCAGCCTGTTGCATCACACAGAGCAAAATTACTTGATCTCAGCCTTGCCGCCGGCGTCGATGATCTGCTTGAGGATATCGTCGGCATCCTTCTTCGGGATGCCTTCCTTGACGGGCTTGGGCGCGCCATCCACCAAGTCCTTCGCCTCCTTGAGGCCAAGGCCGGTAACCGCACGCACCACCTTGATTACATTCACCTTGTTGTCACCCGCTGCAGTGAGCAGGACGGTGAATTCGGTCTTTTCCTCGGCCGCGGGTGCAGCGGCCCCGCCAGCTGGCGCGGCAACCGCGACTGTGGCCGCGGCGGCCGAGACACCAAACTTTTCTTCCATGTCCTTGATGAGCGTTGACAGCTCGAGGACCGACAGGTTCGAAATTGCGTCGAGGATTTCAGCTTTTGCCAATGCCATTTTCGTGTTTCTCCTGGATATTCTTGAGGGGTGAGGCGCGCGCCGATGTGCACCCGGCACC
>Ga0326726_10003584_pt1 | contig 14237 bp, 14 predicted proteins | sample MHFenrmetagenome_2_FD_207603 | JGI IMG/M metagenome (GOLD analysis project Ga0326726, IMG submission 207603) | Lab enriched peat soil microbial communities from Michigan Hollow, Ithaca, NY, United States - MHF15MN | ecosystem: Environmental > Terrestrial > Soil > Wetlands > Peat | place: USA... | reverse complement strand
GCCTTCATCCTGAAGAAGGGCCAGCTCGAGGAGGACATCGCCCCGCGCCTGGTGGCGATGGTGCGCAACATCGAGGCCTCGCTGGGCATGCACTGAGCCCGCGGGCGGGCTGATAGGATAGGCAGGACCATGCCCGGCCCGCTCTCAGGGATCAAAGTTCTCGAATTCGAGGCGATCGGCCCGGGGCCGTTCGCCGGGATGCTGCTCGCCGACATGGGGGCGGACGTGCTGCTGCTGGACCGCCCCGCGTCCGTCGACTTGGGGCTCAAGCGCGAGCGCTGGATGGACGTGATGCTGCGCGGCCGGCGCTCCGTCACGCTCGACCTCAAATCCAAGGAAGGCGCCGCCGCCGCGCTCGAGCTCGTCGCGCGCGCCGACGCACTGATCGAGGGTTTCCGTCCCGGCGTCATGGAGCGCCTCGGGCTCGGGCCGGACGCGTGCCTCAAGCAGAACCCGAAGCTGGTGTACGGCCGCATGACGGGCTGGGGCCAGGAAGGACCGCTTGCGCCAATCGCCGGCCACGACATCAATTACATCGCGCTCGCCGGAGTGCTGAACGCCTTCGGCCGCAAGGGCCAGGCGCCGGTGCCGCCATTGAATCTCGTCGGCGACTTCGGCGGCGGCGGCATGCTGCTCGGCTTCGGCATCGCCTGCGGGCTGCTGCACGCGCAAAAGACAGGGCAGGGCCAGGTGGTGGACGCGGCGATGGTGGACGGCGCCTCGCTCCTTGCCGCGATGTTCTCGGGATTCCTCGCCGCGGGCCGCTGGACCGAGGAGCGCGGCGCCAACATCCTCGACACCGGCGCGCCGTGGTACGACTGCTACGAAACCAGCGACGGCAAGTACGTCGCCATCGGCGCGATCGAGGCCAAGTTCTTCGAGGAGCTGGTGCAGCGGCTGGGGCTCTCGGGCCTGCCGCCGCAGAACGAGCGCGCGCGCTGGCCCGAGATGCGCGAGGCGTTCGCGCGCACCTTCAAGCAGAAGACGCGCGAGGATTGGGCCAGGGTGTTCGAGGGCTCGGACGCGTGCTTCGCGCCGGTGCTCAGCTTCTCGGAAGCGCGGCGCCACCCGCACAACCTCGCGCGCCGCGGCACCATCAGCGTGGCGCGGCTCGAGCAGCCCGCGCCCGCGCCGCGCTTTTCGGGCACGCCGGCGGAGGTGCGGGGCGTGCCGCCCGAGCGCGGCGCGCTGGGTCGCGCAGCGCTCAAGGACTGGGGCTTTTCCAGCGCCGACATCGAGCGGCTGAAGAAAGCCGGACTCGCCACAGCAGACTAGGGAGCGCGGATGCTCGGACGCCTGATGCCCCGCGAGGGCAAGTTCTTCGACCTGTTCAACGCGCACGCCGAGAGGATCGTCGAGGGCAGCCGCGAGCTCGCGGCGATGATCGGCCAGTTCAGCGAGCTCGAGGCGCACGCGCAGCGCATCGACGCCGCCGAGCGCGCCGCCGACAAGGTGACGCACGAGTGCATCACGCTGCTGCACAAGACCTTTATCACGCCCTTCGACCGCGACCAGATCCACCAGCTGATCACCTCGATGGACGACATCCTCGACCTGATCCAGGACGTCGCCGAGTCGGTGGCGCTCTACGACCTGCGGCGCGTGACGCCGGAGGCCAGGCAGCTCGCGGAGATCTGCCAGATGTGCTGCGACCGGGTGAAGGCCGTGGTGGGGCTGCTGACCGACGTCAAGCGCTCCGAGGCCATCCTCAAGCTCTGCGAGGAGATCGACCGGCTCGAGTCGGACGCCGACCGCGTCATGCGCTCGGCGCTCTCGAAGCTGTTCCGCGAGGAGAGCGACCTCAAGCAGGTGATGAAGCTGCGCGTGATCTACGACCTGCTGGAGACGATCACCGACCGCTGCGAGGACGTGGCGAACGTCATCGAGGGCATCGTCCTGGAAAATTCCTAGGCAGACCCTGACCGTGGACGCGGCCGGGATCTCGCTGGGAGTGGTGGTCGCGCTCGTCTTGGTGGCGCTCGCCTTCGATTTCATGAATGGCTTCCACGACGCGGCCAATTCCATCGCCACCGTCGTGTCGACGCGCGTGCTCAAGCCTTACCAGGCGGTGCTGTTCGCTGCGTTCTTCAATTTCGCGGCGTTGTTCGTGTTCCACATGAGCGTTGCCACCACGGTCGGCAGGGGCATCGTCGACCAGGGCGTCGTCGACCACTACCTTGTCTTCGGCGCCCTGATCGGCGCCATTGCCTGGAACCTGATCACCTGGTTCTACGGCATCCCGTCGTCTTCCTCGCACGCGTTGATCGGCGGCTTGGTGGGCGCGGCGGTCGCGAAGGCCGGTACCTGGGCGCTGGTGCCAGCGGGGATACTCAAGACCTGTGCGTTCATCCTGATTTCGCCGCTGATGGGCATGCTGCTGGGCGCGCTGCTGATGCTGGCCGTGAGCTGGCTTTTCGTGCGCGCGACGCCGTCGCGCGTCGATCGGTGGTTCAGGCAGCTGCAATTGGTCTCGGCCTCGCTCTACAGCCTGGGCCACGGCGGCAACGACGCGCAAAAGACCGCGGGCATCATCTGGATGCTGCTGATCGCCGCCGGCCACCTCGGGGCAAATGACCCGATCCCGATGTGGGTGGTGGCAGCCTGCTACGTAACCATTGCGCTCGGCACCGCTTTCGGCGGCTGGCGCATCGTCAGGACCATGGGGCAGAGGATCACCAAGCTGAAGCCGGTCGGCGGCTTCTGCGCCGAGACCGGGGGTGCGGCGACGCTGTTCCTCGCTACCGCACTGGGGATCCCCGTCTCCACCACGCATACCATCACCGGCGCGATCGTCGGCGTGGGCTCGGCGCAGTCGACTTCGGCAGTGCGCTGGGGCGTCGCCGGCAACATCGTGTGGGCGTGGGTGCTCACCATCCCCTGCTCTGCCTTCATCGCAGGCCTCGCCTGGTGGCTCGGCCGGCACCTGTTTTAGCGCCCTAGTGCTTCTGGTGCATCGGCGCCGGTGCGCGCGCGCCCAGCTCCTGAACTGACAACTCGAGCTTCAGCTCCCCGCCTTTTTCCAGCTTCAGCGTCAGCGGCACCGTCTCGCCCTTTTGCAGCGGGCGCTTCAGGTCCATCAGCATCAGGTGCGCGCCGCCGGGCTTCAGCTCGAAGGTGCCGCCGGCCGGCAGGTCGAAGGCTTTCACTTCGCGCATCTTCATGACCTCGCCCTCGCGCACCGTAACATGCATCTCCACGCGCCGGGCGACGGGAGAGGATGCGCCAACCACGCGATCGGCGGCCCCTGCGTTCTTCAACTGCATGAAGCCTGCGCCCACCTTGGCCCCCGGCGGCGTCGCGCGCGACCAGGGTTTTTCCGCGCTCACCTGCGCCCAGGCGGGCAGCGCCAGGAACGACAGGCCGATCAGCCAGTACCGCATCGCTTGTTCTCCTCTTCCTGCAGCTTTCTCCAGAATACCTTGCCGGTCGCCGTCTTGGGCAGCTGTTCCACAAACTCGACCACGCGCGGGTACTTGAACGCAGCCATGTGCTCCTTCGCCCACGCGACGACGTCGTCTTCCTGCACGCGACCGCGCGAGGCCGCCTTGAGGACCACCACGGCCTTCACCGTCTCGCCGCGGTGCGCATCGCGCGTGCCGATGACGCAGGCCTCCTGGATGTCGGGGTGCGCGTAGAGCATCGCCTCCACCTCCGCGGGCCACACCTTGAAGCCGGAGGCGTTGATCATGCGCTTCAGGCGATCCGTGATGAAGAAGTAGCCTTCTTCGTCGTAGTACCCGAGGTCGCCGGTGCGAAAAAATTTCCTGCCGTCGTGCTGGATGAACGCCTCCGCAGTGGCCTTGGGCTGCTTCCAGTAGCCCTGGAACACCTGCGGACCGTGCGTGATGATCTCGCCCACCTCGTTTGGCCCGAGCTCCTTGAACGTCACCGGGTCGATGACGCGCGAATCGGTGTCGAAATACGGAATGCCGGCGCACTGGCGCTTGGGCCGGTGCGGCGGATTGGCGTGCGAAGGCGCCGAGGTTTCCGTCAGCCCGTAGCCTTCGAGGAACGGCAGGCCGACGCGCTCCTGCAGCTTCGCCGCCACGGCTTCGGGCATGGAGGCGCCGCCGCCGCCGATGCGCACGAGCGACGACAGGTCGTACTTCGCCAGGTTCGGGTTGGCGAGGAAGTCCACGACCATGGTGGTGATGCCGGTCACGCCCGTGACGCGGCAGCGCTGGATCAGCTCGGCCGCGGTGTCGCGGTCCCAGCGCGTCATCAGCACCGAGGTGCCGCCGAGCTGGATCGGCACGTTCATGTTCGCCTGCATACCGGTGAGGTGAAACAGCGGCAGCACCCCGAGCACCACCGCTTCGCTCGAGGTCTGGGTCCAGGCGCAGGCCCCAGTGCTCGTCGCGAGCAGGTTGGAGTGCGACAGCATCGTCCCCTTCGGATGCCCGGTCGTGCCCGAGGTGTAAGGCAGCACTGCGAGGTCCTCCGGCCCGGCGTGGTGCGGTCCCGGCGCGTGGCCCGCGGCGAGCGCCGCGTCCCAGGAGACGACCGCGCGATGGCTCACGGTCCCGCGCGGCGCGCGCACCACTTCGGGGACATTCAGGTCGGTCGCCTGGCGCAGATAGCCGGAGTAGGCGCCCAGCACGCAATGCGCGAGGCCCTTGCCGAGGTGCGGCTCGATCTCGCCGAAGAGGTCCTGCGTGCTCAGGATGACGCGGGCATCCGAGTCGCCGATGTAGTGCTCGAGCTCGTCGCGCTTGTTCATCGGGTTGACCGGCACCACCACCGCGTCGGCGCGCAGGATCGCGTAATAGCCGATCACGAACTGCGGGCTGTTCTGCGCGTAGAGCAGCACCCGGTCGCCGCGGCGCACGCCGCAAGCGTGTTGCAGGTACCCGGCGAGCGCCTGCGCCGAGCGCGCGAGCTCGGCGTAGGCAATGCTCGTGCCGTAATAATGCAGCGCGCTCTTGTCCGGATAGCGGCGCGCGCTGACTTCGAGGTTGTAGTAGAGGCTCGTGCGCGGAACCGACAGCGACTTCGGCACCCCGGGCGGCCAGTACGGGTAATGGCGCGTGAAAGCGGCCATCTCAGGCCTGGTACCGCTTGACCGCCTTTTCGTCCCAGCGCAGGCCGATGCCGGGACGCTCGGGGATCAGCACGTGTCCGTCCTTCAGCTGCGCAGGCTGCTCAAGGATCGAGTCGGCCCAATCGACGTACTCGAGCCAGTGGCAGGTCGGCGTCACGGCAAGCAGGTGGCTGCTCACCTCGGGGAACAAGTGGCTCGACATCTCCATTCCAGCGGCCTGCGCGAGCGCCGCGGCGCGCATCCAGCCGGTGATCCCGCCGATCCGCTGTGCGTCCGGCATCACGTAGTCGCAGGCGCCGGCGGCGAGCGCCTGCGCCATCTGCTCCGGCCCCATGAAGTTCTCGCCGATCTGGATTGGCGTGGCGATTTCGCGCGCGATGCGCGAGTTGCCTGCAAAGTCGTCGGCGCGCACCGGCTCCTCGATCCAGTGCACGCCGCCTTCGGCGTCGATCATGCGGCCGCGCTCCAGCGCCTGCGCCACCGTGAGCCCCTGGTTGAAATCCACCATCAGGGCAATGTCCGGGCCGATCGCCTTCTTGACTGCGCGCAGGGCCGCGAGATCATCTGCCGCCCCGGTACGGCCCAGCCGCAGCTTCACGGCGCCGAATCCCTCGGCGACCAGTTCCTCCGCCTCCTTCGCCAGCGCCTTGAGCGGCATGATGCCGAGGCCCTTGGAGTTGTAGGCGCGCACGGCACGCGGCGCGCCGCCGAGCAGCCGCACGAGCGGCTGCCCCATCGCCTGCGAAAGCGCATCCCACGCGGCCATGTCGATGCCCGACATGGCGAACAGCACGATATTGTGCACCCCGAGCAGGGTGTAGCGCTTCCTCAGCTTCACCTCGATCTCGAAAGGCCTCACCGGATCGCCCTTCACCACCTCGGCCATGGCCTCGACGAGCGCCGCGATCGGCTTCAAGCTTTGCCGCGTGATGCCGAACAGGTAGGAGCGGCCGGTGATGCCGCCGTCGGTCTGCAGGTCGATGAGCAGCAGCGGGGCCACGGTCAATGCCCCGGTGCTGGTGGCGAGGTGCCGCTTCATCGGCGCCGCTACGGCGCGCACATCGACGCTCTGAATATTCAGCCTGAGATTCAAATTCGTTGATACCCCATGCGTATGGGACGCGAAACGTCGGACGCCATCATCATAATTGATGCTTGAGATATTCGCCCTCATTCATACACGCCAGGGAACCCGGAAGCTTGCCCAACCTGCATGGTCGGCGTCATACTCAGCGGGCCATGATCACGTGTAGCGCGTCTTTGCGCGGGGGGATTATGAAGAGAAACGGAATCATCGCGCTTGCCATTGTGTGCACGACAGTCCTAACTGGATGCCAGAGCGCTGCTGAACACAAGGCCCAAGTCCGGGACGATTCGACCGATCGGGTCAGTGTCGGGACGGTCCAGCGCGAAATACGCGTTGGCATGAGTGGCGCCGAGGTCGCACAAGCGCTTGGTTCGCCGAACATCGTTACGACGGATGAGGAGCGTCGGGAAGTCTGGATCTACGACAAGATCGCCACCGACCGAGTCTACTCGACAAGCAGCGGCGGCATCTCGGCGCTCATTCTCGGCTTTGGTGGAGCCGCGGCTGGCGCCGCAAGTGGGTCGAGTACCTCGAGTGCGGGTGCCGCATCAACGAGCCAAAGATCGTTGACCGTGATTATCAAGTTTGACAATGAGAAGAAGGTACGGGACTTCGCGTATCACCAGTCTCAGTTCTGACTTCGTATGAAGCGACTTGCAGCGTGCGTTGCGCTCGTTGCAACGGCGAGTTGTGTCACGTTGCCGCCGGATACTTTCGTCCTCACGCCCGAACTTCTGAAGCAGAGACAAATTGAAACCCGCAAGTACTCCGGCATACAGGAAAGTGAGCTTCTAATCGCCTGCTCGAATGTTCTTCAAGATCTTGGCTTCAACCTGGAGAACTCTGAAGTCCGGCTTGGCGTTCTCACGGCAAGCAAACAGCGCGATGCTGTTCAGGCAGGCGAAGTGGCGCTAGCAATTGCAATGGCGCTGCTTGGAGGTCAAGCGCCGCCGATCAGCAAAGACCAGACAATTCGGGTGTCGCTGGTCGTGCGACCGGTCCGCATGTCGGACGGGTCCCCGTCTCAAACGGAGCACTTTGTGCGTATTACCGTCCAGAGAATCGTACGGCGAACCGACAACAGCATCATTGCACAAGGGCTCAACGATCCTGAACTGTTTCAGCAATTCTTTGAGCGAGTTTCCAAGTCTGTCTTCCTCGAGGCGCAGAACATATGATCAGAGGGCATTTGAGCCTCCTCGCCACTTGCGTGCTCGTTTCAGCTTGCGCGACCACCAACGAGCGCGTATTGGATATGGGCGATCAGACGCAATTGCAGAAGCGGGCCTATCAGTCGAGGACCTTTGATACGGCTGACAAGGACAAGGTCCTGAGAGCAGTGATATCGACGCTTCAAGACCTGGGATTTGTCATTGATCGAGCTGATTACACGCTCGGGGTAATCAGCGCTACAAAGCTGAATGTGTACCAACTCAAGATGACGGTTTCCACGAGATCTAAAGGCAAAGACCAAATGCTGGTCAGGGCAAATGCCCAATTCAATATCCAGCCGGTTGAGGACCCTAAGCCGTACCAGGATTTCTTTGCGTCCCTCGAGAAATCGCTCTTCTTGACTGCACACGCCGGGGAGTAAGGGCAAGACCTACTCTCCGAAAGAAGCTCCGAGTGACATACGATTTGGGCGCGCTAAGCACCATTGGCAATCAGACACTTGTATCGCTTGCCGGTACGCCCTCCTGTCTAGTCTACTCACGAGCATGGCTCAGCCAATATTGGTTAGACGTAAGTCGTTGCTGCGGTCATCCCAATGTCCGCCTTCGACTCCAAGCGGCCACTCACTCAACGATGTGATTGCGCCCACCCCACGCCAGAGGTAATTTATCCGGAGAGGGCGAAAGGGGACGTGTGGAGCATTAAGCGTGAGAGCCCATACTGCGTCGCGTACTTCGTGGGGCGGGCTTGTATTCCTGCTGCTCGTCTGCTTCTCGTGCCCGGCGCAAGGGCAAACGCGATTGTGGTTGGCCGCAGGTATTGCGAACGGACCTGCGGAGCGCGTGCGGCTTGTTGGCGCTGATGGCAACACCGTCTCGACCATACGGCGTGATCTAATAAGGCAGCTTCTCCTGGTGCAGGACAGGATGCAGCGGTCGGGCGGATTCGTGGGCGAACTGGTCATCACTGACGGCAAGGACCCGAATGCCTTCGCCTTCAGTGCGCGCGGGCGCAGCCTCATTGGAATCACGGCACCGACGCTCGATCTGCTCGCGGACGACCTAGACGCCTACGCCGCACTGCTTGGCCACGAGATCGCGCACCACGTCAAGGAACACGCGAAAGAGCGGCGAAGCCGGGAGCAGTCGTTGGGCGCTGCAGGGGCGATTGTTGGACTCATGCTCGGCGTGGCCGGTGTCCGGGGAGGAGCATCGATCGCCGACCTGGGCAGGGTGGTGCTGAGCCGCTCATACTCCCGCGATGAAGAGCGAGAGGCTGACCGTCTCGGCGTGGAGTGGATGATCGCGACCGGCTTCGATCCCGAGGGCGCGCTACGGCTGCAAGAACGTTTCCTCCAGCTCAGTACGGGCGGCTCGATTCCCTTTCTTCAAACGCATCCCGCCGGCGAGGAAAGGGTAAAGAATATCCGCCTACAGATTGCAGAGCTTGCGCCGTCAAGCAAGACCGCCGCGGGTGAAATTCGTACGCTGGCGGTGCAGCTGCAATACAAACCTCCCGTCTTGGAAATAGACGCAGAAAGCAGGCAGGCGTTTGCGCGAGGCATGGCTGCGTACCGAAAGAAGGACTATGAGACGGCGCACCGCGAGTGGCTTGCGGCTGCCCACGCTGGGCATCCCGACGCCCAGAATGGGCTTGGCACGATGTATGCCGCGGCGCAGGGCGTAGCTCAGGATTACGTGGTTGCCCTCGAATGGTTTCGGAAGGCAGCAGAGTGGGGCCACCGGGGGGCACAAAACAATCTCGGGCGCATGTACGAAGAGGGGCTAGCCGTGGGGCAGGACATGGCGATTGCGGGAGAGTGGTACGGCAAGGCAGCGGGACAGGGACTACCGACAGCGCAAAACAAACTCGGCCTACTCTATCTGAACGGAACCGGGGTCACCGCCGATCCGGTCGCTGCGTATGTCTGGTTCTCACTTGCCTCGATGAGAGGCCACCCCGCCGCGGCAAGAAACCGCATGAAGGCGGCCGAGAAGCTCGGCGCGGAGGACCTCATGCGCGCCGACAAATTGGTGCAAGAGTGGAAACCCGTCGCGGTCGCCACCAAGGGGCCCTCGCCTGACAAGCCGGGTGAATCCTCGGCGAGCGACTCGCAGGATCAGTGAGCGGTGGCGAGGAACGGGGCACCAGACCGTTAGCAAGGCAGGCCTCTGGGAAACCCTTTCGGGAAATTACTTGGGGATATCAGTCGATTGCTGAAGGCTTTGCCGCGCTGCTTGACCGAGGCCACAGTTGTTCGTAGTCAGGCGCCGCGAAATCGCGGCTTGCGCTTCTCCATGAACGCGCGCCGACCTTCCTTGTAGTCCTCGCTCGCCGCACAGCGGCGCATCGCCTCGAGCATGCGCGCCGCGTCCGGCGCGCCTGCGGATTTCACGTATTCCTCGAGGATGACCTTGGAATTGGCGATGGCGAGCGGCGCGTTCTCCAGCAGCGTGGCGATGACGCCGTCCACCCATGCATCGAGTTCCGCGTCGGGCAGCACGCGGTGCACGAGGCCCATCGCCGCGGCTTCCCGCGCGCCGTAGCGCCGGCCGAGAAACATGATCTCGCGGGCGCGCGCGTGGCCCACCGCTTCCATCAGCCGCTTGTGACCCTCGACGCTGTAGGCAAGCCCCAGCTTCGCCGCGGGAATGGCGAACTGCGCCGACTCGCCGCAGTAGCGCAGGTCGCAGGCGAGCGCCACTTCCAGGCCCCCGCCCAGGCAGAAGCCGTGGATCAGGGCGACCGAAGGCTTGCGCGAATCCTGGATCGCGTGCAGCACCCGGTCGAGCAGGTCGTCGTACTCGCCGATCGCCGCCTGGCCGTCGCGGATCTCCTCGAACTGCGAGATGTCGGCGCCGGCCGCGAAGGCCTGCGTGCCCTCGCCGCGGAACGCCACGCAGCGCACGTCGCGATCGGCGTCGAAGCTCGCCATCGCCTCGGGAATCGCGCGCCACATGGCATCGTTGATCGCGTTCATCTTCGCGGGCTGGTCGAAGACGATCCAGCCCACGGCGCCGCGCTTCTCGACCCTGAGGCGGCCCTCGCTCACGCCCAGCGCCCGCTTTCCACCTGGTGGAAGAAGTCCTCCAGCACGCGATTGAAAAGCGCGGGTTCCTCGAGATTGAGCGCGTGGCCGCTCCACGGGAAGACGGTGAGACCGGCGCGCGGAATGGTGCGCTTCATCAGCAGCCCCGGCTCGAGCGTCGCGTCGTCCTCGTCCCCGGCCACCACGAGAAGCGGCGCCGAGATCTTCGCCATCTCGGCCTTCAGGTCGTAGAGCGAGGGCCGGCGCGCCTGATAGCCGAGCATGGTGTTGGCCGAGCCGAGCGCGGAATGCTCCGCCAGGTGGCGCACGAAGCGCTCGAAGCCGCGCGGGTCCTTCGCCCTCAACTGCAGGCGCGCGGCGCGGTGGCCGTAGGTGGCGGCCGTCTTCGCCATGCCCTCCTCCAGCATCATTTTCGCGTTCGCCTTGGCGTCGCGCTGGAACTCTTCGCGCTGCGCCGGGACTGCGCCGTAGCCGCAGCCCGCTACCACCAGCCCCAGCGCTCGCGTGCGCCCGCCCAAGTCGCGGTTGGCGTATTTCATTCCGAAGTGCAGCGTCGCAAAGCCGCCCATCGACAAGCCCACCACAAAGGCGCGCTCGATGCCCAAGGCGTCCATCACCGCGCGCACGTCGTCGCGCGCCCGGTCCTGCGAGTAGCGCTCGAAGCTCTCGGGCACGTCGGAGGGCGGGTAGCCGCGCGCGTTATAGGCGATGCAGCGGTAGCGTCGCGAGAAATGCGCGAATTGCGGCTCCCAGCTGCGCAGGTCGCCCGCAAACTCGTGCACGAAGACGATCGGCGTGCCGCGGCCCGCCTCTTCGTAGTGCAATTTGACGCCATCGTCGGTGGTAATGTGCGGCATATCGCGATCGAAGGAAGAATGAGTGGACTTGAAGCTTAAAGGAAAGCGGGCGCTCGTGACCGGCGGTTCGAAAGGCATCGGCTGGGCGAGCGCCTGCGCCCTCGCGGAAGAAGGCTGCGAGGTGATGATCGCGGCGCGCAATGCGCCGGCCGGCAGCCGCTTCAAGTTCCGCGCCACCGACCTATCGCAGCGGGGCGCGGCAGAGGCGCTGGCCGAGTGGGCGGGCGAGCTCGACATCCTGGTCAATAATGCGGGAGCAATTCCCGGCGGCGACCTGCTGCGCGTGGACGAGGACACTTGGCGCCGCGCCTGGGACCTGAAGATGTTCGGCTACATCAATCTCACGCGCCAGGTTTACGGCCGCATGAAGGCGCGCAAGGCCGGCGCCATCGTGAACATCCTCGGCAATGCGGGCGAGAAGCTGGACGCGAGCTACATCGCCGGCAGCACCGCCAACGCGGGCCTGATGGCTTTCACGCGCACGCTTGGCGGCGCTTCACATGCGGACGGCATTCGCGTGGTCGGCATCAACCCGGGCCCCGTGGCGACCGACCGGCTGAAGAGCCTCTTTCGCCAGCGCGCGGAGGTGAAGTTCGGCGACCCGGAGCGCTACGCGGAACTCTTTTCGGGCATGTCCTTCGGCCGGCCCGCGACGCCGGAGGAGATCGCCTGGGCGGTGACGTTCCTCGCCTCGGAGCGCTCCGCCTACACCACCGGCTGCATCTTCACCATCGACGGCGGGCTCGCCGCGCGCTCCAGCTAGGAACGCTCGACGCCGCCGTCCTGACTGCGCGGTGCGTCGCCGCGCGGCACGCTGCTCGGCAGCGGCGGACGCCCAGCGGCGGCGCTTTCCCCAGCGACGCGAAAGCCCCTCGCCGTTCTTCCTCGGGCGTCGGAGGCCTGCGGAACTCGCCCTTCCTGCATTTTCGGGCTCGGGCAGTCCTCGGCCTGCTCCCTCCGCCCTCGGCCCGTCTCGGCGCGTCGCGATGGGGACCCCTTGCGCCGCCGCCGGGCTTCCGCCGCTCCCAGGAGTCCGACTCCGCCACAACAGTCCGGAGCGCTTGCCGGTTGCGACTCATCACTTCTCAAGATTGCCAACAGGCTAGCGGACTTGATGGAAAAGCTCGACGCACGTAGCGCAATGCGAACAGGAGGCCAGATTGTGCATTGGGGCCGCGAATACCAATGAACAAAGGACTGCGATCCGGCCCGGCCGCGCCAAGTATTGGAGATGGCGCGAAGAAATCGCGGCCGGCCGACAACGCGCCAGAATGCGTTCCGGCATTGATGCTACCTACTTCACGCTAGGTGGCACAGTGGCCCCACCCAAAAAGGGGTCAGCGCTTCGCAGCGGCTGCTTGCACCCGAAGCGGCATCTGCTTTCGACAATTCGCCGGGCGCGAAATCGACGAACTCTCGCGTCGCCCGGCGCTTTTGCGGCTACGGGAGCATCAGTGCCTGCTCCCGCGCTCGCCTGGGCGGGATGTTGGCGTTCATGCGGAAGAAGTTGGTGTGGTCGTATTTTGCCTTGAGCGCAGTGAGCCGGGTCCACTGCTGCTCGGAGTAGGCCACGCGGATGCGATCGCCGGCATCGTCGCTGATGAAGTTGACGTACACCCCTCGGCTGTGTGGCTGCAGCGCATTGAAAAACCGTCGCACCCAGTCAATGTGTCGATTGGCCTCGCCGATATCTTCTGGAAGCCAGGACGCGACGATGTTGATGTCGTGAGCGGCGTCACGGTTCGGGAAGGCCGTGGCGTCCGCTGGCACGCGTGCCACCGCACCGCCGAATGAAAAGATCGTCGCCGTCGACATAGGCGAGGTGATCTGCGCGCAGTGCTCGACGAGCACATCGATGATCTCGTCCGTGAGGGGCCCCAGCTTGTGCGACTTCCAGTAGTAGTGCCGACCGTGCGGCAGCGCGGCGTCGAACATCTTCTGATGCGCGACGTAGAGCTTCGGCACGATTGCGCTCACCACAGGCGTCGCGATCTCGCGAATGGGCCGGAGGATCGCCTCCCCTTCGTCGATCGGTCCGGCGTAGGTGACGACGAGGGCCACGATGGGCTTGCCGTGAAGCTCGGCGGGGATAATCGGGAGCGCCGGCGCAAGCCTCAGGTTCGCCATGATCCCGACCTCGTCGGGCGCTACGGCGAGGAATTCGCGAAGGAACCGCAGCACCACGGGCGCGTCGTCCATCGGCCACACCACCATGCCGGCGAGCACCGTAGGGCCCAGGGGTTGAAGCTCGAACGTGAAGTTCGTGACAATGCCGAAATTGCCGCCACCACCGCGCAGGCCCCAAAACAAATCGGCGTTCTCGCGGTCGTTCGCGACCACGAAGTCGCCGTCAGCCGTGACGACATCGCACGATCGCAGCGCGTCGATCGCCAACCCGAACTTGCGCATGAGGTGACCGATCCCGCCACCGAGCGTCAGACCCGCGATGCCGGTGTGGCTGACAAAACCGCCCGTGGCCGCCAGTCCGAACGTCTGGCTCTCGCGATCCAAGTGGGCGTTCAGACAGCCACCCTGAACTTGGATGGTCCGCGCGAGCGGGTCGACCCTCGAGCCCGTCATCGTCGAGAGATCGATCACGAGACCGTCGTCGCAGAGGGCATGACCGGCAACCGCGTGCCCTCCACCGCGTACCGAAGGTCTCAGCTCGTGCTCGCGGCCGAATCGAACCGCGGCGATGACGTCGGCCACCCCCGAGCAGCGAGCGATGAGCGCCGGCTTGCGCTGAATCTGACCATTCCAGATCTGGCGCACGCGATCGTAGGTCGGATCGCCAGGTTGGGTCAGCTCGCCCTGGAATTTCGCCGCCAAGTTGCTGACCGCCGTCTTGTCGATTGAGCCCATCAAGCCTCTCCAAGTTCCGCTCAACGTCGCACCTAATGCCTGCGCATGCAAGTACAGAAAATGAACTTGCGACGCGTCCGGCCCGGGGTTAGGGTGGCGCCATGAAAGGCGGCGCATTCGGTCAGTTCTGCCCGGTAGCGATGGCGTGCGAGGTCTTCGCCGAGCGCT
>Ga0326726_10003583_pt1 | contig 14238 bp, 11 predicted proteins | sample MHFenrmetagenome_2_FD_207603 | JGI IMG/M metagenome (GOLD analysis project Ga0326726, IMG submission 207603) | Lab enriched peat soil microbial communities from Michigan Hollow, Ithaca, NY, United States - MHF15MN | ecosystem: Environmental > Terrestrial > Soil > Wetlands > Peat | place: USA... | reverse complement strand
CAAGCGGCGCAGCCGCGCGCAGCGAGCTGGAAGCGAGCGTAGTCAGTGGGACGCGCGAGGCGAGGGCCGCCCCGAGCCGAGCCGGCAAGCGGCGCAGCCGCGCGATGCGCGAGAGTCAGGTTCGGCCAGGATGGCCCCCCTGACTTGGCAAGCGAGCGTAGTTAGACTGACTAGCGCTCGATCTCGAGTGACTTGTTCCCGGCGGACAGCGACTCGCCCTCGGACTCGGCGGGCGGCGGCTCCACCTGCTGCAGGCCGAGGGGGTCCTCGATGCGAATGCCCTGCTGCGCGCCGGACTCGGCGTCGCGCGCCTTCACGGCGAGAATCCCGTTCTCGTCGATGCGGAAGGCGACCTCGATCTTCGGCTCCATGCGGCGCGCGGGCGCGATGCCCTCGAGAATGAACGAGCCGAGCAGCTGGTTGTCGTGCACTGCCTTCGAGCGGCCCTGGAACACGCGGATCTCAACCTCGGCCTGGCCGTCCTGATTGGTGGTGAACACTCGCTGGTGTTCAGTGGGCACGACGACGTTCTGATCGATCAGCACGGTGAAGATCTCGCCGACCGAGGCGATGCCGAGCGGTAGCGAGGTCACGTCGCGCAGATTCACACGGCGCGCGTTCTTGTGCTCCACGGCGCTCTTCAGGTTGTGTACGACCTCCTGCTGCGCGCCCTTCGCGGCGAGCACGCTCTCGGACAGGCGCTCCTTCGCCATGTCGAGGAGATCTGCGGCGGCGCCGGTCGGCAGCTCGTCCGCGAGCTTTTCGATCAGCTCGGTCGCCTTGTAGTCGATCTGCAGGAGCTCGTTCTTCAGCCCCTGCACGCCCGTCGGCAGATCGTCGTCTTCGATCTTGCCGCGCTCGATCAGGTCGCTGAACTCACTCGGCTCTTTCTTCTTCTTGGCCGCCTTCGTGCCGGTCTTGGTCTTCGCCTTGGTCTTCGGCTCCTCCGGAGCCGCGGCGATGGGCGCGGGCTCGGCCGGCGCCGGCTTCGGAGTGGGCTTCGGCGCCGCAGTCTTCGGCGCCGCGGTCTTGGGCGCCGCGGTCTTGGGCGCGGGCGTCTTGGGCGCCGCCGCCTTCGTCTTGGTCTTCGGCTCCGCCTTGGCAGAGTCGGCCTTCACGCCGGTCTTGGTCTTCGTCTTGGGGCCGGCCGGCTTCTCTTCGCCGAACGTGATCGGGCCCAGCTCGCTGATCGGGCCACCGCCCGTGCGGTCGCCGAAGCTCTCAGGCACCGGGCCGTCGCCCTCCGTCGCCTTCAAGAGCGCCGTGAGTCGCGCGGCCAGGCCCCGATCGTCGAGCGGCTTCGCGCGGATCTGCTCGACCTCGTCGAGGATTTTGCGCGCGACGGCGGTCTCCCGCAGCGCGACCGCATACGCGTCGTCGGCCGCGTCGACCGCCTCTTCCTTCAGGCTGTCGGCGGTGAGTGAGTAGGCGTAGAGCGCGGCGCCCATCGCGACGACTTCGTCGGGGTTGATGTCGCGGCGCGGCTCCTTGCCGAAGAACTTCTTCACGCCCTCGCGCACCGAGAGCATCCGGCTCTGCCCGCCCACGAGCAGGACTTCGCCGATCTCGCCCTTCACGACGCGCGCCGTCGAGATGCAGCGCTCGCACAGCGCCAGCGTGCGCTCGACCAGCGGCTTGCACAGCTCGGCCAGCTTCGCGCGAGTCAGTGGCCGCTCGAAGTTCGGGCGGCTGCCGTCGGGCATGCGCGTGAGGAACGGAAGCTGAATGCGCGTGGTGTCGACGTCCGAGAGCTCGACCTTCGCCTTCTCAGCGGCTTCCTTCATGCGCAGGCGCGCGGACGGGTCGCCGGAGAGATCGCGCCCGAACTCGGCCGCGAACTCGCGCTCGAGCCACTCGGCGACGACGTAGTCGAAGTCCTCGCCGCCGAGATACGAATCACCATCGGTGGCGATGACTTCGAAGGTGTCTCCGCGCGCGCGCATGATCGTGACGTCGAACGTGCCGCCGCCCAGGTCGTAGACCGCGAGCGTGAAGTCCTTGTGCTTCTTGTAGCCGTAGGCGAACGCCGCGGCGGTCGGCTCGTTGATGAGCCGAAGCACCTCGAGCCCCGCGTACTCGGCCGCCAGCTTGGTCGCCTTGCGCTGTACGTCGTTGAAGTGCGCTGGGACGGAGATCACCGCCTGCGTCACCGACTCACCCAGGTTCTGCTCCGCGACCTCGCGCACGCGTTGCAGGATCTTCGCGGAGACCTGGACCGGCGTGAGCTCGATGCCGCCGACCTCGAACAGCACGCTGCCCAGCGGGCTCGCCTTCAGCGCGTACGGCAGGCGCTTAGCCGCGGCGCGCACCTCGTCCGAGTCGAACGGGTGACCGATCAGGCGCTTCACCGCGAGGATCGTCGCCTGTGGCGAGGTCACGGCGTGCCGCTTGGCCGCTGCGCCGACGAGCTCGCGCCCGCCCTGGATGGCCACGCACGACGGGATGGTCGTGCGCGCCTCGTCCGCCAGGACGACGGCCTTGCCCTCGTCCACCACGGCGACGCAGCTGTTCAACGTGCCGAGATCGATTCCGACCGCGCGTCCCGCCATCGCGACCATATCGGCGATTCGCGCGTGCCCCTTACCGAATTCAGGGGCTTGGCGGTGCTGGCAGCGGAGCGGCCGGGGGTCTAAGGTACGGCGCTCCGGCGGGGATGTAGCTCAGCTGGGAGAGCGCTGCGTTCGCAACGCAGAGGTCGGCGGTTCGATCCCGCTCATCTCCACCACCGCTCGGCTGGTCGGCGCCAGATACAGGCGGTCGATCTCCGTGCAGACCGCCTGGGCGATCAGCCCGTAGCCGGCGGCGTTCGGGTGGCGCTGGCGGCGGAACAGGATCTCGTCCTCCTTGCCCTGCCACGGCTCGAACGTCGGCTCGAGATCGAAGTAGCCCAGACGCGCATCGCGCACGGCGCCCTCGACCATCGGCGCGATCTTCGGGTGGAAGCGGTCGTGGTAGCGCGCGATGTCCTGCGCGTCGGGGAGAAGTATGAAGAGCACCGGCACCCCGTGGGCGCGCGACTGCTCGCCGATCTCATTGAGCGCCGTGCGCACGGCTTCCCAGCCGCGCGCGCCCTCGCGGTAGTCACCGGTCCAGTCGTTCTCCACGAGCGCGCGGCCGCCCTTGTCCTCGATCCCGAGCTTTGCCGCCGCGTGCACGCGCGCGCTGCCGATCTTCTGTTTCAGCGTGCGCCGCGCGCCCTTGATGAACTGGCGCAAATACAAATGCTGCGGCCATTCGTAGATGGACAGGAGCAGCGGGTGCAGCTCGCGCAGCGCCGCTCGCCGCTGAAACATGCGGAGCTTGTTGTGCGTGTCGTTCACCGGGTAGAAGTTCACCAGCACCAGGTCGGGTGAGTACTTCCAGCCCTCGGTGGCGAGATACGCGGCCTCTTGGTCGGTCGAGTAGCCGACGACGCCGGCGTTGATCACCTCGATGTGTCGCGTGTCGCCGCGCGCCGCCGCCGACGCCTGCAGCAGGCGTTCGAGCTGCCGCGGGTAGGCGTCCGGCTCGTTCATGCGAAAGCCGAAGGTCCACGAATCGCCGAGCGCGAGAACTCGATACGTGCCCGCCGGTTTTTCGTACGAGATTTCCGGATTGCGCAAGCCCTTCGAGTTGATCGTCACCGGAGCTTCGAACTCATCGCCGCTCCAGCCCGGACGCATGCGTTTTCCGACGCTGGGATCGTCGATGTAGAGGTCCGGTCGCGGCAGTACGCCCGCGCCGAAGACTCGCAGCAGACCTTCGCAGAGCGCGAGCGCGAGCACGAGTGACAGAAGCGAGAGGCCGATATTTCGGATCAACGGGTGATTCCCATCACGAACGGTCCAAAAGGCAGACGTTAGCCTCCGAGCCCGAGGATTGCGCGGGGTTGTGAGGGGTTTTGGATTCTCGTCGCAGACCGCGATGTGCCGCATGGCTCGTCGCTTGGATCGCGTTGGCGCTGCTGTGCGTTCCCTCGGGGGCGTCGGCGGCGCCGCGCAGCGTCCTCTTCACCTATCGCTATCCAACGAGCGGGAATTACGCGGGGGTCGCGCTCTACTACGCCGCTAGCCGCGCGGACATCGGCGCGGGCACGAACCTGACGCGCATCAATCTCGGGCTGCGCCCCGTCGACAGTCAGGGGCAAGTGAACGCGATGGTCCCGGGGTTCGACGACGCGCGCGACTATTACGTGGTGCTGCGCTGCTACGACGCGGCCGGCAATGAGTCCGGGAACTCCACCGTCGGAGTGATTGCCGCCGCGGTCGTGGCTTCGAGCTCCAGCACCCTCTATCAGGAGAACTTCGAGTCGTACGCGCCCGGCCAGGACCCGGCCGCCTGGGTCGATTCGGCGCCAGGGGTGGCGGCTCCGGGCGATGCGACGCTCTTCGAGACGACACAGCTCAATGACGGGTCGATGGCCTTCGGCGCGGCGGCGTCGGTCGGCGACATCCACTCGCACCTCGACGCGTCGGGTGCGGGGAACTGGTCCTCGTACGAGTACTCGGGGCGAATCGAGAGCGACGCGGTGGTTGGCAGCGCCGGCGTCACAGTCCTCTCTCAGTATCCCGATGCGGAGTTCTACTACCGGCTCTCGCGCGAGGGACCAAGTGCCTTCGCGCTCATGAAGCGCGGTGGCGACGGCGCGCTCACCTGCGCGACTTCCGCCTCCACGGGCGTCACACGGTTCGTCAACTCGTGGCTCCGCTTCCGGGTTCGCGTGACTCGCTTCGATGGGCGCAACCGCATCCGCGCGTCGCTGTGGCGCGATGGAAGTACTCCGCCTGCGAACTGGCAGGTCGACTGCTGGGACAGCGCGCCAGAGGTCAACGCCACGGGACGCATTGGCGTGTTCAGCGTCGGCGCCGCGGGCAATCACTGGGACGACCTGCGCGTCGACCTGGTCGTCGCCGACGGCGCGCCGCCCGGCTACGGCGCGACGCCTCCCCCGCCGCCGCCTCCTCCGCCACCACCGCCTCCGCCACCGCCACCGCCACCGCCTCCGCCGCCACCGCCGAGCGGCGGCGTGAACGCGTACACGAGCGGGAGCCAGCTCGCGCACTGGTGGCTTCCGGGATGGGACCTCGCCGACCTCGGCCACGACTTCGCGCCGAACGGCGGAGTCGACGCCGCGGATGACGTGAAGGGGCTGAACGCCAGCGATGTCACGGGCGGCGGCTCGAGCAGCGCTCAGGTCGATCTCGACGGTACCGCCGAGGCGCTCGGCAACTACGCGCTGCGCAACTACGGCGTCGGCAACACCTGGTCGCTCGCCGTGTGGGTGCGGCCGGGAAGTCTCCCAGGCAAGAACCCGAGATACATCTTCGATCTCAATGGGCAGCAGACGATCGCCAGCGTGAGTCGCATTTCACTCACGCTCGACGGCAACGGGCTGTTCGGCGTCCAGGTCACGGACTCCGCCGGGAACGCGCGCGGGATCTCCGCGTCGACGAGCATCAACACGAGTCAGATGCCGGACGCCTGGTACTACGTCGTGGCGGTGAAGAGCGGCACGAGCTCGCTCGCGCTGTTCGTGAACGGCGTGCAGGTCGGGAACACGACCGTCGCCGTGCCCGCGCAGGCCGACGTGCCGCGCGTGCTGCGCATCGGCGGGCGCGTCAAGGACAGTACGGGTTTCTTCTGGAAGGGCGGAATCGGCTCGGTCGCGCTGTGGCATTCGGCGCTCGGAAGCTCCGAGGTCAAAGCGCTCTGGGCGACCGGAAACCGCGGCGCCGACCTGCGTTAGACCTCGTCGAGAAGAGTGAGCTCCGGCCGGCCGTCGAGCACGCCGGCGAACACGGCGCCGTGCGCGCGCAGATTCTCGCCGTGCTTCTTGAACGCCTCGTCGCTCGCGTACTTCTCGTACACGACGAACACGCTCGGGTCGTCCTTGCGCTGGTGGAACACGTAGGCCTGGGTCCCGGGCTCGTTCGCGCGCACGTGCGCGGCGAGCTTGCGGAAGCCCTCCTTCGCCTCCTCGATCTTGTCCTTCTTCACCTTCAGTGTGGCCAGCAAGCTCGGCATGGTTGGCTCCTCGCCCGTGGGGCTGTTGGGCCGCCAGTCTGCACGAACGCTTTGCGCGCGGGCAATTCGCGCTCCCGCCCGCGCCCGGGCTGCCGGCGCGTGAAGCGACGCCAAACACGCGCCCCCTATCACTTTTCGCCGACCCGAGCCACCATGAGGGCGATGCGAACTCAGGCGATTCTGGTGGCCGGGGACCGCGGCGCGAGCCGCGCCGTGCGCGGCACGAGCAAGGCGTTCGTCGACGTCGCCGGCCGGCCCATGGTCGTGCACGTCCTCGAGGCGCTGCTGCACACGCCGGAGGTCTCGGAGGTGTACCTGGTCGGCAACCCCGCGCGCCTGTCGGCGGCCATCTCCGAGTACGGGTGCCTGGCGCTGGCCGCGGCGCGCGGCTGCCCGATCCACATCGTGCCACAGCGAGACACTCTCTACGCGAACGTGTGGTACACATTTCTGCGTACCCTCGCGCCGGGGCGCTCCGATCCCAAGCACGCGGTGTTGGTGGTGCCCGCGGACATCCCCCTGGTCATTCCCGAGGAGATCTCCGCGTTCCTGGCGCGCGCGGCGGCGAGCGGCGGCGACTACGTCGTCGGTCTCTCGCCCGAAAGCGCGCTCGCGCCGTTCGCCCCTCAGGACGGCGCGCCGGGGGTCGAGATGGCGTACTTCAACCTGCGCGAAGGCCGCTTTCGGCAGAACAACCTGCACTGGGTGCGGCCGCTGTGCATGGGAAATCGGCACTACGTCGACGAGATGTACGAGAACCGATACCAGAAGGAGCTCGGCAGCCAGATCCGGCTCGCCTGGCGCGTGATCCGGCGCGAGTGGCGCAACCTGTGGGTGCTCGGCTGCTATTTCATGATTCACGTCGCGGGCGTGCTGCACCGCCGCGGCCATCGCGACGCCGCCGATCGCGTGCGCGCCTACGTTCCGCTCTCGACGATCGAGCGCGCCGCGAGCGCGCTCTTGCGCACCCGCTTCCGCACGGTCACGACCGAGCTCGGCGGCGCGGCCGTCGACGTGGACAACGACGCGGACCTCGAGGTCGTCGAGAAGATGCTCGAGCGCTGGAAGGCCCTGCAGGTCCGACTCGCCCGCGTCGCCTAGCCGCGGCTATCTTCGCGCGCATGGCGGAGCTCTTCGAGGCGATCGCGGGCGCGCGTGCCGCGCTGCGCGAGCTGCCCGGCCGCGGCCTGATCCGCGCGACCGGCGCCGATCGCGTGCGCTTCCTGAACGGGATGCTGACGGCGGACGTCGCGAAGCTCGCGACCGGTGAGGCGGCGCCTGCGCTGCAGCTCGACCGCAAGGGCCACGTGCTCGCCGATCTGTGGGTGCTCGCGGAAGCGGACGCGCTGTGGCTGGACTCCGCGCCCGGCACCGAGGCGGAGCTGCTCGCGGTGCTCGAGAAGCACGTGATCGCCGACGACGTCGCGCTCGCGAGTCACAGCGCCGGCACGTGCGAGTGGGCGCTCGAGGGTCCGGGCGCGCGCGAGGCAGCGCGCGCGATCGGCGGTGCGAACCCGCAGCCGGGTCACTTCGAGCGCGCCGACTTCGCGGGCGCCTCCGTTCTGTGGCTCGCCGGGGGCAGCGTGACCGCGGACGGCCTGCGCGCGCTCGCGCCGCGCGCGGTCGCGGCGGAGCTCGCGCGCGCGCTGGCGCTGCCGCCGCTCGACGACGCGGCGGCCGAGGTGCTGCGCATCACCGCGGCGCTCCCGGCGCTCGGGCGCGACGTGACCTCGCGAAACTTCCCGCAGGAGGCGCGGCTCGAGCGCTCGATCTCGTTCCAGAAGGGCTGCTACGTAGGCCAGGAGATCGTCGCGCGCATCGCATCGCGCGGGGCGGTGAACCGCGTGCTCGTGCAGCTCCGCACCGACGCGCTGGTCGCGCCCGGGGCGAGCGTCCACGTCGGCGGCGCGAACGTGGGTCAAGTGACTTCCAGCGCCGAGTCGGCGGCGACCGGCGCGATCGCGCTCGCCTATCTGAAGGTCGAGCACGCGCGCGCGGGTCAGCGAGTCGAGATCGACGCCATCGGCGGCGAGGTCGCGGGCGGCGACTCGCGCTTGTAGCGCCCGCCCACCGCCTGCCAGCTGCTCGCGCTCTTCGCGAACACCACCTCGATCGCGTAGACGACGCTGTTGCCGGGCAGTGAGTCGCCCGGCGCGAGCCGCTGGCCGAGCGCGAACGCGACGCGCGCCGAGACGCGCTGCCGCCCGTCACTTTCCGGTGTCACCTTCACGCTCTCGAGCCGCGCGCCGACGATGTCGCCGACGTACGCGAACTTCTCGACCAGCGCCCGAACGTCATAGTAGTCGAGCCCGCCGTCCTCCTTGAACGTCTGGGCGACGTGATCCAACACGAACTTCGGCTGCTTCGCTTGGATCGCGTCGACGAGCGATGGGATCAGGAGATCGAGGTCCTCGTCGACGACCGGAGCGGGGGGCGGGGTCGTTGGCGGCGCGTCGCTCTGCGATGGGCCGCAGGCCGCGAGCGAGAGCAGCGCCGTGCAAGCGAGGGCGGCGCGCAGCGCGCGCGCGGGGGCTCCGGGTCCACGCATGCGCGCCACTATACTCGGCGCGTGGCCCGGCGAGTTCTCGCGCTGTTCGCGAAGGCGCCCGTGCCGGGCGCCGTGAAGACGCGGCTTGCGCCCGAGCTCGGGGCGGAGCGCGCGGCCGCATTCTACGAGGCGATGCTGCTCGACGTGCTCGAGCAACACGCCGGCGCGAGCGACTGCGAGCTCGCGCTGTGGTTCACGCCGGACGAGTCCGCGGACTGGTTCGCGAAACACGCGCCGCCGCGATACCGACTCTTGCAACAGCGCGGTCGCGATCTTGCGGAACGCATGCGCGCGCTGTTCCAGTCTCACGCCGCCGAGGGCTTCGACCGCATCGTGCTGCGCGGAACTGACAGCCCCACGTTGCCCGCGGCGCGCGTCGCGCAGGCGTTTGCCGCGCTCGAGCACGCGCCGCTGGTCCTGTGTCCCGATCGCGACGGCGGCTACAACCTGATCGGTCAGTCGGCGCCTCACGATTCGCTGTTCGAGCTCGAGCTCTCTCGCGCGAGCGTGCTCGCCGCGACGCTCACTCGCGCGCGCGAGCTCGGCCTGCGCGCGGAGCTGTTGCCCGCGCACCACGACGTCGACACCTGGGCCGACGTCGCGCGACTCGGCGCGGAGCTCGACGCCGAGCGGACGCCCCGGACCCTCAGTCAGTATCGCGCTCTCATCGCCCGCTGACAGTCACGCACACGCGGGGACTCACGCGGCACGCCGGTTGCACAATGGCCTCCCGGGGCGAACCCAAGCGACCGCAATGCGGCGGTCGAATCCCAGGGAGGGAGTGCGATGACCAGGAAGAGACCAACCGCAGCGATCGCCGCGACGCTGCTTTGTTTTGCGCCAGTACTTGCTCGCGCCGACGCGGCGTCGGACAAGCGCATGGCCGAGATGGAGGCGCGCCTCACTCAGCTCGAAGACAAGCTCGCCGCGAGTCAGAAGACGATCGACGAGCAATCGGCGCTGCTCAAGTCGCAGGCAACCCCTGCCGTGTCCGCGGGCACCGAGACGACCAGCAAGCTCGACGCCTTCCTGAACACGGTGCAGATCAACGGCTACGTGGCCGCCTCGTACATGTATCAGTACAACAACCCGGACAATCCGATCTTCGCCAACGCTGCCAACCAGTTCAATCTGGACCACAACACGTTCAACCTCGACGGTGTGAAGATCGAGCTGCTGCGGCCAGCGACGAACCCGGGCGACGCCGGCTTCCAGGTCGACCTGCTCTACGGCGACAACGCCGGCATCCTGGGCGGCTTCCGCTTCACGCAAGGCGCGCCCGCCAACACCGGTGTCTACGTGCAGGACATGTTCGTCTCTTACAACTGGGACGACGTGTTACTGAAGTTCGGTCAGTGGGAGACCCTGCTCGGCTACGAAGTGATCGACTCCGTGGCGAACCGGAACGTCACTCAGGGTCTGCTCTTCACCTACGCGATTCCGCTCGTGCACACGGGTCTGCAGGCGAGTGGAAAGATCGGCGGAAACGACTCGGCGTGGGGCTGGGCCGGTGCGGTCGTGAACGGCTGGAACAACCCGACGGATACCAACGACAACAAGGGTCTGCTCGGTCAGCTGAACTACAGCGCGGGCCCGCTGACGACGGCGTTCACGACTTACTACGGCGCCGACGGAAACACCGGCTTCGCCGGACAGCCCGTGAGGACGCCGAGCACCGCGCCGGCGATCGTGCTCGACTGGACCGGGACGTTCGTCGCGAACGACCTTCTCACGTTCTGGGCGAACGCCGACTGGGGGCTGCAGAAGAACGTCGCGTTCGTTTCGGGCCCGCTCGCGGGGACCGTGAACGACGCGACGTGGTACGGGCTCGCGCTCGGCACGCAGTTCACGCTGAACGACAAGAACTCGATCGCGATCCGCGGCGAGTTCCTCAAGGATGCGCAGGGCTACCGCATCGTCGCGGGCGACCACACCTCCGCGTACTCGCTCACCGGGACGTACGCCTACAAGCTGACGACGAACCTGCTGGCGCGCGCCGAGTTCCGCTACGACGGCCTCACCACTTCGGGGAACACGGACAACACGTTCTTCCCGAGCGGCCGCGGACCCGGGTCGAGTCGCGACTACCAGAGCGTCGTGCAGGCGGTCTACACCTTCGACTGAGCGCTCGCGAGAGTTCTGCACAGAGCCTGGGCAAGAGAGCCCAGGCTCTGTGCAGCCGTGCGCTCCGCCGCCGCCGGCGGGGCTGCGGAGGCAATCTCGCGTGGTATAACCGTTGCTTCGCGTTCCTGGACGGAGAGGTCGGGTCGAATGCAAAAGGTCGAAGCCATCATCAAGCCCTTCAAGCTCGACGAGGTGAAGGAGGCGCTGAACGCGATCGGCGTTCAGGGGATCACCGTCTCGGAAGTGAAGGGTTTTGGCCGCCAGAAGGGTCATACCGAGCTGTACCGAGGCGCCGAGTACGTCGTGGACTTTCTGCCCAAGATCAAGCTCGAGATCGTCGCCGCAGACGATCTCGTTCCGAAGGTGGTCGGCGCCATCCAGACCGCCGCCAACACCGGTCGCATCGGCGACGGGAAGATTTTCGTACTGCCGGTGATCGAGGCCGTGCGCATCCGCACGGGCGATCGCGGCGAAGACGCGATCTGAACAACAGAACGCGAGAGAGGTGAACATGCACAAGGACCGATCCCCCAAGGAAGTTCTCGCCTACGCCAAGAGCGAAGGCGTGAAGCTCGTCGACCTGAAGTTCGTGGACTTCGTCGGGCAGTGGCAGCACAAGACTCACCCGCTGCACGAGTTCGACGAGGGCACGTTCGAGAACGGCCTCGGCTTCGACGGCTCGTCGATCCGCGGCTGGAAGTCGATCGACAACAGCGACATGCTGCAGATTCCGGACGCGCGCACCGCGTTCATCGATCCGTTCTGCGATCAGCCGACTCTCTCGCTGATCTGCAACGTCGTCGACCCGATCACGCGCGAAGCGTACAGCCGCGACCCGCGCCAGATCGCGCAGAAGGCCGCGAACTACGTGAAGCTGACCGGCATCGCGGACACATCGTACATGGGTCCCGAGGCCGAGTTCTTCATTCTCGACGACGTGCGCTACTCGACGAATCAGCACTCGAGCTACTACTACGTCGATTCCGTCGAAGGAAAGTGGAACAGCGGCAAGGACGAGGGGCCGAACCTCGGCAACAAGCCGCGCTACAAGGAAGGTTACTTCCCGGTCCCGCCGATCGACACGCAGCAAGACATCCGCAGCGAGATGGTGCTGCAGATGGAGGAGCTCGGGATCGTCGTCGAGACACACCACCACGAGGTGGCGACCGCCGGCCAGGCCGAGATCGACATGCGCTTCGCGCCGATCGTCGACATGGCCGACCAGCTCATGGTCTACAAGTACGTGACCAAGAACGTGGCGCGCCGGGCGGGCAAGGTCGTGACCTTCATGCCGAAGCCGCTGTTCGGCGACAACGGCTCGGGCATGCACACGCACCAGTCACTCTGGAAGGACGGCAAGCCGCTGTTCGCGGGCAACGAGTACGCCGGTCTCTCGAAGATGTGTCTCTATTACATCGGCGGCATCCTGAAGCACGCGAAGGCGATCGCCGCCTTCTCGAACCCGACGACGAACTCGTACAAGCGACTCGTGCCGGGCTTCGAAGCGCCAGTCAACCTGGCGTACTCGAGCCGCAACCGCTCGGCGTCGATCCGCATCCCGATGTACTCGCCCAGCCCGAAGGCGAAGCGCATCGAGGTGCGCTTCCCGGATCCGACCTGCAATCCGTATCTCGCGTTCTCCGCGATGCTGATGGCCGGTCTCGACGGGATCGAGAACAAGATCGATCCAGGCGAGCCGCTCGACAAGAACATCTACGCGCTCTCGAAGACCGAGCTCGCGAAGGTGCCGACCATGCCGGGCAGCCTCGAAGAGGCGCTCTCGAACCTGGAAGAGGACCACGACTTCCTGCTCAAGGGGGACGTGTTCACCACGGACGCGATCGAGGCGTGGATCGACTACAAGCGCGAGGCCGAGATCGCGCCGGTGGCGCTCCGCCCGCACCCGCACGAGTTCGAGCTGTACTTCGACATGTGAGCCGCGCTCCGCGGCAGTGACTCACGAGACGGCCCGGTCGACGAACTCGACCGGGCCTGTCTCGTGAGCCGAGCCGAGCGGCGCATTCCCGATGCCGGAAGCCGAGCCGAATCGCTCAGAGACTCTTCCGCAGCTGGAGCCCGAGGAGCGAGCGGAGCTCCGGGAGCGGGACGGGCTTGACCAGGTGGTGGTCGAAGCCGGCGTCGGTGGTCTGCCGGCGGTGCTCCGGTTGGCCCCAGCCGGTGAGTGCCACGAGCACGATGCCGCCCAGGTCGGGCTCGCGGCGGATGCGCGCCGCGACCTCGAAGCCGTCCATGCCGGGCATGCCGAGATCGAGAAACACGGTCTCGCAGCGCTGGCGCCGCAAACTCTCGAGCGCCGAAGTGCCGTCGTACGCGATCTCGACGTCGACCCCGTGCAGCCGCAGCAGGAGGGCGAGACTCTCGGCCGCGTCGCGGTTGTCGTCGACGACCAGGAAGCGCCGGCGCGCGGTTGGGCTCGCGGGGGACTCCTCCGGCGCCATCGGGATCGATGCCTGCACGGCGAGCGGCGCGGCGAGCGGCAGCCGCACCGTGAACTCGCTTCCCGCGCCCCAGCCCCCGCTCTCTGCCCCGACACTGCCCCCGTGCATCTCGACCAGGCGTTTCACGAGCGCGAGCCCGATGCCGAGCCCGCCCTGCGAGCGCCCGAGCGTGCGGTCGACCTGGGTGAACAGATCGAACACGCGCGGCAGCATCGCCGGCGGAATTCCGACGCCCGTGTCGCGCACCGACAGCGTCGCCCAGCGGCCCTGGCGCCGCGCCGCGAGCCAGATCGTGCCGCTCTCCTCGGTGTATTTCGCCGCGTTGTTCAACAGGTTCGCGAGGACCTGCGCGAGCCGCACCGAGTCGGCTTCGAGCACCAGCGGCTCGTCCGGGAGTGACACCTCGAGCCGGTGGCGCGCGCGCTCGATCGCGGGGCGGCTCGTCTCCACCGCCGCGCGCACGACGTCGGCCAGATCGATGCGCTCGCGGCGCAGCTCGATCTTGCCGCTGGTGATGCGCGCGACCTCGAGCAGATCCTCGACCAGCCGGATCAAGTGATTCACCTGCCGGTCGATCATCTCGTGAACTCGCGTGGTCTCGCGATCGTTTTCCGCGAGCCGCAGCACGTGCAGTGAGTTGCGGATCGGCGCGAGCGGGTTGCGCAGCTCGTGCGCGAGGGTCGCGAGGAACTCGTCCTTGCGGCGGTCGACCTCGCGCAGCTCGTCCTCCACGTGCTTGAGGCGGCTGATGTCGAGGTTGATGCCTGCCCAGGCCGTGGTCTCGCCGCGCTCGTTCCGGACGCGCACTCCGCGCGCCAGCACCGGATGCCACTTCCCGTCGACGCCGCGGAAGCGGTGCTCCATGTCCCAGTGCTCGCCACTGCGCACGCACTCCTGCCAGAGAGCGAACGTGCGCTCGGCGTCGTCGGGGTGGAGCACGCTGCCCCAGCCGAAATCGGAGCATTCCGCCTGAGTCAGTCCGACGAGGCGCAGGAAAGACTGACTCGCGTACACGTTTCGGCCGTTCGCATCGCAGACCCACACGCCGTAGTCGATCGATTCGCCCATGGCCTGGTACAGGGAGATGCTGTTGCGCAGCGCCTC
>Ga0326726_10003582_pt1 | contig 14240 bp, 13 predicted proteins | sample MHFenrmetagenome_2_FD_207603 | JGI IMG/M metagenome (GOLD analysis project Ga0326726, IMG submission 207603) | Lab enriched peat soil microbial communities from Michigan Hollow, Ithaca, NY, United States - MHF15MN | ecosystem: Environmental > Terrestrial > Soil > Wetlands > Peat | place: USA... | reverse complement strand
CATCGTGCCGGAGGCGGCGATCACCTATGACGCGCAGAAGAACGCGTTCGTCGAGATCGTCGCGGCGGGCGCGAAGAACGGACGCAGGAAGGTGCCGGTGAAGATCGGCGTCGGCAACGGCACGAAGATGCAGATCCTCGAGGGACTCAAGCAGGGCGATAAAGTCATTCTTCCTTCGTAGCGCGAGGCTTCAGCCGAGCGACGCCCATGCGCGAAGCCATCACACAATCCTTCCAGAACCTCCGCGCAAACAAGTTGCGCAGCTTCCTGACGATGTTCGGGATCCTCTGGGGAATGATCTCGGTGGTCGTGCTGTCGGCGACCGGCGAGGGGTTCCGCCGCGGCAACGACAAGGTGCTGCGCGAGCTCGGCAAGAACATCGGCATCGTGTGGGGCGGCCGGACCAGCATGCAGGCCGGCGGCGAGCGTGCCGGACGCCAGATCTTCCTGACGCTGGACGATGCCCGCGCGCTCGCGAGCGAGTCGTCGATGATCGCCGTCGTCAGCCCCGAGCTCGAGCGCGGCGCGGTGAAGGTGAAGAGCGCCTACAACGCCGCGACGACGCGCGTGAGCGGAGTCGAGCCGCAGTATCAGGACATTCGCACAATCGAGCTGGAGTACGGGCGCAACTTTGCCTGGCCGGACGAAGTACAGATCGCGCGCGTCGCGATCGTCGGCTTCGACATGGCCGAGCAGCTCTTCGGCAAGCGCAACATCCTGAACGAGACGATCACGCTCAACGGCACGCCGTACACGGTCATCGGAAAGATCCGCAAGAAGAACCAGGACAGCAATTACAGCGGACCCGACAACAACAAGATCTTCGTGCCGTTCGCGGCGATGAGCCGCGATTTCCCTCGTCCCGGCGTGCCCGACGGTACGCTGTCCGACATCATCGTCTCGCCGAAGCCGTTCGTCGTCGACGATCTCCCGCGCGCGCTCGACGAGCGGACCGGCCGCATCGAGGACGTCGATTGGCCGCTCGAGCAGCACGTCCGCGGCATCCTGGCGCGCCGTCACCAGTTCGATCCGGCCGACAAACAGGCGATCGCGATGTGGGACACCTCGCTCGAGACGCTGATGTTCGGCCGCATGATCGATCACATGAAGCAGTTCTTCACGATCGTCGGCATCGTCACACTGGCGCTCGGCGGCATCGGCGTGATGAACATCATGCTGGTCGCCGTGAAGGAGCGGACGCGGGAGATCGGCGTGCGCAAGGCGCTGGGCGCCACGACCGCCACCATCCAGCGCCAGTTCTTCCTCGAGGGCCTCTTCCTGACGCTGCTGAGCGGCGGTGCCGGCATGCTGCTCGCGCTGGGGTTGTGCCAGCTCGTGAATCTGGCGCCGATGCCGGAGCGGTTCTCCGGAATGATTCTGTCGTGGCAGGCCGGGCTGCTGTCGCTCGCCACCTTGATTCTGATTGGAATCGCGACCTCAACGTATCCCGCGCGCCGCGCAGCGGACCTCCCGCCGGTCGAAGCGCTGCGGTTCGAGATGTAGAAATGACAAGCGCAGCGCTGACTCAACGCCCTCCCTTTGTGTCCTCCGTGTCTTTTGTGTCGAGTCGGTTGTCGGTCTTTCGAGAGATTCTCCGCGAAGCCTTCTACAGTCTTTACCACCATCGCTTCCGCGCGGCGCTCTCGATGCTCGGCATTTCGTGGGGCATCATCTCGGTTGTCGTGCTGCTCGCGTACGGCAACGGCTTCCGCGGCGCGCTGGACGCCGGGTTCCGCGGCGCGTTTTCCGACGGCACGGTGATCTCCTTTCCAGGTCAGACGAGCCTTCAGGCGGGCGGCGAGCGCGCGGGCAAGCGCGTGCGGGTGACCGCAGACGACGTCCTCGCGATCGGCGAACTGCCGCTCATCAAGAACATCAGCCCCGAGTTCATGCAGGAATTCCCGACGGTGTACGGGAACAAGCAGTCGAGCTACATGGTGCGCGGCGTCGCCGCGTCGTACGGCGCGATGCGCGCCGAAAAGCCGCAGGCCGGCGGCCGCTTCCTCGAAGACGACGACATCCGGCTGCGCCGTCGCGTGGTCTTCATCGGGACCGAAGTGCAGCGCAAGCTGTTCGGCGCGATTCCTCCGGTGGGCCAGATCATCCGCATCGGCGGCGCGCCGTTCGAGATCGTCGGCGTGATGGAGGAGAAAGTCCAGCTGTCGAACTACAACAGGCCGGACAAGTACTGCGTCTTCATCCCGTGGACGACGATGGGTGGGCTGACGGACAACCGGTACGTCGCGACGTTCGTGTGGCAGGCCATGTCGCCCATGCTCGAGCCGAAGGCGCAGGCTCAGGTGCGCGAGTTCCTCGCCAAGCGCTACCGCTACAACCCCGCCGACGAGCGCGCGGTCAACATGTTCGGCTCCGAGAAGACGAACGAGATCACCAGCGGCATCGTCGGCGGACTCAAGATCGTCCTGACGTTCATCGGCGTGCTGACGCTCATGATCGGCGGCGTCGGCATCATGAACATCATGTTCGTGAACGTGCAGGAGCGCACGCGCGAGATCGGCGTGCGCAAGGCGCTCGGCGCGAAGCGCCGCGAGATTCTGCTCCAGTTCCTTCTCGAAGGACTGGCGACGACGTTCGCCGGAGGCATCACCGGGATTTCGCTTTCGGCCGGTCTCGTCTGGTTGCTCAGCCCGCGTCCGTTCCTCGCCGAGCTCCTCGACGATGCGAGCCGGGTGACGGACATTCATCTCGTGATGTCCGTCCAGCTCGTCGCGGTGACGACGGCGATTCTGATGATCGTCGGACTCGTCAGCGGTCTGCTCCCCGCGATCAAAGCATCCAACTTGGACCCGATTGAGGCGCTTCGCTACGAGTAACTTAGAGTGACCTTACGCTGGCCGGGCTCGTCTAAAGTAGAAGCATGGGGACGCTCTGGTTCGATCTGCGCGACACCCTGAAATCCCTTCGACGATCGCCCGGCTACGCAGTCACCGTCATCCTCACCCTCGCGCTGACGATCGGCGCAACCACCGCCGTGTTCTCGATCGTCGACGGCGTCTTGTTGAAACCGCTCGCGTATCGCGAGTCGCATCGCCTCGTGACGCTGCGCGAGGTCTGGCAGCAGTTCGCCAATAAGGTACCGTCTCTCGAGGTCAACGAGCAGCATTTCGAATACTGGCGCGCGCACGCGCAGTCGTTCGACTCGATGGCGCAGTACATTCCGCTCCCGGCGAATCTCACCGGCAGCGGCGACGCCGCGCAGATCACCGTCGTCCACACCAGCGGGTCGCTGTTCGACGTGCTTCAGGTGCAGGCCTCCATCGGACGGACGGTAACGCCAGACGATGAAGCGTCGAATCGTCCGGCCGTCGCTGTGCTTGGCGACGGGATCTGGCGTCAACGGTTCGGGTCAGATCCAGCGATCGTTGGACGTTCCATCGTGATCGACGGCACGCCGCACACGGTCGTCGGTGTGCTGCCGGCGGCGTTCCAGCTGCCCGTGGGCGCACGGCTGAGCGACAAGCTTGACGCGTTCGTTCCGATCCGGATGGACGAGGAGCGCGTCGGCTGGGTCGGCGATCACAACAACGCCGCGATTGGACGCCTGAAAGCCGGAGTAGATCCGGCCCGCGCGCAAGCCGAGCTCGACGTGCAACAGCGTCAGGTCAGCGTCATGGCGACCGATGCGGCGCATGAGAAGGTGACGCTTTCCAGCTACGTCGCGCCGCTCAGCGAGCGCATCGTCGGCCGATCGCGGCAGGGTCTGTTGCTGCTGCTCGGTGCGATCGCAGCCGTGCTGTTGATCGCCTGCGCGAATCTCGCGAATCTGTCGTTGACGCGCGCGGTTGGGCAGCAGCGCGAGGCCGCCATCCGTGCGGCGCTCGGCGCGAGCCGGACGCGGCTCGCCGCCCGGGCGCTGATCGAACAAACGCTGCTATCCGCTGTTGGCGGCGCGCTCGGACTCTGGGTCGCGTGGGTCGCGCTCGCCGTCTTCGTCCGCACGGCGCCGGTCGATATCCCGCGTGTCAGTGAAGTCGCGATCGACGGGCGCGTGATGGCCTTCGCCGCCCTCGTGTCGATCTTCGCCAGCGTACTCATCGCATTACTGCCGGCGTGGCGGATCGCGAAGAGCGAGCTCCAGGACGCGCTGCGGGCGAGCGGCAAGGCAGCAACGGGCGATCGCGCTGCGACGCGAACGCGCGGCGTCCTGCTTGCGCTGCAGGTCGGGCTGTCGGTCACGCTGCTCGTCGTCACGGCGCTCCTGAGTGTGAGCTTCATCCGGCTGATGAACGTCGATCGCGGCTTCGATGCCGATCGCGTGCTCGCGGTCGGCGTCTCGATGCCCGCGGCCCGGTACGTCGACGACCGCGCGCGACTGGCGGCCTACGATCGCCTGCTCGCCGACGTCCACGCGCTGCCCGGCGTGCAGAGCGCGACGACGTCGTCGATGGTGCCGCTCGCCGGTGAAGGGCAGGTCAACTTCGTCCGCGTCGAGGGCGACACGCGGCCGATGCGTGAGCAGCCGACGGCGAACTTCCGCCTCATCGCGTCGGCGTACTTCAAGACGATGGGCGTGTCCGTGGTCCGCGGACGCGCGTTCACGGACGCGGAACGCGATCCGAATCGCCCCGCGCCCACGCTCATCTCGGCGAGCGTCGCGGCCCGCCTGTGGCCGGGGCAGGATGCGATGGGCAAGCGCTTCAGCCGCGGTCAGCCGGACGAGCAGAACTTCGAAGTCGTCGGTATCGTCGCGGACGCGCGGACGACGTCGCTTGAGGCGGCGCCGCCGCTGATGGTGTACGTGCCGTATTGGTGGCGCAGCCGACCGACGCTGACGCTGCTCGTTCGGACGGCGGGTGATCCATTGGCGCTGATGCCGGGCGTGCGGCGCGTCGTGCGCGACATCGATCCGGAAATCGCACTCGGCCAGGCCCGCCCGCTCGATCAGATCGTGGACGCGGCGTTCGCCGCGCGACGGTATCAGGTGCGCCTGTTCGTCGCTTTCGGCGTGGCGGCGCTCCTGATCGCGATGGTCGGCGTCTATGCGGTGACGGCCTACGGCGTGTCGCGGCGCAGGCGCGAGATGAACATCCGCGTCGCGCTCGGCGCCCAGGCGTCGCAGGTGCTGTCGATGATCGTGCGCCAGGCAAGCGCGCCGATTCTCGCCGGGGTTGCGGCCGGCGCGGCGGGCGCAATTGCGATCGGCGGGATCGTGGCGAGCCTGCTCTTCGACGTGCGCGCGCGCGATCCGATCGTCATCGCGGTCGTCGTCGCGCTCGTCGCGGGCGTCGGTGTGCTCGCCTGTCTGCTCGCCGCGCGTACGAGCCTGTCGCTCAATCCATCAGCGGCGCTACGCGAGGAATAGACCCGTGGCGTCCGCCTTCAGGCGGACGAACGGCATGCGCCCGCATGGGATGAGTCTCTACGAGGGCATTCGCAGCGGAGACGTCCTCGCCGGAAAGCCGCGATGGGGCGGGATCAGGTTTGACGGCATCAAGGGCGCGCCGCCGTCCAATCCCGGATTCTCGTTCGCGCGCGCCCGGTAAGCGAGCTCAACGAGGGGAGGGATCGCCCGTCGTCGCGGCCAGCACGTGGCCGCCGTAGCGCGTTACTCGTGCGCTTCCCGCGAGCGCGAGCACGCCGCACACGATCATCAGCAACGCCGGCGCCGTCGTCGTGCCCGTCGCACGGATCATCGTCGTCGCGACGAGCGGCGCGGTGCCACTGAAGAGCGTGAAGCTGACGTTGAAGACCAGCGCGACGCCGCTGAACCGGATGCGCGTCGGAAACAGATCGGTCAGCAGGCACGCGAACGATCCGTTCGTCAGGCCGGCCGTGAGCCCCGCCAGCGTCAGGAGCAGCGTCAGGTTCATCGCGCGCGCGTCGAGCGCCGCGTAGAAGGGCACGGCGAGGACCGTCAGCAGCGTCACGCCCAGCCGCAGCAGATAGCGCGGGGGCAGGCGATCGCCCAGCCAGCCGGTTGCGAGAATCCCGAGCGCGGACGCGATTACCCCGACGGTCTGCGAGAAGACGGCCTGGCGCGGATCGTAGTGGAGCACGCCCGCGAGATACGCCGGCAGGTGCGAGAAGAAGAGCCCGTTGAAGCCGGCCGTGCCGGCGAGCAGCGCGCAACCGACTACAACGGGCGTCGCATGCGTTCGCAGCAGCTCGCGGAAGGGCTGGTGCGACGCCAGGCTGCGCATGCGCGTGAACTCGGGCGACTCTTCGAGCGATCGCCGCAGCACGAAGCTCAGGATGCCGCCGAGGCCGCCGATGACGAACGCGATGCGCCACGCGTAGATCGGCACGGCCGCCGGCGTCAGCAGCGTGCGCAGCGAAAGGGAGACCCCGGTCGCCGCGGCGACGCCCATCGTCACGCACGCGAACACAACACCGCACACGAACGGCGCGATCCGAGGCGCGGTTTCGACGACGTACGTGAGCGCGCCCGGCAGCTCGCCGCCGAGACAGAAACCCTGAATGATGCGCAGCGCGACCATCAACGCGCTGGCCGACGCGCCCCATTGCGCGTGCGAGGGGACGAGCCCCATGCCGAGCGTCGCGCCGGACATCACGAACACCGAAAACAGGAACACGCGACGCCGGCCGTAGCGGTCGCCGTAGTGGCTGAGGATGATGCCGCCGAGCGGCCGCGCGAGGTAGCCTGCGGCGAACGCTGCGAACGACGCCATCAATGACACGAGCGGCGAAGTGCTGGGAAAGATGGCGTCGGCGATGTCGCGCGCGAAGATGCCGAAGACGACGAAGTCGTAGAACTCGAGCGTGCCGCCGAGGCTCGCGAGCAGCACGATGCGCCAGCCGGCGCCCGTGATGCCATCACGTGAAGGGGAGGACGCCGCGGCGTCGGCAAAGTCGGACATGCGGCTAATCGATCTCTTCTCCCTCGAGCGGCGACTTCGCTCGAATCGGGGGACCGTCTTGCGAGGCGGCCCACCCCGCTTCACCTCGCAAGCGTCCCGAGCTCCTGCCACGGGCCGGTTGACCAGTATCTCCGTGCCGCTCCGGAAGGTGAAGGAAGAACATACAACAACGTTGATCCGATCTTCTCGTCGAGCAGACCGTAGCCGATTGGATGCCAGACGAACTCTTCAGCGGCACGCTTGCTCGTAAACGCGAGCACGCGGGGACCATATCGTTCGATCCTGGCACGCAGTCCATCGCGGTCGAAATGTTCGTCGCGAAGGACGTCGTCCGATCCTGAGATCGTTTTCGCCAGATCAGTGAGGCCCAGACCGTACTGCGTGATGCATTCGTACTCTTCTGGCCGCAGCTGGCGCGGCGTGAGTCCGACGCGAAACAGCGTGGGCCAGAACGCGTTGCCCGGTCCCGCATAGTACGCCTGACGCCGAGCCGATGCGGCGCCAGCCGCCGTGCCGCAGAACACAATGTGAAGGCCCGGGGCCAGGACATCGCGCAGGACGTTCCTCATCCGCTTGAGTGCGACCACACGGCTACCTGAACCGAACGACGAGCACCACCGCGCCGATGCCGACGCCGAGCGGCGGCGAGCTCGTGAGCGGCTGTTCGTCGTCAGACCCAATTCCCCGGCCTCACGGTCCCGCGCCTTGAGAAACGCGCACTCCCGCCTCGTCGTCCTGGTTTCTCTTTCGAGCACGTACGCCGGGAGTCGCGATCTACTGACCCTCGACCAGAATGAACTGCGCGCTCGCGGCGCCTTCGCGCAGTTTTCTCGCGGCCTGATATTCCGGCGACTTGTAAAACTCCTGCGCGCGCTCGAAGCTGGGGAATTCGACGACGACGACGCGGCTTCTGGCCGGCGGACCTTCGAGCGTCACCATCCGTCCGCCTCGCGCGATGAAGCGGCCTCCGAACTTCGCGATGACGTCCGGCGATACCTTCATGTACTCGCCGTACCGCTGTGGGTTGGTCACGTCGACCTGGACGACGATGTACGCTTTCTTCGTCCCGTCCTGAACCGCCCAGACGCTGCCTGCGGCGAGCCCGATCACTGTCGCGGCGATGCCTAACTTCTTCATCATCATCGAGTCCTCCATCTCAGGCGACGGTGCGATCAGACGTCGCGCTTGAAATCGCCCACGCTCCCCCCAGGGCCGCAGCCGCGGGCACATATCCCAGACCAACGGAGAAAGCCGTCAACACCGCGAACACCAACAGGAGCACGGCGCCGCCGCCTAACGCCGCGGACCATTTCATCGCCGCTGCCAAGAACGCCAGACCGGCGAGTACAACCGGGATCACAAGCGGGACAGGCCCGGACAGCTCTTTGAACGAACGCGATCGCACGAGTGCCGTCGATCTTGTGGTTGGCGCTGGGCTGGAAGCCTGAGATACCACACTGCTGCTCTCCATGTGTTGTTCAACTACTTGGACAGGAGTGACCCACAGCCAGTAACCAAACCCAACGCACCAGAGCCACGCGGCGCCGGCAAGAAGTAGTGGCATTGAGCGTGATCTCGGAGTCATTTACAAGGGCGCATGTCGTACGGCGCGGATGATCGAGTCAGCTGAGAGATCGACGTCTTTTTCCGTTGTTGACCAGTTGGACACCGAGATCCGCATCGCGTCCATCCCGTGCCACCGCGTGCCGCCGAGCCAGCAGACGCGCTCGTCCTGTACGCGCTTCAGCGCCTCGCGCGTCGCGGCGTCGGCATCGCCATCGGTCGCTCGGCGGAAGCCTCTCGCGACGTCCGCCGCCGGCTCGACGCGGACGAGCACCTGATTGAGCACGACGTCGTTGAGAATGCGGATCGACGGCTCCGCACTCAGCCGATCCGCGAATCGCCGCGCGAGACGGCAGCAGCGCTCGATCATATCGGCGACGCCGCTCCGGCCGAGCGATCGCAGCGCCGCGTAGATCGCGAAGCCGCGCCCGCGGCGGGAGGACTCGGGCGTCCAGTCCATCGCCTCGCGCGGCTCGTCGCCCGATCGCATCAAGTACGCCGCGCTGAAACTCATCGCGGCGCGATGCGCGGCCGGATGCGCGACGAACACCAGCCCCGAGTCGTACGGCACGTTCAGCCATTTGTGCGCGTCGGTCGCCCACGAGTCCGCGCGCCCGACGCCGGCGACGTGATGTGTGAGCGTGGGGCTCGCGGCGGCCCAGAGGCCGAATGCGCCGTCGACGTGCACCCACGCGTCGTGCACGTGCGCGAGATCGACGATCGTCTCGAACGGATCGAACGCGCCGGTGTTCACGTTGCCTGCCTGCGCGCACACAATCGTCGGTCCGCTGCCCGACGCCAATGCCGTGGCGAGCGCCTCCGGCTGCATGCGCCCTTGGCCATCCACGTCGACCCGCTCGACCTGGCTCGTGCCGATCCCCAGATACCGCAACGCGCCCAGGACCGAGACGTGGACTTCGTCGCCGACGAGAACGCGAAGCGGCGGCGCGCCCTGCAACCCGTCCGCCTCGACGTCCCAGCCCGCGCGACGCAGTATCTCGTGACGAGCGGCCGCGAGCCCGGTGAAGTTCGCCATGTGACAGCCGCTCACGAAGCCCACGCTGGCGGACGCCGGCACGCCAAGGAGGTCGCGCAGCCAGGCCCCCGCCACTTCCTCGACGACGGCGCCGGCCGGCGACATGACGAACAGACCGACATTCTGATCCCAGGCCGCCGTGAGCCACTCGGCCGCGACCGTCGCCGGCAGCGCGCCGCCGGTCACGAATCCGAAATATCGCGGACCGGTCGTGGCGACGAGTCCCGGCTCCGCGGCGCGGGCGAGCGCGTCGATGACGGCGATCGGTTCGATGGGATTGGCAGGAAGGGCGCCGCCAAGCGCGGCGCGAAGCTCGTCGAGCGTCGCCGTCGGCCAGACCGGACGATCGCCGCGCGACGCGATGTACGCGCGCGCGATCGCTAACGCGCGGTCGAGAGGGTCTTCGTCAGCCACGTCACGATTGCCTGAGTTACTGCCGGACTGACGGTCTTGTCTTTCAGCGAGCCGTACTCGTCGACTTCGCCCGTGGTCGCCGGCACGAGCAGGTGGTTCACGCCGGGCACCTTCACCGTCTCGACCGGCGGCGCGTTCTTCCGCTTGCGCGCCAGCGCCTCGAGCTTGTCGGCATTCGACGGCTCCACCTGCGTGTCGAGCTCGCCCTGCACGATCAGGATCGGCTGCCGGACATCGGGCATGACCTTCGCGGGGTCGTTCGCGAGAATGCTCTGGAACTCCGGGTTGTCCACCTGGCGGCGGACGACTTCCTTGGGCAGCGCCTCCCAGCCCTTGCCGGACAGCACGGCTTCGTGAATCCGCTTCTGCAGGTCGACCTTCGCCTGCCGCTCTTCAGCCGACAGCTTCAAGCGATCGAGTGCGTGCGCCTGCTGCGCAAGGATGAGCTCCGCGCCCGTGACGCCGTTGGTGGCGAGCAGGCCGACGGCCGCGATCGCCTTGTCCTTGACCGCCGCCAGCAGCGCGACGGCGCCGCCTTCACTGTGGCCGATGACGACGATCTTCTTCTTGTCGACGTCCTTGCGTTTCGACAGCCACTGAACCGCGGCGCGCGCGTCCTCGGCGTAGTCCGTGAGCCCGGCCGCCTCCGCGCGTCCGCCGCTCTGGCCGATGCCGCGCTTGTCGTAGCGCACCACGATGAAGCCCGCAGTGGCGATGGCGTCCGCGAGCTGGCCGAGCACGGGGACCCCGAAGGCCACGCCGTCGCGATCCATCGCGCCGCTGCCGCCGACAAGCACGACGGCGGGCAGAATCTTCGCCGTTGTCGACGTTTGAATCGGCCGTGAGAGCGTCCCGGCGAGGACGAAGCCGTTCGCGGGGATCTTCGCCGGCTCGTCGTTCGGCCGAGACACGGCCACGCTGCGCGAGGACACGGCCGCGACGTCCTGCCGGACGACGTCGAGTCCCTGCGCGATCACGCTGAAACGCACCATCCGGCCGCTCTCGTCAGTCCAGAGTTCGCCATCAAGCGGCGCCCCCGGCAGAATCAATGTGATCTGCGTCCGCCGCGCGTTGATCAGCCGGGCGGTCGTCTGTATCGGCGCCGCCGCCGATTCGCCAACGCGGATCGCGAACGACAATTGCGCCGGGCTGTAAATCGGGATGTCCGCGCCGGCGGCCGCCGTCTGCAGTCGAGCGGCGACGGCTTCGTACGGTCCGAAGAAATTGCTGGCCATGACGACGAGCGCGTTCGAATCGATCGTGTCGATCTTCTGCGTCGTCTGATCGTTCGCGACGATGTCGTTGGTCGCCTTCGTGCCTTCAATGAGGGTGTGGATGCTCTGTGCCTGCCCTCGTGCCGTCCCGTCGTACGTGAATTCGAACGGATGCCCCTCGGCGTTGTAGCGCACCTGGAGGCGCCGCGCGACGAGGTCGACGGGCGGGCCGAGCCGGCCGGTGCTGGTGATGCTCCAGCCGTCGGCGCTGCGCGCGACAGTGACGGTCTCCGAACCGATGGGAACCGAGCGGACGAAGATCGCGAACGTCGCTTCGCCCGGGACAAGCGGCAACGGCCCTTGCGCGCCTTGCGGCACTGGCACCTGCGCCAGCACGGCGTGCGGCGCGGTGAGCGCCAGCGTCGCCAGAAGCGCGCGGATAGAATGGGCCAGGCGCATACGTAAGAATACCATTATGGTTCCCGCCGCCTTTCTCCCGCGCGCGCACGTCGGCCGCATCGTCGTGTCCGGCGCGGACCGCGCCACGTATCTGCAGGGTCTGCTGACGAACGACGTCGTGGCGCTGAAGGCCGGGCAGGGCTGCTATGCCGCGTACCTCACGGCGCAGGGCCGCATGATCGCGGACGTTCATGTCTATGAGCTCGGCGACGTCATGCTGGTCACGACGGCGCGCGAGGTGACGGACACCGTGCTCGCGAAGTTCGATCAGTTCATTTTTTCCGAAGATGTCCAGCTCGGCGACGTGACGGAGACATTCTCACAGCTCGCCGTCGTCGGCGCCGATGCTGCGCGCGTGGTCGCGGCCGTCATTCCCGATCTTTCAATCGAACGGTTGAACGCGCTGCCCGAGCACGGCAACGCGCGCGTGCAATTTGCCGGCAGTCCCGCAATCGTCACGCGCGTGACCGACACCGGCGAGCCGGGCTACGACGTGTTCGTCGCCCGCGGACACGCGGAGTCGCTCGCTTCAGCGGTCGCCGCGGCCGGCGCGGTCCCGATGGACGACGACACGGCCGAGGCCGTCAGAATCGAAGCCGGCGTGCCGCGTTTCGGCCGCGACATGAACGAAGAGACGATACCGCTCGAGGCCGGCATCGAGTCACGCGCGATCAGCTTCACGAAGGGCTGTTACGTCGGCCAGGAAGTGATCGTCCGCGTCAGAGACCGCGGGCACGGGCGCGTGGCGCGCAAGCTCGTGGGGCTGACGCTGGAGGGCGATCGCGTGCCGGCGTCGGGCGCGGCGATCCGCGCCGGCGATCGCGAGATCGGCCAGGTGACGAGCCGCGCGTTGTCGCCGGCCCTGAAGCGACCGATCGCGCTCGGGTACGTGCATCGCGATTTCGTCGAGCCAGGAACGACGGTGACAGTCGACGGCATCCGCGCGGTCGTGACGTCGCTGCCATTTGTGAATGTGTAGGCCGGGTCCTGTGGACCCGGCGCTGTGGCGGGTCCGAAGGACCCGCCCTACCTGGTACGCAGTTTTTCGATCAACTCTTTGTCGGCGGGCGGAAATTCCAGTTTCGCCAGCTCCTCACGGCGGACCCATTGCATCGCCTGACCTTGCTGCGGCCGCGGATCGCCGAGTAACTCGCACGCGAAGAAGTGCAACTCAACGCGCCGCTCCGGGTACGTGTGCGCAACCGTGAAGACTTCATCACCGACGCGCGCGTCGACGTCGAGCTCCTCGCGCAGCTCGCGTCGCAGGCAGGCGACGAGCGGCTCGCCCGGATCGCACTTGCCGCCGGGGAACTCCCAGCAGCCTTCGAGGTGAACGCCTCGCTGCCGTCGCGTGACGAGAAATCGCCCGTCGCGCTCGATTACGGCTGCCGTGACTACGATTGTTTCCTGAGCCACGTGCAGTCTTTGCGCATCGGGCACACGAGACATTTCGGATTTCTCGCGACGCAGATCATCGCGCCGAAGTCCATCAGCGCCTGATTGAAATCGAAGACGTGGCGCGACGGCACGAGCGTCGCCGACAGCGTCCAGAGATGCTTCGTCATGGCGTGGCTCTTGGGCTCGCCCTTGCCGACAAAGACGCGGAAGAGCACGCGCGCGACGTTGGTGTCGAGGATGGCGGCGCGCTCGCCGAACGCGAAGCTTCGAATCGCGCCGGCGGTGTACGCGCCGATGCCCTTGAACGACAGCAGCGTCTCCTCGTCCGACGGCAGCTCGCCGCCGTACCGCGCCACGGCTTCACGGGCGATGCTCTGCAGCCGCCGCGGACGGATGTTGTAGCCGAGCGGACGCCAGGTCTTCGTCACTTCGTGCTCGGGCGCCGACGCGAGCACGTGCATCGACGGGTACTTCTCCAGCCACTCGGCGTACTTCGGCAGCACGCGATCTACTTGCGTCTGCTGGAGCATGATCTCGGAGACCAGGATGTGGTACGGGTCACCGGTCTTGCGCCACGGCAGGTCCCGGCCGTGACGGCGGTACCACGTCAGCAGGCGCTGGCGGAATCGTCGCCGCGCCGGTGGCGCGGGGATCGGCAGCGGCCGCGCCTTTTTCTTGGCCATATAATTGGACGCCGTGAAACTCTACACGCGCACCGGAGACACGGGCGAGACGTCGCTCTTCGACGGCACGCGCACCACGAAGGATGACCCGCGGGTCGACGCCTACGGCGAGGTCGACGAGCTCAACGCCTGGCTCGGCCTCGTCCGCGCGTCAGGTCTCGATGCCGCGCTCGATGCCGAAGTCCTCCATCTCCAGCGCGACCTCTTCGCGCTGGGCGCTCAGCTCGCAGATCCCGCCGACACGCTCGCGCCGCGCGTGACGAAAGCCGTGATCGCCGACGCCGACGTGACGCGACTCGAGCAGCTGATCGATCGGCTCGAAGAAGAACTGCCGCCGCTGCGCCGCTTCATCCTCGCCGGCGGCACGCCCGCCGGCGCCGCCATTCACGTGGCGCGGACCGTCTGCCGCCGCGCCGAACGCCGCATGGTCGCGCTCAGCCCGCCCGTCGATCCCGTGCTGATTCGCTACGTGAATCGTCTGTCCGATCTGCTGTTCGTCCTCGCGCGGGTCGTCAACACGCGCGGCGGCGCGGCTGAGACGGAATGGTGACGCCAGTGGTAGACGAGTAGGGCGGGGGCGTTTGTCCCCCCCGCCCCGGCCCGGGGCGAAAACAACCCGCCGAAACAAAAAACC
>Ga0326726_10003581_pt1 | contig 14241 bp, 10 predicted proteins | sample MHFenrmetagenome_2_FD_207603 | JGI IMG/M metagenome (GOLD analysis project Ga0326726, IMG submission 207603) | Lab enriched peat soil microbial communities from Michigan Hollow, Ithaca, NY, United States - MHF15MN | ecosystem: Environmental > Terrestrial > Soil > Wetlands > Peat | place: USA... | reverse complement strand
GTGGGTGTATCCGCTCGGGCGCAATACGACGACCGGCAGTCTCACCGGCGGCTCCGAGACGACGCCGATCGCGATCGCCGGGACGTTGTTCGTCACCGCGGCCGACCGCGTCGTCGCGTTACGGGCCGACACCGGTCAAGAGCTGTGGCGATATGTGGTCGACGGCGGCTCGCCCTCACGGCGCGGGCTCGCGTATTGGCCCGGAGAGCGCGACGCTCCGGCACGGGTATTCTTCACGGCCGGCCGCCGCTTGATCGCGCTCGACGCGGCGACCGGACACAAAGTGCCCGCGTTCGGCGGCACGGGCGAGATCGAGATGCCGGTCGTCTACAACGGCGCGCCGACTCGCTTCGAGAATCTGCTGATCGTCGGCTCGAACACCCCGCCCGGCGGAGTGCGCGCGTTCGACGCGCGCACGGGCGCACCTGTGTGGGTGTTCGACGCCGTGCCGCAACCCGACGAGCCCGGGCGCGAGACATGGGGAGGTCGCTCCGCCGCGAGCGCGAGCGTGGTCGACTGGTCGTTCTCGTTCACGATCGACGTCGACCGCGCGCTGCTCTATGTGTCGCTCGCGGGCCCGGCTCCGGACGACGGCTTCGGCGGCGATCGGCCCGGCATCAACCTCTATGCGAACTCCGTCGTCGCGCTCGACGCGCGCAGCGGCGAACGCCGCTGGCACTTTCAGACGGTGCACCACGATGTCTGGGATTACGACTTGCCCGCGCCGCCCGCGCTGCTCGACGTCGCGATCGGCGGCGCGACCGTCCCTGTGCTCGCGCAGGCGAGCAAGAACGGCTACCTCTATGTCCTCAATCGCGTAACCGGCGAGCCCGTGTTCGGCATAGAGGAGCGGCCGGTGCCCGCGAGCGACGTGCCGGGCGAGCGCTTGGCGCCGACGCAGCCGATCCCGCTGAAGCCGCCGCCGATCGCGCGTGTCGCCTATGCGCCCGAAGACCTCGTGACGCGCGACGACACGACGGCCACGCATGCGGACTTCTGCCGCGCGCTGCGCGAACGCGGCGGCGGGCTGCAGAGCTCAGGGCCGTTCACGCCGTACCGTTTTCGCGCGGAAGGCAGGCCGCCGCGCACGACGCTCATTTTCCCGGGTTCTCTCGGCGGCGCAAATTGGGGCGGCGCCGCGGCGGACCCGACGCTCGGCTTCGTGTTCGTGAACACGTCCGACGTCGGCAGCCTCGGTTGGCTCGAGGCGGTGGCGGACGACGCCGCGTCGGCGGGGGAAAGCACGGAGGACACCGCGCGCTACCGGCGCGCGAGCGCGCTGGCCGGTCCGCTCGCGCACTTTTGGTGGGCCGGCGCCGTGTCGGACGACGCGGGCGCGGGCGAGCGCGCGTGGCCTTGCCAAAAGCCCCCGTGGGGACAGCTCGTCGCGGTCAACGCCGGGAGCGGCGAGATCGCTTGGGCTGTTCCGCTCGGCGTCACCGAGCAGCTGCCCGAAGCCAAACGGCGGACCGGCCGCGTGAATCTCGGTGGGCCGATCGCGACCGCGGGCGGGCTCGTCTTCATCGGCGCGACGAACGATCGGCGCTTTCGCGCCTTCAACTCGCGGACCGGCGCAGAGCTCTGGGTTGCGAAGCTCGAGCTCAGCGCACACGCGGTTCCGATCAGCTATCTCGGCCCGGACGGCAAGCAATACGTCGCGATCGTCGCCGCGGGCGCGAGCGCGATCGACGGCGGCGAGTCGCCGGAAGCGCAGGCGCTCGTCGCGTTCGCTTTGCCGTGACGCTTAGGCTAAGCGGCCGCGCGTGTCAGTCGACCGTCGTGCCGCGGAACGGGTACTCGCCGGCCGCTTTGCGTAGAATCGAACTCGGCGCTCGCCAACGCGCGGCGCGCACTTAGGAGCATGCAGATGGCGAATCTCGAAGAAAAAGTCAGGTCCGGCCGATTCGTGATCACGGCGGAGATCGTGCCTCCGTTGTCCGCGGCGCCGGCCAAGCTCCTCGCAGAAGCCGAGCTACTCAAAGGCAAAGTCGACGCGATCAACGTGACCGACGCGGCCGCGGGTAAGACGTCGATGAGCAGCTTTGCGGCCGCCGCGATCCTCGCGGCGAACGGCTACGAGCCGATCCTTCAAGTGACCTGCCGCGACCGCAATCGCATCGCGCTCGCGGGCGATTTGATCGGGGCCGCGGCGCAAGGAATCCGGAATCTGCTGATCTTGAAAGGCGACGACCCGAAGGGCGGCGACCAGCCCGACGCGAAGCCCGTGTTCGACCTCGAATCCGGACAGCTGCTCGCGCTGGCGCGTGATTTGCGCGACAAAGGTGAGCTGCCGTCGGGCCGCAAGGTCGAGCCGCCGCCGCGCTTCTTCCTCGGCGCGGCCGACGTACCGCGCCGGCCCGACGCCAACTGGAAGCCCGGTCCACTGCTCGCGAAGATCGAAGCCGGCGCCGGTTTCGCGCAGACGCAGTTCGGCTTCGATCTCGACGTCGTGCGCGCGTACATCGGCCGGCTGCGCGACGAGGGGATTACCGACAAGCTCGGAGTGATCATCGGCGTCGGTCCGATCCGGTCCGCGAAGTCGGCGCGCTGGATGAACGAGAACCTGTTCGGTGTGCACGTGCCCGACGCGACGATCCAGCGGCTCGAGAGCGCGAAGGACCAGGCCGCGGAGGGGCGCGCGATCTGCGCCGAGCTGATCGCCGGCCTGCGCGAGATCCGCGGCGTCGCAGGCGCGCACGTGATGGCGCCCGCACAGGGTCCCGAGGCGATTGCGCAGGTGCTCGGCTGAGTGCGAGCCTATCTCTCGACTGGCGGGCGCGCCGTGCGCCCGACACCGCGACAAAGACAACGATGACGGGGGAATAGCATGGCTTCTAAACGCGCGACGGCGGTCACGCCCGAAGCGATCGGCAACGTGCGCTGCGCCAAGCCGCAGACCGGCGACGAGTATCTCGAATCGCTGCGCGACGGCCGCGAGGTCTATATCTACGGCGAGCGCGTCACGGACGTCACTTCGCATCCGGCGTTCCGCAACACCGCGCGCATGACCGCGCGCCTGTTCAACGCTCTGCACGACCCGGCGCGGCGCGACAAGCTCTTGCTGCCGACCGACACCGACGGCAAGGGCAAGACGCACGCGTTCTTCAAGGCGCCGAAGACCGTCGAGGAATCGGTCGCGGGACGCGACGCGATCGCCGAATGGCAACGGATCACGTACGGCTGGATGGGCCGCTCGCCCGACTACAAGGCCGCGTTCTTGGGCACTCTCGGCGGCAACGCGGAGTTCTACGCGCCGTTCGAGGCGAACGCGAAGCGCTGGTACACGTTCTGCCAAGAGCGCGTGCCATTCGTGAACCACGCGATCATTCATCCGCCCGTGGATCGGGACAAGCCGCCGGATCAAGTAGCCGACGTTTGCGTGCACGTCGAGCGGGAGACGGACGGCGGCATCTACGTCTCGGGCGCCAAGGTCGTCGCGACGGGCTCCGTGCTCACGAACTTCACGTTCATCGCGCACCACGGGCTGATCCCGCTGAACGACAAGAAGTTCGCGCTCGTGTTCATGGTGCCGACGAACGCGCCCGGAGTGAAATTCCTATGCCGCACTTCGTACGAGATGACCGCGACCGTGATGTCGAGCCCGTTCGATCAGCCGCTCTCGTCGCGACTCGACGAGAACGACGCGGTGTTCATCATGGACAACGTGTTCGTGCCGTGGGAGAACGTGTTCGTCTACGCGGACGTCGAGAAGGCGAACAACTTCTTCCCGCGCACCGGATTCTTGCCGCGCTTCGTCGTGCACGGCTGCACGCGGCTCGCGGTCAAGCTCGACTTCATCGCGGGCCTTCTGCTCAAGGCCGTCGAGGCCGCGGGCACGAAAGACTATCGCGGTGTGCAAGCGAACGTCGGCGAAGTCATCGCATGGCGCAATATGTTCTGGGCGCTGACGGAAGCGATGGTCCGCGACCCGCGGCCTTGGAAAGGCCAGTACCTGCTGCCGAACAACGACGCCGGCAGCGCGTACCAGGTGCTCGCGACGATCGCGTACACGAAGATCAAGTACCTGATCGAGCAGACGGCGGCGTCCGGATTGATCTACCTAAACTCACACGCACGCGACTTCAGCAATCCGGACATCCGCCCGTACATCGATCGCTACATGCGCGGCAGCAACGGCTACACGGCCGAGCAGCGAATCAAGCTCATGAAGCTCTTGTGGGACTGCCTCGGCACGGAGTTCGGTGGACGACACGAGCTGTACGAGATCAACTACAGCGGTAGCACAGAAGAGATTCGCCGCTACGCGCTGTTCGGTGCCATGGGCAACGGCAACGCGGCCAAGTTCAAGGGCTTCGCGGAGCAATGCATGGCCGAGTACGACTTGGACGGCTGGACGGTGCCCGACCTGATAAACCCGGACGACTTGTCGCTGCACAAGCGGCGCAAGTCGCGGGCGACCGCAAAGAAGGCGAGCGCGAAGCCGAAGCGGAAGAAAGGTGGCTAGAACATGCGGTGGTTGACACACGGTTTGCTGGCGCTCGGCTCGCTGCTCGTCGGCGCTGCGGCGTTCGCTGCGGACTTCTCGGGCACTTGGAACATCAGCTCGAAGGTCGGCGACAACCCGGTCTCGATCCAATGCACGCTCGTGCAGCGCGACAACGCGTTGACCGGGACGTGCAAGCCCGCGCAATTCGATCCGAGTACCACGACCGGGACGGTCAGCGGCACGAAGGCGACCTGGGGCTACGATGTCGTGTTCGACGGCAACCAGAACCACGTCGAGTACGAGGCGACGCTCGGCACTGATGGGACGCTGACCGGCACGCTGCACCTCGGCCCAACGCCGACGCCGTTCACCGCGGTGAGGTAATAGGCCCACCATCTCGCGCACCACATAACCCCATTGGTGGGACGGACTTCGCAGGATCAGGCGCTCACGTTTGACTTGGCGGGCTCGAGCTTGGACACTCCGGCGCCGAGATTTTCGATATGGAGATCGATTCCATGCGCTCAGCACGTTGTCGCGTAGCGGCCACTAGTCTTTTCTCTTCGTTCATCTTGGCGGCTTGCGGCGGCGGCGGCGGCGGCGGCGGCGGTGCCGGGGGCGGTGGCGGCCCCCCAATGATCACGCCGACGTCATTCCCGGTCGGCGGCACCGTGACCGGCCTCGTGTCGTCCGGGCTCGTGCTGCAGAACAACGGCGGCGAGGAAGTCACGATCGGATCGGGCGCCAGCGCGTTCACGTTCCCAACGGTAGTTCCAAACGGCGGCACTTACTCCGTCTCGATCAAGACCCAGCCGAACATCGGCCCGCTCCAGGTCTGCACCGTCACGAACGGCGACGGCAACATAGCGGGCGCGACGGTCACGAGCGTCACCGTGACCTGCGTGACGAAGACCGCGAAGTTTCTCTACGTGCCCAACCAGAGCGCGAACACCGTGAGCGCGTACATGATCGACGCGAGCACGGGCACTCTCGCGGCCGTTGCGGGCTCGCCGTTCGCGACCGAGCCGACTCCTCGCTTCGTGACCGCCGAGCCGAGCGGCAAGTTCGTGTATGTCACGACTCTCGGCTCCTCGACCAGCCCGCCGCGAATCTCGGGCTTCGCGCTGAACGGCACGAGCGGAGCACTCACGGCGCTCGCCGACTCGCCGTTCGATCTCGGCGGATCGACGCCGCCGGCGGCCGGCAGCCTGTTTATTACGGCGCCCGCGCTGAATCCGGCGGGCGCGTTCGGCTACCTGTCGGTTTGGAATCCGCCTCCGACTCCGACCGCGCAGCTTTACGGTGCGACGATGGACGCGACGAGTGGCGATCTCGCCGACATCGCCGGGACGCCGCTGCCCGTCGGCTATGAAGCGCAGAGCCCGGTCTTCGATCCGACCGGCAAGTTCGCGTTCCTCGCTAGGGATACGTCGCCGAACTCCAGCGGCGAGATCATGACCTTCAACGTGAGCTCGCCTTCCGGTGTGCTCACTCCGAGCGGCACGCCGGCCTCGACAGGCGGGAACAGGCCGATCGCCGCTGCAACTCCCGACGGTAAGTACGTCCTCGCGTCGAACGCGGCGTCGGGCACGTTCGTCGTCATGGCCGTGGACTCGGCCGGCACGGTCTCGATGGTCGGCTCGCCGGTCGTCACCGGGGCCGCCGGCACTGCCCCCGGTGTCCCAATCTACACGCGCCGCCTCGGCGTGGTTTATCTCGCCAACGCGCCGCTCGTCGGCGGCTCCACGCCTTCGCTCGCTGCCTACCGCGTCGACGGCGCGACCGGTGCGCTCACGATGCTCGCGGGCTCGCCGTATGACTCGAAAGGCGCGACGCTGTTTCCGATGCCGCATCCGTCGGGCAAGTTCCTGTATCAGGTCAACGGTTCGACCGTGCAACGCTACTCGCTCGACCAGGCGACCGGTGTGCCGACACTGCTCGGGGATGTGACCACGCCGGCCGATCCTCCGGGGTTCCTGGTGCCCGACCCGTCCGGTCGCTATGTCTACGTTACGAGCGGTGTCGGGGGCAGCGTATCGTCCTACTCCGTTGACCAAACGACGGGCGCGTTGACGCTCGTGAATACGGTCGCGGCCGGGGCCGGCGCGTTCTTCCCGCAGCCGGTTGGTCTGCAGTAGACGGGCGCGCGCTAGGCGCTTTGGGGCGCCGGCGCGGCTGGCACGGCGGCATCCGCGCCGACGACGTAGCGATACCTCGGCATCATCACGAGCAAGACGGCGGACGCCGCCAGTACGCCTGCCGCCGCGTAAAGGGCGGCGTGGTAGTTGCCGTACGAGTCGTGCAAGCGCGCAAACGCGTTGATGCCGATGCCGGAGCCGAGATAGAACACGCCGAAGATCACGCCGTAGATTCGCCCGTACGCGACGCTGCCGTAGTAGCGTTTGATCAGGAACGCGAGCACGTCGAACTCCGCGCCGAGCAGGAAGCCGACCAATAGGGCGCTGATGTAGCCGAGCTCCGGATGCGTCGCATACAAGAGGCACGCGATGGCACCGCCGACCGACACGGTCATCATCACTCGCGGCGCGAACACGTGATCGATCACGAACCCGACCGCGACGCGCGCGAACAGCAGGCCTAGGCCGAAGGTCGTCGCGAGCGTGGTCGTCTCGGCCGCACTCCAGCCGGCATCGCGAAGCAGCGCGACTTGTTGGCTGCTGAGGCTCGTTGCGGTGAGGCCGAGCAGGAAGAACACGACGTTGAGCAGCAAGAACGTGCGGTCGCGCATTGCCTGATCGAACGGTATGCCGAAGGACCGCTTCGCGGCTCGCTGCTTCACCGCGGCGGCGTCCGCGGCGGACGGCTCGCGCAGGCAAAATGCGACGATCGGCCAGCTCACGAGCACGACGAGCACGGCCAGCGCGAGCAGCGCATACCGCCAGTTGTAGTGCGCGATCATGGGGCCGATTACGAGGATCGGCAGCAGCGTGCTGCCGAGGCCGATGCCGGCGTTCGCACAGCCGAGCGAGAGCCCGAGCTTGCGATCGAACCACGGCGTGACGGCTTGCAGATAGGCGATCGGCCACAGCCCGACGCCGAGCACGGGCGTGAGCCCCCAGAGCACGTAGTAGACGAGCTGATTCGGCGGCGTGAAATAGAGCGCCGCGAGGCTCAGGCCGAACAACGGAATCGACGTGAGAATCACGCGGCGCGGGCCGAACCGGTCGACGAGGAAGCCCTGGAGCGGCGACATCAGAACGACCATGTACGCGACGATCGTGAATGCGAACGAAACGTCGGCGCGGCTCCAGTGGAACTCGTTCTGGATCGGCGGGATGTACAAACCGCTAGTGAGCGTCGAGATCACGCTCGGGCCGAACGCGAGCCCGACCGTGGCGCCCAAAGTCGTGAGAATGCCGGAGCGCGTGGCCTCCGAAGTCTGTACCGTCGCTGCCATGTTTAGCGCTCCCCCCGGATCGCCGTTGGTCTTGTCGTAGCTCCTGCCGTCTTTCGGTCGAAATGCGCTCTGCTTGCAAGTCTCCTTGCGCGAGCTAGGGCAACGCGAACACGAACAGTTGGTTGCCGATGCCCGGATGCAGCTCCGGGCTCAGGCGGGCGAGCCCGTATGCGAGGCCCGAGCCGCCCGTGCTGATCGCGACGTATTGCTTGCCGCCGACGGAGTAGGTCACGGGATAGCCGTTTACCGCGGCGCCGAGGTTGATGTCCCAGAGCACCGCGCCCGTCTTCTGATCGAACGCGCGGAAGTGTCCGTTCACGTCGCCGCCGAAGAGCAGGCCGCTGCCGGTCGACGTCAGCGACAACATGCCCGCGCGCTGCTCGTACTTCCACTCGGTCTTGCCCGTTGCGACGTTGATCGCCTGCAGCGTGCCGACGTTCTTCTCGCCCGGCGAGATCTCGATCTTCGAGCTGAAGCGGTAGAGGCTGTTCTCGTTCGGGTCGAGCGTGCGCTCGCCCGACGTCTCCTGCATGCACGTGTTCTGCAGCGGGTAGTACATCGTGCCGGTGAGCGGGCTGTATGTGCCGGCCGGATAGTTCTTGCCGCCCGACGTGCTCGGGCAGACGAGCTTCGTCTGATTCGGCGCGGTGAACAGCGTCTCGGGGTTCACGGTCGCGGCGCCCGACTCGACGTTGATGTTCGAGATCACGTTCTGCGGCGTCGTCTCGCGCGCCCAGAGGAACTTGCCCGTGTCCGCGTCGAGCGTGTAGACGATGCCGGTCTTGCCCGGGATGCCCGTGATCACGCGCTTCGTCTCGCCCTGATGCAGGCTCGGGTTGATCCACTTGACGGACTGCGGATCCGGCGTGAGCGCCGTATCGACGATCAGCCGCTCGAACGGATGATCGAGATCCCAGCTGTCGACGACGTGCTGGAAGTACCAAATCATCTTGCCCGTGCTCACGTCGAGCGCGAGCGTCGAGTTGTGGTAGAGGTATTGCTTGTCGTTGCCCGCGAGCATGAACTTCGGCGCGGGTGCGACGACCGACGTGCCGACGTAAATGCGCTTCGTCGTCGGGTCGTAGCTCGGCACCATCCACATGCCGACGTGCCAGCGCTGCTCGTACGGAATGTTGCCCCAGGTCTCGTCGCCGGGCTCCCCGGGCTTCGGGATCGTGCGGTGCCGCCACAGCTCCTTGCCGGTCTTCGCGTCGAACGCGGTCACGACGCAAGCCTCGGGGCCGCCCTCGGGCTCGCAGCTGCGGCCCGATATCACCTTGCCGTCTGCGACGATCGGCCCCGAGCTGTTCTTCGCGCCGTGCTTGTAGTCGAGGATGTGCGTTTCCCAGGCGAGCTTGCCGGTCTTCGCATCCATCGCGTACGCGTAGCCGTCCGCGCCGTTGTCGAGGATCAAGTTGTCGTAGATCGCGAGATTGCGGTTCGTGCCCGCGGCCGGGAAGTATTGGCCGACGTCCTCGGGCACGCTGCGCCGGTACTCCCAAATGAAGTCGCCGGTCACGGCGTCGAAAGCCTGCGTGATGTCGTTCGGGTTCGGGAAGTAGAGGATCCCATCGTGCACGAGCGCCGTGCCCTCCTGGTCCCCGGCCGCGAGCGGCCGCGTCCAGACGAGCTTCAGCTGCTTGACGTTGCTCGGCGTGATTTCCTTCAGCGGGCTGTAACCCCAGTTGTTCAGCGTCCGCCGCCACATCAACCAATCGGCCGGATCGGGATTCGCGAGCATCGCATCCGTGACGGGCTTGATCTGATCGATCTTGCCGTCGGCGTGTGCCAGGGCGGAGAGAGACAGGAGAGTGGTGGCGACAGAAACATGCAGAGTGCAGACACGAGCGGCGCGAAGCATCGCGAGACCCCCAGTCATTATGGTTTGGCGCATCTTAGCTCAAGCGGAGCCGGTTGCATGCGCGTGTGCTCCGGGTTTAGCGTTCGCTTCTCGCGCCTTGTTTGGGGGAAGCAATGATCGCATTCGCTCGCGTCGCGCTTGGCGCGATGCTGTTGGCTGCCACGGCGCTCGCCACGTGCGAGCCGAAACCCGCATTCGCCGCCGTGAGCTTGCCCGCGACCAAGGCGGAATTGACGGCGCTAGGCCGCACGCACCGGACCGCCTGGGATCTCTACAAGGACTTCCAAAGCCAAGCAAATGGCGGTCAGCGGCTGAAAGGCGAGCAGTTGCCCGATTGGTCGGGGACCTACACGCGCGATCCGCCCGGCCTCTACTTCGACATCGATCAGGGCAGGAACCCGGCGCCGCCCGCGAAGCTCACGCCCGAGTACGACAAGCGCTTTCACGACAAGCTCGATCGGGTCAAGAACAAGATCGAGTTCGATCCGCTCAGCAACTGTGCGCCGCCGGGCCATCCGCGCTGGCTCACCGAGCCGTTTCTGCGCGAGTTCGTGCCGACGCCCGGCACGACGTATCTGATCAACGAGATGGTCAACGACATTCGCCGGATCTACACCGACGGCCGCGGCCACGTGCCGGAGGCGGATCGCTATCCGCTCTACGACGGCGATTCGATCGGTTTTTGGGATGGCAAGCGGCTCGTGATCCACACGAATCAACTCCGTGACGGCCAGTATCAGCGCTCGCAGCCCGACTATAGCGATCAGGTCGAGACGGTCGAGATCTGGGAGAAGGTCGACGATCGGCACATGGTCGCGCACGTCTGGGTCTATGATCCGCCGTCGCTCGTCGAGCCGTGGTACGTGAAGCAGACGTACACGAAGCTCGACGATCCGGAGCGTGAGCTCAGGATTCGCTACTGGGACTGCCGCGAGAATCAGAACAACGACGTGATCAAGACTGACACCGGCTCGTCGCAATTCCGCGATTTCACGTTCGACAAGGCCACGCCGCAGCCGCCAAGTCCGGCGTCGAGCCGCTGAGAGCGATATGGACGGACGCGGTCGGAGCAGCATGACTCGGGCGTCGCTCCGGACCGGCAGCGTCTTGGGGCTGCTCGCGGCGTTGGCCGTCGCATGCACGCCGAGCTCGCCCGGCGCGGGCAACACGCCGCCCCGCTCGCCCGATGCGAGCACGACCCAGAGCGCAGCCCTCGTGCCCGGCGATCGGGACGCGAAAGTCGCTCTCGGCCTCACATACAAGAGCGGCGCCGAGCTGTACGCGACGCTCAAGACGAAGGCCGGCGGCGGCGCGCCGCTCTCGCTCGACGACATGCCGGATTGGAGCGGCTTCTGGCAGCGTGTCGGCCCGCCGCTGTTCGATCCCGCGCAGAAGCCGAGCGAGCTCACGACCGCGAAGCTGAAGCCCGACGCGCTTGCGGATTTGCAGCACAGGCGAGAGCTGTCGGCCCAAGGAATCGAGTACGACCCGCTCAGCAATTGCAGTCCGCCGGGTTTTCCGCGCTGGCTCGCGATACCGTTCCTGCGCGAATTCATCGTGACACCCGGGCAGACGTATCTCTTCTCCGAGACGATGAACAACCTGCGCCGCGTCTACACCGACGGGCGTGCGCATCCGCCAGCAGCCGACGCGTACCCGACTCCCTACGGCGACTCGATCGGCTTCTGGACGGGTCACACGCTCGTGATCCACACCAACCAGGTCCAGGCCGGCATCTTTCACCGCAACGACCCGAAGTATTCCGAGCAGCTCGACGCGGTCGAGGTCTGGAACAAAGTGGATCCCGACAACGTCGTGGTCGACGTCTGGGTCTACGACCCAGAGACGCTCGTCGAGCCTTGGTACGTTCGCCAGACGTACAAGCACGTGTCGAATCACGACGGCTCGCTGCGTGTCGGCTATTGGTACTGCGGCGAGAATCCGAACAACACGGTGATTCAAACCGACAAGGGCACGTCGCAGTTCGGCGACTTCACGTTCACGAAGCCGGGCGACAAGAAATAAGTCGGTAGCCGGATCGAAGACGGGAACCTCGCGCCTCGTCGGCGATTCTCAAGCCGGAATGGATATGTATTAATGCGTGCGTTGCCGCGCATGTGCGGTATTTGGAGTACCGCTCATCGCGCCGCGCATAGAATGCCGCACCATGGATGGGGGCCCGAGCCGGATGCGATCGTTGCTGTCGATAGGGATTGTCTTGGCCGCCATGGCGTGTTGCGCTGGCTGCACGCCGCCGAGCGCCGTGCGAGAAGACGTCCCCGATCGCTTCGAGCGCCTGAACCGCGGCGTCTACAAGTTCAACCGCGCGCTCGATAAGACGGTCGTGAGGCCGGTCGCGCGCGGCTACGCCCGATTCGTGCCCGCGCCCGTGGACCGCCACATGCGCAACTTCTTCACGAACCTCGGCGCGCCGATCGACATCCTGAACAACTTCCTGCAGGCGAAGTTCAAGCCGGGGTTCTCCGACTTCGGGCGTTTCCTTCTCAACACCGTCGCCGGCGCGGGCTTTTTCGATCCGGCCGGCAAGCTCGGGCTCGAGCGACACGAGGAAGATTTCGGCCAGACGCTCGCCGTCTGGGGCGTGCCGTCGGGCGGACCGCTGATGCTGCCGATCCTCGGCATGGGCACCGTTCGGGACTGGGCGGGTTGGACGGTCGACCTGCAGGCCGACGTGCTCTGGTACAACGACTCGGGCGCCGCGTGGGGTCTGCTCTTTTGGCGGTACACGTCCGATCGAGCGGCGCTGTTGCCGAGCGAGGTCGCGCTCGAAGGGTCGTTCGACGAGTACGCACTGATTCGCAGGGCGTATCTGCAGCGCCGTCGCTATCAGGTCTTCGACGGATCGCCGCCGGAAGAGCCGTCGCTCGATCCCTCGCTGGAGCCGGAGCCCGACCCGGAGCCCGAGCCCGCGCAGTGAAGCCGCGGACCGAGCCCCTCGGATGTTCGCGATCCGATTTGTTATTCTTGCGCGCTCCGATTAGGGGCTCACGGTGAACAGGAGAGTCTGGCGGCCTAGACGCCGCGCGACGGCGCGTGACTAACGATTCTCCGCACGGCTCATCAGAGGCTCCGAGCTCCGCCGACGTCGTCGTCGACGTGCGCGGCGTCGAATATCAGATCGCCTCGCGCGTGATTCTCAGCGGGTTCGACCTCGCGGTGCGCCGTGGCCGAGTCACCGGCATCATGGGACCTAGCGGCACCGGCAAGACCACGCTTCTGAAGCTGATCACGGCCGAGGCCGCGCCCACTCGCGGGCGCATCGTGGTGTGCGGTCAGGACCTCGCGACGCTCGACCCACGCCAAGTGTTCGCGCTGCGCAAGCGTATGGGGATGCTGTTTCAAAACGGCGCCTTGCTCACGGACATGGACGTGTTCGAGAACGTCGCGTTTCCGCTGCGCGAGCACACGGACCTGACCGAGCCGCTGATCCGCGCCCTCGTGATCGCGAAGCTGAACGCGGTGGGTTTGCGTGGTGCCGCCGAGCTGATGCCGGCCGAGCTCTCCGGCGGCATGGCCAGGCGGGTCGCGCTCGCGCGAGCAATCGTGATGGACCCGGAGCTCCTGATCTACGACGAGCCGTTCGTGGGTCTCGATCCGATCTCGCGCGGCGTGATTCTGCGACTCATCCGCGAGATGAACGAAGGCCTCGGTATCACGAGCATCGTGGTCTCGCACGACGTCCACGATCTCGCCGAGATCGCCGACGACAGCTACTTGCTGTCGGGCGGGAGAGTCGTCGCGCACGGCACGCCGGAGGAGCTGTTCGCGAGCGACTCGGCCGACGTGCGTCAATTCATGCGCGGCGACGCCGATGGCCCCGTCCCATTCCACTATCCGGCCCCGGACCTGCGAGCGCAGCTGCTGTCGGTGGACGAGCCGTGAGCGCGCGGGCGCGGGACTCGCTGCCGATATCCGCCGTCCGCGCGACCGGCCAAGTCGTGCTGTTCCTGCTGCGGTTGCTCGTACAGTGCGGCGCGGCGCTCGCGCGGCCGCGCCTCATCGTGCTCCAGATCTACAACGCGGGGGCGCGGTCGCTGATCATCGTGATGCTGTCGGGCTTGTTCGTCGGCATGGTGCTCGGGCTGCAGGGCTTCGATTTGCTGCAACGATTCGGCTCCGAGGACGCGCTCGGAATCGCCGCGGCGCTCTCATTGATCAAGGAGCTCGGGCCGGTCATCACGGCGTTGCTGTTCGCCGGGCGGGCGGGAACCTCGCTCACTTCCGAGATCGGGCTCATGCGCGCGACCGATCAGCTCACGGCGATGCAGGTCATGGCCGTGGATCCCATGCGCTACGTCGTCGCGCCACGGTTTCTCGGCGGCGTGGTCGCGATGCCGCTGCTTGCCTGCGTTTTCAATGTCGTGGGCTTGCTCGGAGCGCATCTCGTCGGCGTGCAGCTCATGGGCGTCGATCGCGGCGCGTTCTGGTCGCAGATGCAGGGATCGGTCGTGCTCAACGACGTGATGGAAGGCGTGGTCAAGAGCTGCGTCTTCG
>Ga0326726_10003580_pt1 | contig 14243 bp, 13 predicted proteins | sample MHFenrmetagenome_2_FD_207603 | JGI IMG/M metagenome (GOLD analysis project Ga0326726, IMG submission 207603) | Lab enriched peat soil microbial communities from Michigan Hollow, Ithaca, NY, United States - MHF15MN | ecosystem: Environmental > Terrestrial > Soil > Wetlands > Peat | place: USA... | reverse complement strand
GCCGTGCCTGCCTCCTTGAGATTTGCGCCTTGAGCCTCGCGCCTTTGGTTGTTGCTGATAGCTGGGAGCTGCCAGCTGTCAGACTTAAGCAAAAGGCACAGCCGATTCGCCGTGCCATCTGCGGTTCGCCTTGAGCCTTACGCCAGCCTTACCGCTGGATGCTCTGCTCGGTCACCAGATGGTTGTCCACTAGTTTTCTGCAAACTGTCTGGCGGCCAGGGGGTGGCCGAAAACCACCGCTCCCTGATTGAGGTCAGCCACAACGCCAGCAGATTTCCCGTCAGCGGATTTCCGCGGTACTGAAAACACAGGATTTGCAAGCCGCGCCCGAGCGGCATTTCTGGCACGCCACCTGCATTGCGTAAAGTGCGCGGACCTTGCATAACGGGTCTTCGCAGGTCAGGTGGGCCATGAAATCGAAACTGTTGCTTCCAATCTTCTTACTCGCACTTTTCGGAACGACTCTTGCCAATGGCCAGGTGGATCTATCGCCGGGAGTGGCCCGTATCAGCCTCATCCACGGGGATGTTTCGACGCAGCGCGGCGACACGGGCGACTGGGCGGCGGCGGCGCTGAACCAGCCGATGGTGGCCGGCGACAGGGTCTCGACCGGAGACCGTTCGCGCGCCGAGGTGCAGCTCGATCACGCCAACATCCTGCGCCTGGGAAACAGCTCGCAGGCGAACATCTCTACCCTGACGCGCAGAAACATTCAGGTGCAGGTCGGGCAGGGCCTCATCTCCTACACGGTCTTCAAGGACTCCGAGGCGGAGATCGAGATCGACACACCCAATGTCGCCGTGCGTCCGGCATCGCGCGAAGGCGTGTACCGGATCGAGGTGAACGGCGAGGAGACGCAGGTGATCGTGCGCAAGGGCGCGGCGGACATCTCGACCCCGCAGGGCAGCACGCGTGTGGAGAAGGGCCAGTCGGCGATCGTGCACCGCACAGGCGGTGATGCGGAATACAAACTGGCGGGAGCTCCTTCGAAGGATAGCTGGGACTCATGGAATAGCGAACGCGATGGGGTCATCCGCAATGCACAATCGTGGGGCCGCACGAACCGTTACTACGTGGGCGCCGAAGACCTCGATGCCTACGGTCGCTGGGTCAATGTTCCCGACTACGGTTATGTCTGGTCGCCAGTGGTCGCGGTGGGCTGGGCACCGTATCGCGCGGGACGCTGGATTTGGGAGCCGTACTGGGGCTGGACGTGGGTGTCGTACGAACCGTGGGGCTGGGCTCCCTACCACTACGGGCGCTGGTTCCTCTACGGCGGATCGTGGATGTGGTGGCCGGGACCGGTGTACGCAAGGTACAGGCCGATCTGGGCGCCGGCGTACGTGTCGTTCTTCGGATTCGGAGGTCATAGGGGCGTTTCGGTCGGCTTCGGCTTGGGGTCGGTAGGCTGGCTGCCGATCGGTCCCGGCGATCGCTTCTTCCCCTGGTGGGGAGGCTACCGTTCGCGCTTCAACGTGGTAAACGTAACCAACATCACGAATATTCGCCACAGCGGAGGCTGGATCGCGCCTTTGCACCATGGCCCGGGGTTCTCCAACCTGCGGCTGGCAGCCGCGAACAATGAGATGGTCCGTCAGGCGATTTCGACCGTGCCCGCGAATCACTTCGGCACGGGACGCAGTGCCCCGACGCCGGTGAGCCGCGAAGCTTTCCGCGATGGACACATGCTGACGGGCAACGTGCCGATCGTCCCCACCCGAGAAATGGTTTCAGCCAGCAACCATCCGGCGAGCGCCTCGACGCTGCGCGGCGGACAGGAGCTGAGGTTCTTCACCAAGTCTGGGCCAGGGGCAGCGCCAGAGTCTTTCGACCGGCAGGCGGCACATGTCCAGGACGCAATTCAGCACAGCGGCCGGTTCGGCGCACAGGAGGCGCAGAACCGTCAGCCGGACAATCCGGCGAAACCGGCGGCAAGACCGCCAGCATCGGCCGTGGGGCAGCCGCGAGCCGATTCGCAACAGCGCGACAAGGCGCCCGCGAACTCTGCAGAGCATTCTGGCTGGCGAAAGTTCTCGGATGCCAATTCCGGGCAGAGTGGAAGCCGGGCGGCATCATCCGCGCAGAACAATGAGTCCCGCAACTCTCGGCGGCCCGAGGTGACGAACGACAGACAAGCGCAGAACTCGAGACCCGGAAATCGGTCCGAGGGCTGGCAGAAGTTCACGCCGCAGCCCAACGCGGCGACTCGTGAAACTCCGAGTCGCGGAAGCCAGATGAGTGCACCGGGCAACCGCGGAGTGGCAGGGCCCGAGGCGCGTACACCGCAGAGCTACTCCAGAGCGGAGCGGACCCCCGGTGATCGCGATACGACTCGACCACGACTGGATCTGAGGCAGCCAATCGTCACGCCGCGTCCGGATCGGGGCGCGACGCGTTCCAATGAAGGCGGAAGCAACCGGGGCGGCGGCGGGCGCTCAGAGCCGCGGAGTAGTGGCGCCTCCCGCGGCGGCGGTGGACAGTCGCATTCATCGTCAGGTAGGTCGCGGTAAACGATCAGCCGGTCGCGTTCAGGTTGCGGAACGCGGCCGGTTTTTCTTGGTTTCGGCGCTGCTCGTGTTCGTGGTGAGGTCGTCTGCGTCGCTGCCGAGGGCAGGCAGAAGATCAGCTGAAGCCGCAGCCATTCGCAATTGCGGCATGGATGCGCCGGTCTACTTGCGGCTCATCATCCAGCCGATGAACGCCCCCACGACCAAACCCAACGCCAACGTCGCCGCCATGGTTTCCACGGGGTGACGTTTGACGCGTTGCGTTGTGTCGTCCATGAGTTCTTCCGCCACATCGCCACTGCGTTTGACGGCACGCTTGATGACGCCCACGCCTTCGTCGATCGCGTCCGCCATCGCAGATGTTGCGCGCGAAAGTTTGCGGATAGAGTCCGCCACCTGCGCGTCAGCTTTTTCCAAAATGTTTTCTGCCATTCGACTTTACCTCCTTAAGGAAATTGCAATCGTGGCCTTCTTGGATGCTGTTACTCGACCTCATACACCATCCCCATCCCAAACCAGAGCAGACTTAATTCTACGGACGGTGTTCAACCGCGAGGGCTGCATTCTCCGCCAGGCGGGTCGGTCCGAGCGGTGTAGCCCGCACCACGTAACGCAGCGGGGAATGCGGGCTGCGTCTAAAAGGGTAACAGGTTATGAGCGTCAGCGCGTCTTCCGACGTAGGCGCCAGCAGAGTCCCATCCTGTGGCTCGACTACGCGAATGGCGTTCACGGCATAGGTTCGTTGGCGCAGCCCACGGCGCACATCAAACCACTCGATCTCAATTCTCAGTCGCATCCGCCCCTCTTCCCAGCGCAGCGGCTCCACATACCGCAAGCGGACATCGATGCGGTCGCCGGGCATGATGTTGGCAACCGAAGCCGTGAAGATGTTGGGCCGCTCCTCCTCCAGCAAAGCGGCGCGCTTGCCTTCGGACTTCGCTGCCTCATAGACGCGTTTGGCCTCGGAGCGTTCGCGAATCACGCTTCGAATCACCCGATTGCCGATCCGGATTTCCATGTCGTATACGGCAGCATCGTGCGGTAGCGGAAAGACGTAGACGGCCTCGATGGGGTTGGCACTGGAGTTGGCGTATTGCTGCGTCACGGTGGCCGCGGCCACCAGGCCTCGCACGTCCAGCGCGACATCGGTATGAACCAGCGGCAGGGACTCGTAGCGGCCTGAGATGGGCGAGCGGTAGAGCAACGATCCTTCGCCCATCGGAGGGGGACCGTTGTCGACCTGTGCGGCCGCCGAACCGGCCAAGATCGCAGTGAATGTCAGAAGCGCCAGGGCGAAGCGCGCACACGTCTTATTGCTGCACCAGATCGTCGCCAACCTTGACATTGTTCCCTCCACAACTCGAAGTTTCGTGGCTAGAGAGGAGTGCAACCGGCCAGGAGGACTTGGTAGCGCAGGGGGGTCAGATTTTGAGTGGCTTAGCGCAGGTAGCCTGGCCGATTGTCTGAGGCACCCGTGTCAGGGCAGACACGAATCGTGTCAGGACAGACACGTAATCGCAGGTGCGAAGCGTCCGGTCGCAGTGCTCGCTCAACTACTACGGAAGCACATTTCCTTTGTACTCTGCGAACAATGTTCTGCCGCGTCGAAGGCCATCGCGCTCGACCCGATGCGCGCGGTTGCCTACCTCAATCTGGGCGCTGCGTGCGCGAAGCTGCAGCGCGGCGGCGAAGCGAAACAGGCGTACGAAAAATATCTGTAACTCGCGCCCAATTCCAAGTCGGCAGTCGAGGTCAGAGAAAAGTTGAAGGCGAATCGCGCCATACTGAACCTAAGGGCCTTGCTCCCGCCTCGCTCGGGTAAGCCACCAGAATTACGGCGCGCTCTGGATTGCATCTCAAGCTAGCCTGATCATCCGCCTCATGCCTGCTCCCGGGAAGGGATAGAGGCCGCTGGTTAATTTTTGTTGTGGGCTGCGTTACCGCCCCAAGCATACCAGCCATCGGCGTCATTGCTGCCTGTCTTGAGGCAGATCAGCAGACCCGATGCCGTGCCCGCGTACACATTGCCCCTGGCCAGCGCCGGCTGGAACACGATCGGCTCCTTGAAAGAATAGTTGAAGCCGATTTTGCCGTCCTTCTGGCGCACGGAAACCAGGTGTCCTAACCCGCTACTCAGATACATGTACTCCCGTCCCAGCGATGGCGGCGAGAACACCTGCATGGCGCCATTCACTTTGGAACCCTTCACTTCCGCACGCCAGTTGACCCCGCCGGTCGTAGCATTCAGTGCGTTCAGATACTGGCCTTGCGCGTTCAGGAATTGTCCACCTTGGTACGCCGCGCGCGAGCCCTGATACGCCCATCCGCCGGCCACTGAATTCACGCCGACATTTTTTTCAGCCGCGGACAGCTTAGCGGCCGTCGGTGCGGCGGCGAAGCCCACGCTGGAATCCAGTTGCTTCTGGGCTGCACTGGAGATCGCTACCCCGCCGCCGTTGCCGGACTTCAGGTAATCAGCCTTGTCCTTTGCCAGCAACCTCTCCTCCTTTTGGCGGCCACGGGAGTCCATGCGCGTCAGGCCCTCATAGGTGGAACTGCCGCTCAGTTCTTTGCGCGTGACGACCACCTGCCCGCCGGCGATGGTGGGCGCGCTGGTGGCGGCTGCGTCCTTCTTCCACAGCAGGTGTCCGTCAGCGACATGGAAGGCAAATGAGGTCCCATCGAAAGAGGTGACGTAGACAATTTCGCCAGCCACAACCGGCGCGGAAATCACGTCGCCCGTAATCTCCTGCTCCCACAGATGACGCCCGCTCTTCAACTCCGCCGCCAGCAGATGATGCGTTCCTCCGGCAGTATGTGCAGAGGAGCCCTGCTGTTTGTGGTTGCGCTGCCCTGCCGGATACGCAATGAACAACTTTCCGCCCGCGATTGCCGGCTGGCTCATCAGGGGATCGCCCAACCACTCCTGCCAGACGATCTTTCCCGTTTTCTCATCCACAACAATGACGGTGCAGCTTTCGGTGTTGAAAGCCACGTAACCCGATTCCACGACAGCGGCTGTGGGACCGTCGTCCTGGGTAGCAATCTTCCAGACCAGGTCTCCGGTCTCGGCATTGAACGCATAGAACTCATGCGAACCATATCCGCCGCCCACAAATACCATGCCATCGGCGTAGGCCGGAGTAGCGATCGGCCGGTTGCCGGGAATTTTCAACACCCATCCCGCCCTGCCGTCCGCGGTGGTAAACGCCGCTGGTTTCAGATCATGTGCGAGCTGCGGCAACGGAACCTGCGACGCGCTGTCGAGATGGATCTCGATTTTCGGTGGTTTCGGCGTCTCCGCGGCAGTCTGGGCTTGAACTACGAATCCCAAAGTGAGCAGTTGGGATATTGCTATCGCAGAGCAGATCAGATGCATGAGTCTCGGCTTCATCGCGTCCTCCTGACTGAAGAGGAACGCTGCCGGTCACTGCACTTGCAAGAATTCTTGCGGCGCGGCAGCGGACACGTAACGCCGTGGGCGGTTCGGCAGTTTTTTCCATCAGCACGGGGACGTTCGAAATCAGCGCACAGCCGGGTTTCGCTTGTGCCTTTTCGTGGCTACGAAGATTCCGGCCAATTGGGTGTAAGTTGTTGGTCTTGAATTGGCGTCCCCGGCGGGATTCGAACCCGCGTTACCGCCGTGAAAGGGCGATGTCCTAGGCCGGGCTAGACGACGGGGACGCTGCGGGGCGGGACACTCTGGTCAAACACTTGATCGTAGCAGTCGCTCGGTCGCAGTGTCAAAAATCGCGCACTCGTAGCCAGCTTCCGGTAGGAACTTACGGTTCGTAAATTGCAAATCTCGCAGGTCACTACTGCCATCTAAAATACTCGATATGGCCGACCCGCTCTATCTCAGCTTGTGGTTTCCGCGGTTCAGCGAATCGGACATGCTGCCGCGCCTGCTTTCGGTCGTGCGCCAGTTCATGTTCTCCGCTTCGTGGCCGGGCATCTCCGCGCTTGCGATCCACCCGGTTTCATGGGCCGAACCTACTATTCTTGAGCGCCGCTTCCGTCCCGGCATTGCGCCCGAGGAGGCGGTCGCCGTGCTTAGCGACATGCTCCACCAGGACTACGCGTATGTCCTGGAAGCGTACTGGGACCTCTGGATACTCGGCGAAAACGGCGAGTGGTCGATTCAACCCCGCCCGGTGAAGTTCATCGCCCATGGTCTGGAGTTCGACGAAGGTTTCTACCAGGAGAGCGGCCACATCCAGGTGGACTTCGGCCTCGACACACCCTTCGTCTTCGACGACCTGGATCTCACCGATGCTTCCGCCCAGCACGTCCGCACCAACGTTCACAAACTGGTCAACTTCACGAATGCGGTGGAGAAGAGCGGCGGCATCGGCGGCCGCGTCTTGTGGTCGGAATCAGAAGAAAACCTGGCGCAGAAACTCATCTCGCGCCTGCAAAAGACCCACTAGAAACCGTTTGAAACCTGGCTTGAAGGAGCGCGGCTTCAGCTAAGCACTACCTGGGTTTCACTTCGCGCTTGCGGGCAACGAAATCTTCATGCGATTGCAGCCAGTAAACCAGGTCCGTCACCGAAGTGTCTCCCAACTCGATGCGCCGCAAGATGCTGGCCAAGCGCCGTTCTTCGGTCGATTGCGCGGATTCGTCGGCTGATTCCAGGTTCATGGTTGTCAGTGTGGCAAGGCCTGAGGCAGGAGTCAGTGAGGTAGACGACATGGCGGTGTGACGCGGTTTGCAATTGTCGCCCTCGCTGTAGGTTGAAGTGCGTTCTCATCGCGCTGTAGACATCAGCCGGCGGGCGACAATGCAGACGGTTTGTTGGGTGAAGAACATTTCGCCGTCGTGATGGAACGGGCGCGTGCCGCTTAGGTCTTCCCGTTCGTCGCGCGCGAATATGGACCTGATCTCGGCGGCGCGATCCGGAGGAGTCTGGGAATTCGCCAGCCAGCGCTCCAGCGGTTGAACCAGGTCGCTGGTGTAGACGGCCTCGGTTTCGAGTCCCTGCTCGCCGAAGATGCGCAGCAATTCACTCATCGGCAGCGCGCGCGTATGCGAAGTGTCGCGGAGGCGCTCCAAGTGGTTGTAAAACTCGGCGCGCTCGGGGATTTCGCTGGCCGCGAGATCCTCGACGGCGACGCGACCGCCGCTGCGGCAGACGCGCGTCATCTCGCGCAGAGGTACGGCGGGATCTTCAAAGTGGTGAAACGCGAAACGGCACAGCACAACGTCGAATTCGCAATCTGCAAAGGGTAGTTGATCGGCGTCGGCGCGTTGAAAACGTACGTTGGCCATGCCGCGCTCGCGGCGTGCCCGCTCGGCAATGGCCAAAGGCGCGTCGGTGATGTCGACGCCGACGACCTCCCGGCAGCATTCGGCGAGCACCATGGCGACGTGACCGGGGCCGGTGGCGACCTCCAATACGCGGGCATCGGAAGCGGGATTGATGGCATTCACCAGCCGCTCAATGCGCTCATGACTATGGAGCTCGCGCAAACCGGCGAAGGCTTCTGCCTGGCGGGTGAACTCTTCGCGGACTTTGTCCTTATGCGACATCAATGCGATCAGCGTCGGGTGGAACATTGTCCGCGTAACCTGCGCGAAGTTCAACCGGCGCCTTGCGGGCGAGCGCCACGGCCGCAAAGACGACAACGGCTGCCACGATCATGGGCGCGGTGATAGCTTCTCCCAGCAGCAGGGCCGCGAACAGCAGGGTGCAGAACGGTTGCAGCAATTGCAGTTGGCCGATGCGCGCGATTCCGCCCGTCGCCAGGCCCTTGTACCACGCGAACATGCCGAGCCATTGGCTGATGACGCAGACGTAGGCGAAGCCGGCCCAGGCACTCGGCGGTGCGGAAAAACCATGCGTGCGGATGGCCAGGGCCAGTGGGATCAGGTGCAACGGAGCGCCAAAGACGAGGGCCCAGCTCATCACCTGCCAGCCTGGCATGGTGCGGGCGACACGAGCTCCTTCCGCGTATCCGAGCGCCGAGGCGGCGACGGAAAGCAGCAGGATGATGTCGCCAGGCTGAATGCGGCCGGCGCCGTTGATGGCGGCGAAGGCGAGTACCGTGACGCTGCCGGCGAGGCTCGCCGCCCAGAATCGTTTCGACGGGCGCTCACCAGCGCGAAGCGTCGCTACCAGCGCCGTAGCCAGCGGCAGCAGTCCGAGCGTGATGGCGCCGTGCGCCGAGGGCAGCGCGTGCATCCCCCAAGCAAAGGTCAGCGGAACGCCGATTACCACGCCGATCACAATCAGTATGAAGCTCTTCCAGTAGCGGCGTTTGGGCGGTCGTTGGCCGGTTGCGAGGAGCAGCGTGCCGGCAAGGATGGCCGCGACAACCGGCCGTCCGAAAGCGACAACGGTAGGATGAAGATGAAGGACGGCGGCGCGCGTCGCCGGCAGCGTCAGGCTGAACGACACCATGCCGAGAGCGCCATACAAGGTCCCAATTGTTCTGGGGTTCGACAACCATCCTCCCATCCACGAGGGTAGCACGGTTCGGCGTCGGGACTATTCTGGGGATGGTGCTGATCACCATCACGATCGCATCCACGTTTTCGATGGGACAGGAGCGATTCGCCAACATCGGCCGCCACTTCGGAGTGGCGAGTGGCGTGGTAAGCGTGGCCTTCGGCCTGTTCATCGCCTACCAGATCGGATTCATCAAAGGCTCATTCACCGGCTCCGTGCGCTGGATCCCGCACTGACGTCGCGCCCGTACGCCTAGTGACGTTCCGTCATCGCGAATGCGCCGTTACGGCTTGGGGAAGCGAATTGCCGCGCTGCCCGCAGCAAGCCGACTGCCCATTCCGGTGTTGCCAGCGCGTGGAGGTGCGTGTAGCCGGCCCAAACATTGTTGAAGATCACGCCGTCTCGTCCCTGGCCAATTCCTTTTCCGCGCCGCACCTCGCACGCGGTCTCAAGGCCGCCATTTTCCAGGACGATTTTCGAGTAGTGAAATTCGTGGCCGCGAACGGCGAGGCCCGTGGGAAAAAACGGATTGGGGCGATCCACTACGATCTCCGCGTAACCGTGGCCCTGCGCCGCACTGCACACGTGCGCCTCGAAAGGAAGCACGCCCGCCATGGGATGCTTTGAACCCTGCCACACAATGGCGCGGGACAGCACCATCAGCCCGCCGCACTCGGCATAAATCGGCATCCCGTTGTGGGCGGATTCGCGGAGGGTACGCAGGAAAGCGGAATTGGCAGCGAGCGCGGAGGCATGTACCTCGGGAAAACCTCCGCCGATGTACAGCGCGGAAATGTCCGGCGGCAAGGCAGATGCGGTGAGGGGCGATATCGTCACCAATTCAGCGCCGGAGCGCTCGAGCGCCTCAAGATTTTCGGGGTAGTAGAAACTGAAAGCGGGATCCTTGAAGTAGCCGATCCTCAAGCGGGGCGATGATGGTGTTTCTTTCGCAGTGGAAGGACCCACATCTGCCAAACCCGGGCAGATGTGGGGCACCGTCAAGGGTCCTGCCGCATTCGCAATGCGGAAGATTGCGTTCATGTCTAGGCCCGGTACGACATCGTCCAGCAGGGTTCGTTCGAAAGTGTCCTGCTGGCGGTGTTCGTCGGGTGTGATCAAACCAAGATGGCGTTCGGGAAGAAGACTGACGCCGTCGAGCCTCGGAACTACGCCGACGACTGGGACATCGCAAACGGAAGCAATGGAATCGCGCACGATCTGCTCGTGCCGCCGGCCGTTGACGTGGTTCAGCACCACGCCGGCAATGTTCAACGCGGGATCAAGTTTCTGTGCGCCCAGAATGTACGCCGCGACGGTGCGTGTCACCTTGGTGACGTTCAGGACCAGCAGCACGGGCGCTGCGAGTGCCTTGGCCAGGGCGGCGCTGCTGTGCGTGCCGGCGACATCCATGCCGTCGAAGACGCCGCGATTCCCTTCCACGACATTCAAGCCGTCGCAGATGGCGTTGCTGACAAAGGAACCGATTGCCGCGGGGAAGCCCATCAGGTAGGTATCGAGATTTCGCGCCGGACTGCCCGAGGCCCAGGCGAGCCAGGCCGCGTCGATGTAGTCAGGACCTTTCTTGAACGCGCGCACCTGCCGGCCGAGACGGCGCGCGGCCAGCAGCAGCGCCAGCGAGACGACGGTCTTCCCGGCGCCGCCGCCGAGTCCGGCGACCACTACACGCGGCAACCTGCGATGTTTGTCCATTTCCATGATGCGAGCTGGCCACCCACATCCTATCCGGCGCTGGGCACGTCCTCTTTCACCGGCAACTGAATGTAAGAACCGCCGAGATAACTGTAAATGCAACGGCCGGAATCGATCAGGATCCGGATTGCCTGCCGGCAATCATCCTTGGTGCAAGATTGCACTCCGAATTTCGCTATCATCGCCTTGGTCAAATCGCCGGCCTTCAGATTCTTTTTTCCGGCACACTCGACGATCATGGCGTACATCGCTTCCGCAATTTTCTCCACTGGTACCGCCTCGGACATAGGCCCTCCTGACCTCAATCGGCGACCACAGCCGCCAACGCATGCGAATTGGAAGATTCCTTGCTTGCGCGGTGCGCGACGATCAGCGCGCCGTCCACGAGCATGACATCGGATTCAGCGATGGCAAAGCCGGCCCACTGCAGCGATGCGGTGAGCCGATCCACCGACCAGCTATGCACGTTTCCATCCGCCACCTGGCGCGCAAGCACGCGCAGCGCGGTTTGCGGCGCGGGCTGGATGCCGATCGCCAACAGTGCGTCCTGGCACACCAGCAGCCCGTCCGGGCTGATGCGAATCTGCGACAGCATGCTCCGCATCTCGGCCGAGCCACACCACTCCAGCACGCCCGAGAGAATCACTATCCCGAACTGCTCGGCGGGCGGCGCTACGCGGTTTCCGAGAAACGGATTCCAGCCATGTACGGGCACTCCCGGCCGGCGCAGCGCGATCGCCTTCCGGTACGCCTCGCAGCCCCAACCGACCACCAGCACCGGACCATGGGGCCGAGCGTCGAGATGGCTCACCACAGGTTCGGCGGCGAGCCGCGCCAGGCATTCGGCGGCCTGCGAGCGCAGCTCGGTGTTCCTGGCGATGAATCCCGACTGGTTGCCATGCCGCGCAAAATCCGACAATGCTTCCCAATGGCAGAACTGCGCGGAGTGGTACAGCAGCGCGGCCCGCAGGCTTTGCGGCGACCGCTGCCGCAGGTACCGCGACGCAAGTTCGAGATTGCGGTAGCCATCGGCGCGGGTCTCAACCAGGCGCAGCGCCACCAGGGTATTCATGACTTCACTGAGCGCCGCAGGGTCGAGGCTAAGGTCGTGGGCGATATCGCAAACCGGCTTCGGATCCTCGAGCGCATCGAAGAGTTCATTTTCCAGGGCCCACCCCAGCACCTGCGCGCCAAAACCCGCGGTCGCGAGATGGAATAGCTCATCCGGCGCCGGACCAAGAACCGTGGAGGAGGCGCGCGAACGGCTGAGATCGCGCTGCGAGCTCTTGAGCTTCTCGCGAAGCCGCACCACTTCACCGACCACCAAGGTGGCAGGCGCTTTGATCCCTGCACGCCGGCACTCTTCGCCGATGGTGGCAAGCGATCCCGTGACGACAGATTCGTCGTGCCAGAATGCCATCTGGATCATGGCCGCCGGTGTATCCGCCGTGCGTCCGGCGGCGATGAGGCGCCCGGCAATCTTGTCCACGTTGTGGACACCCATCAGGAATACCAGCGTATCCAGCTTCGCCAGAGCGCACCAGTCGATTCGCGACTCGGTTCCATCGGCGTTGTGCCCGGTGACAATCGCGACCGAAGACGCGGCATCACGGTGGGTCACCGAAATTCCCGCACTCAGCGGCGCCGACAACGCCGAACAGACGCCGGGAATGACCTCAAATGGAATTCCTTGGCCGGCGAGATACTCGGCCTCTTCGCCTCCGCGCCCAAACAGGAATGGATCGCCACCCTTGAGGCGGATTACGGATTTCCCCTCGCGCGCCTTGCGGACCAGCAGTTCGTTGACTTCGTCCTGGCGCGATTCATGCTTGCCGACCGGCTTGCCCATATAGATCCGTTCGGCCGAGGGGCGGGCCAGCGCCAGCACCTCTTCCTGGATGAGGCGGTCGTAAATAATGACGTCGCCGCTCTTGATGAGTTCCGCGGCCTTGATGGTGAGGAGCTCGGGATGCCCCGGTCCCGCACCTACCAAGTAGACTTTTCCCCGTTGCGGCATGTACTCATTCCGTTGGTGCCGTCCCTACGGGACTCTGATTTCTGTTTGCAGACCGTCCCGGCACTGACGTGCCAGGCTGGTTCTGCCACCCCCTTCGACTGCGTTCAGGGCAGGCTCCGCGGGGCGTGATTCCGATTTCGACATGCGAGAACTGCGGACCACGCATGGAGCGTGGTCCGCAATCCACGGTGTTCTACACGAACGTTCGGCTGATGTAGACCAGCACGAACAGCAAGATGACCCCGGTTCCGAAGGTGTACCAGATCAACTTCTTCTCAATCGGAAGCAGGGGCTCCTTCTCTTTTTCCATTTTTTGCAGTTCATCTTTCAAACGCACATCTGCCATACATCACCCCTTTACGATTGGTGGGAACACTCCGGCGAAGAACAGCCAGGAAATCAGCAGCCCGACCCAGATGATGAACCCGAACAGGCACAGCACATAGACGGCTGCCAGCTTGGCAATTCCTTCCTCCCAGAGTTTTCGGAAGTTGGAGAGCACACCAATGGCGAAGAACGTCAGCACGAAGAACAGGGCACGAAGGACATTGGCCTGCCCCATGGAAGCCTTGATCTTAGGAATCAGGGCCGGGACCAGTACGCCAATCGCCAACACGATCGCGAACGTGGCAATGTACCCGAGAATGAATTTCGGGAAGCGCTGCCAGATCGCCGAGGCCTTTACCTTTTCGCCCTGCTTGTGTTCGATCTTTGCCGACCACACCCAAGCCAGGATGAACGCCCACACGCCGATGAAGATGTCGATGAACACCTTTACCGTGGTGCTAACGCCCATGATCCAGTTGGGAGCGTAATTGACGCCGGTTGCTGCCATCGCCTTGGCGCGAATCAGGGAATCGGCAATCGCGCCGCTGGCCACTGCCGCACCGTCGGTCTTCACCGCCAGTCCCATCCAGGCGCCGGCGACCATCGGCTGGTTGTAGAGCCAATGCTGCGCAGCGAACGGAAGGATCATCAGTTCAACGACGGCAAAAATCACGACCAGGGAAGAGACCATGATGGGCACAATCGGGCGTGCCTTAATGGCGCTGCCGGTGGCAATCGCCGCCGACACTCCGCAGATCGAGATGCCCGACGCCAGCGGCGCCGCCCACTCGCGGCTGAATCCGAAGTACCGGCGCGAAACGAAATACACGATCGGCCAGTAAATCAGATACGCCTCGACAATGGCGCAAGCGCCGCGGAAGATTACGGAAGTGGCAAGCGCCCGCTGCTCCAGAGCCGCGATGCCCAGGAACCCGCCCAGGATGACGATCGCCGTCTTGATGTAGAGCTCAGGCCGAATTGCCTCTTTCATGCTTTTGGCAACGCCCGGCAGGAAATTCCCCACGATCAAGCCTGCCAACAGCGCCAGGATGAATCCCGACTCGTTGGTCAAGTTGAGCGACCACGGGATCTTCAACGCCGCTCGTTTGTCCGGAGTTGCTGCAATGTAGGCGTAGCTTCCAATAAACCAACACGCATAGCTGATAAAGAAAACACCGGTAAAGCCTTTTGCGAAGGATTTAAGGTTGGCGCGCAAGGCCTTCGCGCCAGC
>Ga0326726_10003579_pt1 | contig 14247 bp, 14 predicted proteins | sample MHFenrmetagenome_2_FD_207603 | JGI IMG/M metagenome (GOLD analysis project Ga0326726, IMG submission 207603) | Lab enriched peat soil microbial communities from Michigan Hollow, Ithaca, NY, United States - MHF15MN | ecosystem: Environmental > Terrestrial > Soil > Wetlands > Peat | place: USA... | reverse complement strand
CTTGTCGGTATCCCGACGATTGCACATCTCCTCAACTATGCGCCCAAACCACAAAAAACTGAACTCTGTTATGCAGTCGGCGAAGGGGCGTGCGATTTCATTCCTTCACAAACCAATGGTATTTCAAGCAAAAGTGCACGAAAAAAGAGTTCATGGTCGTATGGCCAGTTCCTCACTGATATTTCGGTAAAAATTGCAAAAAACCCCATACCCATCCTCCTGGTTGCAGGGATGGTTGCCCTCGTTGGTTTCCAGATCGATCCCCAGATCCCTATCGAGACAAGCGAGAATGCATTTGTTCCCAGCGATATGCCGGCAAAAGTCCAGATGGATAAAGTGACAGGCATTATTGGCTCGACGAGCACCGCGGATTTCATTATTCAGGGAAGCCGAGTCACTGACCTCGACACCGTACAGTGGATGAAGGAATTCCAGGACTATGAGCTCGCCCATCGCACCGAACTTACCCGTGCAACCAGCATTGTCACCTATATCCTTGCATATAACGGGGGTGTAATGCCCGAAAACCAGAACCAGCTCAATGCCGTGATTGAAAAGATCCCGGCTTCGGTCAAAAAATCCTACCTGAGCGGATCGATGGAAGGTGTCATCAGATTTAGTACTATCGATCTGGAGATGAGCAGCATGAATGACCTTAGAGACCAGATGGAAAAAGATATTGCATTCCTGGAGCCTCCTGTAGGCATTACCCTTGCACCAGTGGGATCGTTCTATCTTTTCACATCTCTAATCAGCGGGCTGACATCTTCAAAAGAGGCGATGACCTTACTCGGGTTCGTGCTCGTCTTTGCATTTCTCGCGCTTGTGTACCGTCATCTCCATGCAGTTACCCCGCTTGTTCCGATTATCTTTATTGTCGGGTGGAACGCGGTGGCAATGTACGTGCTGGGAATCGCGTATTCTCCGCTCACCGCAACACTCGGATCGATGACAATCGGTGTCGCGGCTGAGTATACTATCCTTGTGATGGAACGATATTCAGAAGAGGAAGAACGTTTGCATGACCATATTGCGGCAATCCAGGAAAGTGTGAACAAGATAGGTACGGCGATAACGATCTCCGGTCTTGCAACCTTTTTTGGGTTCTCGGCACTCTGCCTTGCAACGTTTCCCATCATCAGCAACTTTGGTATCACTACCCTTATCGCGGTCGGGTTCTCGCTGATGGGGGCGATCTTCATTATGCCTGCAATTCTTTCTGTCATGGGTGATCTGACAGAACGTCTGGAAGAAAGTAAGAAGCATTCTGGTGAGAAGCAATAGGACCTCAGCTCATTTTTTAACGATCCCACGACCGAGATGTATTTACCCAAAGAGATTCGCACGTTAGGATAACAGGCAGGAGCTGTGAAATGGCCATTGTACTTGAAGCAAAAAATCTTACTAAAACGTATGGAGACGTGATCGCGGTTGATAACGTCTCGCTGGCTGTGGAGAAGGGATCACTATTCGGGCTTCTCGGCCCGAACGGATCCGGAAAGACGACAATGATCAAGATGCTGACCGGGCAGACACGGCCGACCTGGGGGTCGGCAACAGTACTCGGCCTTGATGTCATGCAGGACCCGGTCGGTGTCCGTGGGCAGGTGGGGATCATCCCCGAGCAGGAGACCCCGCCCAGTTTCCTCACCGCGACGGAGTACCTCGAGTTCGTAGCGGCGGTCCGGAAAATCACGGACATTGAGACGAAGGCGGGCTGGTGGTTCGATTTCCTCGATTTTGCCGACAAAAAGAATGTACTCTGCAAGGACCTCTCGCGGGGTACCCGTCAGAAACTGATGTTCACGCAGGCCTTCATCCACGAGCCAGCGCTTGCGTTGATCGACGAACCCCTCATCAACTTCGACCCGATCATGCAGAACCTCGTCAAGGATTACCTCGCGGGATATGTCAAAAAGGGCAAGACGATCTTCATCTCGACTCACATCCTCGAGGTCGCCGAGGAGATCTGCTCGGGGTTTGCGATCCTCCACAAGGGCACATTGCTCCATACCGGCCCCGTTACCGAATTGACCGCAAGGGGCGAACACCTGCCCTCCTTCTTCCTCTCGCTCGTACGGAAGGATCGCCATGTTTGAGCTGTTCACCCATATGGTGAAAGAAGAGTGGCGGGTCCACTCCACGATGTTCGGCAGCCTTTCCTTTGCTCTCTTCCCGGTCATGATCTTCGGGATAGCGCTTATGGGGTCGTTCCTCATCCCCCTGATGAGGGCCACCCTCCCGGCCGGCAACCTCACGTTGATCGTCCACGCAAACTACCTGATGCTCGGGATCATGGTCGGCGGGTTCGGGCTGCTGGGCAACGAGGTGATGAACCGGCGGTTCGGCCAGGCAAGCCTGCTCGCCTACTCTGCGCGGAGCCTCCCGCTCTCCGAGAAGTACATCTTCCTGAACTTTGTCATCAAGGACACGGTCTATTATTTCTTCCTCTGGGTCCTGCCCTTTGGTTTCGGGTATATTCTGGCATCTCCGTTTACCGGTATCCCCCTTGCAGGTGCCTTGCTCCTGCTTCTTACTCTGACGCTCTCGTTCCTCTTTGGCCTCTGCGGCGTCTTCTTCCTCTCGGCAGTCTATGCCCGCTCACGACCGGTACTCTGGCTCGTCCTGCTGGCCTTTTGTGTGGCAATGGGCGGCCTTGCGGCTGTGACAGGAGCAAATCCGGTGCTCTTTTTCCCGCCCCTGCTCCTCAACAGCGCGTTCACGTGGGCGAACCTCCTGATCTCCTGTGCGGTGCTTGCACTCCTCTTCGGGGTCGCAATCGTGCTCTTCAATCCGGAACCGGTGGGGTCAGAGAAGATGTATAATGACTCATTTACTCCCCTCATGCGAAAGCTCTCGTTCCTGCCATACCCCCCGCTCGCCGCCAAGGATACCCTTGACCTGTACCGGAGCGGGAGCCTGGTCGGCCAGACGATCTTCTCTTTCCTCCTCCCTCTTGGGGTGATTTGGTTCTTTTTATCCCTGCTTGGCCCGTTCTTTCCACCCCATGGACTACTCTTCATAGTGGCCGTCACCACCGGCGTGATCGCATCGACAATGTACACATGGGTCACGATGTTCGATACCTTCGGGCCTTACGCCTGCCTGCCCGTTACAGTCGGTACCCTGATCACGAGTAAACTCACCACCTTTGCGGTCCTCCAGGCTATACCGGCAATCTTCATAGCGGTTGTTGCGCTTATCTCCCGTGAGGCTGCATATCTTATCCCTGCCGTCGTGCTCGGGATCTCGGTCTCGTTTTATGCAGTGGGTGTTATGGCCTGGCTCTGCGGGCTCTCCCCCAACGTGCTGGTGTATGATGTAAAGGTGCTCTTTGTCTACCTTATCCTTGTCGGCATCGTCCTGACAATCTTCACAGCGGTTGCCTTTGCTAACCCGTATTTTGCCATCTCAGCTTTCATCCTTGCCATTCCGACGTGGTTGCTGGTGCGGAAAGCGAAGGTTCGATGGGACGCGGTGGACCCAGGAGGGTTCTGAATTTAAAAAAATCCGCTCTATCTCCCGGTCTCCATCTATGCACTGGCCGTTACCGTCTGACACCGGAGGAGGGCGGGCTATACCGGGATTGTAAAATCGCTCAGAATCTCATTAATATATGCAGGTGCATGGAGATTGGTGCGGATAAAAAAACAGGTCGTTTTTTAATTCGCTTTTTATGAAAGGATCTCGGGATTGTCACATATTTGTTCGCACTAATCGGTGTTTTATGGACTTACTCCCTTTTGTAATTCACAGCATAAGGAAAGAATTCATCTGTTCAGCGGGAAACAATTTAAAACCAAACCTGACTGTGCGATAGCCATGACGCCACAACACCCATCCCCTCCTGTGAATGATAATATGCAGATCGGGGTGGGTAAAAACGGTCCCTACATCGTCTCAGGAAGTATTCCTTTGATTAAAAAGAGATCCGTAACGATTCAGAAGGTTACTGCAGCACCTGGCGAGAAGTGATGACGTACCCGCTGCAGGAACAATATGCACTATGCCGGTGTGGGCACTCTAAAAACATACCATTCTGCGACGGGACCCATGGAAAAATTCGGTTTGACGGAACCGAGACGGAAGATGATACCCCGTATCTTGACCGTGTTGAGAGAATTGACGGCCCGACACTGTCGCTGACAGATGCCAAAGGGATGTGTGTCCATGCACGTTTTTGCATGCGTGCCGGTCGGATCTGGAACCTTGCTCGTCAGTCGGATAATAGTGAGGCGCGGGAACTCGCGATCGAAGAGGCAGGAAACTGCCCGTCAGGACGCCTCGTCGTCTGGGATACAGAGACCGGTAATGCACTCGAACCTGGATTCGAAAAATCTATTGCGATCATTGAGTATCCTCCCCGGAATGAACACGGTCCGTTATGGGTACGGGGCGGTATTGCGATTGAAGCGTCAGACGGTCATGTGTATGAAATACGCAACCGCGTGGCACTGTGCAGGTGCGGAAAATCGTGCAATAAACCGTTCTGTGACGGCAGCCATATAGAGAGATGACAGGTTGAACGAATGTGAAAGATGGATACTATTCCATTTTTTGCGTTGCTGAATTCTTTTTTTTCAGCCAATTATTTGAAATTTCACGCAGATAGAGGAGGGTGCAGTGCCTTTCCCCCGATTACACCCCGCGAATAGAGCGATGGTATTTTCATGGGATTATCGCATCGGGGAAAGCCCCAACGGCATGGGTAAAATCACTGTGAGTATTCAGATTTTTTTTCAACATTTTTAAGAATTCCTTTTTCCTGTCCGTTCCCTTCAGTCTGGAGAGCCGGGCAGAAATTGCAGATGGAATAGAACACCTCTTTTTCCTTGTCCCGGATCAGGCAATAATAATCCCTGCCCCGCTGCTCAACAGAAAAACCGCCGGGAAACGGCATGCCTGCAGGATGCCCCGGTTCATCGAGAACAAACATGGTGAATGCAGCAATCAGGTAATAGAAGAGGCGGTTCTTCGGGTTCCGGAAATACGGGTTGCGTTCGCTTGCATCATCCCACGCAAAACACCCCTCCGGGATCATGTCGCAGAATTTCTGGAACGTTTCCGGGTCGCGGAGCGGACCGCTCAACCGGGCTAATGCCCTGTTGTGGTGCATGACGAGGATCTTGTGGTGCTTGCCAAAAAGCTGCTCGCGGAAATAGGGACGGATAGATTCCCGGTAGGGGGAAGGAAGTTTCTCGATCTCGCTGTTGAGCCTCCCCCCGATGATCTGGAGGTCGAACATCGAATAACCCTGGATCTCACGGGCGAGGATTTCCCCGAGCTCTCGTTTGGTCCGGGCTGCACCGAGCCGGGCCGCGATCTCCCGGATTCCACTGGCTGCCATGGTTTGTTTTTCAGGAGGTATAATGAATTTTCCCGTTTTCATGAAGCCCGCACCTGAACGGTAGTACAGTTTTCTCTCCAGTGCTAAAAGAAGTAGGTATGCGTACCAAAAAAAGGACCGGGAAATTTTAAGCTCTTCTCTCATACCTTCCCAGTCTTGTTATTGTCCTGCTCCAGGGGCTCGAGTGATGCCGCTGTCCATCTGTTACGATCACTTCAACAGTACGGTACATGCCGGAGAGAATGCTGCCCGCTGAAAATTTACGGATAGCCCACTTTTTCTTTTCCCGCTGCCTTGGCAAGAAACCGAAAACAAAGGAGGACAGGTCTGCCAATCCCGTACTAATCTTTCTTGAAACGCATGGATGAAAAAGTATCCTGACCGCCTGAACCTTCCAGGGTTGACTGGCGGGCATCGTTCTTCTCGAGTGCGGAAACCCGCAACCCGATCAACCGGATCCTGCTGCCTCCCCACAGGCCACGGAGCAGATCCAGCGCACTGATGCGCAGCGTGCGCTTGCTGTCCGTATGATGCATCAGGGTTTTTGCCCGGGTCTTCGTCACAAAACCCTCGTACCTCATCTTCACTGTGATGGTCCTGAACCGGAGCTCTTCGTCAGCAAGGTCTCTGTGTACATCTTCGACCAGGGCGTCCATCACGAAAACAAGGGTTGAGAGATCGTCTGTATCCTGCTCAAAGGTGGTCTCCCGGGATACAGATTTCATCCCGTCCTGCTGTTTTACTTCACTCTCGTCAATTCCGAGCGCAATTTCGTGCAGGGCAGTACCGCCCCGTCCAAACTGCGCTATCAGCCTCCGGATATCATATGCCGCAAGATCCCCGATGCTCCTGATCCCCATCCTGTTCAGTTCCTGTTCAGACTTTTTTCCGATGCCCGGGATCTTTCTTACCGGCAGAGAAGCGAGGAATGAAGCTGCCTGCCCCGTCTCCACGATCGTCAGGCCGCCGGGTTTTTGAAAATCCGAGGCGATCTTGGCCACGACCTTTGTCGGCGCCACCCCCACTGAACAGGTCAGGCCCGTTGCTGTCCTGATCGAGGTTTTGATCTCCTGGGCAAGAATGCGGGCTGCGGAAAAACTGCCAAGAGCACTCACGTCAAGAAACGCTTCATCGATACTTACCTGCTGGAACAAGAATCCATATCTGCGGAGACAAGTCATTATTTCCGAGGATATCTTTGCATACAGGTGAAAGTCAGGAGGAAGGAAAATGGCGTGCGGGCACAGGGAAAATGCCCGTGATATCGGCATCGCTGACCGGATGCCGAACGCACGGGCCTCATACGAGCAGGTGGCAACTACACCGCGCCCTTTCCCATTCTTCGGGTCAGCCCCGATTACTACCGGTTTTCCCCGGATCTCCGGACGTTTCTGCATCTCAACGGACGCGTAAAAACTGTCCATATCGATATGGAGGATAATCCGCGGTGATGTCCTCTGGAGATACGGTTCCATTCCATAACCTCGTATGCGATCACATGCTGGTACTTGTATCAGGAAGCAGAGGGGGAGATGCGAAGTCTCGGAGTGTGCACTGCCGCTCTCGGATAGTGTCCCGTAACAGGGCACCTTCTTCGATGAACCGTTGCACAGGAAGGGTAAATTTTCCTGAGATATGGAACAGGGCAGAACGAATATCCCCAAATTCCAGTACCGGTTGCTGCATCGCGTTCCTCACGTTCTCCCGCACATTGAATACTCCCATCGGGACATACCCCTGGAGTGCCTCCCGAAGAATAATTGCCCCTGCCTGTTTCTTCTCTTTTGCCAGAGCCTCAAGCACTGCCATCTTGCAGGTATAATAGCACCCGCCGAGTGGGGAGTATTCAGTCTTTTTCTTCTTTCCTTCATGGTCGGAAAAGACCAGTTCTTCATTACCCATGACATGAAGAAAAGCTTCGGACCATTCGTACTGCCAGCCGGTCGGCATCAGGATGACAGCGTAGTTGTTGTGGAGGCTGGAGAACTCGTGCACCCGCCAGCTATCGATCACCGGGTATTTTTTTACCTCGGCCAAAAGGCGGTCTCCGATGATCGTATCGCATGCCGTGATTGACCAGCGGGTCGGGACAAGGTGGCGCAGGGGATTCTTTCCCATAGTACCGACAGAAAATGCCTTCTGGATACTTGAGAACGGGACTCCTTTTTCGTGCAGGTCAAGAACGGCCTCTGCGGATCTGAGGTCGGTATCATAGTATACTTTTTCCAGATCCCGGTTCCACTTCCCGCTCTCGATCTCGAACCGCTCGATAGGAGCACTTGGGCCAAACGGGGTGTGTTCTTCAGAAAATGACATCCCACGGGGCTGGATCTCAAACGAGACTTCGCTCTCAACTGATGTCGCGGATAAGGAGATCTCCTGGAGTTTTTCCACAAACCGGTTATTCAGATCCGCAGCGTTTATCCGGTGCTTGCCGCGTACCAGGCTAAGCCGGTAGCGTATGATGTCCTCCTGCGTCTTGTGGGCGGGGATCCAGGATTCGGGCATATCCATGATTGCCGTGTCACCATGAAGGGGCGCGATCATCGGGCCGGCATATACATCCGGATAATTCCAGCTCCCGATAAACACAGAAGGAGGAGAACTGCCCTCCAGATCTTTGGCTACCTCAACCGATTTCATAGGAACGGTCGCGGCAGTCAGCTGCCTCAGATATGCACCCTTGCCAATCATCACGTCTACAAGAGAATGAATAAGAAACAGGTTAAGAAGTATGGTATGCGGGGGGAAAGTGATAGAGTGGCGAACGAAGCGATCCTCGACAGAGAGAGCCGGTCTTCGAACCCTGTCGGGACAATGGATGGTTACCCTCATCCTATCGGGTACATAAACCCCAATAAATTAAAAAAAAGCGGTTAACAGAATACTTTTAGGAAAGCGCAAGCGTATCTCCACAATACATACGTTAATCGTTCCGGACGCCATTCATATATCCTACCGGAGTTGTCTGAATTAGAAATAACAACAATAATAACAATGATGCTTTTGACCCAAACGCAGTAAATGAAGACGGATCACCTGTTGTCCGGGTGAGGTTACCCAAGAAATGGGCCAATGAACAGTTTGCTTTTGCAGATCTTATGATGGGTGCAAATCATATCCGCGTCAGGTGCTATGATGGTGTCACCCGAATGGGGAGGATCAAGGGGAAGATTAAAAAGCGGGTCTGGATACGTGAAGGCGATATCCTCATCGTCACTCCTTGGTCATTCCAGGATGAGAAGTGCGACATCATTTACCGGTATTTACCTCCTCAGGCAGACTGGCTGAGAAAAAACCGTTATCTCTAAACCTATTTTTTTTATCATGCCCTGATGCACAGTTTTCTTATTCACCACTAAGTCTGTGTATATTCTGGTGTGCGCGAACTCTCAGAACTCGGGTTTATTCTCGTCAAAATCAAAAAAAGGATTAATTCCTGACTCTTTTTTAACATCTCTTTATCGTGTCATAAAAGAAACTCAGCTAACACGTATGCAGAACACTGAAAAAAATATCAGGATAATCCGTGACAAGTTGAGCCGGATCGGCATCGGAGAGAAGAAGATGGACGACGCAACCCTCCTGGCATCCTATACTATCAACAGATTCGGGCAGTTGAGTGCTGTTCCAAAAGTAATCCCTCCCGTTCAATAAGACGGGAATAGACGGAATTTTTTTTTATACCCGAACGGTATATCCCGCTTTTCTTAATATCCCTATTACGGTCGAGTCCCATGCGGTATCGTCCGGCTCGGCCATGTCATCGACGCACTCTTTCCAGAGGCGGGTCAGATCAGCATCATCGGAAAAGAATGCACGGCAATACATGACTCTCCCGGCTCTTTTCCCGCGGGAATTCAGGATGAGCATCCGCCAGCACCCGTAATCCCTGCAGATCTCCGGGCGTGTCATGTGGGCGGTACAATAGGCCAGATTGTCCTTTGGATGGTAGCGCAGAAATGGGCACGCTTCCGGGTGATCCATAAAAATACGTGTGTCAGCAAAGAGGTCGTACTTGTCCGGATCGACAGTGACCACGTTTTTTTCCCCGGTATACTGGTTATTGACAAGGAACTCGAAGTTGCCACGGATTTCCTGAATAGTATGGACCTGTCCCATATGGTGACAGCACTCCCCGCATTGCTGGCACTCGAAGACCATTATCGAAAACTCCTCTTTAACGGATGCTCTGCCAGATAGCCAGACCAAATTCAAGGGCAATCAGGATAATAATCACCCACTCGAGGAAATTTGAATGCTGGATCCTCACTTCATCCGACAGCATCGAATAGTTTTCCCGTATCACATCGATCTTCCGGGTCACACTCTCGCTCCACTGGCTGCTGCGGAGCACCTTTAAAGCAGTTGCATAGACACGGGCATAATAGGCATCCTCGGTCACTTTGATAAGGTTATCGACCTTTTCGATAATTTCGGATATTTCTGCGTAGGTCTCCATCTGTTTTGCCATGATTGCATGGTACTGACGGCTCCTGCGGAATTGTGATAACCGGTCAGCATGCTCGATATCATCATACATCTTCTCCATCTCGCGGGTCAGTTCACGGTCATAATAGCGTAACTCGAGCACCTGGACATTGGCAAATTCGATCAGGTCGATCAGGTCCGTCGGGCTTTCCGGACTACAGAGGAGCGCCGAATCCCATGAGAGAATTGCGAGATCCTCTGTGGAGTAACTCAGGGAATTCCTGATGATCTCTTCCCGCATCTGGGGTGAAGTTGTGATCTTTTCCCCCAGTAAGAGGGGGAGCGGATCGATCGAATCGTCCCTGTGGTCGGTAACATACACCGTGTAGTCTTCGAAAAAGTCCGGGTTGATCGCGAAGTTTTTGATGTGGGGTTTGATGATCTCGCCGAGCGTCTTGAGATACTGGAGATAGAATTCAGATAATCCTTCCTGGCCTGCAAACAGGAGTGCGATCTCTTCGAGTGTGGAATAATGTGCATCCCCGTTTTCATACACAAAACAGAAACTGATAGCGCCGATATCATAGACACGGGCAACCACCGAGAACTCAAACGGCTTCCCGTCACGCTCTACCCGTATTGGGTTCATCTGGATCATGAGGGGGGGTTCCTCAATCATGATGGACTTTTGCTTGACCCTGACAAAACTCGTTCGTGCCGTGAAATAATTCTGGGCAAGAGCCCGTTCTAACCAGTCAAGATCAATTTCCCTGCCGATATCAAAAATCCGGTAAAACCGGAGCGTAATCATGGTCTCTCCCTCCAAAAAAATTCTTCAGTGGAGCAGCATTGTCGTTGATGACGGATAATTATTTTCCACGAGTCTTTTTCTGGATTTTGGGATTAAGCATCGGATTAATTACTATCACGCCGAAACTTTGTGATCGGAGTACCATGAGTCAACCTGCCGCTGAAGGGAAAAAAGCGGGGACGGACCCGGCAGAAGCCTTAGCTGTGTGCAGTTCCGTTTCCGATCCTTCGAGCATCATCAGGATTGACCACCTCACCAAGATCTTTCGCGAGAAGAACCGGACGGTAACCGCTGTTGATGATGTCACGTTTGAAGTGAGACGAGGCGAGATATTCGGTCTATTGGGTCCCAACGGTGCGGGAAAGAGTACGCTTATCCGTATGCTTACTACCCTGCTCCGCCCGACAACCGGAACGGCATGCGTTGACACCTATGATATTATCCGCGCCCCTGAAAAGATTCGGAGCATTATCGGGGTCTGCCCGCAGAACAGTACGCTTGATGTTGAACTCACGGCGTATGACAACCTTGAATTTTATGGTAAACTGGTAAACGTTGATGACAGTATCCTTGATGCACGAATATGGCAGCTCCTGAAAATGGCAGAACTGGCCGATCGCGCTCACATGAAAGTCCAGACATTTTCGGGGGGTATGAGACGGAAACTTGAGATAGTCCGTGCTTTTATTCATCACCCGCTCATCCTGTTTCTTGATGAGCCAACAATCGGGCTCGACCCGGAGGCCCGGCACGAGGTCTGGCAGCAGATTGCAAAACTGAATGAGGAGAAAACGACTATCATCCTGACAACACATTACATGGACGAAGCGGAAAAACTTTGTGACCGTATCGCTTTTGTGGATAAAGGGCGGCTTATTGCCCTGGACGTACTGGAAAACCTGAAGCAGTTAATTCCAGCAGGTGACCTGATAGAGATCGGTTTTGACAGGATGGATGAGAGGATTCTTTCCGTATTACGGGAGACTGCTCTTATCAATTCAGCTGAAGTCAAGGGCAAACGATACATCATCTCTGTAAAGAACGGGAGTAAAGTACTACCAGAAATTGTTGCAGTCTTTGAAAAATTTTCCGTCCCTATGACATCCATATCGATACGATCACCCTCACTTGAAGATGTTTTCATTCACCTCACCGGCAAAAAACTGGATGATGGCGGGAACCAGGACGCAAAACCTGCACGCAAGGGGTTACCACCATGATCCGGGGCGCAGTCGCGATCTTCAAACGGGATTTTAAGAAATTCCTCAGTAACCCGTTTGTGGTCATCATGACCCTGATGATGCCTATCATGTACCTGGTCATTTTTGGCAATGCATTCGGCGGGACCATCAGTCATGTCCCAGTCGGAGTTGTTCAGGAAGTCCCCCCCTACAATGAAACTCCGCTTTTTTCCAGCGCTGTGGTGGCACTCAATCATATCCCGCAGAAAGATTATCCCAAACTGCTGGATGTCACGGTATACACGGATGAAACTATAGCCAAACAGGATCTTGCACTTGGACGGATATCTGCGGTCGTTGTGTTCCCGTCCGACATATCCAATGATCATGCTGTCCGCCTGTATGTGGACAGTTCGAACTCGATCATTCCTACCCTTGTCGAATCAGCAGTCCGCGGTGTTCTCGCAACACTTGGGGCCCACAACCCGGTGATCGTGAATAAAATCTACGGAGATATCAAATACATACAATTCTTCGGTGTGGGCGTCATCATGATGGCAATTTTTACCTCCACCATGTTCGGTGGTGGAATCGCACTGATACGGGACCGGGAAGCGGGGATTCATGAAGGTTACCTGGTTACACCCGTGAAGCGCACGAGCATCATCGCAGGGATCATTTCCAGCGGGACCATCCGGGCATTTATTGCGGGATTTACGATCTTTCTTATCGACATTTTCATTACGGGTATTATTATCCAGAGTGTAGAAGACTTTTTATTGGTACTCCTCGTGATCCTTATCGCATGTATCGGGGTTACCAGCCTGGTGGTGTCTTTCGCGTCACGTTTTTCCGCCCAGCAGGAATATGCTTCAGTCGTCGCGTTTCTTAACCTTATCCTTTTCATGACATCCGGGGCATTCTATCCCGTGATTGGCATGCCTGACTGGCTGCGATGGATCACCGTCATAAATCCTGAATACTATGGCGTGGATGCACTCAGGAGTATTATCCTCCGCGGACAAGGGCTTGATGTCATTGGCATGGACCTTATTGCTCTGCTGATATTTTCCGGTGCAATGTTTATTCTCGGCATTGCCACTTTCCGGCGAACGCTGGAATAACTCATTAAGAGGACTTGAAATCCTTTCTTTTTTAAGACCCGGATACCCGGAATTATGAAATTCATAGAGCATGAGCGGAGATTGTCGGTATACCATATCGTCCGTCATTGCAGCCTGCTGCCGCTGACCACGCTCTCAATCACAGACGAGAGCCTGCAGTGCGGGATGTGGGTGTACATCCTGCTCTTCGTCGTCATCCTGCCCTCAACCGTCGTGGGCGGACCGATACCCGATACCACGTTTCTTATCCAAGGTGGGATTCAGCGACGGTGAATGGTTTACTCGAGGGGGGCTGTTTCTCAATCAGCGGATTAAAAAAGAAAATTTTTCCTGTTCACAGGAGGGTTAATACCGTTTTCTGCCACATATCACTGCGCATATTCCACTGATCACCAGCGCGAGCCCGGTAATTTCCGGTATGAGAGGGGACTTTTTGGTGGTCGCTGTAACGGGTAGAGCGGAAGTCTGTGGTACGGTCGGGGACGTTGTGGTGACGGGAGCAGTCAGCTGGAAGGTGAGTTTTGTATACGCATCGTCAACGCCCTGGTCATCGATTGCTTCAGAGAGTGCCAGTAAGGCATTTGCATTCCTGACACCTTCCGCACCGGTGATATTGAAGATCGATGTATTGGTCACGGAGTTGACCACCTGGCCATAAGAGAGGCCCGACTCCTCAAGACCGATATTGAACTCTTCGTTGGCACCCGGGCTCTGGACAAGGACATAATATTTTGCCGGAGGCAATCCGGTGGTGGAGTATGTCTGGGAGAACGACCCCCCGGCATTGAGCGGGGTGTTCGAGACGTTCACATAGTTGCCGGCAAATACCCATATCCGGACACCGGCCGGAATTGAGCTTCCTGTCACCGTCCCGCTGATGGTGACCGGGTCACCGACAGCCGGAGCTCCTGAAGAGACTGTTGCACTCACAAAATTCGTTGCTGAGCTGACAGGCACTGTGGTGTTCGCTGCCGATACTGAAACCATGCCCGATGCCGGGAGGACAATAAGTGCCAGAACAAAAAGGGCAATAACTGCCGGATACACTTCAGGTTTTTTCATACGGAGGTGTACGATGGTAATCACCAAAAGGTTTTCTGGTTCAGTTCCTGAAAACATAATTGTCGTTACCCTCATTTCCGGATCATCAGCAATTCCGTTTATTCCATGTCAAACGCGGACATGAGGGTGTGGTGGCTCTCTTCCGATCGCCGGATGTGGTATGTTCCCCCTTTTATTTTCACGGTATTTTTCTCTCTTAAAAAAAGATCCGGTACACCCGGTTCCGGTTCACCGTTTGAATGTCGTCGTGAACTTCGTTTCTGCAATCGTATGTCCGGTCAACGCCCAGTG
>Ga0326726_10003578_pt1 | contig 14248 bp, 12 predicted proteins | sample MHFenrmetagenome_2_FD_207603 | JGI IMG/M metagenome (GOLD analysis project Ga0326726, IMG submission 207603) | Lab enriched peat soil microbial communities from Michigan Hollow, Ithaca, NY, United States - MHF15MN | ecosystem: Environmental > Terrestrial > Soil > Wetlands > Peat | place: USA... | reverse complement strand
GGCCCGGTCGACCTCCTGGTGAGCAACGCAGCGATAGGATTTCCGGTAAAACCCTTCACGGAGTTCTCCTGGGGTGAGTTCGAAGCGAAGCTCACCGGAGAGCTCAAGTCAGTGTTTTACTGCTGCCAGGCGGTCCTTCCGGGCATGATCGAGAGGAGGTCGGGAAGCATCATCGCCATTTCGAGCACCCTTTCGCGTCACTCGTCACCGGGATTCATCGCCCACTCCACCGCGAAATCGGGCCTCGACGCCTTCGTTCGCTCCCTCGCCGAAGAGGTCGGCCCCTTCGGTATCCGCGTCAACGTCGTCGCCCCCGGCCTCACGCTGACCGACGCAACTTCCTGGCTGCCCGAGGAACAGAAAGCGATGATGGCGGAGATGACTCCACTGAAGAGGATAGCCCTCCCCGAAGACGTCGCCGGAGTCATTCTCGCAGTCGCTTCCGACCACAGCCGCTTCCTGACCGGTTGCTACATCCCGGTCTCCGGTGGCTTGTTGATGTTGTAACGCGGCATCAGGGGGAGAGGGAGCATCTACTTCAACTGGTCAGGGGACTGTGACGATGGTTCTGTCACTGTGTGATTTAGCGGTGATCAGGCGTAGGTAACCCATATTTTATAGGCATCTTCAGTCAGAGTGCTACAATAGAGTCGCAAACTTACTCGCATGATCAAAATAACCGGGAATCGGCCGGTATGGTTTTCGACTGGTGCTTCAATCTCTCGGTACGTACATCTCTGAAGAAAACAGGACCACGCAGCCTCGTAAAGCCGTCAATGTCGGCGATGAGATTTCCAGCGCCGGCAAACAGATCACCAGAAAGAACCTTGACATCCAGCCAACCCTGCAAATCAGGGCAAGGTAATCGGTCAATATCCTGGTGAACAAGGATATGATTGTGAAGCCTCATTACAACTGCCTTATTACAACTAACAGAAGACATCATGATTACACTGCAGATTCAGGTTAAGAGCGACACGGTCACCCGTCGCGTCAAGCTGAGCAAGGAGGTTTCAGATGAGTTCGATCTCTATGTGACGGCGGCCCAAGAACTGGCTGTTGGCGTAGACGAATCTCTTGTGCTTGAGGCGATTCTGAAGAACCATCTCAGGAAGGACAACGGGTTCAGGGCCTGGATGCAGCAGCGAGAGCATCAGAGTCAGGGACGTCCTTGAAGAAGTGGCCATTACCTTGCCTCTAATAATCTAACCGGTACCCTCCTGTAGCATGTAAAATTTCTTATTCCTATACTTTAATCCTTCTGTAAACAGCCCTCTTTTCAGATTCCCTGTACAATCCTTTTGACCGATGCGTCAAGGGAGAACGCAGACGCGTTTTTTAGATGATATCGGCTTAAATCAGGTGAAAACGTTTAAAAAAGGTGCGATAGAATCGTATCTTTTACCTTGCGTAATCTATTTTTGAACGGATTTAGTTTTTCAATTACCCACTATTGAGGAGCTCGAGAAATGGTCGAGATTGAAGACCGTTGGTTATCGATCCATGAGATTTGCAGTCACCTTGGTGTCAGTAAGGACACGGTGTACAAGTGGATTGACAAACATGCCATGCCGGCCCATCGTATGGGGCGTCTCTGGAAATTCAGGAAGGATGATGTAGATAAATGGGTGAAAGCTGGCGGTGCTACAGATAGAATAAATATTCAATACAATAAGTGAGTAAAGGTATTTCATGAATAAGCAGAGAATAAGACTCTCAGGACATCAGACGTTTTCTCTTCGTTATGGTTGGCTGGAGAAGGGGTATGAATTTACAGCCAGAGGAAAAAAATTTTCTCACGAATCATCCATTGTTGATCTGGGTGTAGGGAAAAATATGGTGGATAGCATTAAGTACTGGTGCGAAATGACAGGGGTTATCGAAGAAGACAGGGTGTCCAGATTTGGTCTGCAGCTATTGGATGAACAAAATGGATGGGATCCATATTTGGAGGACCTCGCTTCGTGGTGGTTGCTGCATTGGAAAATAATCACACACGTGAACTATAAAACCGCTGGTACCGCACTCTTTTCATATCTCAGAAAACCTGAATTTTCAAAACAGGACGTAGCTGATGCTACATTGCGTTTGGTTGATGAAGGCAAGAAAGCTCCCGCTGACAGCATTATTATGAGGGATGTCGATTGCTTTATTCGCTCTTATTGTGGTACCCGTCGATTTGAGAAAAAAAAGGCTGGAGAGTATACGTTTGAATGCCCCTTTCAGGAACTGAGCCTGATTCAGGTAATGAGCGATGGCGATTTTTATCGTTTTTCGATAGGATCGAAAGTCTCGCTCCCGACTGAAATTATAGGTTATGCCATTTGTGAGTATTTTGGCCGAGAAAAAAAGAATGCAATGACTATTCAGAAAATACTCTATCGGGAAGGAAGTCCTGGGCAGGTATTTATGTTGGATGAAAATACGTTAATTGAGGCTGTTCAGGATTTACATGAAAACTCGATATGGGGACGCCGATTTGATTTTACCGAATCGGCTGGTTTGGCTCAAGTGTATTGTGATGTTGATCCAGAGGAATCCGAAGAGTTGTTGAATAGCTATTATCGTCAAGGGGGAGCATCATGGGCACAAAACTGAAAAGATCGCAATTCGTTTCTGTTTCGCCCCGGTTTTTACGCTCCATCAACCTTCACCATGATTGGCAAAGTGGCGATAGTGCCTCCGGCTACATTGTCACCCCAAATGTTGCCCAAGCACTGGAGCAGCTACGTGATGGATTGATGTCTGAAAAAGGGCAACGTGCATTCGCTTTGACTGGACCTTACGGTACAGGTAAATCCGCATTTGCGGTTTTTCTTTGCCAACTTTTAAGTCGTGATGCTCATATGGCCGAAATGGTCACAAGCATGCTTGTTTCCGAATACGCTGAATTGAGCAGGGAGTTGCAGCATATTCGAAATCCCGGAATTGAGGGAGAGGGCTTTTTGCTCATTCCGGTTACGGCACGCCGCCGCCCTATTGCCCAATTGTTATTGGAAGCAATGCTTGAGGCAACTGGGGTGATGGAGCAAATGGCATCGGTAAGAGATCTCAAAATTCGAATAAAACATGCACTTCAGGAAAAATTATGGCGAGATACATCTATTATCATTGGGTTTTTACGTGATATTCAGGCAGAAGCGCAGATGCAGGCATTTGCGGGTGTTCTTTTACTAGTTGATGAGGCCGGAAAAACCTTGGAATACGCACTTCAGGATAGAGTGGGAGGAGATGTATATGTGTTTCAGGAGCTGGCAGAATACGCGAACCGTCAAGTGCGTACCCCCATGCTGTTTCTTATTACGTTGCATCAAATGTTTGATGACTATGTCGAACTGTCTGACCGAACTCTGCGTAATGAGTGGAACAAGGTTCAGGAGCGTTTTCAAAATATACAGTTCAGTGAGTCAGCGGGAACGACGATAAAGCTCATATCATCAGCATTACAGTCAGCAACCAACCTGCCAGGTAAAGCATCAGCCGAGATGGCTGATGCTTTGTCGGAAATTGAAAAAGGAGGCATTCAGCTCCCCTTAGGCTTAGATTATGCCGAATTTGAAAAAATTGCTCGTCGGTCATGGCCGCTGCATCCGAGTCTTTTGCTTGCGATGCCTTACCTCTTCAGAAGGCTTGCTCAAAATGAAAGATCTATTTTTTCCTACCTGACAAGTCAAGAGCCATTCGGTTTCCAGAGCCATATTGAAGAGCCTGTTGACAACGGCGATAACTGTATTCGTTTGCAGGATATCTATTCATATTTGTTGGCCAATTTTGAAGCAGGCCTGGCACGCTTGCCTCATGCCAAACGACTTCTTGAAGCCAACGATATCATAAACAGCCGTCATCACCTCACTCACGTTCAGCTTGAAATTGTGCGTACAGTAGCTCTTCTGAATGTCCTATCGGAAATCTGCCCCCTTCGCGCTACCCCCCAAATGATCAGGTCTGCAGTTGCTAATACGGAACCAGTGGAACAGGAGTTGGAGTTTTTGAGGCAGCAGTCTGTAGTGACATACCGACGTCTTGATAATTCATATCGGGTTTGGGAAGGTAGTGATGTCGATATTGAAGCACGGATCAATGAAGGAAGGCGAAAGCTTCAGCTTGAGAGTGTGTCACCTTTGGAATCTCTTTGCCATCACATGCCATCTCGCATCCTGGTAGCACGAAGGCATAGTCTTAAAACAGGCATCAACCGTTATTTCAAACTAATGTATTCGGAGAGCCTCAACAAAAACACACTCAAGGTTGCTGAGTGTTCCGGAGATGCTGCAGGTACCATTATAGTAGTTCTTCCACAAGCCAATATAGAACAGCTTAAAGTGCAGGCTCTTGAGGCTACTGAATTTCACAACAGGCTCATTATTGCAATGCCCATCCAGATCGATGCATTGCGAAGCGTCGTTGAAGATGTTGCCTGTTTGCGTTGGGTTGAGCAAAATACAGTTGAACTGCGTGATGACCGAATTGCCCGTCGAGAATTGAGCTTGAGGCTTGCCATGGGAGAACAGTATATAGCCCAGCACCTTCAGGCTTTGCTTGACCCGCGTCCAGCGCCGGTCGGCAATTCTTGTAAATGGATATGGGCCGGGAAAGATAAAAAGCCGAAAAGGCCAGTTGATGTGGCGAAACTGTTATCAGAAGCCTGTGACCGGATCTACTTATTGTCGCCCATTGTTCGTAACGAGCTGGTTGTAAGAAAAAAACTTTCCAGTGCCGCAGCGGCAGCAAGACGTTGTTTACTAGAACACATGCTGGAAAGGCGCAGTGAAGAGCGCCTTGGCATAGAAGGTTATCCTCCAGAACGCAGCGTTTATGAATCGGTGCTTCGCGCCTCAGGAATTCACTTCTTTGACGAAGAGACTCGGAAATGGGATTTCCAGCCGCCTCTTAAGGATAATAGCTGTGAACTAAGGCCATGTTGGGACTTGATTGAGTCAGTCATATTTGCAAAAGAAATTCAGCGTATCGAGCTCGTTGAACTGTTCAATCAGCTTTCAAGTGTTCCTTATGGTCTTCCTGAAGGTGTACATCCTATTTTATTTACGGCTTTTTACCTTCACTATCAGGATGAGCTGTTTCTTTACCGGGAAGGGACCTTTATTCCCGAAGTTCAATCGGGTCACCTAGAGCTGTTGCAACGCAGGCCAGACCTATTTTCAGTTTCGGGAGCCAAGCTTGATGGTACTCGCCAGGCGCTTGTAGAGCGTCTGGCAAAAGGATTGAAGCAGGTTCCTAAGACGGCATCTGTCGTGCGTGCATTATACCGTGTGTTGAACACTTTGCCACCGGTCACTCAGAAAACCATGCAGATCGGAAATGCAGTGGTGTTGAAAGTACGGGATTGCTTATTGCAAGCAGGTTCGCCTGAACAACTTCTTTTTAATGATCTGCCCCGTTGTTTCGGCATCGAGCCGTTCATGCAGGGGCAAAAGCGAGACAAGGATATGGATCATTTCTTCGAGCAGCTCAACAATAGCTTATCCACATTACGCGATCACGCATCGAAGTTGCTCCAGAATAAAAGGAATCTCTTACTTCATCACTGTAGCCTAGAGGAAAATATGGTTGGGTGGCACGAACTCGAGCGAAGGGCGACATGGCTCGCACCTCGCATTAAACATGAGGTATTGACTCCCTTCCTCAACTGTGTGAACAACGGCATTGCCGACAACCACAACGCGCACCCCGTACTATCACTGATAGCCAATCGGCCTTTCGAGCAATGGACCGACATGGATTTACAGGGTTTCGAAGGTTTGGCACAAGGCATTGGCGAGTTGTTCCTGCAGATTTGGCACAACTATGTAGATGCGGGTACAATCTTGACTGATCAGGAGCTTGAGCAAAAAGAGGCCTTTCGGAAAACGCTGGAGCCCCAGCTAAAAATTTTAGGTGATAAAGGCAATTCTCGCGTACTTGCTGCTGCATTGCGGGAACTGTTGAACCAAATCGAGTCGAATTAGATCTAGATTTTATGGAATTAATGTTGAATCCAGATATTCAAACTTCTGGGCAATCCGATAAGCAGGTTCGTCATATTTTGGCGCTTTCTGGAGGAAAGGATAGTTCTGCCCTCGCTGTCTATATGCGAGGTAAATTCGAAAATATGGAATATGTGTTTTGTGATACGGGTGAGGAGCTGGAGGAAACTTATGAATATATAAGTAAGCTGCAGGATTTTCTTTGTTCAAAGATTACTTGGTTGAAATCAGAGAAAGATTTTAGATACTACGTGGATCTCTATAACGGGGTTTTGCCAGATGCACGAACTCGTTGGTGTACTAGAATGCTAAAGCTCAAACCCTATGAGGATTTTATTGGCGATGATCCGGTGATCAGCTATGTTGGAATACGAGCGGATGAACCCAATAGAAAGGGGTATATTTCTACCAAACAAAACATTCAGCCGGTTTTTCCTTTTGTAGAGGATAATATTCGTCTTGAAGACGTGGAACGGATTCTTATGGAATCGGGCTTAGGTGTTCCTCGTTATTATCAGTGGAGATCCCGATCAGGTTGTTATTTTTGTTTCTTTCAGCAAAAGCGTGAATGGATTGGTTTAAAGAACGCTCATCCAGAGCTTTTTGAAAAAGCAAAAGCATTCGAGAAAATAGATACCGAATCGGGTGAAAGGTATACTTGGAACGAAGGAGAAAGCCTTGATGAGCTTGCTCAACGTGCAGACACAATCATGGAAGAATATGAAAAAAGGAAAGTACGCGAAGCGAATGCTTTTAAAGGACATCAAAAGCTAAAAGATATTTGGGGATATGATTCTGACGATGGAGAGGAGCTTTCTTGTAATATTTGCCATTTATAGAAAAGAATTCAATGATCTATTGGGACCACAATTCGACTACACCATGCGCTCCTGAAGTCGTTGAGGCAATGCGGCGCTACTGGAATGAGGAATATGGAAATCCCTCCAGTAGTCACATCATGGGTCGTAGAGCTGCGGTCGCAGTTAAAACTGCACGCAACCAAGTGGCTGATTTTGTAAATGCCCTCCCGCCAGAAATTGTCTTTACGTCAGGTGCTACTGAAAGCAACAATTTGCTTTTTCTAGGCATTCTTCTTTCTCCACACAAGGATCGCAGCCGGATTGTTGTATCGTCCATCGAGCATAAATCTGTTCTGGAGCCCGCACACTTGCTTGAAGAACATGGCTTCGAAGTCATCAAACTTCCTGTGGACCATACGGGAGTATCCGATCTAAAAGCTGCCAGAAAGCTGATTACGTCTGATACTCTGTTGGTCTCTGTGCAGGCTGCCAACAATGAGATTGGTTCGCTGCAGCCCATAGCCGAACTTGCTGAACTTGCTCATGAAAACGGGGCCTATTTTCATACAGATGCGGCCCAGGTGTTGGGCAAGGTGCAGTTCGATGTTCAGGAGAACAATTGTGATTTTGCTTCCTTTAGTGCCCATAAAATGTATGGTCCCAAAGGAATTGGTGCTCTCTTTGTCCGAGGAGGTGCTCGGGGGTGGCCTTGGGCTCATCCATTTCGGGGGGGGGGGCAGGAGAGTGGACTGCGGCCAGGGACAAGCAACGTTCCAGCCATAGTCGGATTCGGAGAGGCTTGTCGAATTATGAAAGATACATTGAACGAGAAAGCATCATATTTAAAAGATCTGTCTATAAGATTTATTTGTGATTTAAGTGCTATTGAACCGCAAGCTAAGTTGGTTAATGAAATCAATTCGAGCTTACCAGGAACTTTGAGTATCATTTTTCCGGGTATCCCTGCAGACTTATTAGTGATGCACTGCAATAAGATTAGCATTTCAAAAGGATCTGCCTGCAATGGAGCAATAGGAGTTTCTCATGTTATTAACGAAGTTCTTGATGGTAGTTATTTTAAAGATTCGGTCATCAGGATTTCATTTGGTAGGGATTCATCAACTTATGATTTTGGTGTTTTTTTTGATATTTTGAAAGGCATTAGATCTAAATGTTAATAATGCTATTGTTCGATATTTTAAATGGATTATGTGTTTAGAATATATAGCTGATTACTTATGCTAAAAAATGTTGACTGGGCTGAAAAGAGGACTTATAAATCATATGGAGATAATCAGCCAATAGAATTTTTTTTTGATGGATTGTGCTGTAGTACAGGTTTTGATTTGTTATTAGGCTATTTCAGCTCATCTGCTATTAGTTTGTTGGCACTTGGTTTTGCTACGTTTTTGTATAACGGTGGTAAAGCTAGATTTGTAATCAATAATATTCTTTCTGAAAATGATCAAAAAGCAATAATTGAAGGCGAAAATGGATTGGTTATTGAAGGATTAATTGATGTTAATGATATAAGAAGTACGTCAGAAAAACTTGATAAGTATGGAGCTCATTTTTTTAAGTGTTTAAGTTGGATGATAGCAAATAATAAGCTGCAACTCAAAATAATTTGCCCAAAATCAGGACAAGGTATATCACATTATAAGAAAGGTATATTTAGAGACGGTAATAATGACGTGGGGTTTTCAGGGTCATGCAATTTTACTGCTTTCGGAATTATTGAGAATCTAGAGTCAGTAGAGATTTATCTTGATTGGGAGGATAAGCGGTCAGCTAATTTTATTAATGAATTCAAAAATGATTTTGATGATATTTTTTATGAGAAAGCGGGATGGGTTAAGTATATAGATCCAAAAGATGTGACTATTGCCATACGAGATGAGTATAAGGTTAAAGATATTAATGATTTGTTGGTCGAGGAGAAAGACTTATTAAATGAAAAGAAAAATAATATCGAAAATGTTAAATTGAAATTAATTTTTGATAAGATGGAGAAGCGTATAGATAGAATGATGATAATGCCAAGATTTCCTTATATCGATGGCCCGCGTCCATATCAAAGCGAAGCATACAAAAGATGGGTAAGTAATGGGTATAAGGGTATATTTGCAATGGCAACAGGTACTGGGAAAACAATTACAGCGCTTAACTGTATACTGAATTTAATAAGAGAGGATGTAGAAAGAGATTATCATGTATTAATATTGGTGCCGACTATAATATTAGTTGAACAATGGGAAAAGGAAGTGATAAGTTTCAATTTTAAAAACATATACAAGATTTCAAGTAAAATATTATGGCAAAAAGAAGTTATTACAATGCTATCTGATTTGAAGTATATACGCAATTCATTTGTTATTATTTGTACGTATGATTCATTTGTAAGCCAGAGTTTTGATACACTAATTGAAAGGCTTCCAAGTGACACTATATTAATAGCAGATGAGGCACATAATATGGCGAGGCCATCAATATTAAATAAATTAAATGGAATAAAATTTAAAAATAGAATAGGTTTGTCTGCAACACCTAAGCGAATCTATGACATAGAAGGCACTGCCGCTATGGAGGCGTTCTTTAATGATAAAGAGCCATATCTCTTTAATTACTCATTAGATAAAGCTATAAAAAACAGTGTGCTTTGCCGATATTATTATTTCCCTCATATAGTAAGGTTGACAGAGAAAGAGATGGAGGCTTATATAGAGATCAGTAATAAGTTAGCTAAAATATATGCTATCCATAAAGAAAATGAAGAAATGAAAGGTAGTATTGAAATGTTGTTACTTAAACGTAAAAGAATTATTCATAAAGCCTCTAAAAAATTACCATCTGTAATTGATATTCTAAGAGAAATCTATAACGAAAAAGGATGCTTAAAATATCTATTTGTTTATGTGCCAGAGGGGAATACAAGTGAGAATAGAGAGAATGGTGATGATACGCTGGAAGAAAATGTTCATATTATAAAGCAGTATACAAGAGAAATTGCCAAGATTTCTGATAAAGTAGTTGTGCATGATTTTTTTGGAGGTATGAGAAATAGAGAGGAAATATTAAAACAATTTGAATCTGGCAAAATCAATGTTTTAACTTCAATGAAATGTTTGGATGAAGGTGTAGATATTCCTAGAGCAGAAATAGCAATATTTTGTAGTAGTACTGGAAATCCAAGGCAGTTTATTCAAAGACGTGGCCGCATACTTAGACGTCATACTGATAAAAATTATGCCGTAATTCATGATTTAGTGGTTATACCTGATTATGAAAATGGAATTAATAAATCTGACGTATATAATATTGAAAAAGATCTCATAAAAAAAGAGTTAGAGCGTGTTATGTACTTTGCATCATTATCGGAAAATCCTTTTTACACAGAAGGCGTATTTATTGATATTTGTAGGTATTATAATTTAAATATTTATACAATTCAAAAAGAATTGGAGGCAATATGACTAAGGATAACATATTTAAAAATATTATATCTGATCCTATTATGGTTGAAAGAGGATATCTTAAAGAAGATGAGGTGGATGACTTAAGTATAAATGATGGCGGTGAAAATAAGATAATAAAAATTATTAAAATAGCCGTTTCAGGTGTAGTTGATAAGGATAGTGAGACTTCAATATCAAGGTATATTAATCAATCCTTAAATAGCTAAGTTATGATCATAGAAAAGATTGAAATAGAAAACTTTATGTGTTATTCTGGCTATAACATTTTCGAGTTTTGTGAGGGCATAAATGTTATTATAGGGGATAATGCTTATGGTAAATCAAAGCTTTATGATGCATTTTATTGGGTGCTCTATGATCAAATATTTGTTTCAGAAAGAAAAGAGTTTGTTAATACGGCAATTGTGGGGTCGGAATTAATATCTGATAAAGTTAAATATGAATCTGTGGATGGAGAAGTATCTGCATCTGTGAGTATCACATTTAATAATAAAGAGCAAGATCGTGTTTATGTATTAAGGCGGACATATACAGCTAAAATTGAGGGCGGTGAGGTTGTTAAAAATAACAATAAAAATAGTGTTCTTATTGTTATTGATAAAGAAATGTCGTTTTTAAGCGGAAGTTTGATAGATGATGAGAATCAAAAGCAACTAATTATTAATAAAATATTACCGAGAAATCTCAAGAGATATTTGTGGTTTCAAGGTGAACAAGTTGAGTCTATAATTGATTTTAATGATCAAGGCGCTTTAACTAGTGCTATTAATGTGTTATCAAACATGTCTTATTATGAAACAATAGTCAATATTGCAAAAAGAACTTTCGATGAGGTGAATAATGAGTACAATAAGAAACTGCGTAACCAGAGTCGCGACATAGAACAAAGCGTGAAGTTAGACAATCAAAAGAAAACTGCTGAACAAGGTCATAGAAACACCAAAGTATATTTGGATCAAACAAAAGAGAATATTGCTAGGGCTGAAGAAAAATGTGAGTTATTGTTTAGTAAAGTAGCAGATGCAGAGGCTATTTCAAAATTTAATCAGAAAATCAAAAAGGCTCAAGATGAATTAGCTGAACTCAAAAAATTGCTTGATAATGAAAATAGTAATTTTATTAGAGCTTTATTCCAAAAGAAATGGCTGTTAAAAGGAATGAACTCGATAGGTAAAGAGTATGAAGAAAAGTTCTTTAGATACGATAAAAATAAGCTTGAAAAAATAAATAAGAAACAAATATTGAGTGAATTGACTTCTGGAACTATTGAGACAAGGTTGCCTATTAATGTTCCAGAACCTATTTATGTTAAAGAAATGCTAGATAAAGAGCGATGTTTGGTATGTGGAAGAGAAGCGAAAAAGGATTCTGATGCATGGAAAGCAATCGAAGAGCTTCTTATAACAAAAAAAAATACTGCGGATAGTAATGTAAATGATCAAATATTTAAAAATAATTTCCGTGAAGAATTCTATATGCTTTATAGAAACCATATTTCAATTGAGGATAATAAAATGCCCTTTATTGAAGAAGAGATAAAAGATTCTATAATATGTAGGAGGAATTTAAAAATAAAAATTATTGATTTGCAAAATATAATAATAGAGCAAAATGAAAAGATTCATGAAATAATAGGGGATTCTTCTATAGATTGTAAATCAGCAGAACATATTTTAAATGAGTATGCTGTAATGAGAGATAAAAAAGAGTTATACATCTTAGAGAAAAATAAATGGGAACGACAGATCGCCGATTATATTCTTAAAATCGAACAACTAAATACTGAACTAGGAGATCTTGTAAAGGGTGAGATACCTAATTACCTTATTGAGAAAAAAAAGATACTAAGTGATTTCCTTGATATAGCGACATCTACAAGAGATAGAGTCTTTAATGGTCTTGTTAGTCGTTTAGAAAATGAGGCAAATGTTCACTACACATCAATGACAAAAGGTAATCAGGCGACTAGAGGAAAGATAAGACTAAAAAAGCTGCCAAATGGTAATTATATGCCAGAAATAATTGATGATGAAGGTCGGGTAATGCTAGGATATAACACTGGAAACTTAATTTTAATAAAACTAGCAACAATTATGGCTATTGTGTCAGCCTCAAGTACAGATAATAAGGTAAAATATTATACGCTTATAACTGATGCCCCATTTTCTGTTTTTGGAGATGATTATACCATAGGTTTTTGCAAAGCTGTAAGTATGGTATATCGGCAAAGCATAATTATGAGTAAAGAATTTTATAAAAATGAAGCATTAAAAATTCAACTTATGAATGATTCTGATATAAATATAGGTCGCGTCTATATGATAAGACCATCATCAATAGAATGTGAGCGTGATAATAGGAATAATTTATCTACTATAATCGAATCTTTAAATTAATCAAATGGAACTAATAAAAAGGCTTAAAGAGCGTTCTCCTGAATATTCCGCTGTTTATGAGAATTTAATTTCAATTTTTACCATGACCCAAGGGGGAAGGGCTGGATCTTCTAGTGATTCATCTGCATGGGCACAAGGGAAATACTTTACAACAAAGTATGAGATCTTTATGTATGCAGCTTTTCTCGGTATAAAGAGTAAGTATAGACTTCCATTGACAAATAATGAGAAAAATATTTCATTTTGGGAAATAAAAAATTGGCAGCCAGTTGAGTTAGTGAATTACCTTATTATGTCGATATTAACAGTTTCTGATATTGATTTTAATCAACTAGAAGAATTAAGCGAAGATGAGGTGGAAAAAAAAATTACTGATTTAAAAAAAATATTGGAGGAGTACGCAAATGGAGGATTTGATATTATTAGGGCAAAGTATGAAGATAATTCAACATATTTCGAAAATAATGATAATTGCTTTTTAGATTTATTATCAAATCTATAAATGCAGTATGAGTGGTGAGACAAAATGCACTTATACTTAATAAATAAACTGAGCAATTGAGGGATGTTTTGGATATCATTCACATCTGTCATCCTGAGAAAAAGCTTCTGCGACATCTTTTCAATGGTCAGGACCTCAGCATCAATCAATGAGGAGAACTCTTTCTGGCGACGGCGAAGAGGGAGTTTCATGCCGTTTTGGGTGATGAACATGATGAGGTCGCGTATTTGGTTTCCGGGCATGTCGATGTAGGAAATAGGGGACGTTGTACAGTAAGCGAAATAAAAGAGCAGATTTGCGGTGTTGACTGGACGTTTCGCCCACCATCAGTTACGCATTCAATAACGGGCGGGTCGCTTCAAGTGGCCATGCCGTAGGCGATGACGGAACCATCCTCTGAGCAGACGCGGATGCCGGAGATGAAGAGCTTCTCGAATCCAGAATAACACTCGCTAAATATTGTGATCTCATCAATAAGTGCGAATCTTGTTAATCCTGGATCCTTCACGTCGCTTTGCGTCGTTCAGGATGACACTCTATTGAAGGGTCAATACGCTGTCTCACTGCTCTTCTGAGGCAGCCTCTTTTGCATGCCCGCATGCCGTCATGTCATCTTGGTGGGATGTTTTCATGACATCATGAGGCGTCACCGTCGTCCTGTAAGTGAGGCGATCAAGCCATAGCTTCGCTGTACTCCGGGCTCAAGCAGGTCATGTATTTCCCGCAGACGCGTTGTTCCCGGTAGCTGCCGGCGTCATGCAGACCAGCTCCCAGATGTGGCTGTCGGGATCCTGGAATCCGTGGCCGTACATGAAGCCGTACTCCTTTGCTTCATTGTAGGTGGTTCCTCCCGCCCCTACGGCCTTGCGTACCAGATCGTCCAACTGCTCCCGGCTTTCGCAGGAGAGGCAGTTGAGCACTTCGGTATACCGTCGTGCATCGCAGATCTCTTTTGGCGTGAAGCCCTTGAACTTCTCTTCGGTCAGGAGCATGACGTAGATGGTATCGCTCACGATCACGGCAGCTGCGGTCTCGTCGGTATACTGTGCGTCAATACCGAAGCCTAATGCCGAGTAAAACTCCTTGGACC
>Ga0326726_10003577_pt1 | contig 14252 bp, 13 predicted proteins | sample MHFenrmetagenome_2_FD_207603 | JGI IMG/M metagenome (GOLD analysis project Ga0326726, IMG submission 207603) | Lab enriched peat soil microbial communities from Michigan Hollow, Ithaca, NY, United States - MHF15MN | ecosystem: Environmental > Terrestrial > Soil > Wetlands > Peat | place: USA... | reverse complement strand
TCGATCTCATAGCGGCGCCGTCTTGCCTGATTGACGAATACGTTGTGCATGATCGTGAAGAGCCACGCTCTCAGATCGCTACCGGGCCGCCACAGGTAGAACTTGTTCCAGGCGCGCTCAAGCGTGTCCTGGACCAAGTCGTCGGCGACATAACGGTCGCCGACCAGAGCGCGGGCATAGCGCCGCAGCCTGGGAATGTGCTCGATGATGAGGTGACGATCCACGCAGCGAGCATTCTAGCGCGCGGCAAATTTCCCCGGGAACGGTCCTCCCGTCCAGAGTCCGCATGGACAGCGACCCGGCACCTGTTCACGACTCCCCTCTCGAGAATAGCGACCTGTGATACAAACGCACCACTTGGCGGATTTATTCCAGCCGGTTCTCCAGAGTGAGCTTTCAGGGCGGCGCGGCGAGCGTAAACACGGCCTGGATGCCCGCTATTCCTGCGGGGTAAACGCGAGCCGCTTGACGCAGAACCTCAGCGCAGGCCGGAGATATAGTCGGCCACGCCGCGAATTTCAGGGTCGCTCATCTTCGCGGCAATCGACTGCATGACCTTGTTTGCGTCGTTCCGGCGCTCGCCCGCACGGAACGCCTTCAGCTGCGCCTCGATGTATTCGGAATACTGGCCCGCCAGGCGCGGATACTGCGCCGGCAGCCCCGCACCGGCAGCTCCATGGCACCCGGCGCACGCGGGGAGCCCATTGGCCAGATCACCCCCGCGCCAGATCTTTCTTCCGAGCGCGAGCGTCTCGGGGTGCTTGGCCGCGCCGGGCTTGGGCGCCTGCGCGGCAAAGTACGCGGCGACATTGCGGGCGTCTTCGGCGGAGAGGCTCGCCGCCATTCCCCCCATTATGGGATTCTCTCGATCAGCTTTCTTTCCCGGGACTGACTTGAAGTTGCCGAGCTGCTTCTGAATATATTCCGGAACTTGTCCGGCCAGCTTCGGATTGGCGGGAGTCGGGCTGTTGCCGTCCGCGCCATGACACGCCGCGCAGACCTTGTTGACGATGCTTTGCCCCTTGGCGGGATCGGGCTTGGCCTCGGGTTCGGCGCCGGCAAGCGGAGTGGCGCAAATCAGAAACCCCACCAGCGCCCATGCTCGCCTCATGCCGTTTCTCCCGCGCGAATTGTCGCTCAAAAGGCTGATATTCTAGCAAGATTGGCTCAGCTACCATGTCGTTTCTCGGCAATGCAACTTTTCTGAAGAGCGTCGCTTCTCTCGAGCAGGCCCCCGCGAGCGCCGGTGAAATCGCTTTCGCGGGCCGTTCGAATACCGGCAAGTCGAGCGCCATCAACACTCTCATCGGACGCCGATTGGCGCATGTGAGCAAGACTCCCGGGCGGACGAGGCTCATCAACTACTACGCACTTGGCGCGGAGCGGTTCATAGTCGATCTTCCCGGCTACGGTTACGCTCGAGTCCCGGACGCCGTGAGCGCGCCCTGGGAGGAATTGCTGGGCGGCTATCTGCGGACGCGGGTCCCGCTTCGCGGACTCGCGGTAGTGATGGATGTCCGCCATTCGGTGACCGATCTCGACCGGCGCCTGCTGGAGTGGTTCCGGCCCGCCGGAAAGCCCGTACATGTCCTCCTGACCAAAGCGGATAAACTGTCGCGCGAGGCTGCACGGGAGATACTGCGACAAGTCGAAAGCGACATCGCAGCCATTCTCCCCGGCGCTTCGGTCCAGCTGTTTTCGAGCCTCAGGAAGACAGGCCTCGAGGAAGCCGCGACCGTATTTCGAAGATGGCTGGGCGAAGGCCCGCAGCAGCCGGGCAACTTGGCGGGCGATCCGACCAAAATGAAAACCCCCGGCAGCACCGGGGGTCTGGAAATAAAAGCCCCCGGGCCAAAAGGGGAAATCAGCCCGGGGCAAAATGCCTTAAGGTTTAAGGCACCCCGCTCAGGGAGGAGAAGCGGGAGACGACCGAAGCCGTCTAATGCTTAGGAGTCGGGTTGCGGGAGAAAGGTTCCCCCAACGGATCGACCAATTGGTAACCGGTTGATCCATCTGGAAAGAAGGAGAGATCATGCAGGTGTACGGCAGCTTTCCCGCGGTCCGGATGCGCCGCATGCGGCGCGACGACTTCTCGCGCCGGCTGATGCGAGAACACGTGCTTACCGCCGACAATCTCATCTACCCGGTTTTCCTGATCGAGGGGAGACAGCGGATCCAAGCCGTTCCCTCCATGCCCGGCGTGTCCCGGTACACAGCCGACAAGCTGCTCCCAGTAGCCGAGCGGTGCCTCAAGCTCGGGGTGCCGGCGCTGGCGCTCTTCCCTTCGATCGAGCCGGCTCTGAAGACCCCGGACGGCAAGGAGGCGACCAACCCCGAAGGACTCATACCCCGGGTCATCTCCATGCTCAAGAAGAAATTCCCGGAGCTCGGGGTCATGACCGATGTCGCGCTCGACCCGTACACCAGTCACGGCCAGGACGGCCTGATCGACGACGACGGCTATATCCTCAACGACGAGACCCTCGCCGTGCTCGAGAGGCAAGCGCTGGTTCAAGCGCAGGCCGGCGTGGATATCGTCGCCCCATCGGATATGATGGACGGGCGCATCGGGCGCATTCGTGCCGCACTCGATGAAAACCAGTTCATCCACACGCGCATCATGGCCTACTCGGCGAAGTACGCATCGGGCTTCTACGGCCCATTCCGTGACGCGGTGGGCTCGGCCGCAAATCTGGGCAAGGGAAACAAGTTCACCTACCAGATGGATCCGGCCAACAGCGACGAGGCGCTTTGGGAGGTCGGACTCGACCTCCAGGAAGGCGCCGACATGGTGATGGTAAAGCCCGGGATGCCCTACCTCGACATCGTCAGGCGTGTGAAGGACGAGTTCAAGGCCCCGACTTACGTCTATCAGGTGAGCGGCGAATACGCCATGCTGAAGGCGGCCTTCAAGAACGGCTGGCTGACCGAGAAGCAATGCGCGATGGAGGCCTTGCTCGCGTTCAAGCGCGCCGGGGCAGACGGAATTCTCACGTACTTCGCGCTCGACGCCGCCGGTTGGATCAAGACGGCGCGCTGAACGCTCGGGCTTCGCAACTAGAGACGGACATCGGCAGCGACGTCCAGCGATTGGATGAATTTCTCCGGGGCCTGGTAGCCGATCACACGCACGCCTTCGATCTCCCGCCCGTTCGCATCGAAGAAGATGATGCCCGGTGGCCCGAACAGGCGGAAGCGCTTCAGCAGCGCCTTGTCGTCGGGGGTGTTCGCCGTGACGTCGACGCGCAACAGCACCATCTGGTCCAGCCTGGCCCTTACTTTCGGATCACGGAACGTGAAGCGCTCCATCTCCTTGCACGACACGCACCAGTCCGCGTAGAAATCGAGCACCGCAGCCTTGCCCGCGGTCTTTAGCCGCGCGTTCAGCTTCGCGCTTGTCGTGATGGGTTCGAACACGGGCGCGCTCTCCTGGGAAGGCGTGAAAATCCCGGCCAGCGGCTGCAGCGGGTCGAGCGCTCCCGAGAATGCGCCGACGCCCTGAGCCGCACCCATGAGCAGCGCGAGCAGACCGCCGGCCTTTCCAAGGCGCTCCCAACCCGACGCTTCCGTCCCCAGGGACTCGAGCGCCCCCAGGAACACGCCCGACCCGATCAGGAGCGCCGCCCAGAGCAGCATCTGCACGCCTACGGGAATCACCGGAGAGATGATCCAGATTGCGACAGCCAGGAGCAGCACTCCGAAGAACCGCTTGACCGCGGTCATCCACGCACCGGCCTTCGGCAGGAGGAGGCCTTCCGAGACGCCCACCAGCACGAGGGGCACGCCCATTCCGAGCGCCATGGAGAAGAGCGCCGCACCTCCGAGCACGGCGTCGCGCGTCTGTCCGATGTAGAGCAGCGCCCCAGCGAGCGGCGCGGCCACGCAGGGCGAGACGATGGCTGCCGAGAGCGCGCCCATCAGCACGATGGCGCCCCAGTCCCCGCCTCCCAGCCGGTTGCTCGTCTTGCTGAGCCGTGAATGCCAGCCCGAGGGCAGTTGCAGCTCGTAGAAGCCGAACATCGACAGCGCGAGCAGGACGAATACCGCTGCAAATCCCCCCAGCACCCACGCGTTCTGGAGCGCCGAGGAGAAAAGGCTCCCCGAGAACGCCGCCGCGATGCCGATCGTCGTATACGTCACCGCCATCCCGAGGACATAGGCGAGCGAGATCAATCCCGCACGCCTGCGCGTCACCTTTCGGCCCTCGCCGACGATAATCCCCGAGAGGATCGGAACCATCGGTAGGACGCACGGCGTGAAGGTCAGCAGTATCCCCGCGACGAAGAACACCACCACAACCGCCCAAAGCTTGCCGGCCTCGAGCACTCCGGCAAAGTGCAAGTCGTCGCCCGCAACCGCCTTGCGCGCCGGAACGGAGGCAAGCGCATCGTCTTTCCGGAAAATCGGCAAAGGGCTGGCCCCCGCGGACGCCAGGCGGATGTCGGCGCTCTGCACCTGCGGGACGTAGCACACGCCGATGTCCGCGCAGCCCTGAGAGGTCACGGAGAGCCTCACCCGGGCCGCGCCGGCGGCCGCCAGCGGCACAAGGATGCGAACTTCCCTGCGGTAGATGACCTGCTTGCCGAAGAACTTGTCCTCGTGAATCTCGCCTTCCGGAAACCGCGGCGAGCCCAGGGTGACGGAGGCCGGCTCGGCGGCGAAACGGAAGCGCTCGCGGTAGAGATAGTAGCCGTCGGCGATCCGGAAGCGGATCTCCGCGGTCCCCGGGTCGATCGCCTGCGCGGAGAAGCGGAACGCCTTGTCAGGCTCGAGCAAGTCGTCCCCGCCGGCCGCGTGGGCGGCCGGCGCGAGAAGCAGCAGTGCTAGGAGCCATCGGCGCATGGGCATAGGCTACGCGGGCTTCGTTTCCGAATCGACCCACTCGAGATAGGCCGGGAGGCCTGCGGCCAATGGGACCGCGATGATCTCCGGAAGTTCGTAGGGATGTGCCGCGCGGATGGCAGCCTCGAGCGCCGTGTAGCGGTCGCGCGTGGTCTTGATCAGCATCGGGAATTCCTCCGCATCCTCGGTCTTGCCCTGCCAGCGGTAGACCGAGCGGCACGGCGACAGGACGTTCACGCAGGCGGCGAGGCGCTTCTCGATCAGGGCATGGGCAAGCTGGCCGGCGCTGTCGCGGTCGGGCAGGTTGGTGATCACCAGATAGGCGTCGACCGGCTTCACGCGGCGATCTCCCTCGCAGCCAGGCCATGGACCACCGTCGGATAGCGGAGCCGCACGCCGAGCTCGGACTTCAGGCGTTCGTTCGACAGGCGCCGCGACTCGCTCATGAAAGAGAGGAGGTCCGCGGGAACGACGCGCGAGGCTTCGGCGCGCGAGACGCGCCGCGGCCGCGCGAGCCCGGCCCGGTCGGCAACGAGGTCGAGCCAGTCACCCATCTTGATCGCGCTGTCGTCGCTCGCGTTGTACGTGCCGGACGCAGGCGCCGCGTGTAGCGCCGTTGCGACGATCGCGGCGAGATCGTCGGCGTGAATATGGTTGGTGTAGACGTCGTCTTCGCGGCGCAGCACGGGCGTGCCGCGCGCGAGGCGATCGAGCGGCAGGCGGTCGGCCGCGTAGATGCCGGGCACGCGCAGGATCACGGTCTCCACGCCTTCGCGCGCGCCCCAGTTGGAGACGGCCTGCTCGGCGTCCAGGCGCCGCCTGGCGCGCTCGGTTCGCGGGCGCGGCGCGCGGGTCTCGTCCACCCGCTCGCCCGCGCAGTCTCCGTACACGCCGCTCGTGGAGAGGTACACGAATCGCCGTGGTAACATGGCGCCGCTTTTTGCTCTCTCCGAAAGCGCCGCAAGCAGGTTTTGCGTGCGCGAATCCCGCGATCCGGCCTGCGCGGGTGGAGCCAGATGGGCAACGCGGTGAGCGCGGCCGGCGAGCTGATCGAGCGACCCGGGATCGTCGAGATCACCTTCGATCTGCTCGACTCCGGAGGCGGCGAGATCGGGATCGGGCGAGCGGACCAGCGCGCACAGGCGGTACCTTGCCTTGAGCGATGGCAGGGCGCGACGGGCGATGTCGCCGCAACCGACGATGAGCAGGGTTTCCATCAGAGAATTTTACCCCGCACCGAGATGATGCATCAGGTCACAATCCGCAATACCGGTCATCAGTTCCAGGTGCACGAAGGATCGAGCATCCTCCAGGGGGCGCTGGACGCGGGACTCGTGATCCCCTACGGCTGCCGCGACGGCGCCTGCGGCAGCTGCAAAGGAAAGCTCGTCGCAGGCCGGATTGACTACGGCCGCTATTCCGAAAAGGCGCTGACCGCACAGGAGCGGGAGAGTGGTCACGCGCTCTTCTGCCAGGCGAAGCCGCTTTCGGACCTGGTAATCGAAGCACGCGAGGTGCGCAAGGCCGGTGACATCCAGGTGAGAAAGCTGCCGGCGCGCGTGCACAAGCTCGAGCGCGCCGCGGACGACGCCATGATCGTGTACCTGAAGCTCCCGGCGAACGAGCGCCTCATGTTCCTCCCCGGGCAATACATCGACATCCTCCTCAAGGACGGGACGCGGCGAAGCTTCTCGATGGCGAACGCGCCGCACGATGACGAGTTCGTCCAGCTCCACGTGCGCCACGTGCCGGGCGGCACGTTCACCGAGCATGTGTTCAAGAGCATGAAGGAGCGCGATATCCTGCGCCTCGAAGGGCCGTTCGGCACCTTCTTCCTGCGCGAGGAATCCGAGAAGCCTATCGTGTTCGTCGCCTCCGGAACGGGCTTTGCGCCGATCAAATCGGTAATCGATGCGGCGCTCCGGAAAGGCTCGTCTCGGCCGATGACGCTCTACTGGGGCGCGCGCCGTCCAAGGGACCTCTACCTCGACGCGCTTCCAAAGCGCTGGGCCGCCGAGCACCCGCGCTTCAAGTACGTCCCGGTGATCTCGGACGCGCTCCCCGAAGACCGCTGGACCGGCCGGACCGGATTCGTGCACCGCGCAGTGATGGAGGACCTGCCCGACCTCGCAGGCTTCCAGGTGTACGCCTGCGGGGTCCCGATCATGGTCGATTCGGCACGCCGCGATTTCATCGGGAAATGCGGCTTGCCGGAAAGCGAATTCTTCTCCGATTCTTTCACCACGGCCGCGGACAAGGCAGCCTGAGCCTACGCGGTGGTCTCGCCCAGGTAGGCTTTGCGCACTCGCGGGTCAGCGAGCAGCGCGCGTGCCTCCCCCGAAAGCGTGATCTCACCGCTGTCCATCACGTAAGCGCGATGCGCCAGGGCAAGCGCGCCCTGGGCGTTCTGCTCCACCAGCAGTACCGTGACGCCGGCGCGGTTGACGTCGCGTATCACCTCCAGGATCCGCCGCGCGGCCATCGGCGCGAGCCCCATGCTGGGCTCGTCGAGCGCGAGCAGTGCAGGCCGGCTCATCAAGGCGCGGCCGATCGCGAGCATCTGCTGCTCGCCTCCCGACAGCGTTCCGGCGACCTGCCCGCGCCGCTCCGCCAGGAACGGAAACAGCGCGAACACGCGCTCGCGGTCGGACGCCACGCCCGAGTCGGATCGCGCATAGGCGCCCATCGCGAGGTTCTCCTTGACGCTCAACCGCGAGAACACGCCGCGGCCCTCCGGGACCATGACGAGACCCGCGCGCGCCCGCTGGAACGCCGGGACGCCCGACAGATCCCGTCCGCTGAACCGGATCGATCCCGGCGCCGCCGGAGCGAGGCCGGCGATCGCGCGCAGCGTGGAGGATTTGCCCGCTCCGTTGGCGCCGATCAGGCAGACGAGCTCGCCCTGGCCGACCTCGAGATCAATCCCTTTTACCGCGCGGATGCCGCCGTAGCGCACCTCCAGGCCGCGGATCTCGAGGAGCGTCACTCCGGCTGCTCCGCAGACGCGCTGCCGAGATAGGCCTCCACCACTTTCGGATCGCGCTGCACCTCGCCCGGAGCCCCTTCGGCGATCCTCCTGCCATAGTCCAGCACCAGCACCCGGTCGCACACGTTCATCACGAGGCGCATGTCGTGCTCGATGAGAAGCAGCGTCGTGCCGTCGCCGCGGATGCGCTCGAGCAGCCTGCGCAGCGCCACGGTCTCGGAGGCGTTCATTCCCGCGGCGGGCTCGTCGAGGGCGAGCAGGACCGGATCGGTGGCGAGGGCGCGCGCGATCTCGAGCCTGCGCTGGTCGCCGTAAGGCAGGCCTCCCGCGGCCTCGTTCGCCCTGGAGCGTATGCCGACGTAATCGATGAGCTCCGCGGCGCGGCGCTCGATTCCCGCCTCCTCGTCTCGAGTCGCCGCGTTGCGCAGCACCGCGCCGAGCACCCCAGCGCGCGTGCGAACGTGCCTGCCGATCATGACGTTCTCGAGCGCGGACAGATTGGCGAACAGGCGGATGTTCTGGAAGGTACGCCCTATGCCCCGCGCCGCGATCCGGTCGGGCTTCAGGCCGGCGATGCTGCGTCCATCGAGCGTGAATGAGCCCCGGTCGAGAGGGGCAAGGCCGGTGAGCAGGTTGAAGAGCGTGGTCTTCCCGGCGCCATTCGGGCCGATCAGCCCGAATATCTGGCCGCGGGAAATGGAGAAGCTGACGTCCGAGAGCGCTTCGATGCCGCCGAAGCGCTTGCTCACGTTCCTCGCCTCGAGCAGAACGCTCAAGGCGCTTTCCCCGACATCGAGTCGCCGCGCGCGGCGAGCTCCCTTTTCCGCACCGCCGAAGGCCACAGCCCGCCCGGACGCAGCGCCATGACGAGTACCAGCGCGAATCCGAAAATCAGCATGCGGATCACCTCCGGCTCGACGAGCACCCTGCCGAAGATCTGCTTTTGCGCGGGCTCGACCGTAAAACGCAGGAATTCCGGGACAAAGGACAGAAGCATCGCGCCCAGGATCACGCCCCAGACATTGCCCATGCCGCCGAGGACGACCATCGAGACCACCATGATCGACTCGACCAGCACGAAGCTCTCGGGCGAGACGAAGCCCTGGATCGCCGAAAACATGCCGCCCGCGACGCCGCCGAAGCTCGCGCCCATCGCGAAAGCGAGCAGCTTCAGGCGCGTCGTGTCGATCCCCATCGCACGTGCGGCGATCTCGTCTTCGCGGATTGCCTCCCAGGCGCGGCCGATGCGCGAATTCTGCAGCCGCAGGCAGATGAAGATCACCGCGAGAAGAACGAGCAGCAAGAGGTAGTAGTACCTGACCGGGCCGCTGAACGTCATGCCGAGAAAGGAATCGGACTTCGAAAAGTCGATTCCGTCGAGGCGGAACGGATCGATCCGCGCGATCCCCTGCGGGCCGTTGGTGATGTTCACCGGCCGCGACAGGTTGTTCAGGAAGATCCGCACGATCTCGCCGAAGCCCAGGGTGACGATGGCGAGATAGTCGCCGCGCAGCTTGAGCGTGGGCGCGCCGATCAGGACGCCGAAGAGCGCCGCCACCGCGGCGCCGATCGGCAGGATCGCCCAGAACGGCCAGTGGATGCCGAAATGCGGCGAGGCGAGGAGCGCGTATACGTAGGCTCCCACTGCGTAGAATGCGATGTAACCGAGGTCGAGCAGTCCCGCGAATCCGACCACGATGTTCAGGCCGAGCGACAGGAGCACGAAGAGGAACGCGAGGTTCGTAATACGCACCCAGGTCGTTCCGACTGCCGCGAGCGCGAAGGGCAGCGCGAGCAGCGCGAGCGCGATCGTGGCCGCGCCGATCCAGGGCGCCGCGCGATACCGCTTCAGACGTGCGAGCGCTTCGATCATCTACGCCCTGTCCCCCACGCGCTCGCCGAGCAGCCCCGAAGGCCGCAGCACCAGCACCGCGATCAGCACGATGAAGGCGAACACGTCCTGGTAGTTCGAGCCGAACACGTTCCCGGTCAGATCGCCGATATAGCCCGCGCCCAGCGCTTCCACCACGCCGAGGAGCACGCCCCCGAGCATCGCTCCCGGGATATTGCCGATGCCGCCCAGCACCGCCGCGCAGAACGCCTTCAGCCCCAGTTGCGAGCCCATGGTGTAGTGGGCGATGCCATAGTAGCTCGCCACCATGACCCCCGCGACGGCAGCGAGCGCGGCGCCGATGACGAAGGTCAGCGCGATGATGCGGTTCGCATCTATGCCCATCAGCGCCGCGACCTGGGGGTTGTGGGCCGTGGCGCGCATCGCGGTGCCGAGCCTGGTCCGGTACACGAGCACCGCAAGGCCCGCCATCATGAGCACGGAGATCGCAATGATCGCGATCTGCACGCTGGTGATGATCGCCCCGCCGATCGAGTACGACTCCACCTTGACGATCTGCGGAAAGGCGAGCGGGTTGCGGCTCCAGATCATCATCGCCAGGTGCTGCAGGATGATCGAGATGCCGATCGCGGTGATCAGGGGCGCGAGGCGCGGTGCGCCCCGCAAGGGCCGGTAAGCCATCCGCTCCATCGCATAGCCGATGAGCATGCACACGGGAATCGCGCAGGCGGCTGCGATGAAGACCACCGCGAGCGGCGGCAGGCCCGCCGGCGCGAGCGCGCTGATCACCGAGTAAGCGACCATCGCGCCGACCATGACCACCTCGCCGTGCGCAAAGTTGATCAGCTGGATGATGCCGTAGACCATCGTGTAGCCGAGCGCGACCACGGCATAGACGGCCCCGAGGGTCAGGCCGTTGATCAGCTGCTGGATGAAGATGTCCATGCGCTCGCAAGAAAAGCAAACGGCACCCGCGGGTGCCGTTTCGAGGACGCCTTCAAGCGTGCCTACTTCTTCGCCGCGTCTCCGCCGCCCGGCGAAGCGAGCTGGGCGACGAACTCCTCGTACTTGATGGTCTTGCCGCTCTTGATGATCGCGATCGGCGTGAGCTCACCCGCCTTCATGGTAAAGATCGTCATTTCGGCGTCGCTGCGATCGCCCTTGGAGTCGAAGACGATCCTTCCGGTAGCGCCGGCATAGTCGATCTTCTGCAGCTCGGGCAGATATTTCGCGGGATCGGCCGAATTCGCCTTCCTCATCGCCGCGATGAGCAGATTCGCCGCATCGTAGGTGAAGGGCGAGTACAGGATCGGGTCGATGTTGAAGCGCTTCTTGTAGGCGTCCAGGAACTTCTTCGACGCCGCCTGGGGAGGAATGCCGGCCTGCGAGCACAGCAGCCCGTCCGCGGCTTCGCCCGCCAGCTGCTTCATCTTGTCGGTGCAGGCACCGTCGCCGAAGGAGAATACCGCCTTGATGCCGAGCTCGCGTCCCTGCCTGAGCAGGGGACCGCCCGTGGCGTCCATGCCCCCGTAGAACACGGCGTCGGGACTATGTCCCTTCACCTTGGTGAGCACGGCTTTCCAGTCGGTGGTCTTGTCGGTGCCCTTCTCTCGCGGAAGCACCTTGACACCGGCGGCGATCAGCGTCTTTTCCACTTCGTTCGCGAGGCCTTCGCCGTATGCGGTCGCATCGTCGATCACCGCCGCGAGCTTGGGTTTCGCCGTGGAAGCCAGATAGTTCGCGATCGCAGGACCCTGCTGATCGTCGCGCCCGACCACGCGGAAGACGTTCTTGAATCCCTGCTCGGTGAGCTTCGGGTTGGTGGCCGACCCGGTGATCATCGGAATCGGCGGATTGGCGCCGTTGTAGACCGCCGAAGCGGGGATGGTGACGCCAGAGTTGAGGTGCCCGACCACACCGGCCACCTTGGTGTCGACGAGCTTCTGCGCCACCGTGGTGCCGACCTTGGGGTCGGCCTGGTCGTCGAGCGAGATCAGGTCGAACTGCACGTCCTTCCCGTCGATCTTGATTCCCGCCGCGTTGGCCTCCTCGATCGCGAGCCGCGCCCCGTTCTCGTTGTCCTTTCCGAGGTGGGCGATTCCGCCGGTGAGCGGCGCCACGCTGCCGATCACGACGGACACCTTCCCGGAAGCCGGGGCCTTCTTGTCGCCGCAACCGGAAGCGGCCGCGACAAGCAGCGCTAGGACGAAGACAGGGATGCGAGTCATGGCGGCCTCCGGTTTCAACGAGGGATGACGCGGGCGAAGCTTACTTGACCGTCAGGACGAATTTGGCGAGCGTCTTGGCTTCCGCGTCGCTGACGGTGCCGTTCGGCGGCATCGGGATCGGGCCCCACACGCCGGTCGAGCCCTCTCTGATCTTCTTCGTGAGGTAGGCTTCCGCGTCCTTGCGCGCCTTGTACTTCGCCGCGACGTCCTTGTAAGCGGGCCCGACGAGCTTCTTGTCCAGCTGGTGGCAGCTGAGACAGGCTTTGTCCTTGAGAAGCTGCTGCGCGTCAGCTGCGAACGCCGCACCGCTCGACAGCGCAAGGCCGAGCGAAGCCGATATGACTACGTGTTTCATGAGATCTCCTGGGTCCAAAAAAGTCGCGCCATGCTACTGGATTTTCTCCGCCTTGAAAACCTGCTCGACGAGATGTTCCAGCCGGTCGATGGGGGCGAGGCAGCTCGTGCCTTCGCACACCCAGGCGCTGACTCCGCTGCCCGCGGGTTTTGCGAGCACCGGCGGCAGGCCGGTGGCCTTGTCGTCGATCGCGATGACCATGGTCTGCGGAGCATAGCGCTGTGCGAGCTCGCGGCGCCAGCGGCGCAGTTCGCCTTCGGGCCCCCGCAGGATGACGGTGCGGGGGGGCTGCTGGTGCTCCTCCAGTGCGGCGAGCAGCGTCGCATGTCCTCCCGGGTGCTCGGTGAGCTCGGCGTGGAATTGCGCGAGCGTGCGCTCGGCGGCGAGCGCGTAGCGCGCCTCGCCCGTCAGGAAATGCAGGCGCTGGAGCGCGAACGCCGCGGCGCCGTTTCCCGAGGGCGTGGCGTTTTCGTAGCCCGGTTTCGGGCGGTGGATCAGCTTTTCGTGATCGTGGCTGGTGAAGAAGAAGCCGCCCCTCTCCCTGTCCTCGAATTGTTCGAGCAGCACGTCGGCCAGGTCCTCGGCGAACGCGAGGGCGTGCGGGTCGAATTTCGCCTGCAGGACCTCCAGGAGCGCTGCGAGCAGGAAAGCGTAGTCGTCGAGGTACGCGTTGAGATGGGCCTTCCCGTCCTTGTAGGTGGCGAGAAGCCGGCCGTTCTTCCACATGGTCCCGCGGATGAAGCCGAGCGCCTGGGTCGCGGAGGCGAGCCAGTCATCGCGGCCGAACACGACGGCGGCCCGCGCCATCCCGGCGATCATGAGCGCGTTCCAGCTGACCAGCACCTTCTCGTCGCGCCCGGGGTGCACGCGCTTCTCGCGCGCGGCGAACAGTTTCCTCCTCCCCGAGCTGAGGAGGCGCGCGCACTCCTCCTCGCTCCTGCCCAGGGTCCCGGCCACCGCGGCGAGCGTGCGCGTGACGCGCAGGTGCCAATGCGCGTTCTCGAAGTTAGGAGGGCCGTCCAGTCCGTAGTAGGGCGCGAGCACCGCGTATTCGTCCGCCGGGAGCAGCGCGCGCGCCTCGTCGGGCGTCCAGATGTAGAACTTGCCTTCCTCGTGCTCGGAATCGGCGTCGAGCGAGGAGTAGTAGCCGCCTTTGGGGGATTGCATCTCGCGGATCGCCCATGCCGCCGTCTCCTCGGCGACGCGCGCGAGCAGCGGATTTCGCGTCGCGGTCCAGGCGTCCGCGTACAGCCGCAGCAGCGGCCCGTTGTCGTAGAGCATCTTCTCGAAGTGCGGAATCATCCACTCCGCATCGACGCTGTAGCGGGCGAAGCCCCCGCCGAGGTGATCGTAGATGCCCCCGAGCGCCATCCGCTCCAGGGTATGTGTCGCGATGCGCAGGGCGGCACCGTCTCCGCCTGAGGCCGATTGCCGCAGGCAGAACTCGAGCTCGGCGGGATGCGGGAACTTGGGCGCGCCGCCGAAGCCCCCGTAGCGCGAGTCGAAACTGGTCTTGAGGCTGCGCAGCGCCGCCGCGATCGGCTCGGCAGACAGCTCCGATTGGTGCGCCGGGGCGCCCGGCTGCATGCCCTCGAAAGTCGCGAGCAGGGTCCGGTTCTGCCGGCCGATCTCGTCGCGGTGGTCGTGGTAGGCCTGGGCGATCCGCTCGAGCACCTGGGGAAATCCCGGCAGGTTGTAGCGCGGCTCCTTCGGAAAATAGGTGCCGCCGAAGAAGGGCGCACCCTCGGGCGTGAGGAACATGGTGAGCGGCCAGCCACCCGGGCGCTGCGCGAGCATCTGGTGGGCGAGCTGGTAGATCTGGTCGAGGTCCGGGCGCTCCTCGCGGTCCACCTTGATGTTGACGAACAGGCGGTTCATGAGCTCCGCGACGGCCGGGTCCTCGAAGGATTCGTGCGCCATCACGTGACACCAGTGGCAGGCGGAGTAGCCGACTGAAAGCAGGATCGGCTTGTCCTCGCCGCGCGCGCG
>Ga0326726_10003576_pt1 | contig 14253 bp, 11 predicted proteins | sample MHFenrmetagenome_2_FD_207603 | JGI IMG/M metagenome (GOLD analysis project Ga0326726, IMG submission 207603) | Lab enriched peat soil microbial communities from Michigan Hollow, Ithaca, NY, United States - MHF15MN | ecosystem: Environmental > Terrestrial > Soil > Wetlands > Peat | place: USA... | reverse complement strand
CCTGAATCGACCACGGTTTGGTCTTCAGCGTGTGTGCGTTGACGGCCGGATCGCCCTTGCCCGTGCCGAACTCGTAGTAGTTGTTGTAGGTCGTGATGTCTTCGAAGCTGTTCGGTTTGTCCGTCAGCGAGCCCGGCCACTTCTTCACGTCGGCGAATTGGCCGTCGGCGGGAATCGTGGCTGCTTCACATGCGGACATAATGGGCGGCACCAGGCCCGCGGCCACGGCAGCCTTCAACAGTGCGCGCCGGTTGACGAACGCGCTCTCGGGAGTGATCTCGGAAGGCTTGATTCGCGTGTCGGGCTTCGTGCGCATCGTGACCACCGTCTGTTGGGACTGGATATTCGGACGCTCCGCGCGCTGAAAAGTTGCGCGGACCGCGCGGCACGACCTGCACTTAAGCAGGCACGCGTAGCAACGGGCCGTCAGTTGGCTAGAATACGCCGGTACCGGTAATACACAAAACCGCTAAGCACGGGGCGCTAGACCCCGGAAAACGGCCATTCAACTCTTTAGGGGACGCTAATGAAGCTCATAACGGCAGTCGTCAAACCGTTTCGCTTGGACGATGTCCGCAATGCACTGGCCGAAGTCGGCGTGCAGGGGATGACCGTGACCGAGGTCAAGGGTTTTGGTCGGCAACGCGGCCATACCGAGCTGTATCGTGGGGCCGAGTACGTAGTCGATTTCCTGCCGAAGGTGAAGGTCGAGGTCGCCGTGACGGACGAGTTCGTCGAGCGCGTCATCGAGGCTATCATCGAAGCAGCGAAGACCGGCAAGGTCGGCGACGGGAAGATCTTCGTCACCGATCTCGCGCAGGTATATCGCATCAGAACCGGCGAAACCGGCGATCAAGCGATCTGATTTACCGCTAGCTCTGGGGGGAGCGAACGTGACAAAAACGAAGAGTGCTGTAACGGCACTGGTGGCGGCGTTGTGCCCGGCGTTAGCGCTGGCACAGACGGTCGACAGCGGTGCCACGGCGTGGATGCTGACGGCCACGTCCCTGGTGTTGATGATGACGCTGCCAGGCCTCGCGTTGTTCTACGGCGGCCTCGTGCGCAGCCGCAACGTGTTGTCGGTGCTCATGCAATGCTTCGCGCTGTGTTGCATCGTGTCTCTGATCTGGGTGGTGTTCGGGTATTCCGCCGCGTTCGCCGAGGGCAACGGCTTCATCGGCGGCTTGTCGAAAGCGTGGCTGCGTGGCGTAGAGGTGAACACGGTCAGCGGCTCGATCCCCGAGTCCGTTTTCACTATGTTCCAGCTGACGTTCGCGATCATCACGCCGGCCTTGATCGTCGGCGGGTTCGCGGAACGCACGCGTTTCGCCGGAATGCTGCTGTTCTCCATCCTGTGGCTGGTCGTCGTGTACCTGCCGGTCACGCACTGGGTGTGGGGCGGCGGCTGGCTCGCGGCGATGGGCTTCCGCGACTTCGCCGGCGGAGCCGTCGTGCACGTGAACGCCGGTGTCGCGGCCCTCGTGGCCGCGCTCGTGATTGGCAGGCGCGAGGGCTTTCCGGGCACGCACATGCCGCCGCACAACCTCACGATGACCGTGACCGGCGCGTCGCTGCTGTGGGTCGGCTGGTTCGGCTTCAACGCGGGCAGCGCGCTTGCGGCGAACGGCGCGGCCGGCATGGCCATGCTCGTCACGCACGTCGGCGCAGCGGCCGGTGCGGTGGCCTGGATGAGCCTCGAGTGGGTCAAGTTCGGCAAGCCGAGCGTGCTCGGCATCGTTACCGGCATGGTCGCCGGGCTCGGCACGATCACTCCGGCCTCAGGCTACGTTGGCCCGATGGGTGGCCTGATCATCGGGCTCGTGGCCGGCGTCGTGTGCTTCTTCGCGACGCAACTCGTGAAGCGGAAACTGAAGATCGATGACTCGCTCGACGTCTTCCCCGTGCACGGCGTCGGCGGCTTCACAGGTTTGCTGCTGACTGCGGTGTTCTCGGCCACGTCGCTCGATGGTGTCGGGTTGCCCGACGGCGTGTCGATCGGCGCGCAGCTCATGACGCAGTTGATCGGGGCGCTCGCGACGGCCGTGTGGTGCGGCATCGCGACGCTCGTGATCCTGAAAGTCGTTAACGTCGTCGCGCCGCTGCGCGTGTCGTCGGAGCAGGAGAGCGACGGCCTCGACCTCGCGCTGCACGAGGAGCGCGGCTACAGCCTCTAGGCGGCTTGCGCGGGGGCGGGTCCGAGCGGCAGCTTGAGGTCGATCTCGAGCCCGCCGCCGTTGCGATTGCGCGCTGTGACGCTGCCGCCGTGCAGCTCGGTCACGCGGGTCGTGATCGCGAGGCCGATCCCCTGGCCGCCTTTCTGGTGATCGCGGCTTTTGTCCGTGCGGTAGAACGGCTCGAAGATCCGGGACAGCTCCGAGTCCGGCACCCCGGGGCCGCGGTCCAACACGCGGACGAGCGCCCCGTCGGCGCTCGACGTGGCTTCGACCTCGACCGGCTGCGCCGGGTCGCCGTAGATCAGTGCGTTGCGCACGACGTTCTCGATCGCGCTCTTTAGCCCGTCGGCGTCACCGCGCACTTCGATCGGGCCACTGGTCGTGAGCTCGACGCGGCTCGCCGGATGCTCGAAGCGCGCGTCGTCGACGACTTCGCCGACCAGCTGATCGAGGCGCACCGCCTCGCGCCGCGGCGCCGTGGCAGTTCGCAGGCGCGTCAGGGTCATGACCTGGCCGATCAGTGCGTCGAGCTTCTCGGCCTCGCGTTCGATGCGGTCGAGGTCTGGCTGCGCCTCAAGTCCCGCGCGGCGCTGCGCGAGCGCGAGCGCCATGCGAATACGCGCGAGGGGCGAGCGCAGCTCGTGCGAGACGTCGCGTAGCAGAGTCTCCTTCGCGGTCACGAGCGCCTGAATGCGCTCGGCCATCGCGTCGAAGTCGCGGGCCAGCGTGCCGACTTCGTCGCTGCGGCGGTTGAACGGCCGGCCGACACGCGTCTCGAGCGCACCTGCTGCGAGCGCTCGGGTGGCCTTCTGGAGCCGCATGATCGGCGACGACAAGTAGCGTGCCAGAAGCACGGACATGATCGCGGCCGCCAGGATCGCGATGCTGATGACGGCCACTTGCGTGCCGGGCCACATCAGGATGCCGAGCACCGTGACCGGCGCGCGCGCGAACAAGAGGCGGTACTCCTCGTTGTTGGGGCCGATCAAATGCGGCGTCAGCTGCATCGGTCGCAGGTTCGGCGGCGGGGCGCCGGGGCGCCTATACGGGCGTGTCGCGAGCAGCCGCGCGAGCTCGCGCGGCATCGCGCGGCCGAGCAGCTCGTCGCCGCGCTCGTTCGTCACGAGAAGCACGATGCCCGGTGCCGGGCGCGGATTGTTGAACAACCAGGCCTTGAGCTCGCGCTCGCCGCCGTGCGCGAGCGCGCCCGCCACTTCCTCGATGATCTTGTCGCGGCCTTCGACGTTGACCTGGTCGAGCGCAGTGCTCGCCAGGCGAAAGCTCACGAACACGACGCCGACCAGCGTGACGGTCATCGCGATCGTGAAGGAGACGAAGATTTTCCAGAACAGACCCACGGCTAGCCCTGCGGCGGTACCAGTACGTAGCCGCTGCCGCGGATGCTGCGGATCAGCACGTCGGCATCGGCGTCGCCGCCGAGCTTGCGGCGCAGGTTGCTGATGTGCGTGTCGAGGCTCCGATCGTCCGGCAGCAGCTGCCGGCCGAGAGCAGTGCGTGTGAGCGCCTCGCGCGACACGACTTCGCCCGGCGAGCGCATCAGCGTCACGAGGATCACGAACTCCGCATTCGTGAGCTTCAGCGGATGTTCCTTGATCCACGCCTCGCGCCGCGGCAGGTTGACGCGCAGATCGCCGACGCTGACTTCCATGGGCTGATCGCCGTCCGTCTCCGCCGTGCGCCGCAGGATGGCTTTGATGCGCGCAAGCAGCTCACGCGGGTTGAAGGGTTTCGGCAGGTAATCGTCGGCGCCGAGGTCGAGCCCGATGATCCGGTCGACGTCGTCGCCGCGCGCCGTCAGCATCAGCACCGGCGTCTTCGCGCCCGTCTCGCGCAACTGCTTCAGCACGTCGAAGCCCGAGAGACCGGGAAGCATCACGTCGAGGATGATCAAATCGAAATTCTCGCGCTGCGCGGTGCGCAGTCCCGCGACTCCGGACGCCACGGCCGTGAGCTCTATGCCCTCGGGCGCAAGGTATTCGACGAGCATCTCGGAGAGACGCACGTCGTCGTCGATGATCAGCAGGCGGTGGTCGGCCACAGGTCGAAAGGCTCCGTTGTCTGGAAAAAGTGCCACAAAAGGCCTGACAGACCAAAGGGTACAGCAGGCAGGCCGACAATTATTGAGACTCTCGGACCGGCTCCAGGGGCCAAAGATCGAGCTGCGGCCGAGGTTCCCGCGGCGGCGCGAACAACGAGGTGTTCAGCACGAAGTCCCCATTCAGCCCGTAGGCGCGCTGGGCGCGCGCAAAGCGCGCTCTCAGGAGCTGCGCGAACGGCCCGCGGCCGCGCTGGCGGCTGCCGAAGGCCGGGTCGTTGAGCGCTCCCTCGCGCATCTGCCGGATCAGGGACAGCACGTGTTCCGCCCGGTCAGGGTATTGCGCGTGCAGCCACTCCACGAACAGCGCTTCGACCTCGTGCGGCAGGCGGAGTAACACGTACCCGGCGCTGATCGCCCCGTGCTGCGCCGCTGCCTCGAGCATGCGCTCGAGCTCGTGGTCGTTTAGCGCGGGAATGATCGGCGCGGCCAGAACGCCCGTCGGCACTCCGGCGTCGGTCAACGCGCGGATCATGTGCAGGCGTTGCTCGGGGCCCGCGGTTCGCGGCTCCATGCGGCGTTTCAAGTCGTGGTCGAGCGTCGTGAGGCTCACGTTGACGGCCACGAGCTCGTGGCGTGCGAGCTCGGCGAGCAGATCGAGATCGCGGAGGATCAGTGAGCCCTTCGTCACGATCGTCAGCGGATGCTTCAGCTCGAGCAGCAGCTCGAGAATGCTTCGCGTCACGCGTAGCTCGCGCTCGACGGGCTGGTAGGGATCCGTGTTCGTGCCGAGCGCGATCGGGCTCGCCGTGTAGCCGGGCGCGGCCAGCTCGGCGCGCAACAGTTCGCGCGCGTTCGGTTTGTAGAAGAGCTGCGTCTCGAAGTCCTGCCCCGGCGACAGGTCGAGGTAGGAGTGGGTGGCGCGCGCGTAGCAGTAGATGCAGCCGTGTTCGCAGCCGCGATAGGGGTTGATCGACTGGCTGAATGGCAGGTCCGGAGACCGGTTGCGCGCGATGATGCTGCGCGCCGTATCGATGTGCAGCGTCGTCACGAGCCGCGGCGGGTCGTCGTCGGCGGCCGCCGCCGCTGCGGCCAACGCGTCGCGGTCGAGCTCGCGCTCGTTGCGCGCGAAGCGCCCGGCGGCGTTCGAGAGGGCCCCGCGGCCTTTGATGGGGGTTTTCGCCATCTAGCCCGGCGCAGGCGCGCCGTCAGCCTTTCTTGTCGTCCGCGCCGGCATCCTCGTCCGTGTCCCGGCCTTTGCCTTTGCCGCGGGTCTTCTTCTCTTTGTCGAGGTAGTAGCGGTAGTAGTGCGTGGATTTCACGTTCGCCGTCAGCACGGGGTTGCCGGCGACGAGCCGGGGCCGAAAGTGCGTTTCGTGCAGCCGCCGGTTGTACTGCGATTGGATCGGCGTCGGGTCCTGGTCGTCCCGGAGGCCTACGATGGTCACGTTCGACGGCAGCCCATCCGGCGACACGTTGAAGTTGAACTGGACCTGGTTCCACGCATACGGCCGCGAGCGCGTGTTGCGATCTACGGGGTTCAGCGGTGCGATGAAGTCGATCATGCTCGGCGCGTTGAAGTAGCCCGCCACGTCGAACTGCGGATTCTGCGCGAGCGCGGCCCAGGCTTGGCTGTAGTACGTGCGCGCGCCTGCCGAATCGTTGGCCACCGTGGCCCAATCGCCGAGCACGGCCAGCGACAGGCCGCGCTCGACCGGATCGGCGTCGGGCAGCTGCTCTAGCAGCATCGCCAGCCGGTCGCGGTGCTCTGGCTTGCTGACCTGCGTGATCAGGAGATCGATCTTCACGATCTGGCGCAGGGGCCCGAGCAAAGCGACGTCGGTGTCGCCGTGGGTCGTCGTCTGCGACTTCAACGCCTCTTCGTACTGCTTCGACGCACTCTCGGGCAGGCGCGAACGCTCGTAGTAGTTCGCCAGCACGTAGCGGAACGGAATCACGCGCGGGTCGTCGGCGCCGAACCGGCGCACGGCGTTGTCGAGCCGGTCGAGCTGCCTCTTCTGCGCCTCGGCCGTGTCGCCGAGGCCCAAGTAGGCCGTCGTGAGGTCGTCGAGCAACGGCGTCTGCTCAACGTTGAACAGGCCGAGATTCCGCTGGCTGATGTTCTGCGCCGTCTCGAGCGTCGTGATGGCTTCGGGGTAGCGGCCGCCGCGGATGTAGCTGCGGCCTAGCCCGCGGTAGACGTCGATCAGCGTCGGGGTGAACTCGCCTTCGGCTTTTGCGATCAGCGTGATCGCCTCGAGATAGCGCGCCTCCGCGGCGTCGATGTCGCGGAGCTCGGCATAGATCCGGCCGAGAGCCGCGACATCGCCGGCATATGCCACGTCGTGCGGCGACTGCTGCTGCGCGGCGATCACTTCGAGCGCGGGCTTCAAAGCGGCCTGGTATTCGCGCCCCGCGATCTGCCCGTCGCGCGAGCGGCGCAGCGCCTGGAGGCCCACCGCGTCTTGCGCCGGTGCCGCGCTCTCGGCCGCGGCCGCTGCTGACGCCGGGTCCGCCTGCTGGGCGTGAACGTTCGCCCCGAGCAGGGCGAAGGCTAACAGTGCAACTGCCGCGTTACTTGCGTCGCGACCGCTTCTTCTCTTTGCTTGCATCGTTGTTACCCGCTTCTGCAACCGGCTTGTATTGGAAAGTCAGGCGCAGGCCCAAGCCCTCACCGCTGACGACTTCGCCGTCGGCCAACTGCGGACGGAACCGCGAGCGTTTGACCTGCCTCGACACGGCTTCGTCCATCAGGCCCGCCGGCTCCGACTCTATGATTACGACGTTGCTCGTGAGCCCGTTGCGGTCGAGGTCGAAGCGCACGAGCACGTGGCCATTCGGAGCATTCGGGTCCTCGCTCAAGCCCCGAATGACGATCGGTTCGCGCAGCACGAACACCGGACCCGTGAACCACTCGCGGCGCAGCCGGTCGCCGTAGGGCACCTCGTCCAGCAACTGCCACGCTCGGCGATATTCGGCGCCCGAATAGCCGATTCTGTCGAATGCCACCTGCCAGTCGCCGAGGTCGCGCAGCGCCGTGGCGATCGCAAGCGAGTCCTTGGTCGGTTGCGCGACGAGGATCTCGAGCGCCTCCTGCAAGGCGCCGATGCCCTGACCGTCGGGGGTCCGCTGGTTGCGAAAGCTGTTGCCGATGCCAAGCAGCGGCGTTACGAGGCGGACATCCTTCTTGCCGTAGTGCTCCTCGATGACCCGGCGGGCGCGGTCGTACTGATCGCGCTCGAACTGGAACAGCCCGCGATCGCGCAACCAGGCCGCATATTTATAGACCGCGGCAAGGCCCTGCTCCGACTCCGCTGGCCAGGTCCGCTCGGCCAGCCGCAGCGCCTCGAGCTGCTGAGCCTCGGCGTCCACCGGCTTGTTCAGCTCCAACAACGTCGCCGACAGCTTGTCGAGTATCGGCAGCTGTGTTTCGTTCAACAGGCCGTAGATGCGGCGGCTCACGGTGCGTGCTTCGGTATACGCCGAGACCGCGTTGACGCCGTCGTGGGCCTCGCGATAGTTGTCGCCGAGGTTCATGAGCAACGGAATCGCGAGCGGGGTGAACGGGCCGTCGACTGAGCGGTAGATTTCGATCGCGGCCACGTAGTTCTGCGTGGCCTGGTCGTGCTGTCCCGCGTGGCGTTGCGCGTCCGCGAGGTCGGAGTACGCCTCGGCTGTCGGCAGGCTGTTCTTGCCGAACTGCTGCGTCGTGCTGTCGATGCGTTGCTGGTACGAGCTCGTGTCGACCTGCGCCGTGGTCGATTCCTGCTTAGGCGGGTCGCCCGGCGTGGCCGCCGCCTCGGTCTGGGCCCAGGCGGCGTTGGCGCAGAGGACGGTACAGGCCGCCCAAACGGGCAGCAGTCGGTACCGCAGTCGGCCGCGCTTTCCACCGTTGGCCGGGAACGACGTCATTGGCCGCATTCTAGCCCCAAAATTTGCCGCACCGCAGCGTAGTTGACCTATGCAGCGAACACCCCGGGCGAGCGGCTTTGGTTAGTCCGGACATTCGTGGAAAACGTTCACCAATGCGTGTGTCGTGGTGCCAATGCTGTGTCTATAATGGCGCGCCAAAATTAGGGTGATCGACATGACCTCGCGAGTCCCGCGTCCGCTCTTGTCTCCGGCCCACCTGCCCTCAGCACCGCGCGCCAGGCGCTGTTAGCCTCCTCGCCCCGAGCCTACTCGAGCCGGTTGCGATCGGGCGCCGACTGATGGAACCCACGGACACAGCGGGTACCGAGTATTTCCACCGCGTCGTCGACTGTCAGTGGGCGTGCCCGGCGCATACCGACGTACCCCAATACATTCGACTGATCGCGCAAGGCCGATTCGACGACGCGTATCTGCTGAATCGCGAATCGAACGTGTTCCCTGGCATCCTGGGGCGCGTCTGCGACCGCCCATGCGAGCCCGCGTGTCGGCGCGGGCGCGTGGAGAGCGAGCCCGTCGCCATCTGCCGTTTGAAGCGCGTGGCCGCGGACAACCGCGGTGACATCGAGGAGCGCCTCCCGCGCCCGCCCGCCGTGCGCAACGGCAAACGGGTCGCGCTCGTGGGCGCAGGCTGTGCTTCGCTGACCGTGGCCAACGATCTCGCGCCCCTCGGCTACGAGTGCGTGGTCTTCGAGGCGCTCGATCGCCCCGGCGGGCTCATGCGCACGAACATTCCGGCGTTTCGGCTGCCGGCTTCGGTGCTCGACGAGGAGATCGGCTACATAACCCGGCTCGGCGTCGATGTCCGCTATTCGTCACCGGTGCAAAGCCTGAAGGCGTTGCTCGCCGACGGCTTCGACGCCGTGTTCGTCGGCAGCGGAGCGCCGAAGGGCAAGGACTTGCGGCTGCCTGGCCGCGACGCGAGCGATCGCATCCATATCGGCATCGACTGGCTCGGCTCGGTCGCGTTCGGCCACACGAAATCCGTCGGCGAGCGCGTATTGATCATCGGCGTGGGGAACACGGCGATGGATTGTTGCCGCAGCTCGCTGCGGCTCGGCGCCAAGGACGTCAAAGTCATCGCGCGCAAGCCGCGGCAGTTCTTCAAAGCTTCGGAGTGGGAGCTCGAGGACGCGGAAGAAGAGCGCGTCGAGATCGTCGTCAACTATTCGCCGAAAGCGTTCGTCATCGAGGCCGGCAAGCTCGTCGGCATGCGGTTCGAGGAGCTCGAATACGAATTTCGGGGCGACGACATCGTCGGCCAGAAGGTGCTGCGCGAAGTGCTGCTGCCATGCGACGACGTCGTGCTCGCGATCGGCCAGGAGAATGCATTCCCGTGGATCGAGCGCGATCTTGGGCTAGGCTTCGATCGCCACGAAGTGCCGGTCATCGACAAGGCCACGTTCCAGTCCACGCGCCCCGGCGTGTTCTTCGGCGGCGATGCCGCGTTCGGTCCGAAGAACATCATCTGGGCCGTGCAGCACGGTCACGAGGCGGCCATCTCGATCCACAAGCACTGCCAGGGCTTGAGCCTAACGGAACGGCTGCCGCGGGGCGTGAATCTCGCGACGGCCAAGATGGGCATTCACGAGTGGAGCTACAGCAACGCCTACGAGCCGGCCGAGCGGCGAATCATGCCGCACGTCGATCTGCGCAAGCGTTTCAAGAAGCTGAACATCGAGGTCGAGCTCGGCTTCAGCGTCGACCAGATCGTGACCGAGGTCGAACGGTGCCTGAATTGCGACATCCAGACGGCGTTCACGCCCAAGCTCTGTATCGAGTGCGACGCGTGCATCGACATCTGCCCCGTCGACTGCCTCACGATCGCGCCGAACGGTGACGCGACGGAGATCGACGAGCGACTCAAGACGCCGCGACAGAATCCCGCGCAGCCGCTGTACGTCTCTGCGCCGCTGCCCCAGACGGGGCGCGTGATGTTGAAGGACGAGAACATCTGCGTGCACTGCGGCCTGTGCGCCGAGCGCTGCCCCACCGGCGCGTGGGACATGCAGAAGTCGACGGTGCAAATCCCATACGCGGCCGACGAATCGCAGGCTGACGAGGCACAGTGGCAAAGCAGCAGAAAAGCCGGGTAAACGACTTCGTTCTGAAGATCGCGAACGTCAACGGCACCGGCTCGGCCAGTGCCAACGCGCTGATCATGAAGACCATATTCCGCATGGGCATTCCGGTCACGGGCAAGAATTTCTTCCCGTCGAACATCCAGGGGTTGCCCACCTGGTACGAGATTCGTGTCAGCAAGGACGGCTACCTCGCGCGTTCCGGCGCGGTCGACATCATGATCGCGATGAACGCGCAGACGTACACGCGCGATCTGCAGGAAGTGGCGCCTGGCGGCGTCTTGATCTACGACTCGACCTGGCCGCGTGACCGGCTGCTGGCGCGACCCGACATCACGATCATCGGCGTGCCGCTCGCGCGCATGTGCAACGAGCAATTCGGCAACGCCCGCACCCGCGTGCTGATGAAAAACATGGCATACGTCGGGGTGCTCGCGGCGCTGCTCGATCTCGACCGGGCCGTCATCGCCAAGCTCGTCGAGGAGACGTTCGCGAAGAAGCCGGCGCTGCTCGAGTCGAACACGAAGGCGCTCGGTCTCGGCTACGAGTACGCGCGCGCCAACTTCGAGTGCCCGCTGCCCCTGCGCGTCAAAGCCCTGAACAAGACCGCCGGGCACATCATGATCGACGGTAACACCGCCGCGGCGCTCGGCTGCGTGTACGCCGGCGCCACGGTCGGCGCGTGGTATCCCATCACGCCGTCGACGTCGTTGATGGATGCGTTCAAGGGGTTTTGCGAGCGCTACCGCAAGGATCCGCAAACCGGCGAGCGGCGCTACTGCGTCGTGCAGGCAGAGGACGAGCTTTCGGCCATCGGCATCGTGCTCGGCGCCACGTGGAACGGCGCGCGCGCGTTCACGCCGACGAGCGGCCCCGGCCTCTCGTTGATGACGGAATTCCTTGGGTTCGCGTATTTCACCGAGTTGCCGGCTGTGCTGTTCGACGTGCAACGCGTGGGCCCGTCGACGGGCATGCCCACGCGGACGCAGCAGGGCGACTTGCTGGCCGCGGCTTACGCGTCGCACGGCGACACGAAGCACGTGCTGCTGTTCCCGCGCGATCCGCACGAGTGCTTCGAGCTCGCGGTCACGGCCTTCGATCTCGCCGAGCGGCTCCAGACACCGGTCATCGTGATGTCGGATCTCGACATCGGCATGAACGACTGGATGTGCAAGGAGCTCACCTGGGACGCCACGTATCGACCGGACCGCGGCAAGGTGTTGTCGGCCGGAGAGCTCGAAGCGGCGAAGACATTCCACCGTTACACCGACGTCGATGGCGACGGCATCCCGTACCGCACGCTGCCCGGCGTGCATCCGCGCGGCTCGTATTTCCTGCGTGGCTCGGGGCACAACCAGTACGGCGCGTACACCGAGGATTCGGCCGAGTACCAGCAGGTGCTGGACCGGCTCACGAAAAAGTGGCGGACGGCGGCCACGCTCGTGCCGCAGCCCGAGATTCGGCGCTCGCGGCAGCCCACGAAGTGGGGCATCGTCGCCGTCGGCAGCTGTGACGCCGCGATCGACGAGGCGCTCGACCGGCTCGCGAAGCAAGGCGTGTACGCGGACTATTGCCGCATTCGCGCGTTCCCGTTCGGCAAGAAGGTCACGCAGTTCCTCGAGCAGCACGAGCGCGTGTTCGTCGTAGAGCAGAATCGCGATGCGCAACTGAAGACGCTGCTGTTGGCGGAGACGCAATATCCGTCCTCCCGCATGACGTCGATTCTGCACTACGGCGGGTTGCCGATGGATTATCGCTGCATCACGGAAACGCTCGAGCAGGCGGCGGCGCAGGGAGTGGCTGCATGACGTCGATCGCGAAACCGAAGATCGTCCACGCAGGGCTCGCGCGCAACGCGCTCGGGCTCACGGTGCGCGACTACGAAGGCGGCATGTCGACTCTGTGTGCCGGCTGCGGTCACGATTCGATCACGGCGGCGATCGTTCAGGCATGTTTCGAGCTCGCCCTTCCGCCGCACGGCGTGGCGAAGATGAGCGGCATCGGGTGCTCGTCGAAGACGCCGGCCTATTTCCTGAGTGCGTCGCACGGCTTCAACTCCGTGCACGGCCGAATGCCGTCGATTGCGACGGGCGCCAGCGCCGCGAATCGCGATTTGTATTTGCTCGGCGTGTCCGGGGACGGCGATTCGTTGTCGATAGGCTTAGGCCAATTCATGCACGCGCTGCGCCGCAATCTCGATATGTTGTACATCATCGAGAACAACGGTGTGTACGGGCTCACGAAAGGGCAGTTCTCGGCGTCCGCCGATCTCGGTGCGAAAACCAAACGCGGCGAGGAGAACCGTCAGCCGCCGATCGATCCCGTGCAGATGGCCCTGGCGCTCGGCGGCACGTTCGTCGCGCGCAGCTTCTCAGGCGACAAGGAGCAGCTCGTGCCGTTGATCAAGGCCGGCATGAGTCACCGCGGGTTTGCGCTGATCGACGTGGTGTCGCCGTGCGTGACGTTCAACGACCACGAGGATTCCACGAAGAGCTACGCGCATATGCGCGAGTTCGATTTGCGCGCGATCCATACCGATTTCGTGCCGCCGACCGAGGAGATCATGGCGGCCTACGCCGAAGGCGACGTGTTGGCGGTGGAGCTGCACGACGGCAGCCGCCTGCTGCTGCGCAAGCTGGCCAAAGACTACGACATCAGCAATCGCGGCGAGGCCGTCGAATACTTACGCGCGCGTCACCGCGACGGCGAGATCGTGACCGGCCTGCTGTATATAGACGAGTCCCATCCCGACCTGCACGGCGTGAATTCGACGATCGAAACACCCCTGAACCAGGTGCCGTACGAACAGCTGTGCCCAGGGCCGGATTCGCTCGCGGCGCTGCAGAAACGCTTCCGCTAACGCAGCGCCCCATGCCGGCGCCGTCCGCATTGTGACGTAATTCACCGTAATTCACGGGTAAAACCGGCACGTTAAGTCCGCTTAACCGTAGGGGTGCGGGCCAATGGCGGACCAAAACTCGATCCAGGACGTGCGTGATCGGCTGACCGGCTTGTTGGCCGATTGGGGCGCGGAGCTTTCGTCGGTGCTCGAAGAGCTCGAGACGAAGCGTGCGCGCGTCGCAGAACTCGAGGAAAGCGCTGCGGGGCGGCACCACGAGCTCGATTCACTGAAGCAACGCGTCGAGGGTCAACAGGCGCTGATCGAGGCGCTGCGCGGCGACGCCGAAGACAGCTCGAAGTTGCGCGAAGAGGTTCGCAGCCGCGACCTCGAGATCGAGCGTGTGACGTCGGAGCTCGAGAGCAAGAAGGAGCTCGTGCGCGCGCTGCGGCGCGACGCGGAGAACGTCGACAGAGTCAAGACGGACGGCAAGGCCAAGGATCGCGAGCTCGAGGAGCTGCGAACACAGTTGAAGCGCGCGGAGCAACAGGCCGCGAATGCCACGATGGAGGCCGACGCGCTGCGCGAGGCCGCGGCCCAGCACAACGAAGAGTCGGCGGAGCTCGACTCACTGCGCGCGGAGCTCGAAGCTCGGAAGACGCTGATCAAGAGTCTGCGTGCTGACCAGGAGCGTGTCGCGTCGTTGCGCGCGAGCCTGGATCAGAAGCAGGAAATCATCGAACAGCTCGAGGCGTCGACCAACAAGCATGCGGCCACGATCGCCGAGTTGCGCCGCAACGCCGACGCCTGGAAACGCAAGTATCAGTTGCTCCGCGGCGAAAGCGGCACGGCCACGACTTCGGTCAACCTGCCGACGTTGAGCGACACCGACGTGCGCGTGGTCGAGGAGCTCGACAAGGATTCCAAAGCGAAGCCGGACGCGACGATCGCAATCGACATGCGGCGCTCGCTGCTCGAGGCGCGCCGCACCGTCGCTCAGGGCAGCGAGAAGTAACTCTCTAGCCCCTTTCCTTTAGACCCAACAACCCCCGTTGCCGCGGCGTATGCGCAGCGGCGCTCGGCATTCTTCAGCGCGGCGCGATCCCCTCGCGCCGTGTTGCCAATTATGTCCAAATATCCGTCATTATTGTGAAGCGTCGCACAGACGTTGTC
>Ga0326726_10003575_pt1 | contig 14253 bp, 14 predicted proteins | sample MHFenrmetagenome_2_FD_207603 | JGI IMG/M metagenome (GOLD analysis project Ga0326726, IMG submission 207603) | Lab enriched peat soil microbial communities from Michigan Hollow, Ithaca, NY, United States - MHF15MN | ecosystem: Environmental > Terrestrial > Soil > Wetlands > Peat | place: USA... | reverse complement strand
CCTCACGCGATTCCGGGTGCGCGTTTCATACAGGCCGACCTCGAAGACGGCAGCCCCTGGCCCTTGCCCGGCGAGCGCTTCCAGGGCATCGTCGTCGCGAATTACCTTCACCGGCCGCTTTTTCCACTGCTCGAGGAGTCGCTCGCTCCGGGCGGAATCCTGATCTACGAAACCTTCATGCAGGGCAACGAGCGTTACGGCAAGCCCTCCAATCCTGCATTTCTGCTGCAGCCCGGGGAACTGTGGCGGGCGTTCGCTGGTCTGCATGTGGTCGCATTCGAGCAAGGCCTCGCCGCGCAGCCAAAACCGGCAATGATTCAACGACTTTGCGCGGAGCGCCGCTGAAAACGGATAAAATCGCGGCCGTAGCGCTGCAAGGAGCACTCATATGATCACGGGAAGCCTGGTCGCCATAGTCACACCCATGTTCGAGGACGGCCGCCTCGACATGGCGCGTTTCCGCGGGCTGATCGACTGGCACGTCGCCGAGGGCACCGACGGCATCGTAGTGGTCGGCACCACGGGCGAGTCGCCGACTGTGGATTTCGACGAGCACAAGGAGCTGATCCGCGTCGCCGTGGATCACGCCAAGGGCCGCATCCCGATCGTGGCCGGCACCGGTGGCAACTCCACCGCGGAGGCGATCGAGCTCACCGAATCGGCGAAGATGGCCGGCGCAACCGCGTGCCTGTCGGTGGTGCCGTACTACAACAAGCCGACGCAGGAAGGCCTGTACCGGCACTTTCGCAAGGTCGCCGAGGCCGTGGACCTGCCGATGATCGTCTACAACGTGCCTGGCCGCACGGTGGCCGACCTGCAGAACGACACCGTGATGCGCCTCGCGCAAGTGCCGGGCATCATCGGCATCAAGGACGCCACGGCCAACATCGAGCGCGGCACCGACCTGGTCAAGCGCGCGCCGCGCGGCTTTGCCATCTACAGCGGCGAAGACGCAACCGCGCTCGCGCTGATCCTGCTCGGCGGCCATGGTGTGATCTCGGTCACTGCGAACGTCGCGCCGCGCTTGATGCACGAGATGTGCGCCGCGGCACTGGTGGGCGACGTGAAGAAGGCGCGCGAGCTGAATCTGCGCCTGCTCGGCCTGCACCAGAAGCTGTTCGTCGAGGCGAACCCGATTCCGGTGAAGTGGGCTCTCGCGCAGATGGGTCGCATGGATGCCGGCTTGCGGCTGCCGATGACGCCGCTCTCGGAGCGCTTCCACGACACGGTACGCGAGGCGCTCGCCGAGGCCGGCATCACCATTCCCGGATTGCGCGTGGTGGAGAAGCGCGCTTGAGGATTGCGCTGGCCATCGCGGCCCTGATGCTGGCGGGTGCCTGCAGCACGGTCGACAGTCTTTCGCAGGGCGGCAAGGCGGACTACAAGACGGCGAAAACGCTTCCGCCGCTCGATGTCCCGCCCGATCTGAGCGCGCCCTCGCGCGACGGCCGCTACGCGCTGCCCGAGGGGGCGAAGTCGGCGACGACGCTGTCGGGGTACCAGGCGGGCCGCACGGCGCAGCCGGCTGCCGGCAACAGCTCGGTGCTGCCTGCCGCAGACGGAATGCGCGTGGAGCGCGATGGCAACCAGCGCTGGCTGGTGGTGAGCGAGTCGCCCGAGAAACTCTGGCCGCTGCTGCGCGAGTTCTGGCAGGAGAACGGCTTTCTCCTGCGCCAGGAGCAGGCCGAGCTCGGCATCATGGAGACGGACTGGGCGGAGAACCGCGCGACCATCGCCGAGTCATGGGCGGCGCGCACGCTCGGCGGCCTGTTCAAGTCAGCGCACGGCACCGATGAGCGCGACAAGTACCGCACGCGCCTGGAGCGCACGGCGGCCGGCGGTAGCGAGATCTACATCAGCCACCGCGGCATGGTGCAGGTTCTCAGCAAGAGCGGCACACAGCTGGAAGGCGCGCGCGACCCCATCTGGCAGGCGCGTCCATCCGATCCCGAGCTGGAGGTCGAGTTCCTGCGCCGCTTGATGGTGCGCCTGGGCACGCCCACCGAGAAGGCGCAGGCGTTGCTCGCGACCGCGCAGCCGGCGCAGCGGGCGGCGCTGAAGAAGGGCCTCGACGGCAGCGAGCTGCTCGAGGTGTTCGAGCCCTTCGACCGCGCCTGGCGCCGCGTGGGGCTCGCGCTCGATCGCGTCGGCTTCACCGTCGAGGACCGCGACCGGCAGAAGGGCCTGTACTTCGTGCGCTACGCAGATCCGGATGCGGAGATGTCGCGCAAGAGCGCGGAGAAGAGCATGTTCTCCTGGCTCGCCTTCTGGCGCGAAGACGGCCCGAAGGTGAAGGCCGAGCAGTACCGGGTCGAAGTGGTCGGCGAGACCGAGAACAGCCGCGTGCAGGTGCTCGACAAGAACGGCGCCGCCGAGTCATCGACGACGTCGCGCCGCATCCTCACGCTCCTGCACGAGCAGCTGAAATAGGGAGGCTCTGTATAGGCCCCGCGTGCGCGACGGTGGCGATTTTCGTGCAGGGCGAGCCAGCGGCCTGCCGCCGTGTGCTTGACGCCCACAAGGCAGCCGATGGCGATGCCATGCGCGAAAATTCGACCCCGTCCCTCCAGGCGGCGAGGCCGCGAGACGAGAGTTCAATGCAAGCGCCTCGCCGCCTTCGGGTTGCGGCCGGAAGTCCTCGACGGTTGGCTTAGGATAGCGCGATGACACGGGCGCCGGCGTTGTTGCTCGGCCTTGCGATATCGACATATCGCTGCGGCCTCGCGCCTAGCCGGCGCCGCGTTCCGGCCGCAACGCGCCACCGCGCGGCATATACAGAGCTTCCCTAGTGCGCTTCGCGTCGCTCGGCAGCGGCAGCAAGGGAAATTGCCTGGTCGCCGAAGCCGCGGGCAGCCGCGTGCTGCTCGACTGCGGCCTCGCGCCGCGCGAGACCGGGCGGCGGCTCGAGCGCCTCGGCCTCGCGCCCGCGGACATCGACGCCATCCTGGTGACGCACGAGCACGACGATCACGCCGGCCACGCCTACGCGTTCGGCGCACAGCACGGCATTCCGGTGCACCTGTCGCACGGCACACGCCGCGCGCAGGAGGCGGCAGGCAAGTCCGTTGCGGGCGTAACGCTGCACGAGATTTGCGCCGGCGAGCCCTTCGCGGTGGGCGCGATCCGCGTGGAGCCGTTCACCGTGCCGCACGATGCGCGCGAGCCGGTGCAGTTCGTATTTGGCGACGGCGCGCGGCGGCTGGGCGTGCTGACCGACCTGGGCGCTTCGACCGCGCACGTCGAAGCGATGCTCTCCGGCTGCGATGCACTTGTGCTCGAGACCAACCATGATCTCGACATGCTGTGGGGCGGCGACTACCCGAAGTGGCTCAAGGAGCGTATCGCCGGGCCATTCGGCCACCTGGACAACGCCGCTTCGGCGCGGCTGCTCGCGGCGCTCGAGCGCTCGCGCCTCAAGCATGTCATCGCGGCGCATCTTTCCCAGCAGAACAACACGGCAGAGCTGGCGCGCGCGGCGCTCGCGCGCGCGCTCGGCTGCGCCGCAGACTGGATCGGCGTGGCGACCCAGGAAGACGGCTTCGGCTGGCGCGATCTCGGCTAGAGCCCGAGCGTGGTAGATGCCACGCCGGGATACGAGGCCGACCAGATCTCCATGAAGCGGCCGCGCATGGCGAGCGCTTCCGTCTCGTCGTGCAGACCGAGCGCACCGCGGAACAATTGCGCCACCGGCCTGCGCAGGTAATGGGCCTGGTCGATCACCAGGAAGCTGTCCTGGATGTTGCGGATCTCCTCGTGCGTGCAGTTGACCTGGATGGCGTGCGCGAAGCGCCCAAGCAGCGCCATCATGCGCGGGCAGTCGCGCGTCAGGTGACCCGGATCGTGCACCGCGATGTAGATGCGGCGCGTGCGGCTTGCCGCGAGGAACTGCCGTAGCTGCTCGATGCGTTGCGGCGCATTCAGCTTGAGCGCCGAGAGGTCGGGATCAAAGATGCGCAGCTCGCGGCCCGGCGCCGCCAGCAGCCGGTCGGCGGCACGCTGGAAATCGGCCTCGGTCTCGAATTGCAGGTATTCCGTCTGCGGCGTTTCCTCGATCAAGCGGCGTTCTCCAGATGCAAGTATCCAGCGCGGTACCACTCGTAGATTAGATCGGCGCGGGCCACCGGCACAAGCGCGCGCCGGCGGTCGGCGAGCGCGCGCAAGCCGCGCGCAGCAACCGGCGCCTCGCCATTGACGTAGAGCTGCGCGCCCCGATACAGCATCTGCGTCCGCAGGTCGAGCGCGACGGCTTCGCGGCGCAGGCGCCGCGCGAACGCGGCGCGCGCCATCGGTCGCCGGGGCGGCGCGAAGGCGACGTGCGGCTTCGGCGTGGTCAGGTAGCGCCCGAGGAAGCGCTCGACGTCGCCGCGCCGCCAGCGGATGCGCGCCAGCGTGGCGCGGGCATGCGCGATCATGGCCCGCGGCAGCTCGGCGCTGTGCCGCGCCACGTGCAGCCTGGGGTCGCGGTAGCGCGCCTGCGGCAGGCCGCGCTCATGCAGGTAGTCGAGGAACGCCGCGGCAAGCTCCTCGCCCTGCGGCGCGCGCAGCCCGACGGAACAAGTGAGGCATTCGTCGAGCGCCGCGCCGTCGTGGCCCCATCCCGGCGGCAGATAGAGCAGGTCGCCCGGCTCGACCAGGTACTCTTCTTCGGGCACAAAGCCCTCGATCAGCTTGAGCGGAGCGCCGGCGGCGAGCTGCCAGCGGCGCGGGCGCGCAAGGCGCCACACGCGGCGGCCGGCTGCCTGCACGAGGAACACGTCGTAGGAGTCGAAGTGCGGGCCGACGCCGCCGCCGGGCGCGGCCCAGCTGACCATGACGTCGTCCAGGCGCGCCTGCGGCAGGAAGGAGAACGCGCGCAGCAGCCGGTCGGCGGCCGCCACGTGCAGGTTGACGCCGTTGACCAGCAGCGTCGAGTTGCGTTGCAGCGCGAGCCGCGCGAACGGCCCCGGCTCGGCGCTCCAGCGCGCCCCGGCGCGGCGCACGAAGCGCGCCTCGACGTCGGGCCGCGCCGCGAGCCGAAGCAGCTGCTCACGTGATACCACCCCGCGCCATCCCGGCAGCGCGCCGCGCACCAGCAGGGGCCGCTTCTGCCAGTGGCGGCGCAAGAACTCCTGCGCTGTCAGCCCGCCCAGCAACCTTACCTTCATCGCTGAATTATATGTGGCGCTCTCGCGACGTCGCGCGCGCTGCGATTGCCATCCGGCAAACGATGTGATTTAGAATCAGCCGCGAAGATCGACGCCATGCTGCAGCCGGGACAAACAGCGCCACCGTTCGTGCTTCCCGACGCCGACATGCAAAACGTCAGCCTGTCGGCGTTCAAGGGTCACAAGCACGTGGTGCTGTATTTTTATCCGCGCGACGGCACACCGGGCTGCATCCTGGAGGCGTCCGACTTTTCGGACCACGAGGACCAGTTCGTCAAGCACGACTGCGTGATCCTCGGCATCTCGCGCGACGACTGCCTGTCGCACGCCGAGTTCCGCGACAAGCACGGGCTGTCGATCGGCCTGCTCTCCGACCCCGAGGGCGAAGTGTGCCGCCGCTATGGCGTGCTGCAGGAAAAGGAGACCGACGGCGTGCGCCGCGAGTCACTGGTGCGCTCGACCTTCGTCATCGACAAGAAGGGCGTGATCCGCCACGCGGCCTACGGCGTCGCGCCGCGCGGCCACGCCAACGAGATCTACGACGTCGTCAAGCGCCTGAAAGTCTGAGGGGCTATCATCCGACCCTGAAATCGAGGGCCGCCAGATGATGCAAGCGCTGTCCTACGGCATCGGCACGCTGATCGCGTTCGCGATCATCCTCGCCGTCGCCTTCGTCTTCATCAGCGACATCACGCAGAAGAAGCACGGGGTGCTGCGCAACTACCCCGTGGTCGGGCACCTGCGCTACTTCTTCGAGCAGCTCGGCGAGTACTTCCGCCAGTACTTCTTCTCGGGCGACCGCGAGGAGATGCCGTTCAACCGCGCCACGCGCGCGTGGGTGTACCGGCTGGCGAAGAACGAAGGCGGCACGATCGGCTTTGGCTCGACCTACGACCTGCACCAGCCCGGCGCGCTGATCTTCGTCAATCATCCCTTCCCGGTGCTGGAGGAGGAGCGCCTGCCGACTCCGGCACTCACGCTCGGCGAGGGCTACTGCAAGGAGCCGTTCGTCGCGCGCTCCATCGTCAACGTCAGCGGCATGAGCTACGGCGCGATTTCGGCGCCGGCGGTGCGCTCGTTGTCGCGCGGCGCCGCGGTCGCCGGCTGCTGGATGGACACGGGCGAGGGCGGCCTGTCGCCATATCACCTCGAAGGCGGCTGCGACATTGTCATGCAGATCGGCACCGCCAAGTACGGCGTACGCGACGCGCAGGGCAACCTGTCGGCCGAGCGCCTGCTCGAGCTCGCGAAGGTGGCGAAGGCGTTCGAGATCAAGCTGTCGCAGGGCGCCAAGCCCGGCAAGGGCGGCATTCTGCCGGCGCGCAAGGTGACCGCGGAGATCGCGCAGATCCGCGGCATCCCGGAAGGGCGCGACTCGATCAGCCCGAACCGCCATCGCGACATCGCCAACATGAACGAGCTGCTGGAGAGAATCGCCTGGATCCGCGACCTCACCGGGCGCCCGGTGGGCGTGAAGACCGCGATCGGCGGCTGGCGCTTCATGAACGAGCTGGGCGAGGCGGCGCAGCGCAAGGGCCTGGAGTTCGCGCCGGATTTCCTGGTGATCGACGGCGGCGAGGGCGGCTCGGGCGCCGCGCCGCAGGCGCTCGCCGACCACATGGGCCTGTCGATCGACGAGGCGCTGCCGCGCGTGGTGGACGCGCTGATCGAAACCGGGCTGCGCAGCCGGGTGCGCGTCGTCGCCTCGGGCAAGATCGTGTCCTCGGCGCGCGCCGCCTGGGCGCTGGCCGTCGGCGCGGATTTCGTCAACACCGCGCGTGGCTTCATGTTCTCGCTCGGCTGCATCCAGGCGCTGCGCTGCCACCAGAACACCTGTCCCACCGGCGTGACCACGCACAACAAGCGGCTGCAGCGGGCCCTGGTGGTGGAGGAGAAGTACCTGCGCGTGGCGAACTACGCCATGAACATGAACCGCGAGATCGACATGATCGCGCACTCCTGCGGCGTGCGGCACGCGCGCGAGCTCAAGCGCGAGCACGTGCGCATCGTGCAGGCCAACCAGCAGTCGATCGCGCTCAGCATGCTGTATCCCTATCCCGAGGTGAAGGCCCGGATCAAGGCGGCGTGAAGCGGCTCCTTCTCGCTCTGCTCTTCCTCCTGCCGCTGCCCGCCGCCGCGCTCACACCCGCGGCGCAGGAGTGGATGGCGATTTCCGCGAAGCTCGAGCCGGTGCAATGCGAGAAGCGCCAGCTGCGCCGGCAGATGGCGATGGCGCAGGCCGAGCGGCGGGACGAGGACCTGAAGAAGCTAGGCGCGCGCGCTGCCGCGCTCGATCGCGACAGGGAAACCGCCCGCCTGGAAAAGCGCCTCGCCGTGCTGGAGTCGCACATCCTCGACGGCCAGGGCCGGCCGCGGCACCCGGAGGACTTAGAGGCGATCAGCCTGCAGCAACGGCAGGCGTTCTACCGCTGCGAATGAAGACTCGCGCGCGGCGTAGTGATTAGTGCGGCCCCGAGCCTGCTCTTGCGCCGAGCCAGGAATTCCACAGCCTGCGCGCGGGGTCGATCAATTCCGACGCCGTGAGTCCCACGCCATGGCCCGCGGCGTCGGCGGCGGCGCCGTGCAGGTGCACGCCCAGTACCAACGCCGCCTCGCCCGAGATTGCCTGCGCGAGCAGCGCGCCGAGAATTCCCGAGAGCACGTCGCCCATGCCCGCGGACGCCATGCCGGGATTTCCCGTGGTGTTGACGAACCAGTGGCTGTCGCGCGCGACGAGCACGGTGCCGTTGCCCTTCAGTGCGACGTGCGCGTTCAACTCGCGCGACAGACGCTGCGCCGCCGCCACGCGGTCCTTCTGCACCTCGGCGATGGACCCGCCGAGCAGGCGCGCCGCTTCGCCGGGGTGCGGCGAGATGAGCGTATCGGCCTTGCGCTTGGCGCAGGCGTCACGCAGGTCCTTGTTGTCGGCAATCAGGTTGAGCGCGTCGGCATCCAGCACGGCGGGAATGTCGCTCGCCAGCACGGCGCCCACGAGCGCTTCGGCGCGCGCGCTCTGCCCGAGCCCGGGTCCGACGACGACCGCGTCCAGGTCCTGGCCGAGAGCATCGTCGGGATGGCGCAGCATGAGCTCCGGCGTGACGGGGTCCAGGCTCGTTTCCTCCAGAATGCCCACGTAGACGCGGCCCGCGCCGAGCTTGAGCGCCGCGCGCCCGGCGAGCAGCGCCGCGCCCGTCATGCCGGTGGCGCCACCGAGAACCGCGAGCGAGCCGGCCTTGCCCTTGTGGAAGTTCCTCGGGCGACGCTTGAGCGCTTCCGCGAAGAGCTGCGGGCTTGCCACCCAGGCGTTTGGCCGCACGAGTCTTCTCACATCCAGCCCGAGCGCGGCGACCGTCACCTCGCCGCAATGGTCCGGGCCGTCGAGCGTGAGCAGGCCGGGCTTGAGGGCAATGAAGGTGAGGGTGTGCGTGGCGCGCACCGCGCGACCGAGGATGCGTCCGGTATCGGAGTCGATGCCGCTCGGGATATCGAGCGCAAGGCGCGCGCACTCCTGCGCGTTGGCGTAGTCCACCAGCTTGGCGTAATCGCCCTCGATGGCGCGCGCCAGGCCGATCCCGAAGAGGCCGTCCACCACCAGGCCCCAGCGCTTGTTCACTGGCAGCGCGGACACGTCGGCCACGCCCGCGACGGTGACGCGGAAGAATTTCTGGCCAAGCAGGTCGGCGGCGATTCTCGCGTCGCCGCCGTTGTCACCCGGGCCGGCGAGGACCAGCACGTCCTTGGCGTCGTCTGCGCACAGGCGTGCCGCGAGCTCGGCCGCGGCCGCGCCCGCGCGCTGCATGAGCGGCGCGTCCTTCGCCGCCTCCTCGATGCGGCGGACGTCCTTCGTCAAATAGATGGGTTCTGACATACTGGATGAGTTTGGACAGGCCGGCGGGCCCCGGAACCCGATTATGCCGTGCCCGCGCCCGGAATGAATCCTGCACAGCGCCTGTTTACCGCCTGATTGCCACCCCAGGGAGAAAAACCATGAAAAGACTGCTCGCCTTGTCCGCCGCACTCGCCCTTTCGCCCGCCGTCCAGGCTGCCGACGCGGCCGCCGGAAAGATGAAGGCGGAGGTAGTCTGTGCCGCCTGTCACGGCGCCGCCGGGGTGAGCGTGAGCGACGGTATTCCGAACCTCGCTGCGCAGCGCGCCAGCTATCTGGAGGGGCAGCTCAAGGCGTTCAAGGAGGGCGCGCGCAAGAACCCCCTGATGAACGCGATTGCCGCACAGCTCAACGCCGAGGATATGGCGAACCTCGCGGCGCACTTCTCCGCCCAAGCGGGCGCCGGCGCGGGAGCCAAGTCCGCGCTGCTGGCGAACGTGGCGAAGTCCAACGTCAGCTTCCCGGAAGGCTACCGCGAGAGTTTCACCAAGTACCACGTCATCAACTTCCCGGCCACGCGCCAGGTCCGCTACTACTACGCCAACAGCGCCGCCGTGCAGGCGGCGAAGGCGGGCAAGCCGCTGCCGGACGGCTCGGTGCTGTTCGCCGAGGTGTACGCGGCGAAGCTCGACGACGCCAAGAATCCTGTCAAGGGCGCCGACGGGTTCTTCGTAGCGGACAAGCTTATCTTCTACACGGCGATGGCGAGCGGTGCCGGTTGGGGGGCCGAGATCCCCGACATGCTGCGCAACGGCAACTGGAACTACGCGGTATTCACGCTCGACAAAAAGCCGCGCCCCGGGATCAACCAGGCCGAGTGCCTCGCGTGCCACAAGCCGCTGGACAATGTGAGCTATACCTTCACGCTCAAGGAGCTGGCGGCGGCGAAGTAGGCGCCGCGGCCGCTATTTCTTGGTTACGCCAAGCAGGTAGTCGGGCAGCCAGGTGGCCAGCTCGGGGAACAGCGTGATCAGGGCGATGCACAGCACCATCATGCCGAAGTAGGGCAGCGAGGCGAGCGCGACGTAGTTGGAGTCGCGCCCGGTCATCGTCTGCAGCACGAAGATGTTGAAGCCGAGCGGCGGCGTCAGCTCGGCGATCTCCACCAGCAGCACGATGAAGATGCCGAACCATACGAGGTCGATGCCCGCCTTCTCGATCATCGGGATGACGATCGAGGTGGTGAGCACGATCATCGACACGCCGTCGAGCGCGGTGCCGAGCAGGATGTAGATGCCAGCGAGGATCGCGATGAGCGCGTACTTGTTCGGCTGCAGCGACGCCACCCATTCGGCGAGCGCGCGCGGGATGCCGGTGAAGGCCATGCAGGAGGAGAGAAAGCTCGCGCCGGCGAGGATGAACAGGATCATGCAGGAAAGCCGCGTTGCGCCCATCAGGCTCGCCCAGAAGGTGTCGCGAGTGAGACCGCCCGACCAGGCGGCGATGGCGAGCGCGCCCAGCACGCCGTAGGCCGCGGCCTCGGTCGCGGTGGCCCAGCCGATCACCATCACCCAGACGATGAAGACGATGAGGACGAGGCAGGGCACGAGGTGGCGCATGCGGTACACCTTCTCGCCGAAGCTGAGGTGCGTGTCCTCGCGCGGTGTCTTTTCGGGATTGAGCAGCGCCCACACCACGATGTACCCGGAGAACAGCAGCGTCAGCACGACGCCCGGAATGAGACCGGCGACGAACACCTTGATGATCGACACCTCGGCCGCCACCGCGTACACCACCATGATGATCGAAGGTGGCAGCAGGATGCCGAGGGTCCCTGCGGCGGCGAGCGAGCCGAGGCAGTTCTTCTCGTCGTAGCCGCGGCGCTTGAGCTCGGGCAGGGCGACCTTGGCGATAGTGGCGCAGGTCGCGGCCGAGGATCCCGACACGGTGCCGAAAATGGCGCAGCCGAGGATGTTCACGTGCATCAGCCTGCCCGGCAGCCAGCCGAGCCAGGGCGAGAGTCCCTCGAACATCTCCTCCGAGAGCTTCGTGCGATAGAGGATCTCGCCCATCCAGACGAAGAGCGGCAGCGCGGCGAGCGTCCAGGACGCGCTCGAGCCCCAGAAGGACTGGAACAGGTTCACGTCGGGCGGCGTGCTGGTGAAGAACTGCAGGCCGAACCAGGCCGTCACGGCGAGCGCAATGGCAATCCACACGCCGCCGACGAGCAGTACCAGCAGCAGGCCGAGCAGGATCAGCGAGGACTCGAGCACCGGCATCTACACCGTCTCCGAGAAATCCCCGGCGGCGCGGCGCTCCTCCTCCGCCACCTGGTAGGCGGGCTTTCTTTTCTGCGCCACCGCCACCAGCTCGTCCAGCACTGCAGTGAGGAAGATCAGCACGCCGACGACGAAGCTCATCTGCGGGATCCAGATCGGGATCGTGATCAGGCCTTGCGCCACTTCGTGGAATTGCCAGCTTTCGTAGACGAACTTGACCACGGCCCAGGTCATGTAGCTCACGAAGACGGCTGTGGTGCCGAGCGCGAAGAGCTCCGCGTACCAGCGCGCGCGCGCGCCGAGCTGGTCCAGCCAAATGCCGACGCGCACCAGCTCGCCCATGCGGAAGGTATGGCCGAGCGCGAGGAACGCGCTCGCCGCGCACAGCCAGGACACGATGTCGTCGGCGCCGCGGATCAGGATGCCCGCCTCGCGCCCGAACGACTGCGCCAGCATCAGCGCGCAGATGGAGGCGAGGCAGACCGCCGCGAGCGCGCCGCTTGCGGCATAGAGGCGGTCTAGAAACCGCCTCAACTTAGTTGCCGCGGTAGGCTTTGAGGATGGCCTGGCCGTCGGCGCCGGCGGTCTTCTCCCATTCCTGCGCCATTTGCGCGCCGACCTTGGCGAACGCCGCTTTCATCTCGGCATCGGGCGCGTGCACCGTCATGCCGTTCTTGGCGAGCAGGTCGTCGCCCTCCTTCTCGCGCGCCTTGGACATTTCCCAGCCGCGCGGCTCGGCGGCCTTCGCCGCGACGAGCACCGCGTCCTGCTGTGCCTGGGGCAAGCGCGCGAAGGTGCGCGCGTTCACCACCACCACATTCTTCGGGTGGAAGGCGCTGGTTGTGTAGTAGTTCTTCACGAACTCCCAGGCCTTGGTGGAGGTGCCGGTGGCAGACGAGGTAATCATCGCCTGCACCGCGCCGGTGGCGAACATCTGCGGGATCTCGGGCACCTGGATCACCGTCGGGCTCGCGCCGAGGAGTTCGGCCAGGCGCGCGGTGAGCGGGCTGTAGGTGCGGAACTTCATGCCTTTCAGGTCGGCGACCGACTTGAGCGGCTCCTTGGTGTAGATACCCTGGCCCGGCCAGGGCACGGAGAACAGCAGCTTCATGCCGCGGCCCTCCAGCTTCTTCTCGAGTAGCGGCTTCTGTGCCTGGTAGAACTTCCAGGCGTTGTCGTAGCCGGTGGCGACGAAGGGCACGTTGTCCGCGGCGAACACCGGGTCCTCGTTGCCGAACTGGCCGAGCAGGACCTCTCCGATGTTCACCTGGCCGGTGGACACCGCGCGCAGGATGTCGGGGTGCTTGATGAGCGAGCCCGAGGTGTGCAGTGTGATGTCGAGGGCGCCATTGGTGGCCTTCTTCACATCGTCGGCGAACTGCTTGATGTTGCGCGTGTGGAACTCGCCGTCGGCGTAGGGCGTGGGCATGTCCCACTTGGTCTGCGCCTGCGCGCCGTTGAACGCCGCGAATGCGGCCGACGCCGCGAGCAGCACTGCGATTCTGGATTTCATTCTTTCCCCTGGATTGGATCGTTGAGACTGGCCGTCACATGATCGGCCAGCGCGAGCGACGCTGTCAATCCCGGCGACTCGATGCCGTAGAGCTGCACGAGTCCCGGCACGCCGTGCGCGCGCGGGCCCTGCACGACGAAATCCGGTGCGGGCGCGCCCTTGCCCGCGATCTTCGGCCGGATGCCGGCGTAGCCCGGCTCCAGCGCACCGTCGGCAAGGCCCGGCCAGTAGCGGCGGATCGCGGCGTAGAAGCGCTCGGCGCGCCGCGGGTCCACCGTGTAGTCGATTTTCTCCACCCATTCCACGTCGGGGCCGAAGCGCGCCCGCCCGCCGAGATCGAGCGTCACGTGCACGCCGAGGCCGCCCGGCTCGGGCACCGGATAGACGAGCCGCGAGAAGGGCGAGCGCTTCGCGAGCGTGTAGTAATTGCCCTTGGCGTAGAGCTCGGGGGGCGCGAGTTCGGCGGGATAGCCCTCGATCCGGCGCGCGAGGCTCGGCGCCCGAAGACCGGCGCTGTTCACCACTTGCGTGGCGAGGAGCGGCTCCGCGCCAGCGACGTGCAGCTCGATGCCGCCGGGGCGTACGATGCCTTTCTCGAGAGGGCTCTTCAGCGCGAGCATCGCGCCCTCGCGCTCGGCGTCGCCCAGGTAGGCAAGCATCAGCGCGTGGCTGTCGATGATGCCCGTCGAAGGAGAGTGCAGGGCCGCTACGCAATGCAGCTCGGGTTCCATGGCGCGCGCCTCGGCTGGGCTCACGTGCACCACGTCGGTGACGCCATTGGCGTGCGCCTTGCGGCGAATGTCCTCCAGCTCGCCGAGCTGCGCCGCGTCGGTGGCGACGATGAGCTTGCCGCAGCGCCGGTGCGGCACGCCGCGCGCGGCGCAGTATTCGTACAGGCGCCGCCGACCCTCTATGCAGGCGCGCGCCTTGAGCGAGCCTTTCGGGTAGTAGATGCCAGCGTGGATGACCTCGGAATTGCGGGAGCTCGTATGCGTGCCGATGGCATCCTCGGCTTCCAGGATCACCACCTCGCGTCCCGCCAGGGCGAGCGCGCGCGCGACCGCGAGGCCCACCAGTCCTGCGCCGATCACGACGGCGTCAACGCGATCCACGCAGGAAGCTCCGTTCGATGAGGAGGGCGCCCAGGCCTCCGATCGCCGCCGCCGTGGCCATCGGCCGTGCGCTGCCATCGAACAGCGCGCCGAGTGCGGTGCTCACCACCGCACCGATGGCGAACTGCGTCGCGCCCATCAGCGAGGAGGCTGCGCCAGCGGTTCGCGGAAAGGGCTGCAGCGCAAGTGCGGTGGCGTTCGGGATGATGAGCGCCGTGCCGAATAGGAACACCATGAACGGCAGAACCACGGCGGCAGCGTGCGCCATGCCCGCCCAGGCAGCGGCTGCCGCAGCGGCGCCCGAGACACATACCAGGATCGTCCCTGCGCGCAGCAGGCGCGTCATGCCGGCGCGCATCACCAGCCGGCTGGAGAGCCA
>Ga0326726_10003574_pt1 | contig 14254 bp, 10 predicted proteins | sample MHFenrmetagenome_2_FD_207603 | JGI IMG/M metagenome (GOLD analysis project Ga0326726, IMG submission 207603) | Lab enriched peat soil microbial communities from Michigan Hollow, Ithaca, NY, United States - MHF15MN | ecosystem: Environmental > Terrestrial > Soil > Wetlands > Peat | place: USA... | reverse complement strand
GTCGCGCGCGGCAAGCCTTCGGACGGCCTTCCGAGTAACACTACACGGAAAGACAAAGGAGGCCCTGGCGGCGGCGCGCATCCGTCCCGAAACGCTCCTGGCGGCGATGTCCTGGTTGCGCGCCTTGCCTACTCGCCTGACGAACATCACGCCGCGAAAGCTGCTCTACAGGATCGCTCGCATCTTCCACGAAGACGTCGTGTACCTGCAGTATGCAATCGATTGCAAGCGACAACCTGCGGAAACCGAACGCGACCCCGAGATTTTCGCGCAGCGCTACGAAGACCTGCTGACGCATCCCGCGTACCTCTCCCCGCGCGCGCGCCGCCGGGCGCTCGCGGAGGCGCTGAAGCGGTTCACCGCCGGGCAAACGCTGTATTCCATGAACCGGGAGGGAGAACTCCTCCACTTCGGCTGGGTGGTCCGAGGCGGCCAGAGGCATCTTCTCGAGGGGGTGAACGCTGCCTTCGACTCCCCTCCGGACAGTGCCGTGCTTTACGATTTCTTCACCCACCCAAAATACCGCGGCCGGGGACTTTACCAACGCAATCTGCGTCAGATCTTGCGGGATCTGGCGGCCGCGGGCGTCCAGAAGGCCTTCATCGGTGTTCTGAAGGGCAACGACGGCTCCCGGCGAGCGATCGAGAAGGTGGGATTCTCAATGTATCGGACGTATAGAAGGAGAAGGATTCTGTGGATCGAGAAGAAGGAAGAGCGCGCGCATGAGTGAAGCGGTCGGGGAATAGCGCCCGAACGGTCCCTGTTAGCCAACAACAACATGTCTTCAATCAAGAAGCTGTTTGTACACTTCACGACGTTCTTCAGTGGCGGAATGCTGATGCTGCTGCTCGGGTTCGTGACCTTTCCGATCCTGACGCGCTTGCTGACGCGCGAAGACTACGGGATCCTCGGTTTGGTCACGAATACCGTCGCCATCGCCACAGCCGTGGCGAAGGGCGGCCTGTCCGACGGCATCATTCGCTTCTACCGGGAGTACGCGGCCACTTCCGAACGGCTGACCCTGTTCACGTCCACGGTCCTGGCCCGCGGGGTTCTGCTGGCCGCGGTCGTCGTCGGCATCTACGTTGTGGTCGTTCCCTACGTCAACAAGCTGGTCGGGCTAGACGCGCGCTACCTCGACTGCTTCCTGATCATGGCGTTGTATCTCTTCGTGCGCCCCCTCAACATCATCGTCCTCAACTACCTGCGCGCCGTCGAGAAAATATTTCTTCTCAATGCGGTCAACGTCGTCGCGAAGGTCATCGGGATCGTGCTCGCCTTCGGGCTGCTGCTCGTGGTCATCGGCGAGCTCTACGGTTACCTGCTGGGAATCGCACTGGCCGAGCTCGGAGCGACGATCTACCTGGCTCGCTGGCTGCTGACGAACTACCACTTCAAGATGGCGCAAATATCCGGCAGACTCACGCTGGACCTCATCAAGTTCGGGCTGCCGCTGCTGCTGTCCGAGCTCGCCTATCTGCTGCTTTCCTTTACGGACCGATACATGATCGTCGCGTATCACGGCCAGGACGTGCTCGGGCTGTATACCGTGGGCTACAACGTTCCCTCGTATATCAACGATCTGGTCATGTTCTCGCTGTCCTATGCGGTCGTTCCGATCTACACCGACCTCTACCTGCGCGAGGGACGGGGACCGACGGAGACGTTCCTGAGCCGATCGCTGAACTACTACTTCATGATCATGATCCCGGTATGCGTCGGATACGCGGCGGTTTCCCAGGACATACTCGACACGCTGGCGTCCCCGAAATACGACGAGGCGGCGGCATTTTCGCCGATCATACTGGTGGGCCTGATGTTCCTGGGGATGAACTCAATCCTGTACGCCGGCTTGTATGTGGAGAAGAAGTCCGGGCAGATCCTGGCCGTCATGTCGTGCGCCGTCGCTATCAATATCGGCGTAAACCTGGCCTTGTTGCCGCGGTACGGCGCGATGGGTGCGGCGATCGCGACCTTGGTCGCCTGCGTCGCGTCCTCACTGCTCATGGCAGGGCTGAGCTGGCGCTACCTGCGTCCGGCGATCTCCTTCGCTACGATCGTCTACTACTCGGCCTCCTCGGCGGCGATGTACTTGGCGGTCACGGAAATCCAAACCGGGCACCACTGGACGAACGTGGCGGTCAAGGTACCGCTCGGCGTAGCCATCATGGCAGTCGCCACGATAGCGCGCGAGAGAGAGATTCGGAGTTACGTCTGGCGTTTCGTAAGAGGCGTATCCGGAAGACCCGTCTGACCGGCCGCGCTCGACCACGACTAATCGGAAAAACATAGAATGCCGACGATGCTGAGAGAGATCAAGCGGGCTACCCTCAAGGGCTTCAAGCGCGCGGGGATCTTCGAACGATGTGTTCGAAGCCGCTGGCGCCGGCAGAGGCTACTGGTGCTCTGCTACCACGGCATCTCGCTCGAGGACGAGCATGAGTGGAATCCCGGGCTGTATGTGCAGGCGTCGGTCTTCGAGACCCGCCTCCGGCTCCTTGCCGAAGGCGGTTATTCCGTTCTCCCGCTCGATGAAGCGGTGGAGCGCCTGTACGCGCACGACCTGCCTCCGGCAAGCGTGGTCATCACCGTCGACGACGGCCACTTCGACTTCTACCCGCAAGCTTATCCCGTGCTCAAGAAATACGGATTCCCGGTCACGCTGTATCTCAGCTCGTTCTACACGGAATTCAATCGGCCCATCTTTGACGGGTTTTGCACCTATCTTCTGTGGAAGGCCCGTCATTCCCGCGTGCCGGCCAGCGCGGAGATCGGTCTGGGTCGAGCGTTCAACTTGGCAACCGAATCGGGCCGTGCGGGTGCGTGGCGAGCGATAAAGCAATTCACCGTGCGGGAGCGCCTGAACGCCGGCGAAAAGGACCGGGTGCTCCAGTCGCTCGCGAAGCACCTGCAGATATCGTACGACGAGCTGGCAGCGAAACGCATCCTGCACAATTTGAACCCTTCCGAGGTCTCTCTGCTCGCCAAAGATGGTGTCAGCATCCAGCTGCACACTCATCGACATCGCACGCCGCTGGATCGCGACCTGTTTCTCCGGGAGATCACCGACAACAGGGCGTGCATCGTGAAGATGACCGGCGCCAACCCGACCCATTTCTGCTATCCGAGCGGCGTACACGATTTGCAATTCATCCCGTGGCTCGAGGAAGCCGGTGTCGTGTCCGCGACGACCTGCGACCGCGGGCTGAATAACTCGAACACCCATCCATTGTTGCTGTCCCGGATACTGGACCATTCTGGCTTGCAGCCCATCGAGGTCGAGGGCTGGCTGACCGGATGCAGTGCTTTGCTGCCCCACAGGATCGCTTCCCGGCCGGGGGACTAGTGGGACCGTGCATGTTCCGTGATCAATTCCACACATCGCGCGCGAGCGAGCGCGTTACAGGACGGCTAGGGTTGACAAGGACCATGAGTTTCTGTATTTCTACCCCCTGCAGGGCAATCACGAAAGAGCAGCTATCCGAGGACTGCCTCAACGCGAGGCAAACGATCCTCAACCGCGCGCCGCGGGGAAACCCACACTAGAGACAGCAAACCGGGCGCCGGCTACTGGCGCAAAGGAATGTTCGTGCAGGCACTACTGCTTCGTGTAGTCGCATTCATGTTGGCCCTGGCGCTTCCGCTTGCGGTCAGCGCAGCGCCGCGGATCTTCTATACCGACATCGTCAGCGGGCCGAACAGCGGTAGCCCCGAGGTCGGGCCGGGCAACGGGAACGGCACCTACCTCTCGATCTTCGGCACCGGGTTCGGCTCGGACATCTCCCAAGTCACGGTTACCGTCGGTGGAGGGGCCGTCGCCCGCAACGTATTCCTCGGCGCGTCCAACGGAAGGTCGGACATCCAGCAGCTTTCGGTGCAGCTCGGGCCGGCAAGTGCGACCGGCGCCATCAAGGTCACGGTGGTAGGCGTCGATTCCAATACCGACCAGATTTTCACCGTCACCCCTGGGAAAATCACGCTTTGTACCGCGATTACAACATGCGTGAGCCCTTTATTCGACAACGGCAGTGCGAGCCCGGGCGACACCGTGTTGATTCGCGGTGGCACCTACAGCTCTGAGATCTACTTCCACAACATCACCGGCACGGCCGGCCACCCGCTGATGGTTCTCGGATACCCCGGCGAGAACGTGAACTTCTCTCTGACCGGCACCGGGACGAGCTGCGTGCGTACGTTCTTCAATAACGCGAACGGCACGCAGGGGCACTTCGTGATCGCCGGGCTCAAGTGCAATATGAACGGCGGCGGCGGCAGCGTCATCGGCATGGGCGTGGACATGACCGACATCCGCGTCGTGAACAACGAGACCTGCTGCATGTTCGAGGACTCTGGGGGCTCCGCGGCGATCAGCGGCAGCGGCACGCTGTTCAAGATCCTCGGCAACCACGTCCACGACAATGGCGGCAGCAAGCTCTATCACGGGCTCTATTTCGACGGGCGTGCCTTGGCCACGGACGACTACGAGATCGCCTACAACCACATTCACCACCAGACCGGCGGCCGCGGAATCCAGATCTACAGCGACACGGGCCGGTTGATGACCAACGTGCGGATTCACCACAACCTTATCCACAACATTCACCTCGACGGCATCCTCTTCGGCGACAACAACGGGACCGGCAACCAGGCCTACAACAACGTCGTCTACCAGGTGGCCGATCCCGCCATGAAGGGGCCGAGCGCCGATGCCGGACTGGGAGGCGGGTGCATCCGCTTCAACAGCCCCACGCTCGTAGCGCAGGTCTACAACAACACCTTCGTCGACTGCGCGGCCGACAACGACGCGAGCAATTCCGAGGGCATCAGATTCCAGGCGGGCAACACGATCACGCTCAGAAACAACATTGTCGCGAGCAATGTCAATATCACCTCCGGGGCGGCGCCGTACGTCAGGGTGGAATCCGCGATGAGTATCACCTCCTCGAACAATCTGTGGAACGGCGCGGGTGCCGCGCCCACCAACATCAACGATACGAATTCGCAAACGGGCGCTCCGCTGTTCACCAGCGCCGTAGTCGCCAACTTTCACCTGGCCGTCGGCAGCCCGGCGATCGACCACGGGTCAACCGCGGTCAATGCGCTGGTGTCGACCGACTATGACGGCAACGCCCGGCCCCAGGGGAGCGCCCCGGACATCGGCGCCTTCGAATCGACGGGGGTTTCCTTGCCCACGCCGCAGAATCTGACCATTGGTCCTCCACATTGATTGGCCGCCGAATAAGCTCATGAGAACGGATCGCGAATGGCGTAGAGCACCCACGGCAGGAAGGTCCTTCCTTTGGGTTAGGAGCGTCTTGGCGCTTGGCGCGGTGCTGTTGGTTCTCGCCGGGTGCCAAGGTGAAACCAGCACGTGGGACACGCCTAGTGGTAGTACTGGTGGTGGTACTGGTGGTGGTGGTGGCGGTGGGGGTGGCGGCGGTGGGGGTGGCGGCGGTGGGGGTGGCGGTGGGGGTGGCGGCGGCGGTGGTGGCGGTACGGCAACTGCCACGTACACGGTGTCCTGGAATCCGGTAGCCGATTCCAACGTGACGGGCTACCGCATCTACTACAACACTGTGCCTTTCGGTTCTGGCGGCACGCCTGGACATATCGACATCAGCAAGCCGACTACCTCGCTTGAATTCCAGCCGGGCACCTTTGGAATAGCGGCCGGGACGACCCTATACGTGGCCATCTCGAGCATAGGAGCAGGGAGCGCCGAATCGCCACCCTCCCCGGCGCAGTCAGTCACTGTCCAGTAGGCCGCGGCACTCTGAATTCAAGGGCTTGTCCGATTCCGACGCTGGAAGACAGACAGGAGCGACTTCAGCCGGTGTCGCGCGAGGCATCCACTGTGCTGCGAAGGACGTCATCGGCCCCGGCCAGGCGACAGTAATATCGTTCGTACGCTCTGAGCATCGCCGGCAGGCTCATTTCGGTCTCCATGCGCCGGCGCGCGTTCTCGACGAAACGGCCCCGCCGTTGCGGATCCTCCAGCAACCCGAGAATCTCCCTCGCGAGGCCGGCGTGATCGTCCAGACCGAACACGGCGCCGTGAACGTCCGCGCTGATGAGATCAGGGTTCCCACCGCTGTCGGAGACAACGCACGGCACCCCGGCAGCCATATACTCCATGATCGCGTTCGACATTCCTTCACCCGCCGAACAGTTGACCCCGATATCCATGATCGAGAGATAGGGGACGACGTCCTGGCATGTATCCACAAAGTGGAATCGCTCGTCGATGCCCAGTTCGCGTATTAGGGCTTTTACCCGGTCCCGAATTCCGCCGGCCATCACGTCGATGCCGATCAGTAAGAAATCCACATCGGCGCGCCGCTGCAGGATTAGTTGCGCCGCGCGAACCAGAGTTTGATGCCGCTTCATGGGGCGATAGTTCGCGACCAGACCTACCACTTTGTTTGACTGCGGAATGCCAAGGTCGCGCTTGAGCGTTTCGTTGCGCCGGATCCCCGAGAACGCACCGAGCTCGATGCCGTTGTGAATGATATCGATGCGCCCCGCGTCCACTTTTTCCTCGCGCTGGGTGAGTTCGCCGACCAGCCGTGAATTGGCGACGATGCGGGAGACAAATTGGTTGGCAAACCGCGTTGCCAGCAAATATCCCGTGCGCATCCACTCGCCGTAGTCGCGCCGGCTCGAAACGATATGCCGGACTCCGGCGAGTCGCGCGCAGAGGACACCGACGATGTTTCCTACAGGGAAGAAGGTGTGCACGATATCCGGACGCAACGCTCGCAGGAGATTCACCAGTTTGAGACAGTTGGCATACGTGTTCAAGCGCTTGAAGCGATTGATCTCAAAAACGTACGTCTTGCAGGCGAGAGAGTGGCGATGCTTCTCTAACCAAGGGTGATTCTTGAATGAAATCAGACTCAGGTCGAAACGCCCGGGATCGAGGCCTTCTATGATCTTGAGCAGCTGATTCTCGGTCCCGGCCATATTCGTGACAAGGCGGTCGATGATGAACACGATGCGTATCCGCTCTTGCATGTGCTCCTTCCGACCTAATATCGAATGTGCCGCGGAAATCGTGGTAAAGCGGAAGTCTTTGAGCAGCCGGCGCAGCCGACTTTCGGACTTGTCCAGGTTCACATAGTGCCTGAAGCGATAGGACCAGGGAACCCGGACGCGAGGTTGATCCGGGTCGAGCTCCCACGGGTGCATATAGAACGTCACGGGATCGCCTTGGCGGTTCAGGCGCGAGAAAACGCGCCGAAAATATTCGTACGGAAACAGGCGAAAATAACCGCCTCCGGCAGCCGGCAACGACAGGCGACCGACGCGATATACTGCAAGGGGGACTTCCACCAATCCGTTCGGCCACGTAAACGGGCGGCTGCTGCACCCGGAAAATCCGTAGCGGTCGTGGATCGAGACGGGAAAAACGCTCGAGTCATACTTGAAGCCGGCTTCCTTCAGTATGTCGAGCGCCCAGATACTTTGCGGCGTGATGGAGAAGCTCGGCGCGCGATAGCCGAGCACCGGTTTCCCGATGATATCTTCGAGGATGTCCTTGGATTTCCGAAGATCGTCGCGAAACGCCTCCGGGCTCATGTCATAGACCAAGCCGTGGCCATAACCGTGCGAAGCGACCTCGTGCCCGCTCCCGTCAATCTCGCGGACCAGGTCCCGGCAACGCTCTGCCACCCAGCCGAGTATGAAGAAAGTTGCGCGCACGTCCGCCTCACGCAATAACGCAAGTATCTTTCGGGTGTTGGCCTCGACTCGCAGCTCGAGCTTGTCCCATTCCTCCCGACGGATAGCGGGTTTCAGGTTCTCCACCTGAAACCAATCTTCGATATCAAACGAGAGCGCATTGTTCATATCAGGCGGAACCCTCGCTTGCGAAACTCTGCGACATCGCGCCGGGTTGGAAATGTGAAATACGTTGCCTCTTCTTTAGGGTTCGGCAATGCGCGCACCTCGTTCGTCCTGAACCGGCGGAGCATTTCTACCATGAATCTCGCACCGAGAACTTTGGTCCGGCGGATCAGCGAATCCAGGTCTTCCCCAGCGTGGATCAGCGTCTCCTCCTGCATCAGAATCTCGCCATCGTCGATGCCGGCGTTGATGCGGTGAATGGTTGTCCCCACCGTCTTTTCACCGTGAAACATTTGCCAGAAATTGGGAAGCATCCCCCGATACTTCGGCAACTTGGAATTGTGAATATTGATGCAGCCGAGGCGCGGAAGTCCGATCAGCGGTTCGCGAAACACTTGTGGCGCAGCCACTGAGATGAGCAGGTCCAGGTCCCATTGCGCGACGTGTGCCAAGAACTCAGGTGCGTTGATGTTGCGCGCATAGGTAGCCCGGATCCCGTGATGCCGGCATATCTGGTCGACAGAAAAGAATCGTCCTCGGCGCGCCCACGCCGGAAGCTTAGAAGCCAGACGGTAGAACACATACCGCACGCCGACCTGGAGAAAATTCCATGGTCCATAGAAGTCGTACATCTGCCGGAGCAAGGCGAGAAAACTCTTCTTCCCCATGGCAGGGGCGATCACGACGGCCTTGATGGCATCCGAACGATCGCGGATGTCCATGAACTCCTCGAAAAACACCCGCACGTAGAACGGGTCGTCCTGAGTGACGAAAGCGATGCTTAGCGGCGTCATCGTCGCACCGTCTCCCAGGTCACCGCCGTGTACCCCTTCCACAGTCGGTACACAGCGACAACAGCGGCCATATTCACCGTGACAAAATAGAGCGGAATGGTGAGCAGCCTGAACCCAATGTTCATGCGTTCTGCCATGAATCCAAGAAGCGCTGCGCCGTAGAACGCGAGCTGAAGCACGAAGAACACGTTATAGAATCGAGACGACCCCAGGAGCCACAGGTTCGACATGAACAGAACAATCAGCAGGAGCGGAACCAGCCAGCGCAGCACCTTGTGCGAGAACAGCTGAAAGGACACGAACCCGAAACGCAGAGGATTGAACAGCTTTCTCATGTACCACAGTCCTCGCATCCCGCGCGTTACCACGCGCACCCGCATGTTGAATTCCTCCGCGGTTTTCTCGGTCGTTTCCTCAAACGCAATCGCCTCCGCCTCGAACACGATGCGGTGGCCCTTCTCAAGAATCTTGAGAGGCTCTACCAGATCGCTGATGATGTCCGCGGGCAGCGGCGTGTAGAGGTCGCGTCGCACCGAGTAGATACAACCGCAGCAACCCGTGATCGTGCGTATCCGCGTTTGCAGGGTCTTGATCAGATTCTCGTATTTCCAAAACAGGATGCTGCCGAAGCCGATCGATGCACCCGTGGGATTCCGGTACTCGTAGCGCCCGCTCACGGCGCCGACCGCCGGGTCCGCATAGTTCCGGACGATGTTACGGATCGCCGACCTTTCATAGAACGTGGTTGCATCCGAGAAAATTATGACTTCGCCTGTAGCTTCACGAACCGCGCGATTTTGCGTTTCCGTTTTTCCAACGCGCCCTTCGACTCGTACCAGCCTTACGCCGCGATCGGCGAACTGGCGGGCGATGCCATCGGTGCCGTCGGTCGAACCGTCGGAGGCGACGATGATCTCGAGCTTCTCGTGCGGATAGTCTAGGGACAGGACTTGCTCGAGCTTCGCCCGAATGTTCCTCTCTTCATTGTAGGCAGTGATCAGATACGTCACCCGCGGTTCCATTGGAGCCTGACGGACCGGGCGGCGGATCAACTGCGCCAGAAGCAGGATCGTCAGCGAATAGCCGAGGTACGTATATAGGACGGCGGCAGCCATGGTCCAGAAAATAAGGCTCGTCATATCAACCCCGATACCTTCCAGCGGAAGAAACTCGCGGATTCCCGGCGGCAGTCGCCGGCGCATCGCGCTTTCCTACCGGCTTCAGCACGCGCTGAGCGGCGCGCAAGGATCTGGACAATTGGCCATGGAAAGAGCGATTAAACAGATCCACCGAATACAAGGGCCGGACTTCCCGAGCCCAGCGATGCTTGAACGCCTCACCACCCTGAAGAAAATTGTATTCGCTCAGACCGCTTTCAAATGCCTCGCGAATCGTCTCCTGTAGCAGCACCGACCCGGGAGAGAATTCCGACCATGCCGGGTTGTAGCCGAGTTGGTAGTACGCAAGTTTGCCGCCGGCGACGAAACCGAGAAATACCGCAATCGTCTCGCTCCCGAAGCGAATGCCGCGCAGCCAGACGCTGCCGCGGTGCAGGCGTGTCAAGAGAGCGCGAACAAACGACTGAACTTCCGCACTTGCAAACGAGCTGTCAATCCGCTTCTCGGCCGCTCGTTTTTGATGCAACTGGAAGAGCGCGTCCAATACTTGCTGCGGGTCGTCGGAGCGAAAATCAGTGTAAGAGGCGCCTTGAGCATCGATCAACTTGCGCCGCCGGCGACGAATGTTCGATCGTTCGTTTCCCGAGAGGCCGTCGAGATAGTCATCGTAGCCCCGCACGATCGGAACGTATGGCGCCACCGAGACCTGCTCAACGCGCGGGCAGTAGTCGACCGCATGGCTCAGCTCGCGAAGCAGCAGACTGTTCTCGGTGAGAAATCTTAGATGGAGTACGTCCCACTCGAGGGCGGAGTGCCGCAAGTAATTCAACACGGCTTCGCTACAGCTGTGGGCATCCTCTTCGGCGCAGACGATGTCGAGCGGGTCCGGATACAGATCGGCAGCCGAGCAATAGCTCAGAATGCGTCCCACTCTGGCGTGCCTGGCTCCCGAGCGGCGCGAGAGATACAGGGGAAGAATCCCTTTCAGTTCACCATCCCGATAGATCATCAAGGTTTGCAGATCCCGCTCGGCGCCGAAATATTCCCACCAAGTGCTTATCCACTCCCAGCCAGAGAACACGGACGGGTACCGCATGCGCTCGACCAAAGCATTCCACTCTCGCCTGCTCGCGCGCAACTCCGTGCTGTTCGCGAGCACTGCGGTGTACTTTCCTTGGGTGCTGGTTAGAGCGGTCATCCGTGCGGCATAGCGCCATGGGAAGAACCGTTTGACTCCGCCATTCAACCGGAACTTGATCTGCTCGAGGGAGTCATAGCGACCGATACCGATACGCGGTATGTGGAGCGACGAGTCCTCGCCCGACCATAGTCCGTCATTCGTCGTTACGGCGGAGTGGAACCCAGCGCGGCGCACGATGTCGGTGACGTTATCGTCGTAACGCCCGTCCGGATAGGCGAAATGCACTACCGGCCGGCCGCTCCACTCCTCGAGCAGTTCTTTGGACAACCTGACGCTTTCCTCGACGGCCTCGGGTCCGATCTGCGTGAGGATATTGTGACAATGCGAGTGTGCCCCGATGGTGACGAAAGAGCATGCCGCGAGGGCCTTCAGATCGGCTATGCTCATCGGGTTGATTTGGGAATCACGCCCCGGTTGTGGCGCGCCGACACAATGCAGCACGGTCTCCACTGCCGCTGTCCGCGTATCTGGAGCAAGCGACTTGAGGTCTTCAAGCAAGCAGCTGATGCGGTGCCAGTTCTTCTTGCCACGAACACGATTGATTTCGTATTGGCCGAGGCCATATTTCTTCAAATCAACCGTCCGCATGCTCCCGCCTTGCAGTGCATTTATGATCCGGTCGAACCAATACGAACTCCCCTCGGCTATCTGCCGGGTCGCGATGTAGACGGTGATGGGTATTCTCAAGGCCTCGACGATGGGAAGCAGTACCGTCGCGTTTCCCTGGTCTCCGTCGTCGAAGGTCACGACCACCATCGGACGCACGCGCGACGTCCGAGACTGCATCTGCACAAGCGCCTGATCGAGGCTTACGATGTCGTAGTGACGATGGAGGTACTCGATCTGGCGTAAGAAATCGCTCTCGCGCAGTACGGTCCAGGCTTCGATGTCGGTATCGTCTCGCGCCAGCTCGTGATACATCAACACCGCGGTTTGAATCGGGGGTACGAGCGTCCGCAACCAGGATTGAACAGGCGAAAGACCAGCATAGAACAAGTCCTGCCAAGCGCTCACGTAGTCACTCGCTCGCCTGGCTCGAGTGCGGTACGGAAGCGGGATGCCTCACTTTGCCGAAACCCGCACCTGGGGACAGGTGTTGCTTGGGAACGCGCGGCACAACGTCTGCGCCATGACACCGTCCAGGATGTCATAAGCTTTATGGTTCAAGTGTGTCCCGTCACCGCTGGTCAGATCGTCACGCAAATAGCGTTCCCGCTCACCGGTTCGGACAGCAGCCTCGAGGTCAAGCAATGGAATACCCTCCATCCTTGAGTAATCGCGCAGCCAGTTGTTGTAGGCCAGGAGACTTTCTAGTTTTCCGGGATCGCGTGCCGCGCGCTCCCTGGTGACGGGCACGACGGTGGCGACCATCACTTTGATGTTCTTCTCCTTTACCTCACGCACCCATTGCATCAGCAGTTGCTTCTTCCGCTCGCTCGGCGTGTCATCCGGAAAGTACGAGGCGCACTCCTTGAGAATCACCAAATCGGCAGGTCTTGGCGACTCGCGGAAGAATCCCTTGAAGTAACTGGGCGTCAGGTGGAATTTCCGGGTAGGACGGACTAGAGTCTCGTCGAGCGTTTCGGACTTATCGAATTGCCATGCCTGCAGTGCTTCGAACTCGTAGCCGGAAACCCGCAGACGCTCAGGAAGCTGGGGTAAGTTCCACTCCTGTCCTATCGAAGCGCCAATCAACACGACGCGCATCGGCTTGCCCACGGAAGACGAGCCGGCCGGCTGTGCAACTCCTACCCACAAACCCGCCAACCCAACCGCCAACACCCCAGCTATCGTTCTCATGCGTCACCTTATTGTGCTGTTCAGGCTGCTCATTGAAACGGACAAATTGCCGGACGACTGGCGCATCTGATCTCGAAAAAGCGCAGTCAGATGCCGGCGAAGCTTCTCGCGGTTCTGCCCGAGATGCTTGCTGTTCCACCAAGTTGCGCCGGGCTCAATGACGATCCCGGGCGGCCGCTGCTGGTTCCACCGCTCGAGGCATTTTTCCCTATACTTGTCGATGGAGCCCAGAGGCCGAGCCGGCACTCCCATCGCGATGGTGTTCGGAGGAACGTCGCTGATCACGACCGAGCCGGCTGCGACAATTGAGTTTGGGCCAATGCGAATATTCGGACATAGGACGGCGTTGATGCCGATCACGCAGTTGTCCTCAATTACGATGGGCCCGAAAACCTGGAGATCCGGGAATTCCTGCCGAAACAACCATGCGCCGCCATCGTGAGTCATGAAGATAACGCCGTGAGCGATGGTAACGTGATTGCCCAGTTTCACCAGATAAGGCTCGGGCCCGAGATCCCTGGAAATGATGGAACAGCCCTCGCCGATTTCCGCACCCTGCTTCCGGAGATACTCGGCGATGGTGAATTCATTGTAATGGCGCAACTCGGCGGCCAGCCGAATTCGTGAATACGTGGCGCGAATCAGATTGAGGACGGCAGAAATCATAATTGCAAGCTCCCTAGGTGGCCGCCCGGCGCGATCTTCGCCGTGCGTCCAGCGCGGGGACTAAGCTACCTCCCGTAAGAACGGCCTTAAGCGAGCCATACAACCACTCGCAGGGTATTGTAAGTCAAACCGAACTCGCTTCCGTTATCCTATGCGTGACAATGCGTTAATTACTGCCTCCCGGACTCCCCTCCGCTGGAGGCAGAATCGATTTCCATGCTAACTGGCCCTACAGGCGCTGATCGGTGCCGTCCTCACGGGAGTGCCGCTCTCTGTGTCGGAGTGGCTCTGACCGCCCTTACGAGCGTTTTTCGCCGGGCTGAACGGGGACTGCGCGTTTCCCCGATATTTCGGGAACTTGAAACTGTGGATATCGATACAACCGCGACACGGGCAAAGTACCACCAATGCTGACGGCATTCAAAGAACTTATCGAAGCCATTTTGGCACCGCTGACGTTGCCGCTGTTTTATGTCAGCATGGGCTTGACTTCTGCAATGAGCGTCTTTCGCCGGGCCGAATGGGGCCTGTACGCCTTAATCGCAGTAACCCCGATGCCGAATATCCGTTACCGATTTAACCCGTACCCGCTGGGCAACAATATTCTTGACATCCTTTTTTTCTCAGTATTGATCGGCATTTTCATCAACAAGAATGGCTTCAAGAAGTCCCCGAGCGGCACCTTGCTGTTGTTATTCATCGCTGTTAACTATGCGGCACTATGGAATTCAAGTCTTAATTTTTCGCTGCCGCTTCCCATAACTACCGATAACCCAATATTGCCCGATTGGAAAAATTATGCCGAAATGATATTTCTCTACTTTCTCGCC
>Ga0326726_10003573_pt1 | contig 14257 bp, 16 predicted proteins | sample MHFenrmetagenome_2_FD_207603 | JGI IMG/M metagenome (GOLD analysis project Ga0326726, IMG submission 207603) | Lab enriched peat soil microbial communities from Michigan Hollow, Ithaca, NY, United States - MHF15MN | ecosystem: Environmental > Terrestrial > Soil > Wetlands > Peat | place: USA... | reverse complement strand
CGCTCCGGCACCATATCGTAGGATTCGAGGAGCCCGCCATGACCAGCAACGCCGTCCGAGAAGCCGTCCGAGTCGTCACCGCCCATCGCCAGCGCGAAGGCGCCGGCTTCATCGTGCGGCGCCCCTTTCCGACCCAGGGCCTGGAGCTGGTCGATCCCTTCCTGCTCCTCGACGAGATGGGTCCGGTCGACTACCGCCCCGGCGAAGCGGTCGGCGCGCCCGACCATCCGCACCGCGGCTTCGAGACGATCACCTACATGCTCGAGGGGCAGTTCGAGCACGAGGACTCGGCTGGGCACAAGGGCGTGCTTCGCCCGGGAGATGTTCAGTGGATGACCGCCGGCGCGGGCATCGTGCACTCGGAAATGCCCTCGCGCGAGATCCGCGAGAAAGGCGGGCGCGTCCACGGCTTCCAGATCTGGGTAAACCTGCCCGCGAAGCTGAAGATGACGCGGCCGCGCTACCAGGAAGTGCCGGGCGGAAAGATTCCTCAGGCCGCGAGCGCGGACGGACGTGCGCGCGTGCGCGTGGTCGCGGGCGAGGCGCTCGGGGCGCATGCCCTTATCGACACCTACATCCCGATCGTCTATCAGGACTGGACGCTCGACGCCGGCGCCGACGTGACGGTGCCGTTGCCGCGCGAGCAGCAGTCGCTGGCATACGTGTTCCAGGGCTCGGCGCTCGTCGGCAACGAAGGCAAGGAAATTCGCGACGGGCAGCTCGCGGTGTTCGGAGCGGGCGACGCAATCCGGCTTCGCGGGGCCGCCGGAGGAGGGCAGCTGCTGCTGCTCGCCGGTGTGCCGATCAAGGAGCCGGTCGCGCGCTACGGCCCGTTCGTGATGAACACCCAAGACGAGATCATGCAGGCGGTGCGCGATTACCAGAGCGGCCGCATGGGCGAGATCACCCGCACCGCCGAAGTGCTGTGACCTCCAGGGCGGCCCGCGCCGCATGACGGAGCTGCTCGCCGATCCCCAGGCCTGGATCGCGTTTGTCACGCTGACCGCGCTCGAGCTCGTGCTCGGCATCGACAACGTGATCTTCATCTCCATCCTGGTCGACAAGCTCGAGCCGGCGCGGCGCGAGATCGCGCGGAAACTGGGCCTTTTCCTCGCCATGTTCATGCGCATCGGCCTGCTGTTTCTGCTCGCCTGGATCGCCACCCTCACCGCGCCGCTCTTCACGCTGCTCGGGCAGGAGATCTCCGGCCGGGACCTGATCCTCATCGCCGGCGGCCTGTTCCTGCTCTGGAAGAGCACCGTGGAGATCCATCAGTTGCTCGAAGGCGAGAGGGGAGAGGCCTCGGCAGCGCTGCGCGCCACGTTCTCCGCCGTCATCCTGCAGATCGTCGCCATCGATGTCGTCTTTTCGCTCGACTCGATCGTCACCGCGGTCGGCATGGTCGACCAGCCCGCCGTAATGGTCGCCGCCGTGGTCGTCTCGGTGGCGCTGATGATGGCGTTTGCCGGCGGCATCGGGCGCTTCGTTTCGGCGCATCCGACAGTGAAAATGCTGGCACTCGCGTTTCTCTTCGTCATCGGCGTCGTGCTGATTGCGGACGGCTTTGAACACCACATTCCCAAGGGCTACGTATACTTCGCTATGGCCTTTTCGGTCGCGGTCGAATCGCTCAACATCCGCATGAGAAGGCGACGCGCAGGGGCGCCGGTCGAGCTGCGCGAGCCTTACACGCGCGACGGAGAATGAGGGGACTATGGATTTCGGAAAGCTGATCGACCAGCTCACGAAAGACTGGGAGTGGCTGTCCTTCCTCGCGCAATACTGCGCGGGAAGAAACCTCGGCAAGGCTTTCTGCCAGGACGTCAAGTGGTGGGCGCTCGGGTTAGCGGGGCTCCTCGTCGTGATCGTCGCTTGGTGGATCTTGAGCCGGTTCGCGAGAGCCTATGAGAACTGGAAGCACCGCAGACTCATGGCCAAGGTCGCCGATCCCAAGACCATGAAGCAGCACGTATGGATAGGCCACGACGCTCACAAGTCCGAGAAATGACGGGTAGGATCCACTCAAGCTCGAGCATAGAGTGTCGTCCCCCCAATCGAACTCCCGTGGTCTAATCGGGTCTGTTGATTATCGGCGGAGGTCTCGATGAGCGGCTTGCCCCAGGTGAGGCGCGCGGACAAATTGATGGCGGAGGCGCGCACCCGCGAGGTGCTCGAGCGGGGATTCTGCGGGCGGCTGGCGACCGTGGGCGAAGACGGCTGGCCGTATTGCGTTCCGCTCCTCTACATCTGCATGGACGGGGAGATCTTCGTGCACAACACGCGCGCCAAAGGCCACCTGCGGTCGAACGTCGACAGCGAGCCGCGGGTCTGCTTCGAGGTCGACCGCGCCGGTGAGGTCTTCGCCTATGGCCGCTTCGAGTGCGATTCGACGCTCGAATACGCGAGCGTGATCGCCTTCGGCCGGATTCGGGTGGTGGAGGATATGGAGATCAAGCGGCGCTTTTGCGACGGGCTCATGGCCAAGTACGCCAGGAAAGAATGGGAGCGCCCCAAGGGTTTCTATCCGCGGATCGACCAGATCACGGTGTATGCGATCAGCGTGGAGCGCATGAGCGGCAAGGAGACGCCGCTGCCGCAAGTCTCCGAGCGGTGGCCCGCGGTGGATCACACCAAATCGCCAAACGCGCGCGCGTAGCGGGCGCGCTCGGGTTTCTCAGGCGAGCGCTACGGCGGCCTCGCGGAGGTAGACCGGCAGGTCGGTCGTCGGCGGACGGGCGCCGGGCACCTGGTAGAAGAGGTCGGCGACGAAGCCGCGGTGGTAGGTCGTGTGATTGACGACGTGCAGGAGAATTTCCCCGCGCGTCATCACCCCGCGGTTGCCGCCGATTAGCGTGAAGTGAACGGGCTCGGCGAGGGCCGTCTCGGACAGGCCGTCGCTCCAGGCGATGTACCAGTCGTCGATGGCCTGTTGCTTGTCCCGCAGGTCCTCCAGGGGCGGGTGCCCCGGGGTATTGCGGGCGGTGAAGCCGTGCTCGCGGCCCTGAAGGTGTGCCTGCCAGATGAGGTCGATGACGTAGTTATGGTTGAGCGTATGCACCATGTTCTTGAAAAGGCTGGCGCGTTCCTTGGTCGCCTCGCCCTCGGGCAAGGCGACGACGGCATCGAAAATGAGCTTGTTTGCCCAGTGGTTGTAGCGCGTGAGCATGCGCGCGGACTGCGGGGTGAGCATGGTTTGCCTCGCGGGTTCGGGTGTGTCGATTATGACATTGGCAGGCAGTCCCAATTGCGCTAGAACCCCCCATCCGGACCCAGGTGACCGGGCTGGCTTCTTCTCGTGTAAGATGAAGGGTTTATAAGGGGAACTGGCAGCGCTTCATCAAGTTTCGGGCCCCATTCCATGTCAGCAGTAATGTCGGTTGCGCAGCGCTTCATCCCTTCGGCCGGGCGGATTCAGGCCGTACTGACGCACCGCGCCGTGCCGGCGGCGGTGGCGGTCGCCGCTCTTTTGTGGCTGTGCTGGGCGCTGGCGCAGGGGACTTGGCGGATCATCCAGCCCGGGTCGCCCGCAGTGGCCCGCAGCGAGGGCGAGGCGGTCGACCTGGGAGCGCTGACCCGGGCGCAGCTCTTCGGTCCGGCCGCTGCGAGGAATCCCGCGGCGGAAGCGAGCCTCGCCCCCACCAATCTGAATATCACTTTGACGGGCGTCGCAGTGCGTCCTACGGGCGGCTGCGCCTTGGTGATCGTGCAGGGGCAGCCGGAGTCGGCGTTTTGTACCGGAGAGGAGCTCACGCCCGGCGTGCGTCTCGACGCGGTGGAACGCGACCGCATCGTGATCCTGCGCAATGGCGCACGCGAAGCGGTGCCCATGAAGGACCTCGACAAAGCCGCTGGTCTTATCGCGCCTTCTCCTCCGCCCCCCATCGTTCAGCCTAGCGCGAGCGGTGGACAGCTGGTGGACCGCAAGCAGTTGCAGCAACAGCTCGGCCGGCCCGAGTTCCTCAGCCAGGCGCTGATCGTTCCCAACCCCGAGGGAGGATTCCTGGTGCGCCAGATTCAGCCGGGAAGCCTGTACGAGAAGCTCGGCCTGCGACCCGGGGACGTGATCAAGAACGTCAACGGGCAGGCGCTCACCAGCATGGACGACGTCATGCGGCTCTACCAGCAATTCGGCAGCGCTCAACGCGTGCTGGTGGAGGTCCAGCGCCAGGGCCGCAACGAGACCCTCTATTACGACATGCGCTGAACGCGGCCGCCAAGAGTTCTCGACACACTCATGAAGAACACCGATTCGATCACCGCGAGAATCCTCGCAGGAGCGCTCGTGCTCGCGGTGCAGGTCGCCGCGGCACAGACGCCCGAAACGCCCGCCGAGCCTGCGGCGCCGGCTTCGCCCGCCCCACCAGCGGCACCGGGCGTGCCGTTAGCGGAGCCGCCGGGATCGCCGAGAGCGCGCGCACCCGGGCCCGCCGCGGTCGTTCCACGCGCGGGTGAGGTGCTGCTCAATTTCCAGGCGGCGGACCTTCAAGCGGTGGTGAAGGCGATGTCGCAGATGACCGGCCGCAACATGCTGGTTGACCCGCGCGTCCGGGGCCAAGTGACCATCGTCTCGGCGCGGGCGATGCCGGTCGCGGCCGCCTACCAGGTGTTCCTGTCCGCGCTGAAAGCGCAGGGCTTCACCGCCGTCGAGGGACCCGGCGACACAGTGCGCATCGTTCCGGTCGCCGAGGCGAAGGCCGCCGCTCCGGTGAACGAGCAGCCGGGGCCACCACGCGGCGGCGAACAGGTGATCACCCAGGTCCTGATCGGGCAGCACGTCGCGGTGGTGCAATTGCAGAACGTGTTGCGCCCGCTGATGTCGCCCACGAGCCAGCTCTCGGTCTACGAGCCGGCCAACGCCCTCATCATCACCGACTATGCGGACAACGTGCGGCGCCTGCTGCGCATCGTCGAGAAGATCGACCTGCCGTCCAGCACGGATGTCACCGTCATCCCGGTCCAGTACGCCTCGGTCGTCGACATCGCGGAGCTGGTCGTGCGCCTCTCGGGGACGGGAGTCACCGCGCCGGGAGCAGTGCCCGGCCAGCCGCCCTCGCAGATCGCAGCAGGCGGAGACCGTTTCTCGGTCGTGGCCGACACGCGCACCAACAGCATCCTGCTGCGCTCCGACAACCCGGGGCGCATCGACCAGATTCGCACGCTGATCGCCAAGCTCGACGTGCCCGCGCGCGCGACGGGCAGCACCCGCGTCATCTATCTGAAGCACGCCGAAGCCACCAAGCTGGTGGAGGTGCTGCGCGGGATGCTCGCGGCGACGCAGACCCCCGGCGCTCCAGGGGCTCCGGTCGGCGCCGTTCCGGGGCGCCCGGGCGCACCCGGGGCTGCCTCGCCGTCGCTCATCCAGGCGGACGAGGCGACCAACTCCATCATCATCAACGCCTCCGACACCGTGTACAACAACATGCGCACCGTGATCGAGCAGCTCGACATCCGCCGCGCGCAGGTCTACGTGGAGGCGCTGATCGCCGAGATGAACGCCGACCGCACCGACGAGCTCGGTTTCCAGTGGGCCGGGGTCACCGGCGTGAACCAGTCCACGGTCGGCGGCTTCGCCAACTTTCCGGCCGCCAATCCCAGCCTCGCTGGGGCGATCGCCGCTCCCACGGCCGCCGCGGCTGGCGCGGCGGGGTTGACGGTGGCGGTACTCGGCAAGTCCATTACGCTGCCCGACGGGACCACCACCAGGAGTCTAGGAGGGCTGGCGCGTGCTCTGACCGCAAACCAGCTCGGCAACATTCTATCGACGCCCAACCTCCTCACCCTCGACAACTACCAGGCGAAGATCGTCGTCGGCCAGAACGTGCCCTTCATTACAGGCAGTTTCACCACCACCGCGACCGTTGCCACGCCGGCTGCCGGAGCCGTGAATCCCTTCCAAACGATCGAGCGCAAGGACGTCGGCCTCACCCTGCGCATCAAGCCGCAGATTTCGGAAGGCTCGACGGTGCGCCTCGAGATCTACCAGGAGGTTTCCGATATCGCCAGGACCGTGCTCACCGGGGCGTCCGATCTCATCACCAACAAACGCTCGGTCGAGACCAAGGTCGTGGTGGATGACGGCGCCACCATCGTGCTCGGCGGGCTGATCCAGAACACGCTGAGCGAGACCACGCAGGGGGTCCCGCTGCTGAGCGAAATTCCCTTCATCGGGGCGCTGTTTCGCTTCAAGAGCGAGGAGCGCAAGCGCACCAACCTGATGATCTTCCTGCGGCCGGTGATCATCCGCGCGCCCGAGGACGCCTATCGCGTGACGATCGACCGCTACGACTACCTTCGCGACTACACCCGGGGCGAGGGGCCCGAGCGCGAGAGTATCTATGATCGCCTCGAGCCGGTGCCGCCGAGCCCGGCTCCGCCGCCTTCCAGTCCCGCTCCGGCTCCGGCGGCTCCGCCGCCGGCTGTGCCCGCGCTGCAGCCCGTACCGCAGCCGGGTACTGCGCCGGCGACGCAGTAAGCGCATGGATATGTCGTCGAATTCCCTCTCGGCCGACGCGCGTTGCGTCGAGCGGCTGCCGTACGCCTTCGCCAAGCGCCATGGCGTGATCAGCGCCCGTCAGCTGGACGAAGGATTCGAGCTGTGGGTGCGGCCCGGCGTGCGCGCAAGCGCCCTCGCCGAGGTGCAGCGGGTCCTGGGAGGGCCGCTCGCCCTCCGGGAGCTCGCAAAGGAGGCGTTCGACGCCGCGCTCGCCCGCGCCTACGAGCGCGGCGCCTCGCAGGCCGCGGACATCGTCACCGATCTCGACGCGAGCCCGGACCTCGCCGCGCTCGCGGAGACCCTCCCCAAGGTCGCCGACCTGCTAGAGAGCGAGGACGATGCGCCCATCGTGCGGCTGATCAACGCGCTGTTCTCGCAGGCGGTCCGTGAAGGCGCCTCCGACATCCATATCGAGGCCTTCGACCGGCGCTCGGTGGTGCGCTTCCGCAGGGACGGAATGCTGCGCGACGTGCTCGAGCCGCCGCAGGCGGCGCACGGCGTGATCGTATCGCGCATCAAGATCATGGCGCGCCTGGACATCGCCGAGAAGCGCCAGCCCCAGGACGGCCGCATCGCGCTGCGCTTGGCGGGGCGCTCGGTCGACGTGCGCGTCTCGATTCTGCCCACGGCGCACGGCGAGCGCGTGGTGCTGCGCCTGCTCGACAAGCAGGCGGGGAGGCTCGACCTCACGAGCCTCGGGATGGCGGACACGACCCTGGCGGCCCTGCGCGAGCTGGTGCGGCAGCCGCACGGCATCATTCTCGTTACCGGGCCGACCGGCTCCGGAAAAACCACGACCCTCTACGCGGCGTTGAGCCAGCTCGACTCGAAACACACCAACATTGTCACGGTGGAGGACCCGATCGAGTACGACTTGGACGGCGTCGGACAGACTCAGGTCAACCCGCGCATCGATCTCACCTTCGCGCGCGCGCTGCGCGCGATCCTGCGACAGGACCCGGACGTGGTGATGATCGGCGAGATTCGCGATCTGGAGACCGCGCAGATCGCGGTTCAGGCGAGCCTCACCGGCCACCTTGTGCTCGCCACCTTGCACACCAACGACGCCGCGGGCGCGGTGGTGCGCCTCGTCGACATGGGGATCGAGCCTTTCCTCGTCGCCTCGAGCCTGCTCGGCGTGCTCGCCCAGCGCCTGGTGCGCAGGCTCTGTCCGGCTTGCCGGCGCGCGCACACGCCCGACGCCGCCGAGCGGCAGCTGCTCGCGAACGGCAACGGCGGCGGCGATTATCCCCTGTTCAGCGCGCCCGGCTGCGAGGCGTGCGCGTTCACGGGCTATCAGGGCCGCAGCGGAATTTTCGAGCTGCTGCTGATCGACGACGAGTCCCGGCGATTGATCCACGGCCGTGCCGCCGAGTCCGACCTGCGCGATCACGCGCGCGCGAGGGGCATGAAGGGCCTGCGCGAGGACGGAATGCGCTGGGTGCGTTCGGGCGAGACCAGCCTCGAGGAAGTGCTGCGCGTCAGTCGCGAATGAGGCGCGAATAGGGCGCCATGTCGGGCTTCGAGTACAGCGCGCTGGACGCAGCCGGACGCGAGAAGCGCGGCGTCATCGAGGCCGATACCGAGCGCCATGCGCGGACGCTGCTGCGCGAGCGGGGCCTCGCGGTGCTCGCGGTCGAGTCGATCCGCGCGGCGGCGGAGCAGGCCGGACTGCGCGAGCGCTTTTCCCGCCCCGGGCTGTCGCGCGGTGAATTGGCCCTGGTCACGCGCCAGTTCGCCACCCTGGAGCGCGCCGGGCTCACCATCGAGGAATGCCTGAACGTGCTCATCGAGCAGACCGAGTCAACGGGCGCCCGCAGGCTGCTCGCCGCTGTCCGCGCGCGCGTGCTCGAGGGCCAGTCCCTGTCGCGCGGTCTCGCCGCGTTCCCTTCCGCGTTTCCGCAGATCTATCGCGCGATGATCGAGGCGGGGGAGCACTCCGGAAAGCTGAGCGATGTTCTCGAACGCCTCGCCGACTACACCGAGAGCCGCGAGAGCCTGCGCAACACGATGCTGACCGCGTTCATCTACCCTGCGCTGGTGATGACGCTCGCGTTCGTCATCGTCACCTTCCTGCTCGTCTACATCATGCCGCAGATGACGCGCGTGTTTTCAAGCGTCGGGCAGACGCTGCCGCTCGCCACGCGGATCTTGATCGCGACCAGCGATTTCGTGCGCTCGTACGGCTTGCTCACGCTCGCCGCCGTGGCCGCTGCCGTCGTCGCCGCTTGGTTCATGCTGCGCGACCAAGGCCTGCGGACGCGCTGGCACGGATGGTTGCTGCGGCTGCCGATCGTCGGGCGCCTGATCCGCGGCGTCAACGCCGCGCGCTTCGCCGACACGCTGGGGATTCTCACCACCGCCGGCGTGCCCTTGCTCGCGTCGCTGCAATCCGCGGCGGCGGTGCTCACCAACCTGCCGATGAAGGGCGCCGTGGAGGAAGCGGTGCGGCGCGTGCGCGAAGGCGCGGCGCTCGCCCCGGCGCTCGGGACGGCGAAGCTTTTTCCGCCGCTCGTCATTCACCTGATCGCGAGCGGCGAGGCGACCGGACGCCTCGATACCATGCTCGCACGCGCGGCCGAAGCGCAGTCGCGCGAGCTGGAAAACTGGGTGCGCAGGTTCACCGCGCTGCTCGAGCCGCTGCTGATCCTCGCGATGGGCGGGATCGTCCTGTTCGTGGTCGTCGCCATCCTGCTGCCCATCTTCGAGATGAACACGCTGGTTCGCTGAACGCGATGCGAAGGTTTCCGCCTGCGAAGGAATCGAGGACAATAAGGGCTACGCGACATTCCGAGGCCATCATGCAAAAACCCTTCGCCGCGGGCCGACGAACCGGCGGCTTCACGCTCATCGAGATTCTCGTCGTCATCACCATCATCGGCATCCTCGCCGCGCTGATCGTGCCGCGCATCATGGATCGGCCAGACCAGGCCCGGGCGACCGCTGCCCGCGCCGACGTCAATGCGATCATGTCGGCCCTGAAGCTCTACAAGCTCGACAACGGCGCCTACCCGACCAACGAGCAGGGCCTCCTGGCGCTCGTAAAAAAACCCGATCGCGGCGACATCCCGCGCAGCTGGAAGCCCGGCGGATACCTGGAGAAGTTGCCGAGCGACCCCTGGGGAAGCGACTATCAATACCTCAATCCGGGGATCCGCGGTGAGGTCGACGTGTTTTCCCTGGGCGCCGACCGCAAGCCCGGCGGCGAGGGCTACGACGCCGACGTCGGGTCGTGGCAGTGATGCGAGCGCGCGGCTTCACGCTGATCGAACTGCTGGTGGTCGTGGTGATCATCGTCATCATGGTCACCCTCGCCGGAGTGCAGCTGATGCGCAGCCCCGGAGAAGCGGTGCGCGACGAGAGCGAGCGCCTCGCGCTGCTCCTCCAGGCCGCGCGCGACGAGGCGATCCTGCAAGGACGCGTGTTCGCCTTCGGCGCCGGGCGCGAGTCGTATCGGTTCCTGCGCCTGGAGCGCGACGGCAAGCTCAGGATCGCGAAGGACGACGAGCTGCTTCGCCCGCGGCAGCTGGCCGCCGGGGTGGCGATCGAGTCGCTCCAGGTCGAGGGCGTGGCGGAAGACGCTCCCGTGAAGGGCGTGATCTTCCAGCCCAGCGGTGATCTTCCGGCATTCCGCATCCTTCTCGCCGGCGGTGGTGCGCGCTGGAGCGTGGTCGGCGCCCCCGACGGGACGATACGCGCCCAGGCGGGATCATGATGCGCTGCCGACCCGCGGCGCCGGGCTTCACGCTGGTGGAGATTCTGGTGGCGCTCGCGGTGCTCGCGATCGCTCTTACCGCTGCGGCGCACAGTCTCGGCAACGCGGCCGATACGACCGCCGCGCTGCGCGAGCGCACGCTCGCGCGCTGGGTCGCCGAGGACAAGCTGGCCGAGCTCGAGCTCAGGCGCGAATGGCCCGCCCTCGATACGAAGGAAGGCGACGCCGAAATGGGCGGACGCAAGTTCCACTGGATCCAGGAGACCGGCGTGACTCCCGTCACGCGCATGCGCCGCGTCGAGCTGAGCGTGCTGCTTCCCGGCGCCAAGGTGCCGCTCGCGCGCCTCACCGGATTCGTCGAGCAGACGGGGACTTCGATCACGACGGGCGGCGCGTCGCAGACGGGAAACCTGTCGCAGATGGGCGAAGTGCCGGCGGGGACGCAGACGGAGCCCCAGAAATGAAGATCCGCGGCTTCACGCTGATCGAGCTCCTGGTGGCGCTCCTCATCTTCGGCATCTTCTCCGCGCTCGCGTACTCGGGGCTCAGCCGGCTGCTCGAGGGCCGCACCCGGCTTACAGACGAGCAGCGGAGCTGGCAGGCGCTGTCGCAGGTATTCCTGCGCATCTCGGACGATGTCGCGCACGCGCGAGCGCGCGGGGTGCGCGACGAGGCGGGGGTCGTCCTTCCGCCGTTCGTCGGGCGGCCGTACGACTCGCGCGCGCTAGGCGACCCGAGCCTCGAGCTCACGCGCGGCGGCGAGCTGAAATACGGTGATGCGCCGGAGTCCGACCTGCGGCGCGTCGCCTATCGCTTGAAGGACGGCCAGCTGCTGCGCATCACCTGGCCGGTGCTCGACCGCGCCCCGGTGACCAAGCCGAACGAGGCGCCGCTGATCGCGAACGTCGAGAGCTTCGAAGTGCGCTTTTCCGACCCCAACGGAAACACGGTCAATAACTGGCCAGCGGGCGCCAATCCCAACGATCCGCCGCCGGCGGTCGAGGTCAGCCTCGCCGTGAAGGGCATGGGCAGCTTCAAGCGCCTGTTCCTGGTGAACCGATGAGAGCCTCGCCCCATGCGCAGCGCGGGATCGCCCTGCTGACGGCGGTGATGATCGTCGCGATCGCGGCGGCGGTCGCGGTGAAGATCGCGTTCGCGCATCAGGTCTGGTTCAGGCAGATGGAGAACGTGGGCGACCGCGGCGCGACCGACCTGCTGCGCCGCGGCGCGCTGCACTGGGCGAGCGTGGCGCTCCTGGAAGACGCCGCGCAGAATTCGATCGACCATCTCGGCGAGACCTGGGCTCAGCGGCTGCCGACTCTTCCCGTCGACGGCGGGGCGATCAGCGTTTCGATAGAGGACGCTCAGTCGCGATTCAATCTGAACAATCTCTGGCAGAACAACGCGCCGAGCGCGGCGGATGTACTGACTTTCCAGCGCCTGCTCCTGGAGCTGAAGCTCGATCCCAATCTCGCCAACGCAGTGCTCGACTGGATCGATCCGAACAGCGACGTGACCTCGCCCGGCGGCGCCGAAGACATCGACTACCTCAACCTCAAGACGCCCTACCGTGCCGCGAACCAGCCGCTTGCGAGCGTCGACGAGCTGCGCCTCGTGCGCGGCTTCGACGCCAAGACCTTTCAGGCGCTCCTGCCCTTCGTGACCGTTCTGCCCCCCGCGGCAGGGCGCACCGCCATCAACGTGAACACCGCCAAGCCCGAGGTGCTCGCCGCCCTCGCCAACAAGGACTTGGCCTGGGCGCAGCGCGCGGCGGACAATCTACGCGAGACGCCCGTGCGGAACCCCGGCGAATTCACCAAGCTGCTGCAGCTGCCCGCGGGAGCTGCTCCTCCCCTCGCGGACGTGAAGACCAGTTTCTTCCTGATCACCCTCGACACATCGATCGGGCGTCACCAGCGCAGCACCGTCGCCTTGATGCAGCGCGACGGCAGCAAGGGCACGAACTGGATCTGGCACAAGCCGCAGCCTCTCATCGACGCGACCGCCGGGCTGCGAGCTTCGAATGGCACCGATGAAAGCGCCGAGCCTCAGTAGCCTGCGCTGGCTCGACGTCGCCGCGGCATGGCGTCCCAAGGGCGGCGATCGGCTCGAGCTGTGGCTGCCGCGCGATTGGCCGGGGCGGGACGCGGAGCTGCGCTGGCGCCGGACCGAGGCGGGCGGAGCGGTGCGGCAAGGCAGTCAGCGCGGACTCGAGGGACTTCCGTCCGCCGAGGACGTCGTTGTCTGGACCCCGGCCGCCGAGACGCTGCTGCTGCGCGCACGCCTGCCGACCCGCTCGGCCGCGAAGATCGCGCAAGCGCTTCCCTTCGCGCTCGAGGATCAGCTGATCGACGCCCCCGAGAAGCTGCATTTCGCTTTCACGCAGGAGGCGGACGGTGCGCTCGCGGTTGCGGTGACGCGGCGCGAGCGCATGGAAGGCTGGCTCGCGGCGCTCGCCGCCGCCGGGCTCGCGCCGGCGCGTCTCGCCCCGGTCACCTTGTCCCTGCCGCTCGCCGAACGCGCCTGGACGCTCGCTTTCTCCGACGGCGAGCTGGTGCTGCGCAGCGGCCTTCACGCGGGATTCGGTGGTCCGCGCGAGGCGCAGCCGCCGGGCTGGCTGCACACGGCGCTCGCGGAGGCGCGCGCCGAATCGAATGCTCCCGAGCGCATCCTGCTCCTCGATGCACCCGGGGATCTCGACTCCGCGGCGTGGCGCGCCGCCCTGGGCCTGCCTCTGGAAACGCTCTCCCCCTCGGGTGCGGCGGTTCCATCCACGCGGCTCGACCTGCTCCAGCAGCGCTACGCCCGGCGCGGGCGCCACGCCGCGCTGCAGCGCGCCTACCTGCCGGCCGCGGCGCTGCTCGCCGCTTGGCTCGTTCTCACGCTGCTCCTGGATGCGGTCGACTGGGCGCGCACGTCATACCGCGTGCACGCCGCCGACGAGGAAATGCGCGCGCTGCTCGTGAAGAGCTTTCCGGACACCCGCGTGATCGTCGATCCCGCCGAGCAGATGCGGCGCGGCCTGGAGGATCTGGGCACGAAGAGCGGCGCCGCCTCCCCGGGAGACATGCTCTTTCTGCTCGCGCGGGCATCGCCCGCATTCGAGCGCGAATCGCGGCTGCGCGTGCAAGGTATCGAGTACGCCGAGAAGACCCTCAGCGTCCGGCTTGCGGCGACGCAGGGCGACGCGGAATCGCTGGCCCGGGCCCTGCGCGCCCGCTCGCTGGAAGTGACGGTGGGCCGCGCTGGCGGGGAGGCGCGGCTGCAGCTGCGCGCTGCCGGTTCCGCCCGGGGAGGCAAATCGTGAATCTCGCGTGGATCGAGCCCTGGAAGACCCGATGGAACGCGCTCGGCCCGCGCGAGCGCGCCGCGGTGTCGGCGCTCGCGGTGTTTCTAGGCGCAGTACTGTTCTATCTGCTGATCTGGGTGCCCGTCGAGGGTGGACTCGTCAGATCGCAGGCGCGCCTGGCCTCGGTGCAGGGGCAGCTCGCGCAGGTCCGCGAGCAGGCGGCGCTCGTCGCGAGCCTGCGCGCCGCTCCGCGCGTCGAGGGCCCCGCCGATGCGGCCTCCGCCGTCCAGGAAGCGGCGGCCCGCAACGGCCTGCGCGAACAGGTGAAGCGCGTCGACGCCGACGGCGCGCGCAGCGTGCGCGTGCAGATCGAGGCCGCGCCGTTCCCGGCGCTGATGTCGCTGCTGGTCGAGTTGCAGCAGGCCGGCCTGCGCGCCGAAAACGCGAGCTTAGAAAGGAATGCCAGGCCGGGCACGGTGGACGCGCGCCTGCTGCTTCAGGCGCAGGGCGCATGATCGAAGCGCTTCGCCGGACCGGCGTCCGCTTCGCCATTCTCGGCGCCGGCGCATACCTCGTCTTCCTGATCGCAAGTCTGCCCGCCGCGTGGCTCGGAGTCGCCCTCGAGCGCTCGAGCGCCGGCGCGCTTGCGATCGGCGACCCCCGCGGCACGGTGTGGAAGGGCCAGGGCGCCCTTGCGGTTCGTTCCGGCGGCAGCTTTCGCAGCATCGCGGACATCGAATGGCGCTGCAATCCGCTCTCG